>Ga0302324_100028381_pt1 | contig 10638 bp, 10 predicted proteins | sample Palsa_T0_1_FD_201949 | JGI IMG/M metagenome (GOLD analysis project Ga0302324, IMG submission 201949) | Peat permafrost microbial communities from Stordalen Mire near Abisko, Sweden - Palsa_T0_1 | ecosystem: Environmental > Terrestrial > Soil > Palsa > Peat permafrost | place: Sweden: Abisko...
AAGCGTGGAGCCTTTTTCAGGTACAGCGCGGTGGGATGAAACTGAATGAACTCCATGTCGCCGATTTCCGCTCCGGCGCGGAAGGCCATAGCTACGCCATCTCCCGTGGCTACCTCGGGGTTCGTGGTGTTGCGATAGAGTTGTCCCATACCGCCCGTGGCCAGCAAAACCGCGGAACATGCAACATCTTCGGGCAGTCCCTTCTCATTGATCAGCGAGACGCCGGTCACGCGTCCGCTTTCGGAGTGGAGTTCGGTGGAAAACTCGAATTCCCGCACCGAGATGTTCTTGAGCGTCTGCGCTTTGGCATAGAGAGCGCGCAGGATTTCGCGCCCAGTGGAATCGCCCTGGGCATGAAGAATGCGGTTGCGGCTGTGCGCGCCCTCGCGTCCAAACACCAGCTTGGTTCCGCTGCGGTCAAACTGCGTGCCCCACGCGATAAGTTCTTCGATGCGCTCCGGCCCTTCTTCCACCAGAATTTTCACCGCTTCCGGACGGCACAGGCCATCGCCGGCGATCAGGGTGTCCTGCAGATGCAGAATGACTTCGTCTTCGTCGCTCAGCGCGGCCGCGATGCCGCCTTGGGCAAACTGGGTGTTGGAATTCGTGACCTCTTTCTTCGCCAACACCAGTACCCGGCCCGCATCCGCCAGTGCGATTGCGGCACGCAGACCGGCAACTCCGGCGCCAATCACCACGAAATCGGTCTCGGCTGGAAGACCTTTCATAGAGGAAAGATGGTATCACTTCCTGGGCTGGCGCGATCAAAAGGAGGATGCTTTTAGGTATTATGGAATTTCATGGCGCAAGTCACCATCCACGTTCCACCGCGACCCTATCAGGCTCGCATCGAGAACGGTTTGCTGGCGCGAGCTGGAAGTTTGCTGGCCGGGCTGCTGCCCCAAGCCAGCAAGGTTTTTGTTGTAACCGTTGCTCCCGTGCGGAGGCGCTGGGGGGCGAAACTGCTGCGCTCGCTGGCATCCGCCGGCTTCAAACGCCAAGTAATACAGATGCCCGACGGGGAGCCTGCCAAGAAGCTCGCGACCATCGAATCGCTGGCGGAAAAGCTGTCTCGCCTCGGCGCCGATCGCAAGTCGGTGTTGATCGCCTTTGGCGGCGGCGTCACCGGCGACGTTACCGGGCTGCTGGCTTCGCTGTTTATGCGGGGCGTGGCGCTGGTGCAGATTCCGACAACGCTTCTAGCCCAGGTGGACTCTTCCGTCGGCGGCAAGACCGGCGTCAATCTTGGGGCCGGGAAGAACCTGCTCGGGACCTATCATCATCCGCGGGCCGTTCTCATCGATCCGGAGATTCTCCACACACTTCCCGGCCGCGAATTTCGTGCCGGTCTCTACGAAGCGCTCAAGTGCGGCATCATCGGGGTTCCCGATCTTTTTGTGCGCTTCGAACAAAAGCGGGCACAGATTCTGAAGCGTGATCCGGTCGAGCTCGAAGGTCTCATCGCGCAGTCTGTGAAGTTGAAGGCCGAAGTGGTTTCCGCCGACGAGCAGGAGGGCGGATTGCGCCGCGTCCTCAACCTTGGCCACACCATCGGCCACGCGCTGGAAGCGGAAACCGGCTACCGAAGCCTGCTTCACGGCGAGGCCGTCGCCTGGGGAATGATTGCCGCCACCAATATTGCGCTCAGCGTGGGGCGCACCGACAGCGTAACCGCCGGCCGCATCGCCGATGCGGTTTTGAGTTTGGGCCGCCTTCCGGAAGTGAAGGTTAGCTCCCGCAAGATTCTCGCCCGCCTGCAGGCCGACAAGAAAACGCAAAATGGGGTGGTGCACTTTGTTCTGCCCCGGGAGATTGGGAAGGTCGAGATTGCAGCCGATGTGCCGGATAAAGTCGTGATCGCTGCGATCGAAGAATTGCGCCGCTTGTCGCGCGGCGAATGGGTGTGGGGGAAGTGAGGGCAGAGGCTGAGCGCGAATCGTCTGCGGTAGTCGGCGCCGCGCCAGAAGGCGCCAGCGACGCTCGTTCCGCAGCAAACGCTGTGCGCGAGATGTTCACCGCGATCGCTCCGCGCTACGACCTGCTGAACCATGTTTTGTCGTTCAACGTCGATCGCTTGTGGTGGCGCCGCACGGCGCGCACCTTCGTTCAGACTCTTGCTCAGCCGGGCGCTCAGGTTCTGGATCTTTGCTGCGGCACCGGCGATATGACCTTTGCGCTGCGCAAGCAGGCAGGAAGCTCTAGCCCCCAAATCCTGGGCGCTGACTTTTCCCACGCCATGCTGCAACGCGCTCTCGTGAAGTCGGCGGACAAGCCACCGCACAAGGGCGAGTCTGCGATGTCGCTATGGATCGAGGCCGATGCGCTTTGCCTTCCATTTCCCAGCCAGCGCTTCGATCTTGTGACCTCAGCCTTCGGGTTTCGCAATCTTGCCGATTACGACGCCGGCTTGCGCGAAATCGTCCGCGTGTTACGGCCCGGAGGCGAGTGCGGCATTCTCGACTTCAGCGAACCCAAGGGAGTGATGGGCCGGCTGTATCGCATCTACTTCAAGCAGGTTCTGCCCCGCGTCGGAACCATGCTTTCGGGCGTGAGGGGCCCTTACGCCTATCTCCCCCATTCGGTGGAACGATTCCCGGAGCCGCAGCAGATGCTGGCCCGCATGCGCCGCGCCGGCTTCCGCGAGGCCACTTGGATTCCCTACACTTTCGGCATTGCGGGCTTGTATCGCGGAAGAACGTGAGATTCTCAAACCGCTTCAGTTGTGGTGATCGTCTGGTCCCGTCACCCAGCGTCTCGCAGCAATTTGCCGAGCGCCCGAATGTCTTCCGCACTCGCGTCCCCGATCGCAAAATAGCGCAGCCCATTCTGCGTCCAGCTCTCCGTAGTAAACGAGACCATGTTCACCGTTCCCGAGGGCAGGGTCGGCATTCGCCCTTCGCGATCGGGAAAAATAAATACGGAGATCTCATGCTTGCGGACTTGATAAATCAAATGCGCGCCAGAAGTTTGATCGAAATAGGCAACCCGCCCTCCCAGCAGACTGAACCCCGATCCAGCTAACTCGGGCAGATTGAATGTGAACGGAATCTTTCCCTGAAACCACGGCTTCACCGTGTGGCGATCGGAGGAAAGCACATCGACCGGAGTCGTGCTGGCCAGAGTAGCGACGTGCAGATCGGCCAACTCACTGTAAACTCGTTGCCGAGCAGCCCGCTCCCGTCCCACGTACGAATTCAGCATAAACGCCGCGACCAGCACGGCCAGAGCCGGGATCAAGACCAGTTTCCACCGCCCGGCGAATCCGAACCGCGATCTCGCCGCAACTCTCTTCGTGATCTTGCGCCGCAGCTCCGCGCTGGGCTCATAGCGCTTTCCCGCCATCTTCACCGACCGCTTGATCTGCACCCGTGCTAAAACTTCGGCGGCGCACGCGGCGCACTCCCGCAGATGTGCGCCTAGATTGGTGGCCTCGGCAGGCGCGAGTTCGCCATCGAGATAAAGGTCCAGCTTGCCGCGCCACGCCTCACACGCCATGCCGCCCTCCCTCGATCTTCTCGCGCAGTACGCCGCGCAGAGCCTTGCGCGCGCGAAACAACCGCGACATCACTGTACCCATAGGAATGGCCAACGTTTCCGCAATTTCCTGATAAGACATCTCCTCCACTTCACAGAGCAGCAAGATCTCGCGGAACTGCACAGGTAAGCCTGCCAAAGCCTGCTGCACCATCTCCCGGTTAGTCCGCTCGATCAAGAGGCTTTCGGGGGTGGCCGTCTCCGTAGGCAGATGGTCGCTGCCTTCCTCATCCAGTTCGACTGTGATCTTCAGGCCCGTCCGCGAACTCAAGAACGAATTCCGCAGGATGCGATAGATCCAGGCCCGGAAATTCGTACCCGGCTGGAACGACGAAAACCCGCGCAACGCCTTCGCGTAAGTCTCCTGTACCAGATCCTCGGCCTCGGCCCGGTCCTGTGTCAGCCAATGCGCAAAGTTGTAAAGCTGATCGAACAGGGGCAAAGAAAGATCTTCGAACGACGCCGCACTGAGCCGGTCTTCGGACACCCGCATAGGGTAAACCAATTGCCGTGCGATTTATTCCCTAGTTTCCGGAAAATATTTTGTGGAATAAAGTTTCGTCAGGTCCGTTCTCCACGGCGCACGTGGAACCGTACGCCGCGATAAGTTCCCTTAGAAGAGGGCAAGGTTTGCGGTTTCAAGCAGGGCACCGCCCCTGCACTGCGCGATCCGTCATGGAAACGAAAGAGAATTGCGGGACGCAAGAGCAACGAGCGGCCGCTCGTGCGCGAGCAAAGATCTTCTTCCGCGGTACGCTAACCCTGCGGCACGGGCGCGCTTGCCGCTTGTGACGCGGATACTCCGGTATTGAAGCTGTCCGCGAATGCGTCGGCAATCGTGTAGCGGATTACGCTCTCATACTCCGCCCCCAGGAAGTTGCGCAGCCGCTCCGTATTCATGATGTATTCACCGGTCATGTAGGGCAGCGCCGCGGGCGGAATCGCGGAAATCTGCCGCTTCCATAGAAACTGCAGCACCAGGCGCATCATCCATTTTCCGGGGACGCGCACCAGCTTGGCTTGCGCCAGTTCGATGCAGCGGCCGAAGGTAAGAGGCTCGCCCCTCCCGGCGACGTTGAGAATCGTCAACCGTTGCGCCTCGGGATCGCGGTGCAAAATGTGCGCGATCAGCCGCGCCATATCGTCCACGTGCACAAACTGAATCTTGTTGTCGAGATATTGCCGTCCGCGCGGCAGCAGGCAAGGGAGGCGACTACCCTCGCTGCGCATTTGCTCCGCCCGCGCGCTCTTGCCATTGGGCGTGCCGCGGAATGCCCCCAGCAGGTAATTTTCCACGCTGGCTCCGGCAAAAATGTGCGGACGCAGCAGGTACACGCTGCAACCGCGCAGCGCCGGTGACCGCTGCTGCACCACTTCGTCGCACTGCTTCTTATGAATCGCGTAGGGAAGCGTGTGCGCCGCCAGGGGCGAGCTCTCCGTCGCGGGCAATGCCAGGTTGGGTCCGTAGGCGGAAACGCTGCTGGGAAAGATGAACCGCTTGATCCCGGAATCGCCGGTGCGGTTTGCTTCGGTGATCGCTTCCATCACGCGCGCGGTGCCTGCCACGTTGATCTGCCACATCCGTTCCGTGTCGAGCACGCCCGTGCGCACGGGATCGATCACGAACGCAAGATGCACCACCGCCACGGGCCTCGTGTCGCGCAGCATTTCGTAAAGCACGCGCGTGCACGACTCCTCGCCCAGATCCATGCGCTCGAACTGCAGCGGCAAATCGCTTTGGGGTAGATTCAGATCTACCCCAAGCACCGAAAAGTCCCGGAGCAGCGGGAGCAACCTGGTGCCCAGGTTTCCCGCTACGCCGGTGACCACGACGACAGGTTTCGCGCTCACCATCAGTTCGGCTTCGATGGAGGAGCTTGCGGCGCCGGAGCCTGAGCCGGTGGATTCGCGGCCGGCGGTGCGCCCTGCGGCTGCGCCTGTGGCGCGGTCGTCGGTGGCGGCATATGCGGCCGTGGACCTTGACCCATACCCATACGTCCCGGCGGCCCCGCCGGGGTCGGCGGTCCAAAGTACGCCTCGTTGGTCACCGCGTGGTACGAGTTCTGGTACTTATCCATCGCTTCTTTCGTGCGCTGGCCCTTCAGCGCGTTGTGAATTTCCGTCGTGACCTGGTCCAGCGGGAGCACTTCTTTGCTTACTACCTTATAAACATAGTGCCCGCCGTTGTCGCTGATCACCGCCGATACGTCGTTCACCTTCAGATCAAATACCGCCGCATGAGCTGGGGGTAGCCCGGAGCGCCGCACCTTGGGCAGGTTGACCGTCGGCGAATCGACCTTCATGCCGGCTGCTTCGAAGGCTTCCTTTTGCAGCTTGGTGAAGTCTTCCCCGGCTGCGGCTCGTTCCCGCAGGCTGTCGGCCAGCTTGTTCATCTCTTGCTCGCCCTGTTCCCGTTTCGCTTTGTCGGCTTCTTCCTTCGCCTTTTGCTGATCTTCCGTCAGATTCTCCGGCCCTTTCCCGCTTTCCTTGGACTCCGCATCTTGCTTGTTGCGCGGGATGAAGAGCCGGTCGAGCGAAAATTGCTCGTACGCTTCGGGATGCTCTTTGTAGTACTTGGCGATCTCCGTCGGCGGTACTTTGTCCGCTTCTTCCTGTATGGAGTGCTGCAGTTGTGTGGTCAGAATCTGCATCTTGGCGAACTTCAGCGTCTCCTGGAATTGTGGAGTCTTGTCCAATCCTTTCTTCTTGGCTGCCTCCGACATGGCCATGAACCTGGGCAGCGCCGATGCCAATTGGTGTTTCAATTGCGGCGTCACGTTCGGCGAAAGCCCGCTTGCGATCTTCTCGAACTCCGCCCGGGTAATGATGGTTTTGCAATCGGCGGGCTTCTTCGCAGCAGGAGGCGTAGCCGTCTTGCTGGCGCCCGCCTTTGACGCCGCCGCCGTCTTCGGCGCTGCCGGGCACAGGCCCTCGATCGTAATCACAGGCGCGTTTTCCGGCACTTCCGCAGCGGGCGCCGCGCCCGGCTTAGCGGCGGCATTGGGACCCTGAGCCGTACTCGCCGGCGCCGCCGGTTTTGCAGCCGCATCGGGAGCCTGAGCCGCGCTCGCCGGCGCTGCCTCCATCCCCGGTTGGGCCTGTCCCCAGGCCATCGTTCCCAACAACACACACATCAACCAACTCTTACGCATAGCAGATCCCTCCAGGATTGGTTACATCAGGAAGTCGAAAAAACTCGAACCCTGCATCCTAGCATACCGCCCGCCGCCCGTAACACTCGCGACGCGAACCGGTAGTGTCCTAACACTGCGTTCTATTGGGACACCACCTGCGAACCGGAGGCATACCTTCGCCCCTACGCCTGCTCCTCCTCTGTTCTGTCATCCCGAGCGGAGCATGAGCGTCCGAAGGACGGTCATGCGGAGTCGAGGGACCCCGTGCCCGCCGCCACCCAGCAGCGGCCCGAAAAGGATCTCTCTCTGGGAACTTCGTCGAGCGGCGAATGAGCAACGCCCCATCTTCGCGCCCTTTGGCGCGTTCTTCTTTCCCGTTCTAAACCGTGGGCGCCCCGTCCTTGCGTTTTTTGCAAGGGCGGGTAGCGATGCTGCCCGTGTTGTTTGATTTGTTGTGGCGGCGTGATCAAAACCCCCTTTGCCGCCTACATTTCCGACTCCCGCCCTTCGCAAAGTGCGCGAAGGACGGGGCACCCGCTGCGTTGGTGATGGCAGATGGATCAAGAGCCTGGGCCACCCGCCGGGTGGAAATCCGGGGGACAGGACTGACCCCAATTTCTAAGCTCGGAAAAATGGGGAACTCAAAGCGCCGCTATGAATTGGGCAAACGCAATACCCAAGCCAACGATCTGAAGGATCTCCGACCTGGAAAGATTCGTAGAACTGCTCTGGAGCGAGGCCACCCTCTCGTTTTGACTGCCGGTTTCCGGCCGACCGTACTCATTGAGGGGCGTCATCTCTACGAGAGCGTCGTTCCAAGAGGGAATTGAAGAATCGACCATGCTTTGTAGCGGCACAGGCACTAGCTTGTAGTGAAATTCCGCGTATACGTCGTATTTATTGTTACGTGGGGACTTAGCAACGGTATAAACCTGTACCGAGAACGATAGGTCAGATGGATCAATCAGGATTTGACCGTCAGCAGCGTGAGCTTTATACAGGAGGTATCCCGACGCAACCTTGGAATACCACATAAACTTTCCCTCTCCAAGAATTTGGTCCCACTTATAGGGGATGCTCACGCGGTTACCTGTCCCCCTTAGGATCACATAGGGGTGGGGACTCCCTCCGTCTTTGTTCCAGTCGGGTTGACCGATAAATGCATCTTTTTCGGGCCGCACTATCATAAGAAAGGCTACGGCCTTGTCGGCTTCGAGGTTTTTCTTGACCGCTCCCTTCAGCGCACGAACCTCCAGCAACGACTTCTTCTGTTCCCTCCCGTATTTTTCAACTAAGCCGTCGAGTAGCTCGGGAGTTAGCCAAATTAACTGAACTTTTCCAGCCACGCCGAAGTCCGCATCGGAGGTGTACTTCCTGATTAGAAGCTCTAGCTTGTCGTCTAGCTCCCCTGTCAACTGCGGCTGGCCGGGACCCTCAGGCGGATTGTTCGCCTTTTCCTCCGATCGTGAGGCCGGTAATTCGCGCGTTTGGGGATAGCAGGGAGAGCAGAAACAGAGCGCAACAAGTACGGCTAACGAAAGCGACTTTAGAGCGTAGCGCAGCATTAGTTCCACCGGGCGCTTCGGTCGAACCGAACCTTACAACAATTTACCATGAAAATGGGCTGACGCACCTTGCACCGTAGTCTCCTAATTTGCCCCTGCGCGGCGCCAAATGGAATCGCTGTATTTGCGCCGATCACCCTTCGTTCACTCGCCGTAAATTGTGGTCATGGGCTCACCGGGTTTGGGCGGGTGGCCCACCTTTAACGATCTTTGCGTGCGCCATTCCCGCTGAGGGTGCCCCATCCTTGCGTTTTTTGCAAGGGTGGGCGGCGATGCTGCCGGCGGCAACTTTCGTCCGTTCTGCACAACACCCGTTGCGCATGCGGTCATGATACCCGCCCTTCGCCAAGAACGCGAAGAACGGGGCACCCCACTGCGCTGATGATGCCGACGAGATCAAAGCCTGGGCCGCCCGCGAAAGTGCACGAACTTGCCAAGTCTGGGCTGGATAGACTCTAATTGTGGCGCACGAGAAACTCCATGACCGAAGCTCAACAGAAACTCAACACGAAAATCGGCACAATGGTCGGCGCATCTTTGCCCCAGCGCTTCGTCGCTCGCAGGTTGTTCCTATACGACTTTTGTTACGTCTTTGAAAAGAATCCAGACCAGGGATTCCAAATCCTCAATGCCATCTGCGAAAAGTTCAAACTTCCTTTTACGGCGGTCAAGGTCGTTGGATCAGCGCACACGGGTTACAGCTATCTCAAGAAGCGCGACTTTGTGCCCGGCGAATCCGACCTGGATGTAGCGATTATCAGCCCTTCGCTTTTTCAGGAGTATAGTCAGTCGGTCTATTGGCTGACACATCGTTATTCCGATCTATCACGTTTCGAGCGTAGGGACGGCGTCAGCACGGCGCAGGACTTTCGGAACTCTCTTGGATCCGGCCAGTTTCGCCCCGACAGGATGCCCACGTGTCAACTCAAGTCGGATTGGTATTCATTTTTCAATAAGCTAAGCAATAACTACGCTGATCTTTTTAAAAACATCAATGCGGGCATTTATTTGTCGGAGGGCTTTTTCGAGATGAAGAATGCTTCTATTCTTGAGGCGTATGAGAAGGCAAAGCCATGATTCGGTACAACGTCCGCTCCCGCTACCTCGTGGATGTCATCAATGAAATCAAATCTGGTAAGTTGATTCTCACTCCGTATTTCCAGCGCAAACTTGTGTGGCGAATCGCCCACAAAGTTGATTTCATAAAGACTATTCTGTTGGGCTATCCGTTCCCCGAGATTTTCGTCTCACGCGGTACCATCGACGTTGCGACCATGCAAAGCACCTCTGCGTTGGTGGACGGCCAGCAGAGGATGAGCACAATCAAGGAATTCCTGGAGGACAAGTTTCCGGTAGACGGAAACAAGTATTCACAGCTATCGCCAATGCAAAAGGAGGCCTTTCTTAAGTACGAAATAGCCTTGATTGATCTGGACCTGGAACAGGACGATCCGCAGATCATTGAGATTTTCAAACGGCTTAATCGAACTTTCTACGCATTGTCGATGATTGAAAAGTTGTCTACGGAGTACGGTTCCTCCGATTTCATGCTGACGGCCAAGTTGCTCGCGGGTGAACTCAAGAGCGACCCGGAGGCGGAGGAGATCATCGATCCAGATCGCCACGAGTACGATCCAAACATCTCGGAGCAGTTCATGCAGTGGGCAGCAACCCAGAAAATATCTTCATACATGAGGCTCGTGCTGGAGTCTCCCATCTTCTCGAAATACGAGATCTCAAGGCAAGTTCACCTGATGTTTACCTTGAATGTAATGGCAACAAATTTGGACGGGTACTATAACCGGAATGAAGGCGCCAACAGGCAGGTGGAGGCACGGGCTGAGAAATTCCCCGAACGGCAGGATATCGTGAATAAGGTCGAGGCGGCTGCTTCGCACTTCATGCGATTTCGCTTCCGGGCGGAGTCATTTTGGAATACAAAGTCGAGTGCGTTTACGCTGTTGTTGACGCTGTGTGAGTGCTACGACCATCTTCAGTCGCTCGATCTCGCCGCCCTCAAGATTTCACTTACAAATTTCGGGGAGAATCCCCCTGCTGATTACGCGCTGGCCGCAAAAGAAGCCGTTAACAACAAAAAGGAGCGCACACTGCGAGCCGGTTATGTCCGAAAGCTCTTTATCGATGCAGGGGCCCCCCCCGACGGCCTTTGAGAACTAGGTCTTAGATTAGGTCTAGGCAATGCGGGAACAGACGGGTCTGGCACCATTTTCAACACTCCTCGCGCAATCGTGCTCCAGTCGCAAGACCGCAAGCGGGTTTTCCACAGCCCCCTTGTGACGGTAATTATCCCTTGACTACAAGGAGAACAAATGGCATACTATTTGCATGAACTACCGCAAGTCTTCAATCAAGCAAACCATTCCCGCCGCACTTCGGTATACCCG
>Ga0302324_100028385_pt1 | contig 10638 bp, 9 predicted proteins | sample Palsa_T0_1_FD_201949 | JGI IMG/M metagenome (GOLD analysis project Ga0302324, IMG submission 201949) | Peat permafrost microbial communities from Stordalen Mire near Abisko, Sweden - Palsa_T0_1 | ecosystem: Environmental > Terrestrial > Soil > Palsa > Peat permafrost | place: Sweden: Abisko...
CGGAGGACGACAGCGGTGAAACGCGTGCCGAGGGCAGCGCGAACGATTGAATCCGGTGAGGGCAAAGGCACCGGGCTCTCACGTTCGGGGCCTGCCCGAACCTTGCCCCGCAGCGTTCTACTGCGTCGTGAAGGATCCGGGAGAAACCAGAACGTGCGCGCACGGTCCGGTCGTTCCCGTCAGCTCGTACGAGACCCGGTAGGTGGTGGCCGGCGCAAGCGACGGGTACGGCGCGGACGACAACCCGGATGCGATGGGGCTTGGCGTCGCGATCGGGCTCGGCAGCGGCGATGGGGCGACGACCGGTGCGCCCAACGTTACGGTCGTACCAGATTCAGAGAGCAGGACCGTCAGCGACGCGTCGGGCGCCCCGGCAAATACGAGCGAGCCGGCCGCCGTCGGAACGCCGGTTGCACCCGGAATCGGATACAGCAACTGCAACGCGGGGATGTCCGCTATATTACAAACGAGCGTCGTGTTCGGGACCATCGGGGTGTTGGAACAACCGAGGGCAAGCGCGAGTGCCGGCCCAGCGAGCAGCCCCGTCGTTCGAATCGCGGTCATGCGCATACCGTCACTATAGCCCCTTTGGGCTATAGGTTCCTCCGTTTCGGCCAGTCGCCCATCAGCGCATCGGCAAGCGCCTCAGTATTGGCAACCTCATCCCCATAGGTGCACACGAGCGTATGGGCGCGGCTGAGTACGGCGACGTCGAACGGCTCGAGCGCCGACACCACAATCGCGTCCGGCGCCACGTCCAGGAGTCCGTCGATAGCGCGCTGCTGCGCCGCATGCCGGTGCGCGCGCCGCGCGACGATCACGAACTGCCGGTCTCCCTGCGCCTGCGCGACCTCGAGGAGCGTCTCGAGCATCGCTTCGTCCGGGTCGAGCGCGACGCGCAACAGTTCGCTCCTCACGCGCCGCCTCCGCAGCGCGAGGCTGAGCGAGGGGCGCTTCGCGTCGCCCCCGGCGATGCCGTCGGCGACCGCCCCTTCAAACGATACGATCGTGATGGGTTGTCCCGGATCCACCCGTGCTCGACCGCGTAGAACCGTAATCGCTCGGCGCGCAGTTTCCCGCGCGAGATCGTCTTCGATCGGCTCGATCGGCTCCGCTGCGGGAGCCGCCCACGCGCGTAGATGCGCGACCCGGTCCGCCGCTTCTTCGAGACGTTCGAGCGACAACGTCCCGGCCCGCACGGCGGAAACGATCGCGTCGCGCGACGCACGCGCGAGTTGCAAATCGTGACTGATGACCGCTACGTCCGCGCCCGCGCCGAGCGCGAGCACTGCGCCCTGCGCTGTGCCCGGTGCCCGCGCGATCGCGTCCATCATCAGACAATCGGTGAAACACACGCCGCGAAAGCCCAGCTCGTTGCGCAGCAGATCGCCCAGAATGCGCGGCGAGAGCGTCGCGGGGCGATCGGGATCGAAGGCCGGCACGACGACGTGCGCCGTCATCACGGCCCGTGCTCCGGCCGCAAATGCCGCCGCAAACGGCACGAGTTCGCGCGCGCGCAACGTTCGCTCGTCAGCCGTTACGACGGGCAGCGCCACGTGGGAATCGACCGCCGTGGCGCCGTGTCCCGGGAAATGCTTGGGCGTCGCGGCGACCGACCGCCCCTGCATTCCCGCGACGAGCGCGACGCCGAGGGCCGCCACGGTGTCTGGATCGGCGCCGAGCGAACGCGTTCCGATCAGCGTGCTGTCCGGCTCGAGCCCGAGATCCAGCACCGGTGCGAAATTCACGTTCGCTCCGATCGCGCGCAAGTCGTTCGCGAGGCGCACGCCGGCGCGTTCCGCGAGCGCGACGTCGCGCGTCGCGCCGAGCGCGAGCATTGACGGCATGGGCTCGTCCGCGAAGCGCAACCGCACGACGCGGCCGCCTTCTTGGTCGACGCACGCGAGCGCCGGCGCGGTGCCGCCGATCGCGTCGCGGGCACGCGCGACGAGCGTCCGCGTCGCCCCCAGCGTCGACACGTTGCGCGCGAATAGGACGATGGCCCCCGGCCCGAGCGCCGCGAGCTCCGCCTGAGTTTCCGCCGAAAGCGTCGCGTCCGGGAGGCCGACGCACAGGACCGAGCCGGCCAGCGCTTCAAGGTCAGCCACGGACCGCGCGAGCGCCACTACAAGAGGTGGATGATCTGGGCCGTGTACGTCGCGCCGTGCTGGCTCATCAGAATCTCGACGCGCGCACCCCGTTTAAGGTCGGCGATCGTGTGAAAGTCGCGGTTGCCGAGAATGTTCGTCCCCGGCACGACCAGCACGTCGTAGGTCCGCCTGGCGCCAAGGGTGACGACCGTCATCACGCCCGTCTTATAGTCGATGCCCTCGACTCGGCCGACGATCGTCCCGGCGTTTCTGGCGGGCGCCTCGTCCAGCTCGGCGGGTGCCGGGCTTGCGACCGCCACCGTCAACGACGCACCGCCCGGCGCTGCGAGCGCACCGAGGATTGCGAGCAGCGCGAGGGTAGGGACGGCGAACGGCGACCGCGGCATGACGGACCTGTAACGTAGCAAATCAGCAGCGGCGTTCCTTTCGCCAGCAGACGTGTGCGTCGCGGCTCCCCTCATGCAAGCTCCAACCGGTACGCCTCGGTGGCGGCAGCGACGAGCGCCGCCTCGCTACCTTGAATGTCGGGCGACCGCTTCCCGAGTTCCGCCAGGATGCCCGCGTCGCGCTTGAGCGCCGCAGCGAGACCCGCTCGGTCGCCGGCCCGGCCCGCCCGCGCGACGCTCGCGAACGCGCGCAAGCGGCGGACCGACTCGTCGTCGTGTGCCTTTCCGGCAAGGATGAGTCGCAGCGCGATGAACGCTTCGTCGGCGGCCCGCACTCCAACGGCTTCGAAGGCGCGATAGAACGGCGCGGCCGCGGGTGCCGGCGAGCGCTCGGCGAGCAACGCAGCGATCGCCTCCGGCTTGGAAACCGGCTCGCCGAGAAGATAGCGGTCGACGACTTCGAAGCCCATGCCGATGCGTTTCGCCACGCCGCTTGCCGCGGTCTTTCTCGCCGTTTCGACGAGCGCGATGGGAGCGTCGCCGCAGCCCTCGACGAGCAGCCTCGAGGCGTTGCTGGCCAAGTCCCGCACCGCGAGCGGCGCGCCGTATCGATACCACATCGTCAGCCGCTCGCGCGAGGTTCGCGACGGTCAGACGCTCGAGGTAACGACCGAAACGCAAGGGCTGAAATACCGCGCCACGAGTTGCCTGCGGGAACTGTGCACGGGGTTCTACTTCGACGGGGACCGGAGCTACCAGGTCAACTACAACGACACCATGCTCCCGGTCTCGTCGAGCGTCGACGGACTCCAACTCACGCTGCGTGCGATCGCGTCCTACGCGTTCACCGACCCGGACTTCCGGCGCGACGGCGGCACGCTCGTCGAGCGCGACCCGCTGGTTCGCAACGGAACGGCGTATCGCCGCGTCTCCATCGCGCCACGTCTGGGCGCGCTGCTCGACGCGGTGATCGACCCGGCCACGGGCCTGGTCCGCGGGGTCATCTCGGAGGAGCCACGGTACGTTTTCGAGTTTACGGATCAGCGCAAGATCGGCGACAGAGCGACGCTGCCGTACGCGATCTCGGTCAACGGCAACGCGCTCACGCAATACCAGGAGCGCATCATCGTGGACGCGCCGCTCGAGGCACCAAAAGGCATCGTCCCGGATTTCTCCGCAGGCGGAACGACCGTCCCGATGCAACCGCGCGATACCGATCGGCCGGTCGTTCCATGCACGGTCGGCGAGCAACCGGCATCGTGCCTGCTCGATACGGGTGACTCGGGGCTCGCGATCAGCCTCGAACTTTCCGAGAAGCTCAATCTCGAACCGGTCGCCGGCAGCTACGACGTGCACGGCGTAGGCCAATACGTGACGGGTATCGTCGTCGCGCCGTCCCTGCATGTCGGATCCGCGACCTATCCGAGCGCGAAGTACGTCGTGTTGCACGATCTCGCACGCTACGGCTATGACGTCATCCTCGGAGCGGACGCCTTCGCGCACGCGCGCGTGACGCTCGATTTCGCCGGGCGCCAGGTACGCCTCGACCCGAGCGCAGCGCCGCAAGGCGGACAACCGATCGCGTTTGACGGCTTCGTGCCGGTCATGACGGTCGGGCTCGACGACCTCGACGCGCTGCTGCAGATCGACACGGGCGATGACGGGACGGTCGACCTCTCGGGCGACTACTACCGGCGTCATCCCGAACTCTTCACGGCGACCGGCGCCGCCTCAGTGAGCGGCCTCGGCGGGAGCGCCGCCGCGACGAGCGGCACGATCTCGCGCGTGCGCTTTGCGGGCTTCGAACTCGAACGGCAGCCGATCGTCGCGACGAACGGGCTATCGTTCGACGGTCACATCGGAAGCGGCTTGCTCCAACACTTCATCGTCACGTTCGATTACCAGGACGGGCTCGCCGGCTTCGTGCCACGGCCGGACGACGTCAGCGTGAAGCCGGCCGGCGCGCGGGCAATTTAGGTCGTCGCAGGGGTCGCGACGAACCGGTAGTTCTGGCCGAGGAAGGTGTACCCGATGATGACGCCATTGCGGTACGTGCCGGTAACGTGGAGGTCGTGGCGTGCGCCGATGTCGAGCCAGATCTCATCGCCGTCGACCCCACCCGTCACCGTCTGCAGCACCGAGCGCTCGTCGTCGCGGAACCAGCCTTGAACGAGCCCGTCCGCTGAAATGGTCAAGTCGAGCGTTCCCTCGTACGCTCCGGCGGTGGAACGATCGAGCGCGACGAGCGTCGTGTCGAATTTCTGGTTTTCGATCGGTACGACGGTGCCTTGGGTCTCGGCGCCGGCAAAGCCGAGCGACCCGAGCGAGAAGCCGAGAACCGCGGCGAACATTACGAGCATCTTCTTCATGCTCTTCATTACCCAGCAAACGGGTCGCCGTTGCGCCGGGCGTGCCGGCGGGATGAGAATCCGATGAAGAATCGCTGGCGAAACTCTCAGGGTTGCCGGGTTGCCTGCTTCGGTGTCGGCGGCGGGCTCAGCGTGCGCAGGACCGTGTCGATCAGGGCGCTCTGCGGCCTCGGTGTTTTCGTCGCGTGCAGACCGATGACGGCCCAATAGGTCCAGCGAGCGAGCGCGTTCGCTTCCGTCGCACTCCAACCCAGTTCGTGCAAGATGGCAGCGATGTACCTCAGGCGTTGGCGGTCGACGCGCGCCTGCGCGCGGCGCACGCGCGCGTCGTTAGCGGCCCAATGCCGTATGGCCCGAGCCAGCCTCGTGTCCGTCTCGAACGCCAAGTCGACGAGGCGGCGCAATCGCTGCGCGGCGTTTCCTTCGGACTCGTCAACGAGGCGCATGACCTCCTTGGTGTAGTGCTGCTCCCACGCGGCTAGCAGCGCGTCTTCGTACTCTTCGAGGTCGCGAAAGTGCCAATAGAAACTGCCCTTGGTGACGCCCAGACGCTTCGCGATGGCGGGGATCTTGATGCCGGACGGCCCGGCGTCCGCCAACGCGGCGAGACCGGCCTCGAGCCAACTCGCCCGATCCAGGCGCTCGCTCATCGCGAACATACCGCGCGGTATGGACAACGGCGACCGAGCTTGCTAGCATGAGCGCATCCCATACCGAGGGGTATTGACGAGCGGCGTATGCACACCATTTTCGCACTTTGCTATCGGCCGGGTCCGGCATGGCTGCCGGGTAAGCCGGTCTACGAACAGCCGCTTAAGCAGCACCGCGCATACATGCGCTCGTTGCACGACGCGGGCACGATCGTCCTTGGCGCCCATATTCAGACGACACCGGCGGCCTCGTTGCCGTCGAGGCAGACTCGCGCGAGGCAGCGCTCGAGATCCTTGCGGGCGATCCCGCAGTCGGAGATGGGGTCATGCTGGCCGGCGTCCGTCCCTGGGTGATCATGGGCGGACGCGGGGTGGACTCGAAGCTCTAGAGGTCGTGCTTAGCCGCCCGGGTTTGGGGGTAATATTAGTCTGACGAACCGGGTGGCCGCCCTGTTTCTATCACGCCGCCGCCCGCCTGCAGCCTGCACCCCAACGCGGAATGAGATGACGTATCTTCAAGGCGATGAATCGATGCGAACGCCCAATATGGCCAACTCGTTTCTTCAGTCGGAAGGCGAGATGGCGAGGCACTTCTCGCGATTCGATTGGGCCGCTCATCCTCTCGGGCCGTTGGATGAGTGGCCGCAAAGCCTGAAGACTGCGGTCAGCCTCATCTTGAACTCCCGGCATCCGATGTGGATCGGCTGGGGCCGGCGGATGTCGTTCCTGTACAACGACGCGTACTTGCACGTGCTCGGGCTCGAGAAACATCCGTGGGCGCTGGGTCGCCCGGCGGACGAGGTTTGGGCCGAGATTTGGGACGTGTGCGGACCCCTCGCGGACAAGGTCTTTCGCGACGGAGAGGCCAGTTTCGTCGACGACGTTCGGCTGCTGATGAGCCGCGGCGATGTTCTCGAAGAGACGTTCTACTCGTTCTCGTACAGCCCGATCCGTGACGAATTCGGCGCCGTGGCCGGCCTCTTCTGCCCGTCAAACGACGTCACCTCGAAAGCGCTCGGCGCGCGTCGCTCGCGGACGCTTTCCGAACTCGTCGCGAACGCACTGATTCAGAAATCGACGGCGGCCGCGTGCGCCTCGGCTGCAGCGACCCTAGCGAAGAATCCCGACGACGTGCCGTTCGCACTGCTCTACCTCGTCGAGGGCGAGCACTGCACGTTAGAGCACGCGGTGGGCGTGGCCGCCACCCACGATACCTGGAGACCGCGCTCGTTCGAGCTCGAGGGCGCCGGTTCGCGCGACGCCGCAACCGCGATCGGAAGGGTCGTCAGGCACGGACTCGCACAACGATTTTCGCTCCGAAACGCTCCCGAACCGCCACGGACAGCGGACGGGCGGCCGATCGTTGACGCGATCGTGCTGCCCGTGGCGGGTCGCGCCGACGCCCGGCCCCTCGGCGCGCTCGTCGCGGCGGTGAGCCCGACCCGGCCGTTCGATTCCGAGTATCATGCGTTCTACGAGCTCGTCGCATCCAACATCGGCACCGCCATTCACAACGCGCGCGCGGCAGAGGAAGAGAAGCAGCGGATCGACCTGTTGGCGGAGATGGACCGGGCCAAAACCGCCTTCTTCTCCAACGTCAGTCACGAGTTTCGCACGCCGCTCACGCTGATGCTTGGGCTGCTCGGACAGTTATCGCAAACCGAGGACGATCGTCAGCGCGCTCTTGTGGGAACCGCGAGGCGCAATGCCTTGCGGTTGCTCAAACTCGTGAATACGCTCTTGGAATTCTCACGTCTCGAGGCGGGCCGGAACGATGCGTCGTTCGCGCCGACCGACCTTGCCGCCCTCACCCGCGACGTTGCGAGCAGCTTTCGTTCCGCCATCGAAACCGTCGGCCTCGGCTTCGTCGTCGAGACGGAGCTCGACGAGCCGGTGTTCGTCGACAGCTCGATGTGGGAGCGTATCCTGTTGAACCTTCTCTCGAACGCACTGAAGTTCACGTTCGCGGGTCAGATTCGCGTCACGCTTCGCCGTTCCGACGGCGTTGCGGAGCTCTGCGTTACCGACACCGGTATCGGAATCGCCCAGGCAGAGCTTCCCCACCTCTTCGAGCGCTTTCACCGCGTGCGTGGAGCGACGTCGCGCACGCACGAGGGGTCGGGAATTGGCCTCGCGCTCGTGCGGGATCTGGCGGAGCTGCACGGCGGCACGGTGGAGGCCGAAAGCGTCGCCGGCGAGGGAACGACGTTTCGCGTGCGCGTTCCGCTCGGGAGCGGACATTTGGACGCGGCAAAAATCGTCTCGCGCGAAACGACCTCGTACCCGAGCGCCGTCGAGCAGTATCTTGCCGACGTCGAATCAACGGCGATGCACGCCGGCAACGGCGCAGCGGCCCGGGTGGCGACCGGCGCACGAGAGCGGGTCCTGCTCGCGGACGACAATGCCGATTTGCGCGAGTACGTGGGAGGCATCTTGTCGGGCCGCTACGACGTGACGTCCGTGAGAAACGGGCGCGAAGCGCTCGAAGCCGCGCGAGAGGGCTCCTTCAATCTCATCGTCAGCGACGTCATGATGCCGGACATGGACGGATTCGAGCTGTTGGCGGCGGTGCGCGCCGACGACACGATCGCTGCCACGCCCTTCATAATACTGTCGGCGCGCGCCGGCGAAGAGGCAGCGCTCGAAGGTCTGCTCGAGGGCGCGGATGATTATATCGTCAAGCCCTTCTCCGCAGATGAATTGCTCGCGCGCGTGTACGCGCAGCTCAATGCCGCCGCGATCCGAAGGCGGGCGACCAGTGATCTGCGGGCCAGCGAAGAGCGATTTCGGACGCTCGCCGCCTCGCTACCCTACATCGTCTTTGAGACCGATGCGAGCGGCGAGGTCCTCTTTTTGAGCGACGAATACACGGCGTACGCGGGCTTAGCACCTGAGTCTGGGTATGGCTCGGGCTGGATGAGCATCATCCACCCGGGCGACGTAGCCACGACGGAGCGCAAGTGGTCTAGCGCCCTTGCGTCGGGCGAGTTGTTCTCGGACGAATTTCGCTTACGGCAGCGAGACGGCACGTATCGCTCGTTCGTGGCGCGAGCATTGCCGCAACGCGGTCCGGACGGCATCATATCGCGCTGGATCGGCACGCTCACGGACGTGCACGATCAGCGCCAGGCGGCGCGCGAGCGTGAGTTTTTGTTGCGGGCATCGGAGATCTTCGCTCGGTCCCTCGATCTCGACGCAACCTTGAATGCGGTCGCACGATTCACCGTTCCCGAGGTTGCGGACTGGTGTCAGATCGATTTACGTACGGACGACGGTCGCATCAGAACCGTTGCGATGGCACATCGCGATCCGGAGAAAGACGGTATCGCGCAGCAGTTCGTCGGGCGTACCCATCTCAATCCGCGTGCAGAGCACGGGAGCCCGTTCGTCATCCGAACCGGAAAGCCGGAGCTGCTCGAGCTCGTGCCGGCGGAGATCATCGACCCGACGGTCGGCGATGCGGAGGAAGCCGCCACGTACCTCGAGCTTGGCGTGCACTCGCACGCGGTCGTACCGCTGCTGGCGGATGGCGTGACGCTCGGCTCGCTCGCCGTCATATACGGCCCCTCGTCGCGCCGGTATTCTCACGACGACGTTCCGATGCTCGAGGAACTGGGGCGGCGAGCGGGACTGGCAATTCATAAGGCACGGCTCTTCGAGCGCGAGCATCGTGCCGCGCAATCGTTCCAGGAAGCGTCGCTGCCGGCCACGTTGCCGAACGCGCCCGGTCTCGTTTTGGACGCGTTTTATGCACCGGGCAGGGCTGAAGCGCAGGTCGGCGGCGACTGGTACGACGCCCTTCGCCTCGTCGACGGGCGCGTCGTCGTCTCGATCGGCGACGTCGCGGGCAGCGGCCTCCAAGCCGCCGTGACGATGGGCAACATGCGGCAGATCATTCGCGGCATCGCGCAAGTCCACGCCGACCCGGCGCTGATGCTCGACGCCGCCGACCGGGCCTTGCGCCTCGAAAACCCGGATAAATTCGTCACCGCGTTCGTCGGCGTTTTCGATCCCATCAATAGCGTGTTAACCTACGCCTCAGCGGGACAGCCGCCGCCGCTGCTGCGCCGGCCCGATGGAAAGACCGAACCGCTCTTGGGAACGGGCTTGCCGCTCGGTTTGCGATCCAACGCCGAAAAGACCAGCAGCATCACGATCGATCTCCCGGCGGGCTCATGTCTTCTGCTCTACACCGATGGGCTGACCGAGTTCGAGCGCGCGCCCGTCAACGGCGAGAATCGGCTCCGGCAGCTCCTAAGCAGCATTGCCACGGACGCGGACGACCATCCCGCCAGGACCATCGTCGAGCGTATGATGAATGGGGGCGCACCGCACGACGATGTGGCCGTCATGGTGGTGAGCATCGGTACGCCGGTTGCGCGGGACGCTCGCGATCGGGATATATTGCAGCGCTGGGCCATCCACACGGGTGAGATGCTCGGCGTTGCTGCTGCGCGGCGCAGCTTTGCCCAAGCGTTTCGCAGCCGTGGAGCGACTCCGAGCGACGTCGCCATGGCGGAGGTCGTCTTCGGAGAATTGGTCGGCAACGCGGTACGTTACGCGCCGGGTCCGGTCGACGTCATCGCCGATTGGAGCGGCGCCGATCCGGTGCTGCACGTCCTCGATAGCGGCCCCGGCTTTCGGCACATTTCGATCCTGCCGCCCGATCTGCTGAGCGAGTCCGGTCGCGGCTTGTTCATTGTCTCCGCCTTGACCCACGATTTCCGCGTCGCCAAAGGGGCGAACGGAGGAAGTCACGCGCGGGCCGTGCTCCGCATGCGCAGCCGCCAACTCGTCGACATTCGGGCTGACGCCATCTCCACCAAACCCCTATCCGCCTTTGGGGAGCTGGTCGGCTTCATCGCGGGTTAACTATGCCCGCGCCGGAATCTCGAAGCTAACGCTTTGGCTGTCGATCACATGATGCGTCGGATCGGCCAGCTCGATTAACACGCGATGCGGACCCGGCGGAAGGTGCTGGATGATCAACGGCTCGCCGCTCGCGTCGACCCAATGCCAGGGTAAGTCGTCGATCGTCACGTGCACGTGGCCGATACGTGGCGTCACCGCGAGTGCCCCGGCGCCATAGACCGGAACAATGCGAAGATTCTCCGCACGGTAC
>Ga0302324_100028386_pt1 | contig 10637 bp, 10 predicted proteins | sample Palsa_T0_1_FD_201949 | JGI IMG/M metagenome (GOLD analysis project Ga0302324, IMG submission 201949) | Peat permafrost microbial communities from Stordalen Mire near Abisko, Sweden - Palsa_T0_1 | ecosystem: Environmental > Terrestrial > Soil > Palsa > Peat permafrost | place: Sweden: Abisko...
ATAAACTGGCCGCCGATCCGGCGTTGCAGCGCGCCGCGGGCCGCAACTTCACGTTGGTAGGCGTGCCCTCCGAAGGCGCTTGGGGCAAGGCTTCCACCGCGCTCGTCGATTTGATCGGACAGGACCGCCTGATCGGGCTGATCTCGACGGACCGCAGCAGCAGCCACCTGGCCGAGCAACTCGCGGTGAAGATGTTTGTGCCGGTGATCGCCATCTCGGCGGACCGCTCTCTGACCGCGCTGAACATCCCCTGGATCTTCCGCCTGCCGCCGGATCGTTCGATTGAATATGCCGTGCGCTTGATGGCGGAGGCAACAGAGAAGGCCGGCGCTAATCGGGGCCGCGTGCGGGATCTGCTGGCTTCGGGGCAGACGTTCGACTCGCGCGGCGAAGTGCGCTAAGTGGGGCAGGCCCTCGGCCTGCGGCGGCCTCCCAGGCCGCCATTCTTCTCTATTCAAAGGCTCGGTTTCCGAGCGAGAAGCGGGTCCAAGGGACCCGCCGCAGGCCGAGGGCCTGCCCCACTCACTTCTCCAGGATTTTCTCGACTGCCCTGGCCAACGCTCTAAACTCCTCGTGCGCGGCTGAATCCGGCGCGTACTCCGCTACGGTCAGCCCGCTCGACACCGCCTCCGCCACTACTACGCGCTGCCCGATGGGTGGCAGCACCTTCTTCCCCATGTCCTTCAGCGAAGAGGTCAACCCGCGCCCGAGGTTGGTGTTCATCAGCACCTTGGAGGGCACGAAGCGGATGCGCGGCTTTTTCGAGCGCCGTGCCGCACGCGCCTTCAGCGCCAGCGACAGGGCCTCCTTCAGCGCAAACAGATCCAGGGGCGAAGGCCCGCACGGCAGCAGCATCAGATCGGCCGCCAGGGCCGCCTCATAGGCGGTCTCGGGCGCGCCCGGCGGCGTGTCGATCAACACGATGTCGGCGTCCTTCTCGGCTTGGCGCGCGCGCGCCCGCAGAGTGCCGGCGCCGTCCTCCACTTTTTCCACGCATCGCGCCAGTATGCCGTCGCCCTGCTCGGCCCATGCCATCAGGCTGTGCTGTGGATCGGCGTCCAACACTCGCACCGTCCGCTTCATGGCATCAAACTCCGCCGCCAGGTTGCCGGCAATTGTCGACTTTCCGACCCCGCCCTTGCGCCCCGCGACGGCAATGATAGCCATACCAAGTAATATAAACTCTACTGCAGCGCGATGTAATGCTTGCCGTGATACAACCGTGCCGATCCATCCTTAGCGACGATTACTTGCAGCGGCCGCGGCATTTTCAGGTCCCCTTGGCGCTCCGCCGTGCAGTCGGTCACTGGAGCGCCTGCCTGGTCGTACAAGGAAAACTTGCCGGGGGCGTCCACGCCGGTCTGCGGAAGCACCCATCCGAAGCCGTAGCTCCCCACTCCGATCTTGTGCCCGCAAAGAGTAACATCGCCCTCCGTAACGATCATCCCCACGTACTTGGTCGTGATGCTGGCCGCATATCCGGTAGTATCGATCAGGGCGAAGAGCGCACGCGCACCCCTCGGCGTCAATACCATAACGGCGTTGCGCTTCTCGGTGGGGATGGCGTTGCCTTCCAGGTAAAAGTCCTTCGGCATGGCGGAATCGAAAGCCTTGCCCGTGACCACTTCAAACCCTTTCTGCGCGAGCGCGCTCTGACACCAGGCGCCGGACACAACCGTCACGGCCGCCAGCCACAATCCAACTCCGGATCTTTCCATAGTGCACCTCGGGACGCTATTGTATCAGCCCTCACGCTTAGACCTCTACCGCGGTCGCGCTAAAATAAAGCTGCATGACTCCTACTTCCACTGCACTCGCTTCTCTGGCCATTCTAGGAATGGGCGCTGGCGTCTACGCCCGGTCTCACAATACCGACGATCTGGTGGATCGTGTGCAAGGCGTGCGCATCTCCAGCCGTATACCCTGCGACGGCTCCACGAATCCGCAGGAGGAGGTGGGACTGGAAACCACCTTCTCGCAGGGTGGCTGGCAGCGCGCGTTCCACCTGGACGTGTTCGAAAGCCAATACTGCAAGCGGCTGGATCTCTATTTCTTCTGCCTGACGCATGGGCACGACCGCTGGAAACACCAGTGGGCGGCGGAGAGCCAGAGCGCTCCGGGCAGCGGAAGGTATTGGATCGATTCGTGCGCGGAGTGGGAATCGAAGGACGCTCCGGAGTACATTTTGAGCGGCTGGTACCGGGAAGGTGCCGCGGACAAGAAACTGGCCTGGAAGCAGGCCGCCATCAAAAAAGCTTCCGAGACACCCGAGATCTACGAGTTCGCCGATCCCCAGGGCGGAACGGCGCGGATCGAGATCAAGCGGAAATAGGGCAGGCCGGCTGACGGCTCGTTGACCTGCCCCCGCCAATTACGAGCGCTTGGTGCCCTTTAGAGTGCCGGCGGCTTCCGGTCCTTTATATTTACCGTCGAACTTTTTGCCATCGATGGTGGTTTCCACCGTGTAAGTGGCCTCGTTCACCACCACCTTGAACGTAAATGAATTGCCATCCAGTTTGGCGTCCACCAGGGCGAACTCGCCCGGATCGCCGCTTAGCGTGCCGCCCAGTTTGCCGGCATCGTCCTTCACCACCAGGGTCCAGTTGGAGGCTTGGCCTGCCTCGTCGGTGCCGACTGCGTCCCAGGTGCCCACCATCGGGTTGTCGGCAGCCCAACATACTACGGATCCAAACAGCAGGATCGTCAGAAACAGAGTTAACATGCGTGTCATTAGTTTTTCTCCAAAAACGGAATTGGGCAGTCTCCGCGGCAGCCTGGTTTGGCCCATCGGAGCGCTTCCATGTAGCATACCGCAACTGGCGCGGGCCGGAAACGCTCTCCGCGGGCGCAGCCCTGTCGATCCGCCCCCGGTGATGATACACTGTCCAGTCATGGACGCCTCTTCGTCCGTGACACAACTGCTCCACGAAGTCCGTGCGGGCGACCGGTCCGCCATGGACCGCCTCTTTCCCCTGGTTTACGCCGAGTTGCGGCGGCTGGCCGATTCGTTTGTGCGCAACGAGCGGCCGGGCCATACGCTGCAAGGCACCGCGCTGGTCCACGAAGCGTACCTGCGTCTTTGCGGCGGCGCGCCGCCGGACTATCAGGACCGCGCCCACTTCATGGGAATTGCCGCGCGCATCATGCGGCAGATTCTGGTGGACTATGCGCGCCGCCGGAATACCGGGAAGCGCTCGGCCGCGCTGCGGGCGCCGCTGGATGAAGCATCCACCGCTTCGGTGGACCGGCCCGCCGCTCTGATCGCACTAGACGACGCGCTCAACGATCTGGAGAAACAGGACGAACGCAAAGCGCGGCTGATCGAAATGCGTTTCTTCGGCGGTCTCACTGCGGAAGAATCGGCCGCGGCTCTGGGCCTGGAGGTGCCGGTGGTGCGGCGGGAGCTGCGGCTGGCGCAGGCCTGGCTGGAGCGCGAATTGGGCCGCAATGTGTCCGGCGCGAGCGCCTGACCGCATAGTGGGGCAGGCCCTCGGCCTGCGGCGGCCTCTCAGGCCGCCATTACGCGGGCTACGCCCGCCAGTACGCGGGCTACGCCCGCGGCGACCGCAAGAGTGCGGTCGCGGCACGCTGAGAGCGTGCGCCACGTCAGGCGGCGGCCTTTCAGGCCGCCATGTTCATTGGGCACTCGTGCCGGCGCCGCTCGCCTTTTCCGCTATAATGATCCGGCATGCCCTCACTAGCCGGTAAGACGATTTTCATCTCGGGCGCCAGCCGCGGCATCGGCTTGGCGATCGCGTTGCGCGCGGCGCGCGACGGCGCCAACATCGTGATCGCGGCCAAAACCGATACGCCCCATCCCAAGCTCCCCGGCACCATTCACACCGCGGCCGCCGAGATTGAAGCGGCCGGAGGCCACGCGCTGCCCTTGGCCGTGGATATCCGCTACGAAGAGCAGGTTTCGAACGCCGTCGCGCAAGCCGTCCAGCGTTTCGGCGGCATCGACATCCTGGTGAACAATGCCAGCGCCATCAGCATCACCGGCACGCTGCAGACTCCCATGAAGCGCTTCGACCTGATGATGGGAGTCAATATGCGCGGGACTTTCCTGTGTTCGCAGGCCTGCCTGCCGCATCTGGCGAAGGCCGCCAACCCGCACATCCTGACCCTGTCGCCGCCGCTCGATATGCGCGCCAAGTGGTTCGCGCCCTGCCTGGCATACACCATGGCGAAGTTCGGAATGAGCATGTGCGTGCTCGGCATGGCCGAAGAATTCCGCGGCCAGGGCATCGCGGTGAACGCGCTGTGGCCGCGCACAATTATTGCCACCGTAGCGCTGCAGATCATTCCCGGCGCGGAGCCCGAACGCGGCCGCACACCCGACATCATGGCGGACGCCGCCTGGCAAATTTTGACCCAGGACAGCCGGACCACCACTGGCAATTTTTTCATTGACGAAGATGTACTGACCGCCGCCGGCGTGACCGATTTCCCGCGCTATGCCGTGTCGCCGGGCAAGCCGCTGCGGCGCGATCTGTTCCTCGATTGAAGCCGCTTAGCGCCATGCTCCCGCAACTCTTCAGCGTTGGCAGCGTTGGCCTGCTGGCAGTCGCCCTGCTGGCGCAACAGGCCGCCAACAGGCCCGTCACGATCAATGTGAGCGATCCGACGGGCGCCGGGATCGCGCACGCGCAGGTCCGGCTGGTGCCCGCTCCCGATCCCGTCCCGGCGAAGCTCGAAACCGACGACCAGGGTCGTCTGTCTCTAAACTTGAAAGCCGGAGGTTACACGCTCTTCGTTTCGGCGCAGGGATTCAAGACGGCCAGGCTGCACATCGATATCACCGAACCACCGGCTGACGATCGCGCCAGCCAAAGTGTGCCCGTGGCGCTCCGGATCGCCGATGTTGTTTCGCCCGTGCCGGTCTATCCAAAAGACTCGCTGGTGCTCACCGCCGATTCCTACCATGCTCCAGTGGTGCTCTCGCCCGCGGACTTTCGCGCTCTGCCGCATGTCACTGTCACGGTGCACAACGGCCACACCAATATGGACGAAATCTACTCGGGCATCCTGCTTGCGTCGCTGCTGTCGCAGGTCAAAGCGCCTCTCGGAAAAGAGTTGCGCAACGAAGCCCTGACCAGCTATCTCATCGCCTCGGGCGCCGATGGATACTCCGTGCTTTTGTCCCTCGCCGAAGTCGATCCCAGCTTTCATGGTGGTCAGGTCTTGGTAGCCGACGCGCGCGACGGCCAGCCGCTCGGAAATGCCGGCCCCTTCGAGTTGATTGTCTCCGACGACAAGCGCCCCGCCCGATGGGTCCATAACCTGGAATCCATCGCTCTACAGAGTGTCCGCTGACACCTGATACAATCGGCAGGGTTTCACCTTATGAGAGTCATTATTCTTCTTTTCCTGGCGGCGGCATCGGCCCTGGCACGGCCCATCGATTTGCGCTGCGATTACCTGACCAATCCGCTGGGCATCGATGCGCTCCAGCCGCGCCTCTTCTGGCGCAGCGACAGCACCGCGCGCGACTGGACCCAGAGCGCTTACCAGATCCGCGTGGCGTCCACGCTCGCCGCTCTGCGCGCGGGGCATGCCGACGTTTGGGACAGCGGCAAACAGACGTCCTCCGAGTCGATCGGCATCGTGTACGGCGGCAGCCCGCTACAGGCCGGCCGCCGATACTACTGGACCGTGCGCGCGTGGGACGCCCAGGGGCACGCTGAAGATCCAGCGGAGCCGGCCTGGTGGGAAATGGGGCCGCCCGCCAGTTCCGACTGGAAGGCCAAGTGGATCAGCCGGAAAGATCCGGACCAGGATGCGGAACGCGCCGCCATCCACTGGATCTGGGTTCCAGGGCAGGACGCCTTCGCGGTGGCTCCCAAAACGGTGGCCGTTTTTCGTCTGGATGTCGATCTGCCCGCCAAGCCGGCGAATGCCGCGCTGTTCGTGGCGGCGCGCGGCGCTTTCAAAGCGAAGGTCAATGGGCAGGATGCCGGCGCCAAGAGCGACTTCCACGCGTTTGACCGTCAGGACGTGACCAACCTGCTGACCGCGGGCAAGAACACCGTGGAGGTGGCCGTCACCGCTATGCCCCCCGGTTTCCCGTCCGGAGCGCAAGGCGCAGGCGTAACTTCGGCATTGGCCGCCTTGTTGAAGATCCGTCTGGCCACCGGAACCATTACGATGCACGCGACGGACAAACACTGGCAGGCGCGCCTGGAGTCGAATCCGCACTTCGCGCCCGCCACGGTGGTCGCGGATCTGGAAGACAAACGGCTGGGAGCCGATATCGGTTCACTGCCTGGGCCGGCCGGGCTATTTAGGCGCGAGTTCACCGTCGCGAAGCCGGTCCGCTCCGCGCGCCTGTATGTCACTGCGCTGGGAAGTTATCGCATGTTCCTGAATGGCAGCCGCGTGGGAAGCGACATACTGACTCCCGAATATACGGATTACAGCAAGCGCGTCACTTACCAGACTTACGATGTCACCGCGCTTGTCACTCAGGGTGCTAATGCCATCGGCGCGATTCTCGGCGACGGCTGGTTCGCCAGCGGCCTCACTTGGACCGCTCTGCGTTTCTCGTTCCTCCCTCCGCCCACCCGCCTGCTGGCCCAACTGCAATTGGATTACGCCGATGGCACGGCCGGCACAGTAGTAACCGATGATTCGTGGAAGACCGCGCTATCGCCCATCCTGCATTCCGAGATCTACGCGGGCGAAGTCTACGACTCACGGCTGGAACAGCCCGGCTGGGACAAAGCCGGATTCAAGGATGCCGCGTGGCCGCCGGCGCTCGTCGCGGACGCGCCACCGGGCATCTTATCGGCGGAAGTAACTGTGCCACCGCGCATCGTCGAAACAGTTACTCCGCGCGGCATCACCGGGGCTCCCAATGATGCTTGGATCGTCGATATGGGCCAGAACATGGTGGGATGGCTGCAAGTGAAAGCGGCGGGCAAGGCCGGCGACAGAATCCGGCTGCGCTTCGCCGAGATTCTCTCTCCGGACGGCAGTCTCTACCGCGACAACCTGCGCAACGCCAACGCCACCGACGTTTTGTATTTGCGAGGCGGCCCGCAAACCTGGTCGCCGTCTTTTACGTTTCATGGCTTCCGTTATGTGGAAATCACCGGCTTTCCAGGCAAACCGGAGATCGCCAACTTCACTGGCCAAGTGGTATCGTCGGCGCAAACCCTCACCGGCAAACTGTCCACATCCAGCGATCTGGTGAACAAGATGTGGCAGGTGGCCATCTGGGGCGAGCGGAGCAACTTCCTGAGCATCCCCACCGACTGCCCGCAGCGCGATGAACGGCTGGGGTGGACCGGCGATGCGGAGGTGTTCTGGCGCACCGGTGCATACAACGCCGATATCGCCGCGTTCGGCCATAAGTGGATGCGCGACCTGACGGACGATCAAACCGCCGACGGCGCTTTCGGCAACGTGGCGCCGGGGGTGGCGAAGATGGGTCCATTTCTGGCGCAGGGTGCGCCGGGCTGGGGCGATGCCGGCGTGATCGTGCCTTGGACCGCCTGGCAGCAGTATGGCGACCAAGCCATCGTGCAGCAAAACTGGACGGCGATGGAGCGATGGATGAAGTTCATCGCGGACGGCAATCCCGATTTCCTGCGCAAGAATCGCGTGGGTCCCAATTTTGCGGACTGGCTGGCGCCCGACGGCCGCACGCCGCACGATCTGATCGCCACTGCTTATTGGGCCATGATGGCAGGCATGATGTCGCAGATGGCGCATGCCGCCGGCCAGGAGGCCGCTGCGGCACGCTATTCCGAACTGAACGCCAAAATCCGCGCGGCGTTTCAGAAGGCCTACGTGAAAGAAAGCGGCGAGGTGGGCACCGGCACCGAAACATCCTACGTGCTGGCGCTGCACATGAACCTGGTGCCCGAATCGCTGCGGGCCGCCGCCGTGGACCGCCTGGTGAAGGAGATCGAGGCCAAGGGATGGCACGTGTCCACCGGATTTCTGGGCACGCCGCACCTGCTCTTTGCGCTGGCTGAAAATGGCCGCGTGGATGTGGCTTACCGTCTGTTGCTTACGGACACATATCCTTCTTGGGGATACATGATACGCAAGGGCGCGACTACCTGGTGGGAACGCTGGAATTCCGATTCGGGCGACCCGGCCATGAATTCGTTCAACCATTACGCCTTCGGTTCGGTGGTGGCGTGGATCTACCGGTATGTCGCCGGAATCGATACGGAGGCCAGCGGCCCCGGATTTCGCGAGATAGTCATTCACCCGCGCACCGGAGGCCCCATCACCCACGCGCGCGGCGAATACGATTCAGTCTACGGCAAGATTGTCAGCGATTGGACGACAGAAGGCGGCGCTCTTAAACTGCGCGTCACCATTCCGCCCAACACGCGGGCCACCATCTATTTGCCTACGCGGACTGAGAAGGTAGGCTCCGGGTCATACGAGTTCGAGTCCCGGTGACATTTGGGGAACCGTCGAAAACCTCTCCTGGAGGGCGGCCAATGATGGCCGCAGCCGGCTTCTTCTGAGGAACTCCCCGCTCGATCCTTAGGATTCAGGCAGTTATGCGGCAGGTTTTTCTTCGATAGGCACCAGTTTGTAGCCTAGTTGTTGGGCCTGCCGTTTGAGTTTGGCTTCGAACCGTTTCTCGCGTTCGGCGTCGCGTTGCGCCCACAGGGTTTCGTCGTCCTACACTTGCTTTTTCACCATCGTGTAGAAGATGATCGCGATCTTGTGAGCGGTCGCCACAGTGGCCCCCGCTGGCCCGAGTCTGCTCTTCATCCGCCGCAGGTAGTCGCCCAATCTTAGCGGGGCTGGGCGGCCTGGGAGGCCGCCGCAGGCTGGGAGCCTGCCCCACTATCCCCTCAACTTGCTTTCGCGCGCGCATCGATCCACTGCCGCCAGGTATCCAATCCCACGCCCGTGGTGCACGAAACCTCCACCATCTCCACATCCGGTTGCACCCGCCGGATGTACTCGCGAGCCAAGTCCATGCGGAACGGCACGTACGGCAGCAGATCCACTTTGTTTAGCACCACCAGGTCGGCGCGGTGGAACGTAGCCGGATACTTCAGCGGCTTGTCTTCGCCCTCCGTCACGCTGAGCAGGACCACGCGCGCTTCCTCACCCAGATCGTAACTTGTCGGACACACCAGATTGCCCACGTTCTCGATCAGCAGCAGGTCGATCGCATCCGGCTGCCAGCCGGCCAGCGCGCTGGTCACCATGCGGGCGTCCAGGTGGCAGGCGCCGCCGGTAGTGATCTGGCGCACCGGAAAGCCGTAGCGCGCCAGGCGCTGCGCGTCGTTGTCCGTCTGGATATCGCCCGTCAGCACGGCCACCCGGCGGGACGGCTCGAACGACGCCAGCGTGCGTTCCAGCAGCATGGTCTTACCCGATCCGGGCGAGCTGATGAGGTTCAAGCACACGGTTCCATGCCGCAGGAAACCTTCGCGCAGCTCGCCCGCCAGGCGGTCGTTTTCGTTCAGAACTTTGCGTTCCATTGGCACGCGGGTCATGTTTCTTCAATCTCCATGTAGGCAAATTCCAATTCGTTTCCGCTGGCAAGTTCGGTTTCCGCGGAGCCGCACTGCGGGCACTCGGTGCGATACTCCTCTACCGCGAAATCCACGGCGCACTGGCGGCAGCGGTTGCGCCAGCCGAGCCGCTCGATGTGGAGCGCCAGCGGCGCCAGGTCGGTATCCTGCACCAGGGCATCGAAGCAGAACTGCAGCGATTCCGAATCCACACCCGACAGTTCCCCGATCTTCACGCCCACCGCCAGCACATGCGCGCCGTGCCGCGTGGACTCGGCCTGCACGGCTTCCAGCATCGAGGCGGCTATGCTCATTTCGTGCATGCTAGCGTTATTATAGTTGTCCCGCGCAGGCCGAAGTCTACCTGCGCGTAAAATGTATCAAACCGCCCGAACGCGTGTTCTGACCGGACCGCCTTTTGGGTATACTTAGCCCCAAGATGCGATCTCGAAAATTCCCCGCCGTTTTGGGCAGCGCCGCGCTGGCCCTTGTATGCGCCGCGGCTGCCGCGGCACAGTCCGCTTACGTGCGCGTCACCCAGGTGGGCTACGAAGCCGCCAGCCCGCCCTTTCGCGCCTACCTGATGTCCACCGTCCCCGAAACCGGAGCGACGCTCGCCGTCCTGAACCCGGCCGGCACGACTGTGTACTCCGGCTCCATCGGCGCGTTGCTTGGCACATGGAGTAACAGCGCGACATTAACTTACTCGGTCTACGCTCTCGATTTCACCGTACCGGCCGGCAATGGTTATACCATTTCCGTGACCGGTCCCGTGGGCGCGACATCACCGGTTTTTCCAGTCGGAGATCCCAGCGTCCTCTATCCCGGGTTGTTGCTGAACACCCTGTTCTTCTATGAAACCGAGCGCGACGGCCCCAACTACATTCCCAACGCCTTGCGCAGCGCGCCCGGCCACTTGAACGATGCGAGCGCGTCGGTATTCGAGACTCCGCCTTTGAATAGCAACGACGAGATTGTCACCACCAGCACGCCCCTTGCACCCACTGGAGCGGTGATCGACGCCTCGGGCGGCTGGTGGGATGCCGGCGACTACATGAAGTATGTCGAAACGATCAGTTACACTGTGTCGCTGCAACAGATCGGTATACGGGACTTTCCCAATCAAATGGGCCCCCAGGC
>Ga0302324_100028387_pt1 | contig 10637 bp, 8 predicted proteins | sample Palsa_T0_1_FD_201949 | JGI IMG/M metagenome (GOLD analysis project Ga0302324, IMG submission 201949) | Peat permafrost microbial communities from Stordalen Mire near Abisko, Sweden - Palsa_T0_1 | ecosystem: Environmental > Terrestrial > Soil > Palsa > Peat permafrost | place: Sweden: Abisko...
CTCGTCACCGGTGAAACCGTGGAACTGCTTCCGGTGCGACATGAGACGGACGTGAAAAAGGAATTGACCGGACTGCTCGAAGGCTGGGCAGCTTCAGGATTTCTGATCTGGGAGAAATTCGTCTATCCATGGCACCAAGTGAAGGCCATCGAAGTGTCGGTCGAGAGCCTCTCTAGTGAGCAGGCCGCGCAAAGACTTCTGGACTTGCATGGCGCCGACAGGGCCCGCAGGCACGAGGATTTTTGGCGAGGCGCTCGCCAGACCTAAGCATGGAGGGAAAGACTATTCTTCGTAACGAAAGGCGAGAAAGTTGAGCAGGCCATTGCGCTCGACCTGCAACACCACGGCGTCCCCAGACTTGAGCCCCTGCACGAAGTTCTTGAGGTTTGCAACGGAGTCGAGCTTGGTGGAGTTGGCATAGTAGAGGATGTCCCCTGTTTTCAGATTCACCTGGTCGGCGGCCGCACCGAAGGTGCGGGCGACCACCAGCAACCCTCCCGATTCCCGTTGGCCGCCAAACTGGTTGGCGAGCTCGGGAGTCATGGGCAACACCAACGCGCCCAGCCTGGGGATCAAGTATTGATCTGTGTCGGCCTGATCGAGCAGAGCTGCCGTGTCACGAGGGGATTGGGTCACTGGAACGTCTACCTGCCTGGTGACCGTGCCGCTCAAGATCGAAAGGTGAACTGTTTCGCCGGGCCGCTTGCGAAACATGATCAGGGCCAGCTCCTTGGTATCCCGGATCGGCCGGGCGTCTGCGGAAAGCACGATGTCATCAATCTTGATCCCAGCCTTATCCGCAGGCGAGTCGGGCACTACGTCTTCAATCAAGACTCCGGCGTTGCGCGACAGCCCCAATCCCTGCGCAAGCACCGGCGTAAGGTTGGTCGGGTACACACCGATCGTTCCCCGGCGGGGACGCCCATATTTCAGCAGCTGCTCGTACACAATACGAGCCGTATTACTCGGGATGGAAAAGCCGACCCCCTCATTCCCTCCGGATTGGGTTTCGATCATGGAGTTAATGCCCACCACTTCGCCCTGCATGTTGATCAGCGGCCCACCTGAATTGCCGGGATTGATGGCCGCGTCCGTCTGCAGATAGACCATAGGACTATCGGGGTCAAGCTGCTGATTGGTAGCACTGATCACGCCCAAGCTGACGCTATCCTGCAAGCCCAGTGGACTTCCAAAAGCAAGCACCAACTCGCCCGGATGAACACGATCGGAGTCGCCGAACTTCAACGCCCGCATGCCCGGCTTTTCCACCTTGATGACCGCCAGGTCGGTAACCGTATCTATGCCTACGATGCGAGCGGGCACTGCAGTTGCGGGCGGCTCAGCGCGGTCGCCATCGACGGCAGCGCCGACCCCGCTCATATCAGAGATCAGCACGCTCAGGGTGCGCGCGTGCTGCACCACATGCGCATTGGTAAGGATGTAGCCCTGCGCGTCCATGATGACACCGGACCCGACCGATCTTTGCTGGGCCAGGAAGGCAGTCCGGTTCGCGTCGCCATTCTCCACCGGCGCCAGACCGGTCGAGTAAATCTTGACCACGGCGGGTTCGATGGCGTGCGCCAACGTCTGCATGTCGTTACTGAGGCTCATCAGCACATCGACGGCGTGCAGGCCGCTCGCGGGCTGAGCGGGTGGCGACTGCTTCGGCGGCGAGGGTGGGGGCTGTTGAGCTCCCGCCAGGCTGGCAAAGCCGACCGGAAGGAGAAGCGATGCCAGAACAAATCGCGCCCTACGGGCAACCAACGTTTGATTTTTCTTTTCCTTCAGAAAACGTGGCAAACCCGATGGGTTGCTGCGCATCGACCGGAAGTCATTGCGCTGTAGCGACTTCGGTTTAGACCTACCGGAAATCCGGATCATTGGGAGCAGCAAGGTGGTCTCCTATACGTATTCTGACAGTTCAGATGCCTTTAGAGCTCTCAGACGATCACTGCGTGCGATCGGGCGCAATGGAGCTGGATTTTTTGTAGAAAGCCCGGAGCGAGCGCGGCCGCCGTCATCAGATTTCGCGATAATTCAGCAGCACCAGGCCGGCTGCGGCCAGGAACAGCGGCCAGAGGAAGGCTGCGATTCTGGATGTGCGGCCGGGAGGTAAGCGCAACTCCAACCAGCGACCCCAGCCAGCCGTGGCGCCGAGTAAGGCGATGGGAGTGTGGCTCAGCGAAGCCAACAAATCCTCTTGCGAATCGCTGGGGGCATGGTCATGAGTGAGCAGAACCGCGGCCCCCAACGCGCACATGAGGGGAAAAATCATGGATGCCCATCGGACCCTCAATTTGCCCGCCTGCACCGCGCACTCGAAGGCTGCAAAGCAGAGGATGAGCACGGCGGCTGCGCGGTGTTGCAATACGTCGGGAGAAGTAAAGCTAGCCCAGAAGGGACGCGGACCCAAGGGCCAGTTCTCGGGGTCGGCACGCAGCAGAATGAAAATGGATAGGCCGGCGAAGGAGAGCGGCCAGAAGCGTGCCCAGCGCATGCCGGGAAAGCGGCTGGCAAAGGCCAGTAGCCCCGCGGCCAATACGACCAAACCCGCCCAGTGGTGGTTATATTCTGACCATTCCCGATCCGTCCGATCGCTGGCGCCGGTTGGCTGGAATTCCGCCACCTGCACTTCTGTTTCGATCGAAGTGGGCGGGGTAAGCTGCGACACGGATGGACTCTTCAGGCGGGGAACTTCCGGGTGCATGCGGGCGGCAATTGCTTGTGGTGAGACCCGATCGGGAACGTCGACCGCGGGCGGTTGCGACGACATCGCAGCGGCGGCCAGAATGACAGTAAATCCCAACGCAATCTCGACCTCGGCGAACCGCCGGAGCTTTGCCAGCAAAGGCTGTGGGTCCGTATTCAACCGCCGCACCAGGAGCCAGTTCCCTGCACCCATCAGGAGCATAACGAGCAACAGGTAAATCTTGGCCAGCAGCAGGACACCATAGGTGGTGCCATAGAGCCCATTCCAGGTCCCTACGTAGAACCATGCCAGACACACGCCAGCGAGCACCAGGACAGCGACGCTGAACAACGCCATCGAGGAGTAGCGCATGACCATCGCGCGCGCTATCTCCACGCGGCCGGTGCGGGCTAAGGAAATCAGCAGGAAGGGCATGGCCCCAATCCACGCTGCTGTTGACAGGTGGTGAGCAGCGGTCGCGGTCGCCAGCAACAACCGGTTATCCATACGTGCAGCTGCATGACTAGCTGACACCGCGGCGATGAGCAGCAGCAGACTCAGCGGAATCATTGCCCAAACACCTCTATGGCCTTTGACCCGCGTAGAGCCCGATAGAAGTAAGGCGAGCAAAGCGGCGGTCAGCCCCGCCTGAAAAAATCTGGTGCTGAACAGATCGCTCAGGTGCAGCCCGCTATCGCCCAGCAACGATGCGGCGGAGAGAGCCACCGTCCCTACCTCAGAGAGCGCCAGGGCCAGCGCGGCCCAGCGAATACCCCGGAGGCAGAGGGACTCGACAACCGTGCCTGCTCTTGCGGGACGCGCGACAACCAGCAGATACGCGATGCCCCCCAGCAGCAAGGCCTCAAAGGAGAGATTTGCCGCACGCAGCAACGTGCTCAGGAGATCAATATCGCGCAGGAGCCAGATCAAACCGTCATCTCAAGGGGAAAGGAGCCCTTGCCCAATACTGGCCATCATCATACGGGGACCGGGGTCCAGGACAGGGGATGAAGCAGAGGAGGGCGGCTTACTCCACCTGGAAGGGAACCTCACCTCGCGTAATGTGACCGTCGCTGGACAGCACTTGCCAGCGAAGCACATAGGATCCCCTGGCGAGCTTATGTCCGGCCGCCAATAACGTGTCGGGAAGAGGCTGCGACAAGGCGTCGATTTTTTCCACCGAGCCATCCGGCTTGAGCAGGGTAAGAGATGATCGCGCTCCGTCCACTCGCGAGTTGTACTTGAGAGTGATCGTAATGTCGGGGCCATTCACGGCGGCATTTTTCTGGGGCATGGAACTCAACAACACCGCATGAGCCAGCGCCATCCGCGGGCTCGCGGCCATCAACGCCACGACAAAAAAGATAATTGCGCCGGCAAAACGTTGCCGCAATCCACTATGCATAACCACTCTCTCCAGAAATGACAACATGGGCTAGGATGGCGCCATTTGCACGGACTGGGCGCGCTCGGAGAGCCCGCCTATCTCTGCTGCACGGGCTTCAGCAAAGGCTGCGGCGCCCATTAAAGCAGCGCGGCTTTCCAGTATGAGACGCACCGGCGTTTGCACCAGCAGGTCACTCAGCCGGCCTTTGTCGGTGAACGCCTTCATGAAGGTACCATCCTGCATCTTCTTAAGCAGCTTGGGAGCAATGCCTCCTCCCACATACATGCCACCGACGGCCAGGATCTTTAAAGCCAAGTTGCCTGCTTCTGCACCGTAAGCAGACACGAAGATATTCAAAGCTTCTACACAGAGTTCACTGGCGCCCGACTCGCCCAATTCACCGATCACCGCATTAGGATCTTCCGTGCGCATCCGATCCTTCAACCATGGCGGTTCCTCCATGCCTTTCACATCGCGACAGTAAGCATAGACATTGGCAAGCCCGATGCCGGAGATGACGCGCTCCGAGCTCACGCGCCCTCCCAGAGTCTTTTGCAGGTAGCGCAGCAGCTCAATCTCTTCTTCATTGCGTGCCGCAAAGTCGCTGTGGCCGCCTTCCGAGGCCATGGGCAGATATTTATGACCATCCCACACCAGGATGGCCTCTCCCAGCCCTGTGCCGGCGGCAATCAAGCCGCGATTTCCTTCCGCCGCCGGGTCGCCCTTGCTGAGAACAAGAATCTGATCCGGCGTCAGCTCGGCAATACCATACCCATTGGCTTCAAGATCGTTGATGAGAAAAACATGTTCGATTTTGAGATCGACGCTAAGCTGGCTGGAGTCGAGTATCCAGGGGAGGTTGGTCAGCTTCAGGCGACCGTGACGCACCGGACCGGGCACGCCGAAGCAGGCCGCCAGCACGTCAAAGGGTCCGATGGTCTGCCTGCATTCACCCAGGAATGCTTCCACTACCTGCACCAAGCCAGCGAATTCCTTGGCATGAAACTTGTGCTCGTGCACGGTCTGCAACTGTCCATGGTCAAACTTGCATAGAGCCAGGTCGACCTTGGTACCGCCCACATCCCCTGCCAGAATCATCGTGCCAGCTCCAGTCTGCCAACACCATCGCTGCCCGGCGGGGGTAAAGCGGCGGCAGCGGCGCCGTCGAGTAGAAGGGTGATACGGCGGCTGGCAGGCTTGATCAACTGCGAGGGATACGTTTCCGGGTCATACGGGCCAGTGAAGACCTGCTTGAGCGCGGCAACTTTGTCAGCACCTTCGATCAGAAAGAAGACATCCCGTCCGCGGTTGATGACCGGCCAGGTGAGTGTGACCCGCCAGGTTTCCTTTTGTTGCGGAACGTGATTGGCAATGGCGATGCGCATCAATTCATGCAAACCAGCAGTATGGGGGAACAGGGACGCGGTGTGACCATCGGGGCCCATCCCCAACGCAACCATATCAAAGGTGGGGATCTCCGCGCCTTCCAGGCGAAAGCTTTGGCGGATATCAAACTCGTATTTGGCGGCGGCTTCCTCGGGATCCAGCTCGCCCTGGATGCGAAAGACCTGGGTCTTGGCCAAGGGCACTTTGTCCAGAAGAGCTTCACGGGTCATGCGGTAATTGCTGTCCGGGTGATCGGGCGGTACACAGCGTTCGTCGACCCAATAGAGCTCGAGGTTTTCCCAGGGAATCTGCTCACGGAATTGCGCGCTGGGATCGGCCAGGAGGGCAAATGCATTCTTCGGAGTATGGCCGCCGGAGATGGCGATGCGCGCCTTGCCCCGCGCACCCGCGGCCGCACGAATACCGTCCACAAAGTATTGCGCCGTGCGGCTAGTTACCGCTTCCGCGCTCGCATCCACGAAATAGAGAACTTCGATTGTCTCAGCCATGCAACTTGATTACCGATTTTTCTCTCCGCTTAGAGCTTATGCCAAGCGCGGCCATCCCGCGAGAGCAGTTCGTCGGCGGACTCCGGTCCCCACGTGCCGGCGGCATAGTTGGGCAAGCCCTTGGGCTTGTTGGCCGCCCATTGCTCGAGGATCGGCGTAAGCAGCGACCAGGTAGCCTCCACACCATCACGGTGAGCGAATAGGGTGGCGTCGCCCAGCATGGCATCCAGCAGCAAACGCTCGTATCCGTTGGCGGATGACTTGCCGAATGCCTCGGCATAGCTGAAGTTCATGTTCACCGGACAAACTTCCATATTCGGGCTGGGCACCTTGGCGCCGAAGCGCAGGGAAATACCCTCATCCGGCTGAATACGCATGGCGATCAGGTTCGGCTGCAGCTCATTGCATGCCCCCGACTGGCTCTTGAACAGCAACTGCGGTGGTTGCTTGAATTGAATAGTAATCTCCGTCGCCCTCTTGGCCAGCCGCTTGCCCGCCCGCAGGTAGAACGGAACCCCCGCCCAGCGCCAGTTCTCAATGCCGATCTTCAGCGCGGCATAGGTCTCGGTGGAAGAGTTGGGATCGACTCGATCCTCTTGCCGGTAACCCTTAACGTCTTTACCATCCACCTTGCCCGGACCGTACTGGCCACGCACCGCGTCCATGAGATGGATGGGCTGGATAGAACGCCAAACCTTGAACTTTTCCCGGCGCATGGCTTCGGCCTCAAAAGACACGGGGGGTTCCATGGCGACGAACGACAGCAGTTCCATTACGTGATTTTGCACTACATCGCGGAGCGCGCCGGCCTTCTCGTAGAACGGTCCGCGGCCCTCGATACCGATATCCTCGGCCGCCGTGATCTGTACGTGATCGACGTAGTTACGATTCCAGACAGGCTCGAAGATCCCATTGGCAAAACGAAAGACCAGGATGTTCTGCACGGTCTCTTTGCCCAGGTAGTGATCGATGCGGAATATCTGGTCCTCGGCAAAGACATGGTTCACGTTGTCGTTCAACTCCCGCGCGGAAGCCAGATCGTGGCCGAAGGGCTTCTCGATGATGGTATGCACCTTACCCCGCTCGGGTTTTGCCATTCCATGAGCGCCCAACTGATCGATAATGTCCGCGAAATACTCGGGGGCGGTGGCCAGGTAGAAAAGCCGGTTCCCCCTCGTGCCCTGCTTCTGGTCGATACCCTCAAGCACGGTCTTCAGTTTTGCGTAGCCCTCCGGATCATCGAAGTTCATGGCGTGGTAGCTAACCTTCTGCATGAACCCGTCAAGCTTTTTCTCGCCTTCTTTCACGCCACCAAATTGCAGGATGCCTTCGCGCATGTCTTTTTGGAATTCATCCTGCAATGGACGGCGGGCTACGCCGACCACCGAAAACTCCGCCGGCAGGAGACCGGATTGCTCCAGATGGAAGAGCGCGGGCAAGAGCTTGCGCTTAGTCAGGTCACCCGACGCGCCGAAAATAACCACGGCCGTAGGCTCGGGAATGCGCTCGGCACTCTGCGCTGCTTTCAAGTCTTCGGGAGAAAATTGCACTTCTGTGGTTGCCATGGAATCTTGCTCCTTGCTCGCAAATTTAGGTCCTTACGCCGGCATCCAGTCCCAACCGTTCCAGCGCATGCACGCATTGTGCTTCATCCTGATAGCGGATTGCGTGAATTCCCAGCGTTTCCGCCGCCTCACAGTTTTGCGCCCGATCATCGATAAAAGCCACCTCTTCGGCATCGCGCTGGAGGACATCAAGCGCCAGCTCAAAGATTTTGGCGTCGGGCTTGCGCAGTCCCAGATAGCAGGAACTTAGGAAAACATCGAAGTACCTGCCCAGCTCGAAACGCTCGATCCGGTAGTCGTTTAGCTCCCGAGCCTCGTTATTGAGCATTGCCAGTTCCACTCCCTCTGATGCGGCAAGCTCTTGAAGGATTCGCATTGCGCCGTATGGGAGCAGGACGGACCGTTCCTTCATCGCTTGTAGAAAAACCGCGGGAGTGAAAGGGCGCGGTTCGTAAAAGACCGTCTGCAAGAGATACTGCTCCGCGGTCATTAGGCCTTTTTCCCAGGGATCGTTGGCCAGCTCATGCCGTTGCTCGAAGGCGGCACTGTCCACGTCGAACTGACGGAGGACGGAGGCGCGTTCGGTATGATCCCATCCATTGGTCAGCAGAACGCCGCCCACATCCCAAAGAATTGTGCTGATCTCGACCATGATTGCGTCTCCGACTATCCGGGAAGGTTGAGGACCAAGAGACCAATTAAAAGCGATCGTGGGGGCTCCGCCCCATCTTTTTTATTTATAGAGTTCCAATACCCAACAGAGGGCCCTAAGATCTCAGGAGTTCCATGTCTACGGAATCCTGAATATTTCAGCGTTCTATACCCACAGAGTCCTGAATATTTCAGGACTCTGTCTTTAGGGAGTCGGTCCGTACGCGATGGTGATTAGGCTTTGCCCGCCGCAACCGTGACCGCAGGCCGTACGCGCTCCAACAACTGCTTGGCGCGCTTGGTGATGTTGGCCGGACTGAAACCGAGTTCTTCCAGCGCCTTGGCACCTACGGACGAGGCTCCAAAGCGCTCCAGACCGATCACGTCTCCATGGCGCCCGACGTACTTCCACCAGGGCATGGGAGCGGCAGCTTCGACCGCAAGCGCGGGGAGATGGTCGGGGAAGATTTGCTGTTTGTACGCTTGGGGCTGCTCTTCAAAGATGCGGAAGCTGGGCATGGAAACCACGCGAGCAGAAATGCCTTCCTTCTTTAGATCCGCGGCAGCCTGCAAAACCGGCCAGACCTCAGCGCCGGCGGCAACAATCAGCAAGTCGGGCGAAGTTCCACCATCCTGCAGAATGTAGGCGCCCTTGCGGACACCCTCGGCCACCTTGTATTTCTCGGGGTCCAGAATCGGCAGATTCTGGCGCGAAAGAGCCATGAAGGCCGGCAGCTTTCGTTCCAGGGCCAGGCGCCACGCGGCGACGGTTTCATTGGCGTCCGCGGGGCGAAAATCAGTCAGATGGGGCGTGGCCCGCAGCATGGCGAGTTGTTCGACGGGCTGGTGGGTGGGTCCATCTTCACCGAGCGCGATCGAATCGTGAGTGAATACAAATAGTGAGTGCGACTCCATCAACGCAGCCAGACGAATGGCCGGCTTGGCGTAGTCGCTGAAGTTGAAGAAGGTCGATCCGTAGGGAATCAAGCCGCCGTGAACGGCCATCCCATTGACCGCCGCACACATGCCGAACTCACGCACACCGAACCAAATATTGCGCCCGGCAGGATCGAGATGGAAGTTGCCGCCTGTTTTCAGAATCGTCTTGGTCGAGGTCGTGAGATCGGCTGCGCCGCCAATCAACTCCGGGACCGCCTGAGCGATGGCATCCATGACTTCGCCCCCCGCATTGCGGGTAGCGATGGGCTTGGCATCCGCCTTGAATACTGGCAGGCTCTTCTCCCAGCCGCTGGCCAGCACGCCTGATTGCACGCGTTCGAACTCGGCTGCCACGTCTGGAAATGCCTTCTTGTATGCGGCGAACAGGTCGTTCCACTCCTGCTCGTACTTCTTGCCCTTTTCGACAGCCTGCAGCCAGTTCTGCTTCGCCTCGTCCGGGACATAGAAAGTTTTGTCTTCGGGCCAGTTCAATTTCTTCTTGGTGGCCTTCACTGCTTCGGCGCCAAGCGCCTCACCGTGGGCCTTGTTGGTGCCCGCTTTAGGACTGCCGTAGCCGATGATCGTCCGCACGCGAATCAGGGAAGGCTTGTCCGTGATGCTCTGGGCGATCTTGATGGCCTGGGAAATGGCCTCAAGATCGTTGCCATCGTCGACAAACTGCACGTGCCAGTGATAGGCCTCGAAGCGCTCGGTCACATCTTCGGTAAAAGAGAGGTCTGTCGGCCCGTCGAGCGAGACCAGGTTGTCGTCGTAGAGATAAATCATTTTGCCCAAGCCGAGAGTACCGGCGAGCGAACCGGCTTCGTGCGACACTCCCTCCATCAAGTCGCCATCCCCGCACATGACGTAGGTGAAGTGATCCACGATGTTGAAGCCGGGCCGGTTGTAGCGAGCGGCGAGATGCTTCTCAGCGATCGCCATTCCCACGCCCATGGCGAAACCCTGACCCAGCGGGCCGGTAGTCACTTCTACGCCGTCGGTATGGCCGTACTCCGGATGGCCGGGCGTGATCGAGCCCCACTGGCGGAACTGCTGCAGGTCTTCGATGCTGACCTTGTAACCGGTAAGGTGGAGCACCGAGTAAAGCAGGGCGGACGCATGCCCATTAGAAAGCACGAAACGATCGCGGTTGGTCCACTTGGAGTTCGCCGGATTATGGCGCATGAACTGATGAAAAAGCAGGTACGTCATGGGAGAATCGCCCAGCGGCGCTCCCGGGTGCCCGCTGTTAGCTTTCTCTACGGCATCGACGGCCAAAAACCGCAATGCATTGATCGACAACTGATCCAATTCGCTCATAACAACCTCACCCTTCCTTTCGAGGATACTTCGGTTTCCTGTTCACGTCTTGCGGCCCCGCGATCCTTTTCATCTAAAGATGAAGCGGGCGCGCTTCCGGTCTCCTGTTTGCTGGGATCAAGCTGGACTTCGAAATTACGGCCCTCCCAGCGGTCCTGCAGGGACCATCGTAAGGTGAAGATTAGCCGGCC
>Ga0302324_100028389_pt1 | contig 10637 bp, 9 predicted proteins | sample Palsa_T0_1_FD_201949 | JGI IMG/M metagenome (GOLD analysis project Ga0302324, IMG submission 201949) | Peat permafrost microbial communities from Stordalen Mire near Abisko, Sweden - Palsa_T0_1 | ecosystem: Environmental > Terrestrial > Soil > Palsa > Peat permafrost | place: Sweden: Abisko...
CAGGAAATCCTGAAATGACGCCTCCCAGAAAAACGGCCGCCCAAACGTGAAGATGAGTACGAGATGAAAGTCCCTCCCAAGCTTGTGGCGAAATTACCAGGGCGCAGACAACTCCCGCCAGCCATTGGATCGCCATTAACCAGGCAAACATCCGGTCGGTTTGTTGCCGAATTATTCCGATCTGTTGGCCAAAGAGCGCGGCGGCGCGTTCCTCCGTGGCTGCAGGAAATTCTAGTTGACTGGTTGCTTGCATAAGTTAGTCGAGTCTGCCATCGACTCGGGGTTGAACAATGAACAACCGAAGGCGGGAGCTTTCGCTTGGGCTGGCGCCTCACCGTGTAGAACTCCAACAACATAGGAGAGTCCGTCGTTGTCTCCTTCATGGCCGCGCGCGCCCGTGATCCCTCCGCTAAAGAGCAATCGCCCGCTACCATCGTAGAGCACAACCAGGCCCGAAGTGTTCGCGCCAAAGAGACGCGCTTCCCGCCCTTTGTCATCCATCCCTACGGCGACTCCGGGAACCCTGCGGGCGCTTTGGACCAAACTTGTATTTGGCCAATCCGCCGGAACGCCGGTCGGATTGACGACCATCACATGAGCGTTGACGCGATCTTGGCAGCGCGTCATAAGGATGGCCAACTCGTTAACACTGGCCCGCGTGCAAGGACACTTCGGGTGAACGAACATCACCAGCGTCGGCTTGCCGGAAACGACTGAAATTCCGCTTCGGACAGGCCAGTTTTGCGGAGCAACACCCGAGTCGTCGCCCGGCGTGTAGCTGTGGTTCAGCACGGCGAACATGCCGAGAGCGATCGCTGCCACCCATAGCGTCGCCATAAGGAATTGCTCTTGTAACTTCATAAAGTTCTACCAGTGAGGCAATTAATGACGTGAACATCCGGCGGTGGAGGACTCAGGATTCTCGGACCAGCCAAAGTTGTAATGTTTGACCTCACGGGAGGTTGATGATGTTAATGCATAGCTTCACCTATCATTATCGGCTGGAAGTGGCCATTCTTGTAGCGAGCAATCATTTTGGACTGTGATTACACAACCGACGCCCTTGCGTGGACTGTCGATTGACGTCCTGATGACTACGCGTTCAGCGGTTGACGCCGATGGCGGGCACTTTAAGAAATGGCGTGACCAGCGTGAGGGGGGTTGGCACTTTAATACTTAGGAAAGGCGCACTTTGCCGCAACTCTATTGCGCTCGTTATCAACTTGGCACGACAGTTGCAAACGAAAGGAAAAGGAATACATGAACACGCTTGGTGTAAATGAAGAACAGTTATTGAGAATGCAAAAACAGCCCGGCTTTGTCGCCGCGCTCGACCAAAGCGGCGGGAGCACGCCGAAGGCCTTGGCCGCTTATGGTGTTTCCGAAAAATCCTGGTCGAGCACGGAGGAGATGTTCGAGCTGGTGCATCAAATGCGCGCCCGCGTTATCACCAGTCCCAGTTTTACGAAGGAACGAATTCTGGCGGCGATTCTTTTTGAGAAGACGATGGATGGGCAGATTAAAGGTCAGCCCACCGCGCAATACTTGTGGGACGTAAAGGGCGTTGTTCCGATCTTGAAAGTGGATGACGGCCTTGCCGAAGAAAAGGATGGGGTACGTTTAATGAAACCCATCCCAGGACTCTTGCCATTGCTGAAAAGGGCGAAATCCAAGGGCATTTTTGGGACAAAGATGCGCTCGGTCATCAATCAGGCAAATTCAGCCGGGATAAAAGCCATCGTCCAGCAGCAGTTCGAAGTCGGAGCGCAAATACTTGAGGCGGGACTGGTGCCGATTCTGGAACCCGAAGTGGACATCCATTGTCCAGAGAAAGCAAAGGCCGAGGAGTTGCTGAAGTCGGGATTGATTGAGAAGTTGAACAAACTTCCCAGCGGCCAGCTCGTTTTGCTGAAGCTGACCTTGCCGGAAAAAGACGATTTCTACACGGACCTCGTGAATCACGCAAAGGTCGTCAGAGTTCTGGCTCTTTCGGGCGGCTACACGCGGGAAGAGGCCAACGAGCGCCTAAAGAGGAACCACGGCGTCATTGCCAGCTTTTCGCGGGCGCTGCTCGACGGCTTATCCGCGCAACAATCCGACGCTGAATTCAACAGTGAATTGGATGGAGCGGTTCAGAGCATATTTGAGGCTTCAACCGTCAAAAAGAAAATCTGAAAATCATGGCTGTTTCAATTCAGCTTTTCGGATGCGCCGAAATTCATGGTTTTGGCCGGCTGCAGCTTTTCCAAAGAATGCGAAGATTGTCGTCTTAACCACTGGTTCGCCGCGAACAGCACGACCATCAACGGCGGCAAAAGAAGGTAAGGAAGCAACCCAATCCATTTCTGCGGCGGCGCGCTGACTGAAAAGCTGCAGGCAACTTTCACGGCGTCCCCGCCGCGTTTAATGAAGGTGTGCAGTTGCCAGATGCCCGAGGCGTCAAACTTGAGCGGCGCAGCATAGAGCAATTTGTTCGACGCCTGCCGCCGAGTCGCCACGACGGCGAACCGTTCAAAATGTGGATTCGCGCCCGGTATTCCCGACGCGCTGCACTCTTGTTCATTAGTTTGCGCAAATGAGCCGGCGGGGGGCGTAAATACTAATTTCACGGTGGCATCAAGAATTGCATTATTTGAGTCTCGTTCTTGAACCATAACGCTGACATCAACCGGGCGGTCTTTTTGTGGTTCCGAGGTGATGAAAGTCGTGACTGTGAATGCCCCTTGAACCTCCCGAGCCAGCATAATTCCTCCGTCAGCGCGGGCGTCGTCCGAGGCCCAACCTAATAACGAGAAAACTAGAATGTACTGCGCGCATTTCATGACTATGAAATGGCGCCGCCCAACCCGCGCATTTGCATTGGCTGGAGAAGAATCCAAATACCAACAATGTAGAGGCCAAGTGAGATAGCCGACCACGGCGCCAGAAGACGCAATGTGTCCTGCCTGCGGTTCGAGTAGAGAAGAGCCATGCGCCACATTAAATAAAGGCCCAGCAACAAACCCGCGTCCAAGAGGACGGTTTGAAGCGCATGCAGCACATCGGTGCCGAGCAGCGGCATTACAGTTTCCGTATCCTGTGATTTCAGCAGAGGCCATCCAATGTCATTGGCGGCGCGTTGCACGACTTTCCAAGCAGAACCCCACCCGCTCGAGAGATGGAAAAGGAAATGTCCTGCCCACATCGCCACGCCGAGCGGAACCAGAGAAAGCGAGAATCGACAAAACAACTCGCGCATTCCAACCGACGCGTTGCTTGCGACGCGACTGCCATAGGCGGCAGAAAAAGCCAAGGCCCCGGGCAGCAGCACCAATGCGGCCACCAGCAGAGCGTGCGTCACAGGTAGCCGGGAGCTCAAACCGAGACGGGCCGCAAGGCCGTCTTGAAAGGCAACAACTGGCGCGGTCATGAAAGCGGCGTTGGCAAAACCTGCGAACACAAAAACCAAGGCCAAAGCTGCGATATCCAGCCGACGCGAAAGACGCCCGATCGATGAACGCGACGTATCGCGAATCAGATTTATGCCAGGAGCGACGACCAGCACGCCGATGTTTTCATGCGGGCAGGCCCGGACGCAATCGAGACAAAAAGTGCAATCAAGATTTCCAGACTTGCGCGGCAAATGAAGTTCCGTTTCGCAACCACGTTGACGCTCGTTTCCGCGCAGACAATCATGCGTTTGACAACTGGCGCAGACATCGGCCTCACGCACCTTTACTTCAAGCGGAGAAACGAGCGAGGCGACAAATTGAAACTGTCCGATGGGACAGACATATTTGCAAAAACTGCCCCTGCGAAAAACCGCATCAATGACAAAAGCCGCGAGAAAATAGTTGATGATTAACCAAGCTGTCCAGATTGGTTTGTCCCACAAGCTGAAGACTTCGTAGGCCCAGAAAAACAATGCGAGCAGCGCGATGGCGAACCATTTGGACTGCAATGCTTGCGGCCAAGGACGTTGCCGCAAACCGAACCGCTGGCCCAACTCGCGGAAAAGCGTGAATGGACAGGCCATGCAAAAAAAGTTTCCCGCCGCAAGAAGAGCAATAATGACAAATGCGCGCCAATACGTCCAAGGCAATACCCCGGCCAGATTCATCGAACTGACTTGCGGACCAAACAGCCCGTCAACAATTACCGCGACTGCGACAATGAGCAGGCTTGTTTGCAGGATACGGCGACCGGACTGCGCGCGCAGGAACGGTCCGATTGCCGGCACCCTCAGCAAGTCAAAAGGATTCTTCGGTGTTAGAGGCTGTTGGACATAAACCGGCCTGGGCTTCAATTGGCCTGGCCGAATAAGCGAATCGCTCCTTGATAGATATTGAATCGTGATGAATGTGGCTGGGATCAGGAAAACAAGCGAGCCGGGCACCCACATAATCAGGCCGGCGCAGGCCTGATCGCTGAGGGCGGTTGTTCCGAAAAGTCGGGGCGCGTCAAGATACGGCCGATAGAAAACGTGATCGGAGAACGTGAGAAAAGCGGACAAAGCCGTGTTCATCACGTCCGCCGCCAGAAGATAAACCGGTATCGACCACTGCGGCCATTGTGGTTTGCTGGGAAAAGGACAGACAACCGGCCACCAGAACAGGAATGACGCTCCAAAAAAACAGGCGTGTTCGACTTTGTGCCATCCGAACGACCGTAACGCCAAATCAAACGCCGCCGGCACATGCCATACCGTCAGCGTAATCGCCATGACTATCCAACAACTCAACGGGTTCGTGAGGGCCTGGCCTGCCCTGCGCAAGGCCGGCCAAACCAAAAAGGGGCCCATTCCGTCACGAACGATTCTCCTTGGAAGCCCGCGCAGCAGCGGAAGAAGCGGTGCGCTAAGCAGAATCAGGGGCGGGGCAACGGACATGAGCAACAAGTGTTGGACCATGTGGGCCGAGAGAAGCAGGGAGGAAAACGCATCGAGCGGGGAAGAGACGGCGATCCATAGTGCCGCCAAGCCGCCGGCAAAGGCAGACAATCGCCAAACGGTAAATCGCGCCGGCAGCGTTCGATGTAAAATGAGCCAGCCGCGCAGATACACGATGAGCGCCGCCATTATTCCAAAGGCCATTTTCAGATCGAAAGACCATGAGGTAAGAATTGCTTGAGCAATTGGCGACATCAGTTCAATGGGCCAACAAAGACGCGTCGTGGGCTGGTCTCTGGTCGCTTGGGTGGAGAGTGTTAAGAAACGCCACCAACGCCGTCGTCTCCGCCGGACTTAAGTTGTTGCCGTAAGCGGGCATGTTGCCCCGGCCTTGCAAAACCTGGCGAATCAGTTCGTCGCCCGTGAGTCGCGTAGCCACTGTGTCGAGGGCGGGGCCGCGCAACCCGCCTTCACCTCCGAGAGCATGGCAGTTGCGGCATTGTTTCTCTTGCAGCACCAGGGAACCCTGGCGTTCCAGAGCCGTACGGCCTTCGAGCAGTTTGGGAGGAATCGGTGCGCTGCTCCACGCATCCATCACTGGAGACCATGGCGCATAGGTGCCCAGTTGGGTGAAGGCCGCCAACGCGATGATGATGAGCAGGACCGACAACACGGCGACAGGCCGGCGACGCCAGCTTTTCTCCCCGGTGCCGGAAATGAGTGGTAACACGATTAAAAAGCCGATAACGACAACAGGTCCAATGATGAGCAGAGGCGTCTCCATTTGTGGTGGCAAGAGCGCCAAAGCAGCGTACATCCAAAGGAAAAAATAGTCCGGTTTGGGCACCGCTTGCACAACGGTTGGGTCCGGCTGCCCCTTCGGACCAAATGGCCCAAAAAATGCGGCGAATGCAACCAAAGCCAAGATGATCAGACCGGAAAACAGGAAGTCCTTGCGGAACGCATCCGGCATGAATGGCACGCCGTCCTTTTGCGTCAGATCGTGATACTCCTTGAGGTAAGTCTCGCGTCTCACAATTCGGCCAGGCATCGGCCATTCATTGACGCCCAACTTGAGCACCATAAGCAGATGCAGGCCGACAAAAGCAATCAACGCTCCGGGAATGATAAATACATGGATGGCGAAGAAGCGTGACAACGTTTCGCCCGCGATGATCGGTCCGCCCAGCATGGAGTGAACGAGAGCGGTGCCGATGAAAGGCATTCGACCCATGACTGAAGCGCCGATGCCAAGCCCCCAATAAGCATCCTGGTCAAATCGAAGCACCTGGCCAGTGAATGCCATGCCTAACGTCATCAACAGGAGGCAGACGCCAACTATCCAAGTCAACTCGCGGGGAAACTTATAGGCGCCGAAGAGGAACACCTGCACCATATGCATAAGCACCAGAGCCACCATGAAATTGGAACCCCATCCATGCAGCGCGCGAATAAACCAGCCGAAGCTTTGCTGGTGGTTCAACACCTGCAAACTCGTCCAAGCTTGATCAGCGGATGGAACATAGACGAACGCCAGGCAAATGCCGGTGGCAAATTGCATCATCATCACCGTCAGACTTCCGCTGCCAAACACGTACGCCCAACTGGCCGTGCTCCTTGGCACGCGATGCTCCAAGGTTTCCTTCAACGACTTCCCTAATTGTAATCGCTGATCGAACCAACCACCGAGATCTTTAGTCAGGCGCATGAGCACCTCTTGGGTTGCCCGGCACAAGCCTGGCTCGGCGGCGAGGCCAGAGTCGGAACCTGGCCGGCTTTGATCCAGAGCTCCCCTTTTTCAATTTTAAAGTCGTATGTGAACAGGCCGCGCGGCGGCGGACCCGAGGCGCGGGCGCCATCAGCATAATATGCCCCCCCATGACATGGACACATAAACAACCCCGATTGCGGAAACCACCGCACTGGACAACCCAGGTGAGTGCAGTTGATTGCGAACACCTGCAATGTGTCAGCAGAAATCCGCCGCACCCAGCAGGGTATGTTGCCGGTGTCCCCGTCCCACGGGCGGACAAATGGATTGCGGTAGGTCGCCAGCCGGGTTTCTCCTTCGGGAAACTGCGCCAATGGGCCGAGCGTTACCCACGCCAATTCTTTTTTCATTTCCTTTCGCTTGGCCGGACCAAGGACGTAACCCACCAAGGGCACGGCGAACAAAATGCCGGCGACAGCGTTCAAGGCGATGCCTACCGTCATCAACATGTTGCGGCGCGACAATCTCTTAGGGATTTCGGATTCTTGATTGAAATCAGACATAGGCGGTATCCTCAGTTGGTTTGGGAATAAGGTTGGCCTGGAGTGACCTTTCGTTGGGCCGATAGCCACGTCACCACATCCGTCACTTCTTGCGGCTTCATTTCTCGGCCTGGCGCATCGTGGCGCCAATCAGGGTGGCCGAGATTCGGTCGGCCGGCGATGATAGTCGTGCGCAGGTTTTGATCGCTCACCAGAGCCAGAAACGAACCGTCAACAATCGAACTTCCCTTGGCCGTGCCTTTTCCCCCTGCTCCGTGACATCCAGCGCAAAAAGTTGCGTAAGCGTCCGGCCCTCTTTCGGCGTTGCCGGGTTCCACTGCGACATAGGGAGGCGGGTTGGCGCCAAGCATTTCATCTGGCTTGGCCCAACGTGCTCGTATCTCATGCACTAGAATTTCGATTTGTTCATCCGTCAGTGTGCCGCCCGCGCTTTTGGCGAAAGCGGGCATGAGCGATCCTCGAATGCCGGACGTGATGGCGTGACGAATCGTTTCGTCACTCGCGATGGTCAGATAAACCGGATTCGCCAAGCCCAGGGCCGCGTTGCCTTTGCCGTCCGTCCCGTGACAGCCTGCGCAATTCAGATTGTAAATCGCGACAAAGTCGCGCACTTCCGCCGGCTTAAGTTCAATGTCGGCGCTGGTGGGTCGGCCGCGGAGTCTGCAACCTCCACTAAGCGCGAGCGTCAAACCCATCAGTAGCGGCAGGAACCACGTCTTCATGGTCAGGATTCCCCTCCCTTATCCTCATTGATGATTCCCGACCCCTTAAAACCTGCACGGACGACAAAGGGAAGGTGTTGCATCGTAGAAACTTTTTCGTGTTTGGTCACGACCAGGCCCGCGACCACGCCGAACGCAAACTGTGAGGCGATGAACCATTTCCAATCGATCCTCGCTTGCAGAGCTGGATTAATGATATTCAGCTCGGTGTATAGGATGCCTGACCAAAACAATGGCGCCAGAACCCCCCCTAGCAGGATTGGTCGCTGCGGGAACATGGGGAGCGTCACACCATACAACAACCCAACAAAAGCCGATCCCATCACATGGATGATCGTCCCCAGCACCAGGCCCGTGACACTAAACTCCAACAGTTGGTTGTAGCTCATCGCCGAGATTTGCGAGGACCCTGCCGCGGCAAGAAGATTGATCGGATACCAGATACTCTTGTGGCCAATGAGCCCGTAGAGGATGGCCAGCACGGCCATCGCCGCCCCTCCAACCAGTCCCCCGCGGACACCGGCTGAATAGGGATAGATTTGCAACGGCAACCGCGCGCGATGCCCCATTTCGCCGACTTCAAGGTGTCGCACTTTTGTCTCGGGGCGCGGTGCAGCCAATTCCTCCCTCTCGGGTGTGACAAAGTTGTGCGCTTCGTGTGGCAGAACCTCGCGAAACCATGCAATAAGCCCCGCGCAAAGTGTGATCGCTCCCAAAATTGATACCATGACGTGTGTGAGCAGTCCCGCGAACGACAATGTGAGCCCGAAGGCGGCCACTAACGGGGCACCATTGGACGCGGGAATTTGAATCACTTTTCCGGGCGGTTGTTGTTCGTTTGTGTTCATGGATTATTGGTTAGCGCCCGATGATGTAAACGACCGTGAACACGACAACCCAAACCACATCCACGAAATGCCAATAGAGCGAGAGCACATGCGCCCGTTCCGCGTGTTCTTTTTTGACGGCGCCGACAACCCCGAAGGCCATCACCATAAGCAGCGCCAACAAACCCACCACAACGTGTGACGCGTGCAAGCCAACCAGGGAATAAAATGTCGTCCCAAAAAGATTTGTCTGAATCGTCAACCCCTTGTCCCGGATCAAGTGTTGCCATTCCCGTCCGGTACCGAGAAGGAAATAGGTTCCAAGCGCGATGGTAGCCAGCCACCAGGCATTGAATCTCTTCGTGTCGCCATTCCTCAACGAGCGAACAGCAAAAGTTATGGTTACGCTGCTCGACAGAAGGCAGATGCTGTTCAGAATTGGCAATTCGAGAACTTGCTGAGGTGTCGGACCATTCTGGCTCTTGCCAAGATAAAACAAGTAGGCCACCACGAAGATGGTAAAAATGGCGCTTTCCGCGATGATCAAGCAAGCCATGCCCACGACGCCTTTCGATGGATTCCATCCGCCGTCCGGTTGAAGAGAATCTGATGCAGCGTTCATTCGTATTTCCAATCAGGGTCGGTTGGGTGCTTGATGTCCCACAGCGGCCGGCGGCTTCTGACGATGGGGATTTCGGCGAAATTGTATTCGGGCGGCGGCGAACTGGTTGACCACTCCAGGGTCCACGCATCCCACGGATCGGCCCCGGCGCGCTGGCCTTTACGAATCGAACCGAGGATATTGCAGACGAACACCAGGACCGCCACACCTTGGACGGCCGCGCCGAGCGTGCAAATGAGATTCAAAGTTCCCCAACCGCGTCCGGCTTCATACGTGTAGATGCGGCGCGGCATTCCCAGCACGCCAGGCAGATGCATCGTGTCGAATGTCATATGAAAACCGATGAGGAAGAGCCAAAAATGCCACTTGCCAAGGCGATCGCTTAAGAGACGGCCAGTCGCCTTGGGGAACCAATAATAAGTGCCCGCAAAAATCATGAAGACGATGGCGCCCACCAGCACGTAATGGAAATGCGCGACAACAAAGTAGGAAGCGTTGAGCTGCCAGTTAAACGGCGCCGCCGACAGCATAATCCCCGTCAGGCCCATAATGAGGAGGTGAAAAACGAACGCTATGCTAAATAACATCGGTGTTTCGAATCGCAGTTTTCCACCCCACATGGTGCCCAGCCAGTTGAAGATCTTGATCCCCGTTGGAATTCCCACCGTCATCGTGGAGACGACAAAGAAGGTATTGCCGGCGGAAGTCATCCCAATCGTGAACATGTGGTGCGCCCACACACTCATACTTACAAAGGCAATGGCAATGGTCGCGCCCACCATCGCGGGGTAGCCGAAGATTGCCTTGCGCGAGAAGACAGGAATGATCTCAGAAGCGATGGCGAATGCGGGAATGACCAGGATATAAACCTCGGGATGTCCAAAAATCCAAAAGAAGTGCATCCACAGTGTCGCCGATCCGCCGGCCTGCGTGTCGAAGAAATGCGAACCGACGAAACGATCCAGCAAGAGCATGATTTGGGCGGCGGTGAGTGGAGTGACAGCCAGTAGCACCATCCCGCACATGATCAGATTAAGCCAAACCAGGAGCGGCATTTTTGTCAGGGTCATGCCTCGGCAGCGCATACACAGGATCGTCGAAATAACATTCACCGCGGTGGCTACGGAGCCAAATCCACCAATAAGGACGCCGAGAATCCAATAGTCGGTGCTGTGCCCTTTGGAGAACGCCTTGGCGGTTAGTGGCGCATAAGCGAACCAACCGACGTCGGGCGCACTCCCCGCGCCGGTCATGCCCTCGCCACCGATGAAGCTGAAGTAGAGCAATAATCCCCCAAGCACACTCAGCCAGAAACCAAACGCGTT
>Ga0302324_100028391_pt1 | contig 10636 bp, 10 predicted proteins | sample Palsa_T0_1_FD_201949 | JGI IMG/M metagenome (GOLD analysis project Ga0302324, IMG submission 201949) | Peat permafrost microbial communities from Stordalen Mire near Abisko, Sweden - Palsa_T0_1 | ecosystem: Environmental > Terrestrial > Soil > Palsa > Peat permafrost | place: Sweden: Abisko...
TCCTCGCCCTAGGTTAGTACCGGCGGTGCCAGTCTCAGTCGCAACTGACAACTGACAACCGGCAACTGACAACTAATTTTCGTATCTCAACGCCTCAATCGGGTCCAGCCTCGCGGCTTTTCGGGCGGGATAGACGCCGAAGAACACGCCCGTAGCCGATGAGATGCCAATCGCCAGCACCACGGCGGAGATCGGAACTGCCATAGGGACCGGCGTCGCCGTGCGCACAATCACCGCCATGATCCATGCGATCAACACCCCCAGGGCTCCGCCAACCAACGCCATCACCGTCGATTCCACCAGAAACTGGAGCAGAATGTCTCGCCGCTTGGCGCCCAGCGACTTGCGAATCCCAATCTCGCGCGTGCGCTCGGTCACCGAGGCCAGCATCACGTTCATAATCACCACGCCGCCGATCACCAGGAAGATGGAAACCAGGCCCACCATGCCCGAGGCCAGCGTGCCGGTGAGGTTTTTCCAAAGGCCCATCAGGGTGTCGCTGGCCAGAATGCCGAAGTTGTCATCGTCGTTCGGGCCCAGGTGACGGCGGGCGCGCAGCAGCACGCGAGCTTCCTCCTTGGTTCGCTCCAGCCACTCCGGCCCACGCGTCTGAACGTTGACGCTCAGCGTGTTGTTGCGCCCGTAGATCTTGAGCCAGGTCTCGATGGGAATGTATACGAAGTTGTCCTGCGACTGGCCCAGGGTGTTGCCGATTTTCTTGGCCACGCCGACGATCTGGAACTCCTGGCCGTCGACGGTCAGAATTTTACCCAGCGGGTCGGTACTGGCGAAGAGTTTTTCCGCGACATCGGCGCCGATCATGCAGACCATGTCGCGATGTTCGTTATCGCTGTCGGTCATGTAGCGGCCGGTGGCAACTTCTTCGACATCCATGTCGCCGATCTTGGCGGTGACGCCTCGCAGGTCGACATCTTCCATGCTCTGCCGCTCGGTACGGAGGTTGGCAAAGCGCCGCACTTCCACGCCGACCGCCTTAGGCAGTTTGAGATTGTCGCGCAGCGCCACGTAGTCATCCCAGGTGATGTCGCGGTTACGGCGGGTCGCCTTCAGCAGTTCTTTGGTATCGCTGATGATAGGAAACTTGTGGATGAGGAAGACGTTTGATCCCAGGTTGGCGATGCGAGTGGCAAAATACACGTTCATCCCGTTAATCAGCGCGATCACCAGGATGAGCGTCGAAACCGACAGGATCACTCCCAGCAACATGAGGAACGACCGCAGCTTGTGGGCGCGCATGGTCTGGAGCGCGATTACCACCGGCTCACGCAGGAAGTGCTGATGCGCAAGTCGCCGGGGCTGCGAGGCTGCTGTCATGGGAATCTGGGTGTAGGGCTCTGGAACCATTCTACCTACTCGGGCAACTCCGTCCGAAGGGTAATACGGGCCAGCTCGCCCGGAAGTTGCACCCGGACAGAGGATTTTTGCGCGTTAGGCTTGGCCAGGTTTGCCTCAGCAACTGGCTTCCCCGACTTACCTTCCCATCTATAGCCCGTCAATACTGGTGGAACACAGAGGCGGCGTGAGGCTGCCATAATCCTTGAACTCCCAAATCCGGCGGCTGCCATTGATTTTTGGCAAGTCTTTTGCCCCGTTTCTTTAGCTGCGGGTTACAATCATGTGGTGTGCCGGAATTTCTAAATCCGGCAGCCGAAGGCGGCATCTAAGCCAGTAGGGAAGAACTGACTGAAACCACATGGTTTGGATCAGGACTTCCTGGTGCAGGGATGCGTGTCTGCGCCTCTTAACAGGAGTTTTCAGTGAATTCGACGGTCAAAACGGTCGTGTTCTGGCTTGTAATCGTGCTCTCCGGCGTGCTGCTGTGGCAAGTGGTGAAGGGTGCGAACTCGGGCGCAAAAGAACGCGACATTACCTTCTCAGAGTTTCTCTCCCAGGTGGATTCCGGCAACGTCAGCGAAGTGACGATCATTGGCCAGGAGGTCCGCGGCAAGTTCAAGAACGACAAGGCGGGCTTCCATACCACCATCATGGCCGGCTACACCGACATGGTCAAGGAACTGCGCGACAAAGGCGTCAACATGACGGTGAAGGACGCGCAGGCTGGGGGCTGGCCTTCTTGGTTGTTGAATCTGGCGCCCTTCGTTTTGCTCGGAGCCCTGTGGTTCATCATGATCCGGCAGATGCAGACCGGCGGGAACAAGGCGCTGTCGTTCGGCAAGAGCCGCGCCCGCCTGCTCTCCATGCAGCAGAAGAAGGTGACGTTCAAGGACGTCGCCGGCGTGGATGAGGCCAAGGAAGAACTGAAGGAGATCATCGAATTCCTGCGCGAGGCGCAGAAGTTCCAGAAGCTGGGCGGCCGCATCCCCAAGGGCGTGCTGCTGGTTGGACCTCCCGGTACCGGCAAGACGCTATTGGCGCGCGCCGTAGCCGGCGAAGCCAATGTGCCGTTCTTCAGCATCTCGGGCTCGGATTTTGTAGAGATGTTCGTCGGCGTAGGCGCAAGCCGCGTTCGCGACCTCTTCGAGCAAGGCAAGAAGAACGCGCCTTGCATTATCTTTATCGACGAAATCGACGCTGTTGGACGTCATCGTGGTGCAGGTCTCGGCGGCGGACACGACGAGCGCGAGCAGACCCTGAACCAGTTACTGGTCGAAATGGACGGCTTCGAGTCGAACGAAGGCGTCATCCTGATCGCCGCAACCAACCGTCCTGACGTACTCGATCCGGCGCTGCTGCGTCCCGGCCGCTTCGATCGCCGCGTGGTGGTCTCGCGTCCGGATGTTCGCGGCCGCGAAGAGATCCTGCGCGTTCACACCCGCAAGATTCCCATCAGCGACGACGTCGATCTTGGCGTCCTGGCTCGCGGCACACCGGGGTTCTCCGGCGCTGATCTGGCCAACATGGTCAACGAGGCCGCGCTGAGCGCCGCGCGTCAGAACCGCAAGACGGTGCTGATGTGGGACTTCGAGCAGGCCAAGGACAAAGTCCTGATGGGGGCCGAGCGCAAGTCGATGCTGCTCTCGGACGAAGAGAAGAAGGTCACCGCGTATCACGAGGCCGGCCACGCGCTGGTCGCCGCCATGCGCGAGCACTCTGACCCGCTGCACAAGGTGACGATCATCCCGCGCGGCATGGCGCTGGGCGTCACCATGCAGTTGCCCATAGACGACAAACACACTTACACGCGGGATTACCTGGAGACGCGGCTGGCCATCATGATGGGCGGGCGCGTTGCCGAAGAGCTGTTCCTGAACACCATGACTACGGGCGCGGGCAACGACATTGAGCAGGCTTCCGACCTCGCGCGCAAGATGGTCTGCGAGTTCGGCATGTCGTCGCTGGGGCCGATCACGTTTGGCAAGAAGGAAGAGCAGATCTTCCTGGGCCGCGAGATCAGCCAGCACCGCGACTTCAGCGAGGAAACGGCGCAGAAGATCGATGCTGAGGTTGTCCGCTTCGTGGATGACGGCTACAACTCGGCGCGCCATATCCTGGAAAGCAATCGTCCGATCCTGGAGCGGATTGCCATGGCGCTGCTGGAGCGCGAGGTCGTCGACGCCAACGATATTCAGTTGATGATCGAAGGCAAGGAACTGCCGGTGCGGGTGAATCCCAACGTTCCTCCGCCGGCCAAGGAAGACGTGCAGCAGGTGCTGAAGCCGGCTCCGGGCCAGCCCAACGTGGCTCCCGGCGAACGGCCGGCGCAAGCGTAAGAAGCTGTCAGCAGTCAGCTATCAGCCATCAGCTAAATCAAGAACACGGGCGGCCTAAATGGCCGCCCAAAGTTTTTGCACCTGCAATACAGCTCGCCGGGCGCGCCGTTATAGTCCGGGTTGGCTAGGGTCGTCGCCGCCCTGGCCTACTCTCCCGGCTCGAATCGGTATCCCACCCACGGTTCGGTGAGAATGTATTTCGGCGCGCTGGCGTCGGGCTCCAGCTTCTTGCGCAACTGGCCGACGAAGACACGCAGGTACTCGTTTTGTTCGACGCTGGCGCCTCCCCACACCGCATTGAGGATAGCGCGGTGGGTGAGGACTTTGCGGGGATGCTGCGCCATGTAGAGCAGCACATCGAACTCCTTCGGGGTGAGGCGAACCTCGCGGCCAGATACGGCGACGGAGTGCGCGTCCAGATCGATGTGGAAGTCTCCATCCTCGATCCGGGTGCGGGCTTCAGTCTCGCCCTGCGGCGCGCGGCGCAAGGCCGCGCGGACCCTGGCCAGCAGTTCGCCGGTGCTGAAGGGTTTGGTGATGTAGTCGTCGGCGCCGGAGTCGAGCGCTTCGATCTTGCCACGTTCTTCGCCGCGCACCGACAGCACCACGATGGGCACCTGCGAGATCTCCCGTAGCCGCCGGCACAGCTCAATGCCATTCATGTTCGGCATGGCGAGATCGGTGATCACCAGGTCGGGAGTGAAGTCCTTCATGATCTCCAGCGCGGTTTCGCCGTCGTTGGCCACCCGGATGTCATAGCCCTGGGCATTGAGGCTGGTGCGCAGAACGCGGGTGATCTGCGGCTCGTCATCGACCACTACAATGCGCGGGCGTGTGTGCATGAAGAGACAGTTTCAGGAGCGTAACTAACCGCGTAGCCTGGCCAGCAAATCGGAAGGGTGAACCGGCTTTGCCAGAATCTCGAATTCGTGTCCGCGGGCGCTGGCATTCTCCAGCAGGCCGGCCGTGGCAGCCTGTCCGGAGAACAGCAGGATCTTGCACGTGGGCAGAAAGCTGCGAATGCTGATGGCGGCTTCGATCCCGTTCATGTCCGGCATGATAATGTCACTGATCACCATGTCAGGTTGCAGGGCGCGGGCGCTTTCCACCGCGGCAGCTCCGGTGTAAACCGCCGAAGCCTCATAGCCGTTCATGTCCAGAATCTTCGCCAGAGTGTCGGCGATGACCTGCTCATCGTCAACCACCAGGACCCTCGGTTTCTTGCCCGAATCCACGCGCTGGCTCCTTTCAAATTTAGCGCAGCCGAACTGCCGATTATAGCGGAGCAACCTGCCCAAGGATGGTTCGCGGACTCACCGTAACTCCAAGGTGAGATGCGGAAACCCTCTGTCCGGGTCGTACCGCCGGTCAAATCTGCCACGCTTTGCGGGCTCTAACAGGCTGTTGCCTGAGGAGCAGCAGCCGAGGGTGCGATCTGACTTGTCCGCGGGTTCCGACCGCAGGGGTTTGTGCGGCTGCTCACAACAGGTCAGTGACCGACATCACCGCCTGTGTGGTTGCTCGCTTTGTACATTGGTTCTGACAAGGACCTACCGCCCAGGTCCTAAACGTGGGGCGAGAAAACCAAACGGGAGAGCGCAATCATGGCATACGTCATCACTGATACCTGCACCAAAGATGAACTCTGCGTCGAAGCCTGTCCGACCGACTGCATCCATCCTAAGAAGGATGAAGATGGTTTTGAAGCCGAGACCCAGCTTTATGTGGATCCCGAGGGCTGCATCGATTGTGGCGCCTGCGTTCCAGTTTGTCCCAGCAATTCGATGTTTCTGGTGGACGAAGTCCCCGCCGACAAGCAGGAGTTCATCGCGAAGAACGCTGACCACTACGCAAAATAGTGGGGGAGCGCCAACCAGTTAGGTACGAGATGGTGGCGCGCAGTTGAGGGCGGCGAGAGCGAACGCAGCGTCAGTCGCCCGACCGATCCCGACGCGGGCCTCGCAACTGGCCGGCCTTGAGGCTTGCTGCCGGTTCTGGCGGTCTGTCCGCGGGAAGGGAATTCGCGCAATGCCCAGGCACAGCCCAGGCTGCGCCTTTTTCTTGACTGGCGCAGGCCGGATTGCATCAAACCCGCAGCGGCTGACCTGCATCTCACAGACATGCGCGTTAGAGCCATTGTTCTGGCGCTGGCCGTGAGCGCCGTTCCCATCCTCTTCACCGGATGCAACGCCTGCGCCACCAAGCCCCAGAGCCCGGAGCAGGTGCGACAACAGACGGCAGCAGCCACCGCTGAACTGAAGGACAATGCCAAGGCTGTTGCGCAAGGAATACGCGATGGCTTGACACAGCCCAGTCCGGACAAGCCGCTTGATCTGAATACAGCGTCCAAGGCGCAATTGATGAGCCTGCCCGGCATGGACGACTCGTCAGCCGAGCGCGTGATCGCGGGTCGGCCTTATTCCAGCGAGCATGAACTGCTGGAGCGGCGCATCCTCTCGCGCGAGGAATACAACAGGATCGCCGACAGCACCACAGTCAAGAGACAGCCCGGCTTTGTCGCCGGAGCACCTCTTCAAAACCTGAAGTGATTAGCCCAGCGCGGAAGCGCTGGGAAAACTGCGGTCATTCGGCCGCGAGCCCCTCTCAGGGGCGGCAGTCTTCCCGGCTGCAGTTCGATTTCGCCAGCCACGTGAATTGTGGGCTGGATTCCTGACGGCGACCTCTCCTTCAGCAAGCTACAATAAAAGTTTTGGAGAGGTCCTGATGTCCACCTATCAAGAGATCGTCGATCGCGAAGAGAAATTCCTGCTGAATACCTATGCCCGTTATCCGCTGGCCATTGCGCGCGGCAAGGGCGTGTACGTCTACGATGTCGAGGGCCGCCGCTACCTCGACTTCCTCACGGGACTAGGCGTGAACGCGCTTGGCCACGCACATCCACGCATCGTTAGAGTCATTCGTGACCAGGCGGCGAAGGCCATCCACGTCTCCAACCTTTATTACAACGAATACCAGGGACTGCTGGCGGAGAAGCTTTGCACCGCGTCGGGACTCGATCGCGCGTTCTTCTCCAACAGCGGCACCGAAGCCATCGAAGGCGCGCTGAAGCTGGTGCGCGCTGCTGGTCATGCGGTCGGCGGGCCGGAGAAATCGGTCGTCATCGCGCTGGACAATTCCTTTCACGGGCGCACCATGGGTGCGTTGGCGCTCACCGGCCAGCCCAAGTATCGCAAGGATTTCGATCCTATGCTGGAAGGCGTGCGCTTCGTGCCGCGCAATGATGTGGAAGCGCTGCGGGCCGCGATGGACGAGAAGGTTTGCGCGATTGTGCTGGAGCCTATCCAGGGCGAAGGCGGCATTCAGGAGACGTCGGCGGAGTTCCTTCAGGCGTGCCGCGAGCAGGCCAATCAACATCAGGCCGCGCTCATCTTCGACGAAATCCAGTGTGGACTGGGCCGCACCGGGCAGCTATTCGCGTTTCAGCACTTCGGGGTTAAGCCGGACGTGGTTTGCATCGCTAAGCCGATTGCCGCGGGATTGCCGCTGGGAGCATTTCTGGCCACGGAGCAGTTCGCGCAGCACATAACTCCCGGCAAGCATGGCACAACTTTCGGCGGAGGTCCGCTGACCTGCCGCGTCGCGCTGGAATATCTCGCAATTCTCGAAGACGAGAATTTACTGGAGCGGGTGCGGCGTGTCGGCGGCTACTTCTCGCAGAAGCTGCATGAACTGGTGGACAAGTTCGACATCGCAGTGGAAGTGCGCGGAGTCGGCGCGATTCAGGCCTTGCAGTTGAACATTCCGGGCAAGGCCGTGATGGACGGCGCTCTCGCTAATGGCTTGCTGATCAACGTGACGCAGGACAACGTGCTGCGCTTCCTGACGCCGTTCTTATTGGAAGAGAAGCATGTGGATAAGGGAACCAGTATTCTGAAGAAGCAGCTTGCCGCCGCGCAGAAACAGGCGAGAGCAGAGAAAAAGAGGGCAGTTCCGGCATAAATGCCATTGCCGCATGGTAAGTGGTAAAATGAATGGCATGAAACTGCGCATCGACAGATCGGGACGCATTGTGGTTCCCAAGCCGCTACGCAAGCGATTGGGACTTGATCCCGATCAGGAACTCGAGTTGGTAGAGCAGTCGAACGGGGTGCTGCTGCGGCCGATCCGGCAAGAACCCTCATTGGTTAAGGTTGGCGGTGTCTTGGTTCACCAGGGCGTGGCTGAACCGGGTTTCAATTGGGACCAGGTAATCGATGACGTACGTGAGGAGAGAATTCAACAACTCCTCAAGCCGTGATGAACATATTTTTCGACACGTCTGTACTTGTTGCAGCTTCCGTTAGCAGCCACTCTCATCATGTTCAAGCCCTTCCTGCTCTGCAAAGAGTGATGGCGAACAGAGACCGTGGGTTTTTCGGTACGCATTCCATCGCAGAAGTGTTTTCCGCTCTCACCCGGTTACCGGTAGTGCCGCGAATTCATCCGGCCGAGGCCACGCGGATGGTAGAGGAAAATCTCCTACCTCATTTTGAGATCGTTCCGGTGGCGAAAAGTGATTACTTGAAAGCCATGAACCTCGTGGCCAACGGTGGGTGGGTTGGTGGCAAGATCTACGATGCACTGCTGCTGTGCTGCGCAGCGAAAGTCAATGTCGACCGGATTTACACGTTCAACCTGAAGGATTTTCGGCTGCTCGCGCCCACATCGCTCCAAAGCAAAATCTGCGCTCCCCTATAACAGCCGGCAACGCCGATTCTGGCGCTTACGGCCGCGCCACCCGCTCTGCAATCCACACCGCGCATTCCTTTGTGCCCAGCGAGCCGCCGACATCCACCGTCGTCTTCTTCGCGCGGACGGCCTCCAGCACGGCGTTCTCAATCTTCTGCGCCTCGGTGGTGAGGCCGAGATGGGCCAGCATCATTGCTGCCGTCAGGATCGAGCCCATCGGGTTGGCAATGTTCTTTCCTGCAATCGGCGGAGCGGAGCCATGTACCGGCTCAAACATCGATGTCCGGCCGGGATGGATGTTGCCGCTGGCGGCCATGCCTAAACCTCCCTGGAGCGCAGCAGCCAGGTCGGTAACGATGTCGCCGAACATGTTGTTGGTGACGATCACGTCGAGCGAGCGCGGCTCGCGCACCATTTGCAGACAGAGCGCGTCCACGTACATGTGCTGCGTTTGGATGTCGGAATACTCCTTCGCCACTTCCTTGAAGACGCGCTGCCACAGGCCGCCGGCATAGGTCATCACGTTCGACTTGTCCGACATCATGACTTTCTTGCGGCCATTCTCTCGCGCGTACCTGAAGGCGAAGTGAATGACGCGCTCTACGCCCTTACGCGTGTTGATGTCTTCCTGAGTGGCGACTTCGTCGGGCGTGCCCAACTTAAAGTTGCCGCCCATGTCCATGTACACGCCTTCGGTGTTCTCGCGGATGACGGTGAAGTTGATGTCGTCGGGCGTGGCATTCTTCAGCGGGCAGAGCGATGCGTCAAGCAGGCGCACCGGGCGCACGTTAGCGTAGAGATCCATCTTGAAGCGCATGCCCAGCAGGATTTCCTTGGCGTGAATGTTGCTGGCGACGCGAGGGTCGCCGAGAGCGCCGACGAAGATGGCGTCGAAATCGCGCGCCAGCATGTGGAAGCCGTCGGCGGGAATGGTGGTGCCATCGATGAGGTAACGGTCGGCGCCCCAGTCGAAGATGGTGAACTCGACCGCCGCGCCGCTGGCACGGACTACTTCCAGGGCGTTAGGAATAACTTCCTTGCCGATGCCGTCTCCGGGAACAACTGCAATGCGTTTGTGGGTGCTCATGATCATCGAAGATAGTAGCAGGGATTGAGCATGTGCCGGCCCTGCGGGCTCTTAGCTTTTTAGCCTTCAGGTCTTAGCAAGAACCGGGTATCGCACGATATTCGCTGTGCTGGCTTAGAGCTAAAGGCTAGCAGCCCGCAGTGCGAAATACCGCAAGGCCCACCGCCGTCTTCTATAATCAGATATTCACCATGAGTGTGGCGACATTACAAGACAAGCTGACGGCCTCGGGAGCGCGCCCGGGAAACTATCGCGGCGCCGAGACACCGGCGAGCTTCGGCGATGTGGCGGCTGAATTCAAGGCGCTGCTTGAGGGCTGCGCGGTTTTCGACATGGGCTGGCAGGCCAAGCTGATCTTCAGCGGCCGGGATCGCGTGCGCTGGCTGAATGGCATGGTCACCAACAATGTTCGCGACCTGGCGCTGGGGCATGGAGTGTACAGCTTCATCCTGACACCGCAAGGACACAATCAGGGCGATCTGGTTGCGTACAATCGCGGCGACTACCTGCTGGCGACGACCGACCGCGAACAGGCTCCGAAGATCACGGCCCTGCTACAGCGCTATATCATCATGGACGACGTTGAGGTTGAGGACATCAGCGACAAGCTGGGCGCGATTGGTGTCGCCGGTCCCAAGGCCGGTGAGGTTCTGTCCAGTGCGGGGATTGATGTTTCGCAGCTCCAGGCCGGGCAAGTGATCGAAGCAGTGTGGTGCGAGACGGGCATTTCGGTTGCTCGCAATACACATCCGCAGATGGAAGGCTACGAGATCTGGCTTGCGGCGGAGCAAGCGGAGAGAGTTTGGGATGCGCTGGCATCCGCGGGAGCTACTCCGGTGGGAAGTGCTGCGCTGGAGATGTATCGCATTGTGCGCGGCGTGCCGCGCTACGGTATCGATCTGCGGGAGCGCGATCTGGCGCAGGAAACGGGCCAGGAACACGCCCTGAGCTTCGTCAAGGGCTGCTACATCGGGCAGGAGATTGTGGAGCGGGTTCGTGCGCGTGGCAATGTGCATCGCACCTTTATCGGTTTTGAAGTGCAGGGCGAGGCGCCGCAACCTGGAACGAAGGTTCGTGCGGGCGATAAGGATGTAGGAGAGATCACCAGCGCCGTGCGCGTTCCGTTTCCCGGAGGTGACAAGGCGCTGGCTCTCGGCTATCTGAGGCG
>Ga0302324_100028393_pt1 | contig 10636 bp, 4 predicted proteins | sample Palsa_T0_1_FD_201949 | JGI IMG/M metagenome (GOLD analysis project Ga0302324, IMG submission 201949) | Peat permafrost microbial communities from Stordalen Mire near Abisko, Sweden - Palsa_T0_1 | ecosystem: Environmental > Terrestrial > Soil > Palsa > Peat permafrost | place: Sweden: Abisko...
TCAGCCTCGCGCCTACTGGCACATCCTCGAGAAAACTTGCCAGCACTGGCTTTCCGCCGTCTAGTGATGCGGCCACGATCATGCCATTCGATTCCAGGCCGCGGAGTTTGCGGGGAGCGAGGTTGGCGACGATTACTACTTTGCGGCCGACCAGAGTCTCGGGCGCGTAAGCCTCGGCGATCCCGGCCAGGACTTGCCGCACTTCGCTGCCGATATCAATTTCGAGGCGCAAAAGTTTGTCGGCCTTGGGAACGCGCTCGGCGACTTTCACAATGCCAACGCGAAGTTCGATCTTCGCGAAGTCGTCGATTGTAATCTTTTCGACCGGCGGCGGAGCGGCCGGAGATGGAGCGGCCGGAGCCGGAATTCCCGGGGCGTTGCCCGGCGCGGGCATCTCGGCCACCGACTTCACTTCGGCGCCGGGCGTTTCTTCCGCAGCTGGTAGTTTTTGCTGATCTTCCATCTTCTGCATCCTTTCAACGGCGCTCTTGTCGGCGCGCGGAAAAACCGGGTGCACTTCGCCCAGCCTCGTGCCCAGCGGCAATTGTCCCCAGGCGAGATCGGCGAGAGCGAGTTTCTTGATGTCGCCGAGACCCATCTGCGTCCAGATCTTCGCGGTTGCGTCCGGCATCACGGGATACGCCAGCGCAGTCGCGATGCGCAACGCCTCAGCCGACGTATAAAGCACGGTGGCAAGGCGCGCGCGGCTTTCGTCGTCTTGCTTTTCTCCCAGAGCCCAAGGTTCGTTCTCGACGATGTACTTGTCGACCGCGGCGACTAAGCCCCACGCGGTTTCGAGAGCGCGCGAAAACTGGAATTGATCGAACTGCGTTCCAAATTCTTTGATTGCTCTATGGGCCGTGATGGCGATTACATCATCGCCCGGTCGTAACGCCGCGTTCGAGGGGTACGGGACCTCGCCTTTGAAGTAGCGGTTGATCATGGTTAAGGTGCGGCTGGCCAGATTGCCCAGGCCGTTGGCCAGATCGGAGTTGTAGCGCTGGACCAGCGCGTCGAAGGAGAACGAGCCGTCCTGGCCGAACACGACCTCACGCAAGAGAAAGTAGCGCAGCGCGTCGGCGCCGAGCACGTCGAGGATTGTCTCCGTGCGCACGATGTTGCCCCGCGACTTCGACATTTTGCTCTCTTCAAAGAGGAGCCAGCCGTGGGCGACGATAGTCTCCGGCATAGGCAATCCTGCTGCCATCAGAAATGCCGGCCAGTAGACGCAGTGGAAGCGGACGATTTCCTTGCCGATCATCTGCACGTCCGCGGGCCAAAATTTCTTGAACGCCTCCTGCGCGCCCGTGTGTTTCGAGCCGTAGCCGATAGCGGTGATGTAATTGGCCAGCGCATCGAGCCAGACATAGATCACATGCTTTGGGTCGTCGGGCACGGGAATGCCCCAGGAAAACGTGGAACGGCTGATGGACAGATCGCGCAGGCCGGAACGCACGAAAGAAATCACTTCGTTGCGCCGCGCCTCGGGGCGAATGAATTCGGGATTCTTGTACAGTTCCAGCAGCTTGTCCTGAAAAGCCGATAGCTTAAAGAAATAGTTTTCTTCATGCACGGTTTCGGTGATGCGGCCGCAGGTGGGACAGGGATCGCCGGGTTGCGCACCATCGACGTAGAGTTCGTCGGACACGCAATACTGGCCGGTATAGGTGCCTTTGTAGATGAAGCCGTTGTCGCGAATCTTGCGGAACAGCTCCTGCACCCGCTTTTTGTGCCGGTCTTCGGTGGTGCGAATGTAGTCGTCATTCGAAATTCCCATCCGCTTCCACAGGTTGCGGAATTCGGCGGAGATTTCGTCGGCATACTGTTGCGGCGTCTTGCCGGCGGCTTGCGCGGCCCGCTCGATTTTCTGGCCGTGCTCGTCGGTGCCGGTCAGGAAAAAAGTATCCGCGCCTAAGAGCCGCTGGCGACGCGCGATCGTGTCGCAGGCGATGGTGGTGTAGGCGTGTCCGATGTGGGGGCGCGCGTTCACGTAATAAATCGGGGTCGTGATGTAGAACTTTCTGGGCATGCTGGTCATAAGAGAGCGTTACTGCCTGGTATAAGAAAGAGCTTTACCACAGGGGGCACGGGGGGGGTCACTGGGGGACTTCTCCGTGCAGCCCATCGTTTTCTGTGGTTATTTCTTTTCGTCCTGGCTTAGATACTTGCGTGCCGCTTCCTGCATGACTGTCTTCAGCGGCACGCGATGCTCGGCGGCGATGCGACGGCAGTCTTCGTATTCCGGGGCGTAGTTGGTGACAGTTCCGTTCATGCTGGCGATTTTGATGCGGACCTCGCCCCATTCGGTACGGACGTTTTCCCAGCGCCGCGCCAGAGTTTGTCGCGCTTCGTTGCGGCGGCGCACGCCGAGCGTCGTGGTCTCGGTAAAAATTAGCTGCGTCAACTTATTCGCATCTTCGGGCTTGCAGAGCACTGTCAGCAGCGCTCCAGGGCGATTCTTTTTCATCTGGACCGGAATGCCGAAGGCATCGAGAGCGCCTTCTTCAAACAGACGATCCATCACGTAGCCGAAGACTTGCGGATTCAGGTCGTCGAGATTCGCTCCGAGCACGGTGACGGTGTCGGATGCAGTTTTAGAAGCGAGCGTGGAAGCGGATTCCCCGATGGTTAAACGTACCACATTAGGATGCCCGGGAAAATCGCGCGAGCCGGCACCGTAGCCGGAGCGCTCGATCTGCATCTCCGGGAACGCGGCAAATCGCCGGGCCAGTGTTTTCACAATGGCCGCGCCCGTGGGCGTAACCAACTCTTTCTGCAGCCCCGAGGAATAAACCGGCGCGTTTTTCAAGAGTTCGACCGTGGCGGGCGCCGGCACGGGAAACGAGCCGTGGGCGCACTGAACCGTTCCGCCGCCGACGTTCAGCGGCGAGCAGACTATTTCATCGACCGCGAGAGCTTCGGAGCCGACGGCTGCGCAGACGATATCGACGATTGCGTCGACCGCTCCGACTTCATGGAAGTGGACACGCTCGATGGACGTGTTGTGAATCTTGGCTTCAGCCTCGCCGAGAGCCTCAAAAATCGCGAATGCGGTGTGCTTGGCCGTGGCGCTGATGGATGCTTTGGTGATTATCTGGCGAATCTCGGTCAAGCCGCGGCCGTGATTGTGGGCGTCACGATGATGCTGGTGATCGTGATCATGCTCGTTGTTGTGTGAATGATCATGATGCTCGTGCTCGTGAGGGTGGTCGTGCTTGTGTTCGGGCGGCGAGGCTGACGAGCGTTGGGTCGCGTCCTGCTTCGCCCAGTATTCTTCGCGCGGTAAATCTTTCTCTCCGTCGACCCAAACGTCCACCTTGGTGGCTGAGATTCCGCTGCGGACCACACGCGAAGTCTCCAGCCGCGCGCCTACTCCCAGAGACGCAACCGCGTTCTCCAATAACGTGGGCGGAACTCCGGCGTCTACGAGCGCGCCCAGGAACATATCGCCGCTCATTCCGGAAAAACATTCTAGGTAGGCTATGCGCATAAGGGCTAAGGTTTACCACAGGGAACACTGGGGACACACAGAGGAGGAGGGCTATGGCAACTTCTCCGTGTACTCTGTGTGCGACTGTGCTTCGAGAATCTCGCCGCTAATCAGAAACTTTCATCATAGGGAACCGGGCTTTCTGCGTCAAACACCTACGCCGACCCTCTCCCTAAGATCCATATCCGGGGCTCGCTCTGATAAAATCACGGTTTCTTAACAGTTTAGAGGGACTTCTTGTATCTTCATCTCGAACAACTTCTCGCCCAGCGCGTGCTGGAGTGTTTGCGACATCTATATCCCGGCGCATCGCTACCGAGTGTGGTGGTGGAACAGCCTCCGAAGGTGGAACTGGGAGACTTCGCGATTCCGATTTTTCCTTTCGCCAAGCCTCTGCGAGCGGCACCGCTGAAAATCGCGGAAGGTATCAGGAATGAGTTGGGGCCGATCCACGGGATCGCGGGAACGTCGGTCGCGCCTCCGGGATATCTGAACGTCACAATCGACCGGGCCTGGATGGCGACAGCGCTGGCGAGCGACCGGAAGCCGGAAGCCACCGTTACTTCTGGAAAGATTCTGGTCGAGCACTCCAGCATTAATCCGAACAAGGCGGCGCACATTGGACACCTCCGCAATGCGATCCTCGGCGACACGTTTGTGCGGCTGCTGCTGTTTGCCGGCAGGGAAGTCGACATTCAGAATTACATCGATAACACGGGGGCGCAGGTGGCCGATGTTGTCGTGGGTTTCACGCATATCGAAAAGAAGTCTCGCGCGGAAATCGAAGCTCTGACCCGGCAGCCACGGTTTGACTACTACTGCTGGGATTTATACGCGCGGGTTTCGCGTTGGTACGCCGAGAATAAGGAGAATCTGAAGGTTCGGTTGCAGACGCTGCATGCTATCGAGGATGCATCCAGCGAAACTGCCGCTATCGCCGACGTGATTTCGATTGCCGTGCTGCGCCGGCATCTTGAGACTATGCAGCGGCTCGATATTGAATACGATTTCTTGCCGAGCGAGAGCGAAATTCTGCACCTGCATTTCTGGGACGCGGCTTTCGGGAAGCTCAAAGAAGCCGGCGTGCTTACTTACGAAGATCAGGGTAAGAATAAAGGATGCTGGGTGATGCGGCGGGCGGGGACTGCTAAGGCTATTTCAGACTTGCCAGTAACTGAAGGTGACGACTTGGACTCGTTGCTCGTGAAGATCGGGACAGATGGACTGGAGGGGATTTCCGAGGAAGATCAGAAGGTTATTGTGCGGTCCAACGGGACTGTCGGTTACGTGGGTAAGGATATTGCTTATCACATGTGGAAGTTTGGGTTGCTGGGACGCGATTTCGAATATCGCCGGTTCTACAAATATCCTGACCGCGAGTGCTGGATATCGGCAATTACGGGGGAGAAGGATCATCCTCACTTCGGCGATGTGGCTGAGATTTACAACGTGATCGATGCGCGGCAGTCCGAGGCGCAGAACACGGTGATTGAGGCTCTGCGCGGGCTTGGACACAATGAAGCCGCCGATCACTATACTCATTTTTCTTATGAAATGGTCGCACTCACGCCGCGTTGCGCCGCGGAGATGGGGTACACACTTAGCGAAGAAGATAAGACGCGCTCCTACATCGAAGTCAGCGGACGCAAAGGGTTTGGCGTGAAAGCCGACGACTTGCTTGATCGGCTGATCGCTTCAGCCAAGAATGAAGTCGACTCGCGGCATCCTGAGGTCGGCGACGCCGAACGCGTGCAGATTGCCAGGCAGATTGCCATCGGCGCTCTGCGCTATTTCATGCTGAAGTACACCAAGCAGTCCGTGATCGCTTTCGATTTCAAGGAGGCGTTGAGCTTTGAGGGCGAGACCGGCCCTTATGCACAGTATGCCGTGGTCCGCGCAACCAGCATCTTCAGAAAGGCGGGAGCGGATCCTGACACTTTCCTGGAACGCGCCTCGGTTCCCAATGCTCTCAATCTGTCGGAATATCTGGCGGGAGGCGGGGCCAACGAAATGTGGGAACTCTGGCTCGCGTGCTCGAAAACCTCATACATAATCGACAAATGTATCGCCACGACCGAGCCCGCCTATCTGGCGAAGCACGTCTTCCAACTGGCCCAGTTGTTCAACACGTTCTATCATCGCCATCCCATCCTGAGCGAGCCGGATGAGAAGAGGAAGCAATTTCTGCTGGCGACGGCGGCGGTGGTGCGCCGCGAATTAATCCGCACCCTGGCGGTTATGGGCATCACGGTGCCGCCGGTGATGTAGAATTCCTGCCAAGCTGGCGCGGTGCTCGGACCGCGCCGCGCTGTTTCTGTAGCTAATGAACAATTTCGAATCGCCATCCGCGCCCCCAGGTTCGTGGTTTCGCCGCCTTGTCCGAATTCTGCTCGTGTTTGTTGCCGTGCTCGCGTTCGCCGGATTTCTCTACGAGAACGTTTCTGAAGCCCGCGATCGTCGCTTTAATCCAACAGCCGGACGACGTTTTGACGTTGGCGATTTTAAGATGCACATCGACTGCACAGGACAAGGGAGCCCAACGGTCGTTCTCGAGTCCGGACTGGGCGATACGTATGTCTCCTGGCGCAAGGTGCAGCCGGAAATCGCGAAATTTACCCGCGTCTGTTCCTACGACCGCGCCGGACTTGGCTTCAGCGACCCGAGCACCCGGCCGCGCACCAGCCAGGTTATTGCCGAAGAATTGCACGCCCTGCTGGGCGCCGCGGGCATTGCGCCGCCTTATGTTCTGGTCGGGCACTCGATGGGAGGATTCGATGTCCGGCTTTTTGCCAGCCTCTACCGCAACCATGTTGCTGGCATTGTGCTGGTGGACTCGTCGCATCCTGACCAGGAGAATCGCTTCCCACTCGAACTCAAGAACATGGAAGGAAGCTGGTTGCGGGAAAGTGAGTTTCTGGAGTACACGATGCCGTTCGGCATCCCTCGTTTGCTGAATTTGTGTGAGAACGACCCTGTGGTCCGAGCCGCGGAATGCAACTTTCATAGCGCACGAGAGAACGTTGCGGAGCTGAAGGCCTTTGCTGAAAGCGGCGCTCAAGCGGCGGCTACGGGCGCTCTGGGAGACTTGCCTCTGGCGGTGGTGTCGCGTGATCCCGATAAACCGTCAGCCGATCTGCCACCTGACCTTGCCAAACCCACCAATGAAGCCTGGGAAAAAATGCAGGAGGAACTGGCCCATCTTTCTTCCAGAGGAACGCAGGCCATTGCGAAGAACAGTGGACACTATCTTCAGATCGATCGTCCGGATGTAGTCGTTGACGCGGTGCGCAAAGTGGTCGAACAGGCGCGCGCCGGACAGGACGGCAATGCCGTTCCAGCCGCGAAAGATCGCTGACTTCTTCGGCGGCCTATCCTGAAGGCGCAGTCGGCGACCAATCTGGGACTCATCCGATCCCCAAGCCTACTCAGTCCGGCTGAACCTCCTGACAAACCTGCTAACCTTTTCTTCTTGGTCGGAGTTCGCCCCGATCAGGAACTCCACTGTCGGAATTCGCAGGAGTCTTTTGATGGAAAACGTTTTTGTCGTTGTGCCTTGTAGCCGTCTGGCATGGATGTTGGTGTTGATTTCGATCTGTGCGCCAATGGCAATGGCGCAGCAGTCGCCGGCCGCGGCATCGCCCATACTGCCTGCGGCTCCATCCTCGGCAGCGTCTCCCGTTACATCTCCCGCGAATCCCCCGGTGCCGCGTCCGCGAATCGGGCTCGCTCTGGGCGGAGGAGGGGCGCTCGGCCTGGCGGAGATCGGCGTGATCCAGTGGATCGAAGAAAATCATATCCCTGTGGATCGCATCGCCGGAACCAGTATGGGGGGCATTATTGCGGCGATGTACGCCACCGGCATGTCGCCGGAGGAAATTCAGAGTTATGCGGAACACATTGACTGGGATGAAGCCTTCCGCACCGAGACGGATTACGGCGACCTTTCCTATCGTCGCAAACAGGACCGGCGCAACTTTCAGATCAATGCACCGCTCGGATTGAAGAACGGATTGGCCGGGCCCAACGGCTTCAACTCGGGGCAGATGGTCGGTCTGCTGCTGGATCGCATTGCGTTTCCGGAGCTGGACCACCGCAGCTTCGACGACCTGCCAATTCCATTTCGCTGCGTGGCTACCGATATGTTGAGCGGGGAAGGAGTGGTGCTGCACGATGGCTCGCTGGCGCGGGCAGTGCGCGCTTCCATGGCCATTCCCGGAGTGTTCACTCCGGTGGAAATGGGCGGCCACGTGCTCGCCGACGGGGGCATGGTGGAGAACATTCCGGTGCAGACCGTCCGAGAAATGAATGCCGACGTGGTGATCGGCGTGCAACTTCGCACTCCTCCGGCCCAGCGCGCAGATGTCGAAAACATCACCGGCTTGCTGACTCGCGCCGTCAGTATCATGATCACCCAGAACGAGCGCGTCTCACTGGCGCTGGCGCAGGCACAGGTGATTGTCGACACGGCTGGCTACTCGGCCTCGGATTACGCGCGCTTTCATGAACTGATCGCACTGGGCTACAAGAGCGCGGCAAATTCGGCATCCGAACTGTTGCCCTACGCCATTCAGGATCCAGCGGAGTGGGAGCAGTATCTGGCGGACCGTAGATCGCGCCGGCGTCCGCGTCCTCAATCGGTAGAGGCGGTGGTAGTGCAAGGCGCGGACTCCGATACTGACAGCAGGCTGCAGCATCGGCTCAGTAGCGATGTGCGGGGGCCGCTCAATCTCTCGAAGCTCGAGACTCAGCTGACCCGCATCGCCGGGGAAGGTCAGTTTGACCGGTTGGGCTACGACGGATTTCTGCAGAACGGAGTTCCCGCGCTGCGTATTACAGCGCACGAGAAAACCTACGGCCCGCCGTTCGTGGACCTGGCGGTTAACGTGGACGGCTCGGGCGTGGGAGCATTCGATTTCTCCGCCGGGGCTCGTATCACGTTTATGGACTTCGCCGACCGGGGCGGCGAATGGCGCAACGATCTTCTCTTTGGATCCAGCAATCTCGCGGCCACCGAGTTCTACCAGCCTTTGGGCCAGTCGCATTTTTTTGCCGCTCCTTACTTCTTTGCTTCGAAGTATCCACGAAACTCGTTTGAGGGATTGACCCGGGTCGCGGTGTTCGGCGACGAGCGTGGCGGCGGCGGCTTTGATCTGGGCTACAACTCCGGACGCCGCAGCGAATTTCGCGTCGGCTATGAATTGTTCAATGGCCGGCTGAGTCCGCTGATCGGCAGCGAAGGCCTACCCATTATCAGTGGCAGCACCGGCGAAATCCGCGCCCGTTACGTCTGGGACGGGCAGGACAGTCCCAGCGTGCCGGGCAGCGGAAGCCGGGTCGTGGCCACGGTCGCGCGCGTGTTGCAAACTCCGGGCTCAGAGCATGCCAGCGCGCAGTTGGAGGTTCAGAGTTCCAACTTCTTTGCCGTCACTCCGAAGACCTCGATATTTCTTATCGCCTCCGGAGGCACGACGTTCCTTGGCTCGTCTGGTCCGTTCCAGATTTTCACCCTCGGCGGTCAGTTCCACCTGGGAGCGTATCTGCCGCAGGAATTTCTGGGCAACCAGTACGTCTACTCGTCCCTGGGATTCCGCCGCGAAATCTTCCGCCTGCCGCAGATCGTCGGCAACAAGATTTACCTGGGGGGATGGTACGAAGCCGGAAGCGCCTTCGGCACCGCGACCAATGACCCTGGGCCGGTGGTGGTGCGCGGCACCTTCAATATCGGAATAATCGCCGATACTTTCGTTGGCCCCATCACCCTGGCCGCCAGCGCCAGCCCCACCGGGCAATCACGCGTGAACTTCAGCATCGGGCGGCTCTTCTAGAAGGGTTCCGACATGGTAATATCGCCTGGTCCGACGAGAGGCTGGCCCCGCGATTTTCCCCTCCGCATGTGCCTCTCCGAACCGAGGTGGTTCTCCTATGCACTCTTCTCGTATCGGGGCCTTGATGACGCTTGTTATTCTTGCCGTTGGTCGACTGGACGGCCGAGGGCGGCCGTCCCCACACAAAGTCATCCCCACACAAAGTCATCCCCACACAAAGTCATCCCCACACAAAGTCATCCCCACACGAGCCTGACTAGTTGTTTCCCTTAGTTTCCACCGGCGGTTTGGTGCTGTCCCAGCCATGAAGCCAACTGCGGCTCCTGCTGCGATTTCAGGTCGACGCAATTGTTGATGCGCTCGATCGACTGTTTGTAGGTGCGCTCCGCGGCCTCGACTTTGTGCGCCGAGAAAAACTGTTTAACCTGGTCGCGCATACCGGCATCGCAGAAGCCGCTAGTCGCTCCAACAATTTCGGCGCTGGCAAACGGGCCTCCCGCCTTGGCCACCGCGTCCCAGTGCGATTGAATGAAGTCCCAGGCCAGCTTCTCTCCCGCGGGATTACCCATTACGCCCCGGATAAGGCCGAGAGCGTCCTGCGACCGAACATCCGGAGACACCGCGAAATCCAGAGTCCGCTGCAACAACTTGGGATCGCTGAACGCGGCCAGCGGATAGAGGTACATGTAGTACTCTTCCGGTGACCTGGGATTTTTTAATCCTGCCATCAGCTTGTCGTAAAAGGCCGAATCGCCGTTCATGGCAGTCAGTTCGAAGGCGCTACCTGCCAGTTCGTGGTCGACCGACGACGGATCGGCCATCGCCTGTTCGGCTACTTTGCGCGCCTCCGCCAGCGCCTCAGGATCGTGTGCCCCGTAACCGAGGGTGCCGATGAGGCGCGTCCGCAGAGTTTTCTGCTCGTCACTCTCTCCCGACTTCCGTTCCCACCCAACATCTTTCATGGCCGGAGCCAGATACTGCCGCAACCATGCACGAAATTCTTCCTTGTCGCTGTCGTTCACCAGGTACTGGGCGATGTAATTGAGGTGACCCAGCACGTCATCAACGACGGCGCGGTTGCGGTCTGACTGCAAGCCTTGTGCGAAGGCGAGGTAATCGCCCACCGGCTCACGTCCGACTCGCACCGAAGCCCAGATATCGCTTTGCAAGGCGATGCGCTCCGCGGGAGAGAGTTTGGTCTCCGCGTCAGCGGCCAGGGCACGAACGGTTCCCGGTTCGTAGCCCGCGCGGTAGTATCCAGTAGCTCCCGCGTTGGCGAGAACCCAAGTCGAGCAGCCCGGCAGCGTGAAGCTTTCCTCGC
>Ga0302324_100028394_pt1 | contig 10636 bp, 8 predicted proteins | sample Palsa_T0_1_FD_201949 | JGI IMG/M metagenome (GOLD analysis project Ga0302324, IMG submission 201949) | Peat permafrost microbial communities from Stordalen Mire near Abisko, Sweden - Palsa_T0_1 | ecosystem: Environmental > Terrestrial > Soil > Palsa > Peat permafrost | place: Sweden: Abisko...
TCGCCAAGCTATGGCCGTGCCTCGATGAGCTGCGTCCGGACAACCAGCACAAGGAACTCTATCTGACGGACACGGTACGGCTACTGAACCAGCGCGGCGAAACGGTGACTTCCCGAGTGCTCTCCTCCGCTCCTGACTACACCGCAGAGGACGCCGGTGAAATTTTGGGATGCAACTCGCGCAAGGACCTGGCGGAGGTCGATCGATTCTTCCGGCGGCGCAAGGCTTCGGCGCTAATGCGGCACACCACGATTTACTTTCCCGAGACGGTGGTGGTGGACGACGAAGTGGAGACCGGTGACGACACGGTGATCGAGCCGGGTGTGCAGTTGCTGGGCAAAACGCACATCGGCAAGAATTGCACGATCCGAACCGGATCGATTCTTAGGAACGCCACGCTAGGCGACGGCGTCGTGGTGGAACCGTACACTCTGATCGAGGAGTCGCAGCTGGGCAACAACACCGTGGTGGGACCCTTCGCCCGGCTTCGCATGCACGCGGACGTGCGCGAGAACGCTCGCATCGGGAATTTCGTGGAGGTGAAAAATTCCACGTTGCACGAAGGCGCGAAATCGATGCATCTCACCTACCTGGGCGATGCGTCCATTGGCCACCACGCCAACATCGGCGCCGGAACGATTACCTGCAACTACGACGGCGTGAACAAGAATAAGACCATCATTGGCGAGCGCGCTTTCATTGGCAGCGACACCGCTCTAGTCGCGCCGGTGGAAGTCGGCGACGGCGCCTACGTGGCGGCGGGTTCGACCATCACCCAGAATGTGCCGGCAGACGCACTGGGAATCGCTCGCGGCACCCAGGCCAACAAACCCGGCTGGGCCAAAGCACGGCGCGAAAAGATGGCCGCTGCGAAAGCTCAAAAATCAGCCGAGGCCAAGGCCGCTGCCGAAAATGCCGCCGAGGCTTTGGCCGCGACTGAGAAAGCTAAGGCTTAGGTTCTGCGGTTTAATGAATTTATCTTTCCCGGGTGCCCCTGTTCGACGGTTCTTGGGAAGGGTGGGCGTTTAGTCGTCGAATCACGCGCGATCAGGTTCAACACCGCAGACATTTCACCAGCTCTTTTCCGTATTTTCACCCACTTCTTAAAGCCGATCTCCCGCCCCAGGCGCTCTCAGCGATTGTGCTAGAATTGGCACTGAACGCAGGGGGGAATCCAGCGATGAAATTTGGCGTGGTCGTGTTTCCCGGCTCCAATTGCGACGACGATGCCTATCACGCGGTAGGCTCGATCTTAGGGCAGCCGGTCGAGCTCCTCTGGCATAAATCCGAGCAGATTTCGGGCTGCGACGCGATCATCCTCCCGGGTGGTTTCGCGTTTGGCGACTACTTGCGCACCGGCGCGCTGGCTCGCTTTTCGCCAGTGATGCAGTCGGTGGAGCGTTTTGCGCGGCGCGGCGGCTTGGTGCTGGGCATCTGCAACGGATTTCAGATTTTGCTCGAGTCCGGACTACTGCCCGGAGCGATGTTGCGCAACCAGGGACTGCGATTTCTGTGCCGGCAGGTTCACCTGCGGGTGGAGACCACCGACACGCCGTTTACTGTGGGCGCCCACGAGGGGCAAGTGCTGAAGATGCCGATCGCGCACATGGCCGGCAATTACTTTTGCGATGCGCCCACCCTGGCGGGGCTGGAAGAGCACGACCAGATCATCCTCCGCTATACGGCGGCGGATGGCGGCACGGTGGATTACAGCGATCCGGACGCGAATCCGAACGGCTCGATTGCGGGAATCGCAGCAATCTGCAATCGCGAGCGAAACGTCTTAGGAATGATGCCACATCCGGAGCGGGCACTTGAGGCGGGGCTGGGGTCGGTGGATGGCCTGGTGATTCTGAATTCGATGGTGCAAAGCCTGATGCAGCATGCCGCCGCCAGCGCCTGACCCAGCGGAGGATTTTCCCAAGAACCACAATCGGTTAAGATCGCAGCGCAGTCCAGGACAGCCTTCCCGGATGACAAGATAACGACTGATGAGCGTCACTCAAACCACACCAATCTCCCCTGAAGTGGCGGCAGACCACGGCCTAACGCTCGAAGAGTACGCCCGCATCCAAACAATCCTGGGCCGCGACCCGAACATCACCGAGCTGGGGATTTTCAGCGTGATGTGGAGCGAGCACTGCTCCTACAAATCCAGCCGCGTCCATTTGCGGCGGCTGCCGACGCAAGGCCAACACGTGGTGCAAGGTCCGGGAGAAAATGCCGGAGTAGTGGATATCGGCGACGGCCTGTGCGCGGTGTTCAAGATGGAATCGCACAACCATCCGAGTTTCGTCGAACCGTTTCAGGGAGCGGCGACCGGCGTCGGAGGAATCCTGCGGGATATTTTCACCATGGGCGCGCGGCCGATTGCGGTGCTGGATTCGCTGCGCTTCGGGCCGATCGTGCCGGAGCAGGGCGCAGGGTCGGCCAGCGCCGAGGATATCGCGCAGAACCGGCGAATCTTCGACGGGGTAGTCCGCGGAATCAGTTTTTACGGAAATTGTTTCGGAGTGCCGACGGTGGGCGGCGAGGTGGTATTCGATTCCGGCTATTCGCGCAATCCCCTGGTGAACGTGCTGGCGTTGGGAATCGCGCGGCGCGACGAGCTGTTTTTCGCCAAAGCGCGCGGCGCGGGCAATCCGGTGATTTATGTGGGAGCCAAGACCGGGCGTGACGGAATTCATGGAGCGTCGCTGCTGGCCTCCGCGGAATTCAGCGAGCAATCCCAGCAAAAGCGGCCCAACGTGCAGGTGGGCGATCCGTTCATGGAAAAGCTCCTGCTCGAGGCGTGCCTGGAAGCGATGCGCACCGGCGCGGTGCTGGCGATTCAGGACATGGGCGCGGCGGGCCTCACCAGTTCGAGCTCGGAAATGGCGTCGCGCGGCGGAATGGGAATCGAAATCGATCTGGCGCGGGTGCCGCAGCGGGAAACCGGAATTACCCCGTACGAAATTATGCTCAGCGAATCGCAGGAACGTATGCTGCTGATCGCCGAGCGCGGCCGCGAAGCCGAGGTGCTCAGGGTATTCGAGAAGTGGGGCCTCGACGCAGTGGAGATCGGCCGGGTAACCGACGACAAGAAACTGCGCGTGCTGAACCGCGGGGTGCTCGAAGCAGAAATTCCTGCGGACGCTATCGCCGAACAGGGACCGGTGTATGAGCGGCCCATCGCCGAGCCGCATCGCCGCGCCGCATCGCCGTTGATCGAATTTTCCGCGCGGAGCACATACACGGAAAATTTCCGGCGGTTACTGGCGTCGCCGACGGTCGCTTCGAAGGAATGGATTTATGGCCAGTACGATTACCAGGTGCGCACCAACACCCGTGTAGTGCCCGGCGGGGGCGACGCTGCGGTGGTCCGCATCAAGGGAACGCAACGGGCGCTGGCGCTTTCGACCGACGGTAATGGGCGCTGGTGCCAATTGAATCCCCGCCTGGGCGCGATGCACGCGGTGGCGGAAGCGGCGCGAAATGTCGCTTGCTCCGGCGCGCAACCGGTCGCCGCTACAAACTGCCTGAATTTCGGCAATCCGGAAAAGCCCGAGGTGATGTGGCAATTCCGCGAAGCCATCGATGGAATCGCAGAAGCTTGCCGGGAACTGGAAGTCCCGATCACCGGCGGCAACGTGAGTTTCTATAACGAGACGCTCGGGCGGCCAATCGCGCCGACTCCCGTACTTGGCGTGCTGGGAATACTTGAAGATGCCGAGCGCGCGCTGGGCATGGGCTTTCAGCAGGATGGCGACGCCATCGTGCTGCTGGACGCCGGCAAGAATTCGCCCTCGACGGAGCACACCCGGCGCGAACTATCGTCGTCGGAGTACGCCAAAGTGATCTACGGAATTGAAAGCGGCGATCCGCCGCGGATCGATTTGGCTGACGAAAAAAAACTGGTAAATTGCCTGGTGGCGCTCGCGAACGAGGGCGTGGTTGCCTCCGCGCACGATATTAGCGACGGTGGTTTGGCCGTAACTCTGGCCGAATCGGGCTTTGTGAGCGAGAGCGAGGGCTTGGCCGCGCAAGTGGATTTGCCTACCGCCGCGCCCTTCGAGGCGGAGCTCTTCGGTGAGCGTGGGGCCCGCGCGGTGGTATCGGCGCGGCCCGATTTTGTTTCCCGCATTGCCGAGATTGCGGCACAATACGCGGTGCGCGCGCAGCAGATCGGAAAAGTCGCCCCGGGCGAATTCCGCATCCAACTAAACGGCCAGATGGCGATTCGCGGTTCGTCGGAATCGCTCCGCCAAGTATGGAAAGAAGCAATTCAGCAGGCACTGCAACCCCAATGAATCGCGCCATCCAAGTTCACGACGATCGGTTCCACGACGAGTGCGGCGTTTTCGGTATTTTCGGCTACCCCGAAGCCGCCAAGCTCGCCTACTTGGGACTCTACGCACTGCAACACCGCGGTCAGGAATCCGCGGGGGTTGCTTCGTCGGACGGAACCGAGATCCATTGCCACAAAGACATGGGCCTGGTGCAGGATATCTTTACGCCGGAAGCGCTCGATCGTCTGCCGGGGGCGTCGGCGATTGGGCACACCCGCTATTCGACTGCCGGCGACACCAACCTGAACAACGCCCAGCCGGTGGTGATCGAGTGCAACAAGGGCAAGCTGGCGCTGGGCCACAACGGTAACCTGACCAACGCCCTGGAACTGCGCCGCAAGCTCGAACACCGCGGCTCGATTTTCCAAACCACTAGCGACACCGAGGTAATCGTGCATCTGATCGCGCGGAGCAATGCGCGCACCCTCACCGGGGCCATGGCCGACGCGCTGAGCCAAGTCGAGGGAGCGTACTCGCTGGTGATTCTTACCGTCGACGAGCTCTATGCGGTGCGCGATCCGCGAGGTTTTCGTCCCTTGTGTCTGGGGCGGTTGGATGGGGCGTGGGTGTTGGCATCGGAAACCTGCGCATTTGATTTGATCGATGCCGAATATGTCCGCGAAATCGAGCCTGGCGAGATGGTGCGCATATCGCGCGGCGGAGTGGAATCGATTCGTTTCGCTCCGGCCAAGCAAAGCCGCTTTTGCATTTTCGAGCATGTCTACTTTTCACGGCCAGACAGCATCGTGTTCGGCCGCCCGGTAAACGAGAGCCGCGAAAGGCTGGGGGGCTTGCTGGCCAAGCAACATCCGGTGGCCGCGGACCTGGTCGTGCCGGTCCCCGATTCGGGGGTGCCCGCCGCGGTGGGCTATGCCAACCAGTCTGGAATACCTTTCCGCATGGCGCTGATTCGCAATCACTACATCGGGCGGACCTTTATCGAGCCGTCGCAGGCCATCCGCGACTTTGGGGTGAAGTTGAAACTGAATCCGGTAAGGAGAATGCTTGAGGGCCAGCGCGTGGTGCTGGTGGACGATTCGCTGGTCCGCGGAACCACCAGCCGCAAGATCGTGCGGATGGTGCGCGAGGCTGGCGCCACCCAAGTTCACGTGCGCATAAGCTGCCCGCCCACCATTTCGCCTTGTTACTACGGAGTGGATACGCCAACGCGCGAGGAATTGATCGCATCGAATCATTCGGTAGACGAAATTCGTTCGTATTTGGAAGCCGATTCGTTGGGCTACGTCTCCCTGGAAAACTTGCGGAACGCCGTGGGCGACGACAAAGATGAATTCTGCACCGCCTGTTATACGGGCGTCTATCCTACGGAGCTGGTTCAGCTCGAGGTGGAGGCCCATCGTGAAAGCTGATTCGAGCGCTGCTGTGGCGGCGCAAGAGCGGGACGAACGCGAGCAGAACGCGACTGCCGGCGAGAAAGTGAAACGCGAGCTCATCTCGTGGTTCTGGGTGATCCTGGCGTTCATGCTGATCGAAGGCACCCTGGTCCAAGCGCGGGTGATTCCCAGCGGTTCAATGGAGAATACCGTGCTGATCGGCGATCACCTGATCGTCAGCCGGATCGGTTACGACGCAGGAGTGCCGTTCACCGGTTGGCACGTACCGTTGTGGCGCGAGCCGAAGCGCCAGCAGGTGATCGTATTCCGCGCGCCGCTGGCAGGCTCGCCCGATTTCATCAAACGGCTCATCGGCCTGCCCGGAGACACCCTGGAAATCCGCCAAGGCGTGGTGTACATCAACGGCGTGGCGCTGCCGGAGCCTTACCGCAACGGCCCGCCCAATCCCGCGGACAACTACGCCGCGATTCAAGTTCCCCCGGGGAAGTACTTCATGATGGGAGACAATCGCGATAATTCCTACGATAGCCGCTACTGGGGATTCGTGCCGCGCGAAAATATCATCGGCACGCCTCTGATTATTTATATGTCCATCGACGCACCGGAGGACGTCTGGGAACCGGGGCACATCGGGGATCGTTTTGCGACTTACCTCAAAGCCATAATCCACCCGCACGACGTGCGCTGGAAGCGCCTGTTTTCGACTTTCTGAACCTGAAATTCTGAAAATCGAGCCAATCGAGTTCAAGTTCATGCGCTACGCAGATGCCGGCGTTGATATTGAAACAGCCGAGGAAGCCAAGCAGCTCATTCGCACCGCTGCCGGGCGCACTTTCAACCGCGACGTGCTCTCGCATATCGGGGGATTCGGAGCGCTCTTTCGCCTGAATCCGAAGCGCTGGCGCGATCCGATTTTAGTATCGAGCGCCGACGGGGTGGGCACCAAGCTGAAAGTGGCGTTTGCCGCCGGAGTGCATTCTACGGTGGGCGCGGACATCCTGAACCATTGCGTAAACGACATTTTGACCCAGGGCGCCGAGCCGCTGTTTTTTCTCGACTACCTGGCCATGGGCAAACTCGATCCGGCAGTGGTCGAGCAAGTGATCGAGGGAATGAGCCGGGCGGCCAAGCAGGCTGGGTGCGCGCTGATTGGCGGCGAGACCGCGGAGATGCCCGACTTCTACGGTCCCGGCGAATACGATCTGGCCGGGTTCATCGTGGGCGCGGTGGACGCAGCCAAGCGCCTCGATCCCGCCAACGTCCGCGCTGGAGACGTACTGGTGGCTCTTCCTTCGAGCGGGCTGCACACCAACGGATACTCGCTGGCGCGCAAACTGGTTTTCGGCGTCGCCAAGCTGAAGCCGCACAGCTACGTGGCGGAAATTCGCAACAAGATCGGCGCGGAACTGCTGAAACCGCACCGCTGTTACTGGCCGCTGCTAAAAAATATCGTGGCGCGCGGCTGGATGACGTCGATGGCCCACATCACCGGAGGCGGCATCACCGGAAATCTTCCGCGGGCGTTGTCGCGCAACGTGCAAGCGGTGGTCGAGTTGGGCTCCTGGCCGGTGCTGCCGATATTCAAATACCTCGCTGGATTGGGAAAAATCGAGCCAAGCGAATTGCTGAAGACCTTCAACCTCGGCGCCGGCATGATTCTGATCGTCCCTTCCAAGAATCTGCGCAAGGTGGAAGCCGAATTAGTGCGCCGCCGCGAGAAGTTCTACGTGATCGGCCGCACCGAGCCGGCCGCCCCAGGAAAGCCTCGCGTTGTTTACACCGGCAAGCTGCCCGTTTAGCTCCGTGGGTGATGCAGCGCGGCCAAGTAGGGTCAAGAACTGCGCTCGGAACTGTGCTAACTTTCTCCCCCAATGAAAAAACGCATTGGCATTTTACTCTCAGGCCGCGGGTCGAATTTCGAAGCGCTCGCGGACAGCGTTGCCTCCGGACGCATCCCCGCTGCTGAGATTGCGGTAGTGATCAGCAATCGCGAAGGCGCGCTGGGAATCGAAAAGGCCGCAGCCAGGGGCCTGGACGCGCGAGTAATTCCCTCGAAGGGGCTGGAGCGTGAAGCCTACGACCGCCAAGTGGCCGCGGTGCTGCGGGAGAAGCAAGTAGAGCTGGTCTGCCTGGCCGGATACATGCGCCTGCTTTCTCCCTTTTTTATCGCGGCATTTCCCGGGAGGATTTTGAATATTCACCCGTCGCTGCTGCCGGCGTTTCCAGGACTCGAATCGCAGCGCCAGGCGCTCGAGCACGGCGCCAAATTTTCAGGGTGCACGGTTCACTTCGTGGATGAAAATCTCGATGCCGGCCCGATCGTATTGCAGGCCATCGTGCCCATCGAAGACGCCGATACGCCAGAGACGCTTTCCGCGCGGGTGCTACGCGAGGAACATCGGATCTATTCTGAAGCCGTGCGCATCGTGCTGGAATCGCGTTACCGCATGGAAGGCCGGCGGGTCATCATTTTTCCGGAGAAACGATAGTGGTGGATAACAATACGAAGTTTTTGCCGGTCGACGAGCAACTCGCCTACTTGCGCAAGGGCGTCGCGGAAATCATCCGCGAAGAAGATCTGAAAGCGAAACTGGAGGCCTCCGCCAAATCCGGAAAGCCGCTGCGCGCGAAGCTCGGCGTCGATCCAACCGCGCCGGACATTCATCTGGGCCACACCGTGGTGCTGCGCAAGCTCAAACACTTTCAGGACATGGGCCACACCGCCATTTTTCTGGTGGGCGACTTCACCGCGATGGTCGGGGACCCCACCGGCCAGTCCGAGACCCGTCCTCCCTTGACCCGTGAACAAGTGCAATCCAACGTGACCACGTATCTCGACCAGGTGTACAAGATCCTCGATCCCCAGAAAACCGAAATTCGCTACAACAGTGAATGGCTTGGCAAAATGACTGGGGAAGACATGATTCGCCTGTGCGCGCACTACCGCCTCGCGCGAATGCTCGAGCGCGAGGATTTCCGGTCGCGCTTAAGCAACAATCAACCGCTTTCGATTCACGAGCTTCTGTATCCGTTGTTGGTGGCTTACGATTCGGTGGTTTTGCAAGCGGATGTGGAATTGGGCGCTACCGAGCAAAAATTCAATCTCCTGATCGGACGCGACATCCAGCGCGAGTACGGCCAGCCCTCCCAGGTCGCGTTGACCATGCCCATCCTGGTCGGGCTCGACGGCGAGCGCAAGATGTCCAAGAGCCTGGGCAATTACGTCGGCATCACCGAATCCCCCCGGGAAATGTTCGGCAAGCTGATGTCCATCTCCGATGAATTGATGTGGAGCTACTACGAGTTGCTGACGGATTTCGCGCCGCCGGTGATCGTTCGCTTGCGCGAAGAGGTGCGCACCGGCGTGTTGCATCCGATGGACGCCAAGATGCAGCTGGCGCACATCATCATCGCGGGGTTCCACGGCGAAGCGGAAGCCCGGAAGGCCTTGGACGAATTTCAGCGGGTCTTCCGCGACCGCCAGGCCCCGGCGGAAATTCCGCAGAAAAAGTTGCCCGCGGGCAAGCGTGCGGTGTCCGCGCTGCTCACCGAAACGGGCCTGGCCCCGTCGCGTGCCGAAGCCGAGCGCCTGATCAAGCAACACGCCGTCGAACTAAACGGCGAGATCGTAACCGATGTAAGAGCGTCGGTGGAGTTGTCCCCAGCTGTTTCGGTGAAACTGCGTGTAGGTAAGCGTAGGTTCTTGGAAATCGTACCGGAATAGAAACTAGCAAGACTGGGGACACGGCTCTACGGTTTGACGCTCTGGTCTTTTCCGGGTGCCCCACTCCTCCCAATTTTTGGCAAGGGTGGGCATTTTGAACTTAGAAGATCTGCGCCGTGGCCACGCCTCCGGTGGTAAGTGGTTTGATTTTGCAATTCTTCGGCAACTCATTCGCCCGGCTAGGGCCTTTCCACCAGCCGCCGCAGCCTCGCCAGCGCATCGCGGTCGCGGCGTTCCACGGCATGCCGCGTTAGGATCCAATCCGCAATTCGCCCCCAGCGCCCAGGCATCTGGTAGCGATCCCGCATGGTAAGCCGCGTCCCCGAGCCGCCAGGCTCAATTTCCCAGCGCTGCATGCCTCGAACCCCGTAGGAATCCTGAAAGCGCCATTCGAGCGTTCGCAGCCATTCGTACTCCACGATCACCACCGTGAGAGACACTTCGCGCCCGCTAAGGTTCCCGGTGATTCGCACTTTTTGCCCAGCTTGAAATTCCGAGGCCCCGCCCTGCACCTCAAAGTGCGAATTCATCTCGGTGCCGTACCAATGCGCCATGCGTTGCGGAACGAAGAACGCAAATACCAGGTTAGCTGGTGCGGGGATGTCGACGCAAAAACGAAGATCGGCCATCCGCGGTCAGCGCATTTCCAACAGCACCAACGAAACGTCGTCCGCCGCCGGCCCGTCTCGATACGCAGCCACGCGGTCGAGAATGTTCTGTTTCATCTCGCTGAAGGGAAGCTTGGCGGCGTCGCGCACAATTGCCTGCAGCCCTTCCACCCCGAGAAATTCTCCCGTGGCGCTAAACGCTTCGTCGAGCCCGTCGGTATACAGCACCAGGCGGTCGCCGGCTTCCAGCGGAATCTCAATGGCCGCCTCGGCGTCCACGGCGTTATCGAGCAAACCCAGAATCAAGCTGCGCGAAAGGAGCAGCCGCGGCTCTTCCCCGGGACGAACCAACATCGGCGGCGGATGGCCCGCCCCGGCGTAAACCATTCGGCCACTGCGATCCACGCGCGCCGCGGCCATCGTGAAATACAGCACCGAACTCCCCAAGCTCTGCTTCACGAATCCATTCAGGTGGCGCAGCATCTCCCGCAGCGGAACGCCTCGGTCAAGCTGCGACATCGTTTCGGTATAGATGCGGTTGGCCACCAGCGCGGAGCCAATGCCGTGGCCCGAGACATCGCAGACCACCAGATTGAGGTGATCGTCAGCAGAAGGAATCAC
>Ga0302324_100028395_pt1 | contig 10636 bp, 6 predicted proteins | sample Palsa_T0_1_FD_201949 | JGI IMG/M metagenome (GOLD analysis project Ga0302324, IMG submission 201949) | Peat permafrost microbial communities from Stordalen Mire near Abisko, Sweden - Palsa_T0_1 | ecosystem: Environmental > Terrestrial > Soil > Palsa > Peat permafrost | place: Sweden: Abisko...
GACTTCTCTTCGAACGCTTGATCTCACGCAACTGCTTTTTGCCGGCCATGTATGTTCCTCGCTGAGTTACGATCTCCGCAAATAACGATGGGCCGCCGACTGGTAGCTTCGCTAGAATCAGTCAAATTGTGTCGGAAAATGTGCAATGCGCTGGCATGCTGGCGCGATCTGATGGATAATTCTTTGCTCGTCCCGTAAAGCCCTGATTCCCCATCCTTCCCACCTGGAGAATCCATGTCGAATGCAGATCTGTTAGAGATTCTATGGCTCGCTCCACGCCAGCCTGAAAACGGGCTCTGTAGTCAAAATTGAGTGCCAGAAAACCTCACCGATGTAGGCGGAACCTCACGGAACCACAAGTTCCATTGATTCCAAAGACGTTATGGAGTCCATGTTTTCAATTATTTAGCTCAAAAACAGTAATCTGTTTTGGGAGCAGGGGTCCTCAGTTCGAATCTGAGCGCCCCGACCAACAAGTCTTTTTGATGCAATATGGTGCGGTGTTTCTGAGTGGCGCATCTGTCTCTCGGTGACGGTGATTGTGGACGAAATTGTAACGGTTTGGTCACAAGGAACCGTCTGTTCGCGCCCTTCGTCGCTGCCTGAGTGACGAAAGCACGTTTGAATTCAGAATGCTCGCTTTCCGATCAACGCTAGGTCATCTGTCGTAAAGACAGATGACCTAGCCCGTCGGATATTTCCGGTATGTCCTATCGCCCCAGGATTAGCACCAATAAGCGTTTTGCTCTCTCGACAATACGGCTGATTGAGTTTTGGCGAGCCATATGGTCAACTATCGCCCGATCGCCTGCCAGCAGAATTGAAAACCGATCACGGTCAACCACAAACTCAGCGCCAGTCGCAGCGCGCGGTTTGGGATCCTGGGTGCAAATCCTGAGCCGACGATCCCGCCAACAACTCCTCCAATCGACATCTTGATCAGGATCGTCGCAGCGTAGTGGCCTCCAATCATATGGATGCCGCTGCCGACCAGAGCAATCGCGAGTCCGAACGCAAGGTCCGTGCCAACCACCTGAGCAGCAGTGAGGTTGGTCATGCCCAGCAGTGCTACGGTGCCGAGCGCTCCCGCACCAGAGGACGAGAAACCGACCTCGGCACCGATTGGAAGCATGAGCAGCCCAAGCAGCTTAGAGCGGTCGCGCACGGGACGCGCAATGCCGGACGGACGAAAGTGCCGGTAGATGTGCCATCCCGATGTGAAGAGAATGATGGCGCCAAGCGCGAACATCAGCGTGGTGCGAGGCCCATGTGCGGCAACATGCTTAAAGAGCAGAGAGCCGAGGATGACCCCAGGAAGTCCGCCGATCAGCATCAGCCCAAGAACGCGGTAGTTCACCTGCCTGCGTACAACCTGCACGGGCACGACAATCAGCTTGACCACAGCGGAGTATGCAAGCGCTGTGCTGACGGCAATCTCCAATGGGATGTGCAGAAAGAGAATCAGCAATGGGGCCGTGATGACGCCCGCGCCTACGCCGGTGAGCGCGATGACTACCGCGATGAGGAAACCGATTACGAAGTCCATGAGTGCCTTGTCGTGCCTACTGTGAAGAGCCGGGCAGATGAATGCCGCACTCCTGTTTTTGACCAGCCCAGCGGCCAGAACGGGGATCGTCGGGGTCGAGTGGAAGACTGGTGCAGGGCTCGCAGCCGATGCTGGTATAGCCCTGGTCGTAGAGCTTCAGCAGAGGGATGCCGTGCTGCGTTGCATAGCTCCAGACGTCCCTGGTAGACCATTCAGTAAGTGGGCTGAGCTTGCGGACGATGTGACCGTTGGGCAGAGGAAAGTCATCGATCTCTTTGAGCGCAGCGCGGCTCTTAGCCTGCTCGCGGCGCAGCCCGGTAAACCAAAGAGCGTACCGTTCCAGCGCACTGAAGAGCGGCTTCACCTTGCGCATTGCGCAACACCGGCTGGGGTCGGTTTGATTCAAGATGCCGAACTGCAACTCCTGCTTCGCGACTGTGAGCTCTGGAAGAAGATTAATAAGGTTGAGCGACCACGCCTGCGCCATACGGTCGCGATACTCGTAGACCTCGGCGAAGTGATAACCGGTGTCGAGGAAGATGACCGGCACATCGGGGAGCGTCTGGTGCACAATGTGCAGCAGTACCATGTCCTCGGCCTGGAAGCTGTTGGTGACAACCGCGTCGCCTGTGGCTAAGGCAAGCTCTCGCGCGATGAGTTGCAGCGCTGCAAGAACTTTCTGCTCGTGCGTGTTAGGTTGCAGTTCGCTCATGACCGCCTTACATTTTGTGGTTGCAGCAGGAGTGCGGCAAGCTGTGTTATGGACGAAAACTCTGCGGCGTTGAGTATGGTGAATTCAGCGAGTGCTTGAAGCGTCGCTGTTGGCACAGGCGCTTCAACGAGTGCAATGAGGCCCAGCGCCAGCAAACTGCGCAGTGTCTTCTCTGCGGTGATGGATGTGCGTACGACTTCTGCACCAGCTGAGAACAGCTCCCGCTCAAGCGTGGTAGCCAGTTGTGAAGCCACAGTAAAGGTAACGATGGCAGGCCGATGTTTCAGTTCTGTCGTAGCCGCGGCGGCACTGCGAGTGATCATTCCGGCTGCCAAAGTCGCGTTGCTGTGCGGGTCGATGAGAATGAAGTTGCCCAGGGTGCGGTTCTGCGCATAGGCGTCGAAGAAAAGGGTGCGGGGCAGCTCCAGCTCGACTACACCGATATCGTTCATGCCCAACGAATTCACGGCTTCTTCGGCGAGCGTCTGCGTGTTGATGCGTTGTCTTACGCGCGTAACGCGCGCGTGGCTGGTGGATGTTCCATGCTTCAGAAGATAGGGACGGTGCGTCTCCAAGCGCTGCGCATCGAGCCAGACCAGCGACGCCTCGATAGCTGCGCTGGCTTGCGGCGGCCGCGAAACCTCGGTGAGCAGGTCTCCACGGCTGATGTCCAGCTCATCTTCCAGGGTGAGCGCGATGGAGAGTGGCGCGGCTGCCTCTTCGAGGTTGCCATCGAACGTGGTGATGGAGGCGACGCGGCTGGTGCGGCCCGACGACTGCACGGCAATAGCATCGCCCACGCGCACCGTGCCGGATGCGATCTGGCCCGCAAAGCCGCGATAGCTCTGGTCTGGGCGGATGACACGCTGCACAGCCATGCGAAAAGGCTGCGCAGCGATATCCGTCCACACCGGCACGGACTCCAGATGCTGCAGCAGCGTGGGGCCGGTATACCAGGGTGTGTTTGAGCTGGGATCAACTACGTTGTCGCCATCCAGCGCGCTCACCGGAATCGTCACGAGGTCGGCACCGCCGTACTCACGCACCAACGCCGAGAAATCACGGCTGATCGTGCGGTAGACCTCCTCAGAGAAATCAACGAGGTCCATCTTGTTGATGGCGGCGACCAGATGCCGAATGCCCAGCAGGGATGCTATATAGGCATGGCGGCGCGACTGCGGCAGAATGCCTTTGCGTGCGTCGATCAGGATGATGGCAAGGTCCGCCGTGGAGGCGCCGGTCGCCATGTTGCGTGTGTACTGCTCGTGCCCAGGTGTGTCTGCAATGATGAACTTGCGATGCTGCGTGGCGAAGAAGCGATACGCGACATCGATAGTGATGCCCTGTTCGCGCTCGGCGCGAAGACCGTCAGTGAGTAGAGCGAAGTCAATGATGGGCTGCTTCTGGCCGGTTTGTGTACCCGTCACGGCGCGCAACTGGTCCTCATAGACGTTGCGCGAGTCATAGAGCAGCCGCCCGATCAGTGTGGACTTGCCATCGTCAACGCTGCCCGCAGTGCTGAAACGCAGCAGGTCTTTCCTCTCCTCTGTGGCGAGGAAAGATTCAATCGAGAAAGGACTGTCTTCGGGGCTCACTGTATCCGCATCAAACTGAGGCTCTGCGATTGGCATCAGAAATAGCCCTCGCGTTTCTTGATTTCCATGGAACCGTCCGTATCGTGGTCGATCACACGGTTGGCACGCTCGGAGCTGCGGAATGAGATCAGCTCGGCGATGATCTTCGGCAGCGTGTCGGCATCGGAACGGATGGCGCCAGTGCAGGGGCTGCAGCCGAGCGACCGCAGGCGCGAGCGCACTATTTGCTCTTCGCCGGGCAGGCTCTTCACGAAGCCCTGCTCGATTGGGATAAGACTATCGCCGCGCACGATCATGCGCCGCTCTTTCGCGAAGTACAGCGGCACAATGGGAATGTCTTCGAGCAGAATGTAGTGCCATATATCGAGCTCGGTCCAGTTGGAGAGCGGGAATACTCGGATGCTTTCGCCGGGAGAGATGCGCGCGTTGTAGAGGTTCCACAGTTCAGGCCGCTGGTTCTTGGGGTCCCATTGACCGGCCTTGTCGCGGAAGCTGAAGATCCGTTCCTTGGCGCGTGACTTTTCTTCATCGCGTCGCGCGCCACCGAAGGCCGCATCGAAGCCCCCGTGGCGAAGGCCATCGAGCAGGGCGGTAGTCTTCAGCAGCCCGCAGCAGCGTTGCGTGCCGAGTGCCACTGGATTTGCTCCCGCAGCCAGCGCCTCTTCATTGCGCCAAACGCGCAGATCGAGCCCCAGCTCGCGCGTGAGATTGTCGCGAAACACGATCATTTCGCGGAACTTGTAGCCGGTGTCCACATGCAACAAAGGGAAAGGAATAGGTCCTGGATAGAATGCCTTTTGTGCAAGACGCAGCATCACTGACGAGTCCTTGCCGATGGAGTAGAGCATCACCGGCTTCTGAAACTCGGCAGCAACCTCGCGGAAGATATGAATGCTCTCGGCCTCGAGTAGCTTCAAGTGGCTGAGTGCCGGAGTGCGCGGTGGAGGCAGAGGAAGTTCGCCTTGCCGCTGCGCGATGAAAGTATTTTGCATGGTCTCGGGATGCCTATTACGGATGTGCCCGCGGGCGGAAATAGAAAACCCACTGCTCCGGATTGGAGAGTGGGTGCTTGATTCCTGGCTCGTCAGCGTTTTATCGGCTGGCTCGACAACCTTCGCACCCACGACAACAGACCGCACAGCAACAGGCGTTGCTGTTTATCGGACAGGCGTGGATGGCGCGTGAAACCATACATACATCTTGGACGAGTGCAGAGATTTTGTCAATTTACATGGCTGCTTGACTCAAGCAAGGTTGACACTGATAACCTCTATCGTTTATTTTCAAATCAGTCATGAAGCCCATCACTCTTAACGCCTGTCGCCTCTGTTGCCTGCTCTGCAGCATGACGACTCTGTGCGTCGGCGATGCGGCTTCGATGACAATCTCTTCCTAAAAGCAGCACCAGGCAAGACGATTCGATGAAGCTACAAACCCACGCAAACAGAGTGGGTTTTCACTTTCCTTCCAACGAATCGAAGTTGCCATGACGCTCTCTAACAATTCGCGACGCATCCACCTGATGACCCCAACAGCCATGCGCTGTTGTTGAGTTCTGGCGATCCGCCCCCTCGCGCTGACCATATCAACTTATCCCCTTATCCCCGCGTGAACCTTCGCGCCCTAAAAACTCTACAGGAGATCTCCCTTGTTCGTGTCCCTTCGCTCTCTTCTTGTCGCCGTCATTACTCTTATTGCCCCGCTTGCTCTCCATGCCCAGGTGGTTGGAGGTAGCATCAATGGCACCGTCACCGATCCAAGTGGGGCATTGGTGCCCAACGCGCATGTGGTTTTGCGTAACGACGATACAGGCACGAAACGCACGTTGACGACCGATGCAGCCGGTAACTTCGTCGCATCCTCGATCTCGGTTGGAAGCTATACCGCCTCGGTCGAAGCCACCGGCTTTGCGCAGTATGTGCGCAAAGCTGTCACCCTCACCATCGGACAATCACTACATCTGAACTTCGATCTCGCGCCCTCCAGTAGCGAGAGCATCAACGTGCAATCCACGCCGCCCACCGTTAACACTTCCACCGAGCAGATCTCAGGGTTGGTCGACTCTCGGCAAGTGAAGGAACTCCCGCTCAACGGCCGCAGCTACGACCAGCTCCTGGCGCTGAACCCCGGAGCAGTGAACTATACCAATCAGCGCTCCGGTGGCGTCGGTACGTCCAACTCCTCTGTTGGCAATATGTTTTCCATATCTGGTGGCCGCCCCCAGGACAATCTCTTTCTGCTCAATGGAATCGAGTACACCGGTGCCTCGCTGATCAACATAACGCCGGGCGGAACATCAGGACAGCTGCTCGGCATCGACGGTATCCGCGAGTTCAATGTCGTCACGGACACTTACTCCGCGGCCTACGGCAAGCGCGACGGTGCGCAGATCTCTATTGTGACTCCAGGTGGAACGAACGCGGTGCATGGTTCGGTCTTCGAGTTCGCCCGCAACAGTTTCTTCGACGCACGCAACTACTTCGATGGAACGCGCATTCCAGAGTTCCAGCGCAACGACTATGGTGCGGCGCTAGGTGCCCCTATTCGCAAAGACAAGGCCTTCCTCTTCGCCAACTATGAGGGCTATCGCCAGAACCTCGGCGAGTCCTTGGTGACGCTGGTTCCCGACAGCACCTCACGCGCGAAGGCCGTCGCAAGCGTGCAACCGTTGCTCAACCTCTGGCCCGTCGCCAATGGGCCGGAAATTACGACCAATGGCGCAGCCAGCGGCATTGCCGAGTACATCGGCACCGCACCACAGCACATCCGCGAAGACTTCGGTACAACGCGCTTCGACCAGAACATCGACGCAAAGGACACCTTCAACGCCGTCTACACGGTGGATGACTCTGCGGCTTCCACTCCTTCCGCCGACCCGTACTCCTACGTCAGCGAAAGCCTACGCGAGCAGGTGGTCAGCGCTCAGGAGCAGCACATCTTCTCCCGCGTGGTGAACATTGCGCGCCTTGGCTACTCGCGCTCCAGCTTCTTTTTCTATGGATACGTGCCGGCGGCGGAGCAGGCGCTTACGCCCAGCGTGCGAGCTGGCGTTCCTACGTATGCCGTCGTCATCGCCGGCTCTACTGCTTCGAATGGGGCGTCGTCCATCACGACCGGCGGTGCCAATGTCGGATCCAACAACGCCATCACGCGCAACCTATATACCTTCGACGATCACGCGTATTACACCATTGGCAGGCACACGATCCAGGGCGGTGTTTGGGTGCAACGCCTGCAGTCAAATGACAACCTCGCGCAGGACCAGTACGGCCAGGCTTCGTTCGCTTCGCTCAGCACATTCCTCGCCGGAACTATCAAAACTTTCACGTACGCCCCAACGACTACAGAGCTCGGCTGGCGGACACTCTTCGTTGATGCGTTCCTCGAAGACACCTACCGTATCTCTTCACGGCTGGAGGCGCGTTTCGGCTTCCGCAGTGAATCCTCCACCGGATGGAGCGAGGCCCAGGGACGTGCCGGCGTCTACACCTTCACCAGCGGCGTAATCAACACCACCCCTTCAGTGCAGCAGAACGCCCTCGCCGACAACCGCGCGCTGTTCCTTCCTGAGCCGCGCATCGGGCTCGCGTGGAACGTCTTTGGCAACGGGAGCACCAGCGTTACAGCCGGCGCGGGTCTGCACCATTCACTGCTCGATGCCCTGGACTATCGTCTCGATCAGGCAGCGCCGTTCAACACCGTTTACTCGTACTCAGGCACAACGGTAGCGAGCCCCACCAGCGGCACGCCGCTGGTATCGCCTTCAACAGTTGCCAGCGACATCGCCACTCCTACGCTGTTGTCATATGACCTCAAGGTGGAACAGCGATTAGCGGCGGCCACGTCTCTCTCCATCGCTTACAGCGGCTCTCACAGCTATCACCAGATATTGAATGGCGACCTCAACGAGCCTGCCTACACCGTGCTGGCGAGTGGCACCATTTACTATCCGACAACCACCAAGGCCAACTCTGCGGTTGCGAATACCACGTCTTGGTGGGCGGGTGGCTTGGGCAACTACAACGCCTTTATCGCTGATCTGCGCCACGATCTCTCGCACCACTTCCAATTACGGGCCAACTACACTTGGTCCAAAAACCTAGACGACGGCTCGGCCTGGAACACCTCCGTGTCTTCCAACACGCCCGCATTCGTTGAAGTTCCTTCGCTACCACATCTCGACTACGGACCAGCGGCAACCGACATCCGGCAGATCGCCGCGATCAATGGAACATACATTCTGCCCGTCGGGCATGGCGATGCGCTCTTTGGCAATGCGAACGCCGTAACGAACCGCATCATTTCCGGCTGGTCTATCTCCACAATTGCCAGCCTGCTGACTGGGTTTCCCTTCTCGCCTCAGCTGGGCTACAACCCCACTGGTTCGGGAGACTCGCGCAATCCAGTCCGGCCGAGCCTCAATCCAAGCTTTACAGGGCCGCTCTACGTGAAGGGATCGACCTCACAGAAGGTCACGCAATACTTCAACCCTGCCGCCTTCTCGGCACCAGCCTACGGAACGGTCGGTAACGTGGGCCGCGACTCGCTCATCGGTCCTGGTTATGCCGACTGGGACCTCTCGTTGCTGAAGTCCACACCCCTAACGGAACATGCACGCTTACAGTTCCGAGCGGAGTTTTTCAATATTCTGAACCACACCAATCTACAATTGCCCAACGAAGTCGTCTACTCCACCGGGCCAACTCAAGGGACGGCAGCGAACCAGACGACTGTCGCCACACTTGGCTCACCCGGGGTCATCTCCGCTACAGCCAATACGAGCCGGCAGATTCAGCTCGCAGCCAAGATAGTCTTCTAGTGCAACGACCAATATTTCCGCCGTTGTTGCAATGGAAGGATCCGAATCTAGTTGTGCCTCGCCGAAACTCCATCCGGCCTGAAAAGGGCTAGTCTTAGTCTGTGCCTCGTGACCAAGTAAAACGGGCACTGTAGTCAAAATTGAGTGCCAGAAAACCTCACCGATGTAGGCGGAACCTCACGGAACCACAAGTTCCATTGATTCCAAAAGGCTTGCTGAGTCCATCATTTTCAATGATTTAGCTAAAAATCTAGCAATCTGTTTTGGGATCAGGGGGTCCTCAGTTCGAATCTGAGCGCCCCGACCATTTGAATCAGTGATTTAGGTTTTCTGTTTTTTCGTCGAAGTTGTGGTCCTGTATTGTTCCGTGCTGAACCCCGAGGCATAGACTGTCTCAATTTTGACTACAGTCAGAGTGCCGAAAAAGCACGTGCGCTAGAAGCGCTACATCTGCATCATTCAAAATATCTTGATATGTGCTGCGCAAAGAATCTCGGTTAGTAGACCATCTGCTGTGAGAGCAGATGCGCGGGGTAGGCGATCAGTGTGCTGGATGATTTGTCTCGAAAACTAATGCCCACTCTTCATAGTTAGAGCCAGCAGATATCCGGCCAAATGGAGTTTTGGCGAGACACAGAAGCTTCTTCTGTTCAAAATAGCTACGTCCTCTGTGCTATGGGGGTTCTCGCTATTGCATGAGAGATTAACTGTATGGAAACTGCTATTCCCTCCTTCCAACAACGCACGTGCAGCAATCTGCATATCCTCCGTTGATCTGCGTTCTTTCGAAGTGACTTCAAGCACCTTTTAGCAGGCTCATGTATCTGCGCGAACTGCCCTTCGATTCCCTGAAGATCGATCGCTACTTCATTGCCAGCCTTGATCCCAATCAGGCTTCGTCCGGAGAACTGGTACGGGCCATCATCAGCATGGCGGAAGTGCTCGGTCTGGAGGTCATAGCGGAGGGCATTGAGACCGAAGCCCATCGCAACACGCTGAAGGTGCTAGGCTGCCACTTCGGACAGGGCTATTTTTTTGCAGCGCCGCTCGATCGTCAAGCCGTTCACGACTTGCTCACTTTACAACGTGGCTCTGATGCACAGAAACTTGCGAAAAAAGTAAATGCCGCGCCCCAGGTATTGCTTCTGCAGGAACAGACATGATCCGCGCGTTGCGGCTTACAGCCGCATTGCTCGGACTTTTTGTATCTGGAATCAGCGGTCTACTGGCACAACAGCAGCCGGCCGGTCCTGATCTTTCAGCATCCAGCCTGGAAGATTTAACGCAGATGCAGTTGCGCGTGACCTCCTTCGCGCGCAAAGATCAGGACTTATGGACAACCCCGGCGGCCGTCTTCGTCATTACGAAGGAAGATATCGAGCGGTCGGCAGCTACGAGTATTCCTGAACTGCTGCGCATGGTCCCTGGCGTGCAGGTGGCACAGATTGACGCCTCCACATGGGCCGTGAGTGTTCGCGGCTTTAATAGCGTTTACGCCAGCAAGGTTCTGGTTCTGATTGACGGCCGGACTATCTATTCAGAGATCTACTCCGGCGAGCATTGGGACCAGAATGACCTGCCTCTCGAAAACATCGAGCGGATTGAAGTGATCCGCGGCCCGGGCGCAGCCGTGTGGGGCACGAATGCCGTGAACGGCGTGATCAATATCATCACCAAGCGAGCCCGCAGCACGGTTGGATATGGCGCATCGGGCCAGTATGGCCGCGTCGAAGATATGGCCCATGTGCAGTGGGGCGGATCTATCGGCGATCGCGTTCAGTATCATAGCTATCTTTTCTTTACGGACCGCCAGCCTTTTTACACATCGATCGGCCAGCAAGCTTATGACGGCGAAAGATCGCTGCGTGGCGGAGGCCGCATCGATTGGCAGCGCAGCGTAGCAGATTGGATTACCCTGAGCGGCGACCTGTATGGCGGCCGTTTGAAGCAACAAATCCAGGCCA
>Ga0302324_100028398_pt1 | contig 10634 bp, 12 predicted proteins | sample Palsa_T0_1_FD_201949 | JGI IMG/M metagenome (GOLD analysis project Ga0302324, IMG submission 201949) | Peat permafrost microbial communities from Stordalen Mire near Abisko, Sweden - Palsa_T0_1 | ecosystem: Environmental > Terrestrial > Soil > Palsa > Peat permafrost | place: Sweden: Abisko...
GTCGGGGGAGTATCCCGACGGCACCAGACCCGGGTAAGGAACCGTCGCTGGCGTCAAAGGTTGCAGGGATCATCAACTTGGCGTCATCGACTTACGGCTCAGTCAAATGGAGCACAGACGGCTCTTCGCCTCCCGTCGAGACCGAATCGCTGACCTTCCCTGCAACCTGCTGGGTCCTCTGCCGGGCGGCATCCTTCGCCTGCACCACGGTCTGGTGCACTTCCGGGCGGGAGGCCAAGCTGCGGACTTTTGCCTCCAACCGGTCGTAAGGACGCCGCCCCGCGCGCGAACCGGCTACGAATCCCGCGCCCAGACCCACCAACAAGATCACTCTTTTCATTTTCGTCACTCCCTATGTCTGGCCTGCCACGGTTCTACCCACTACTTGGCGCTCGAACTGATTCCTTCCCCAAATTTTCGCAACGGGGGACGCAACAGTCGCGAGCGATCCCGCTCGACGCCCAGTCGCGCTTAGTGCGCTCACCCTCGTGCTCACCAGGCTCGGAACCCGCCGGATGCGTAGAACCCTCCACCCGTCGGTTAGAGACCCTGGCGAATGCGGCTGCATAGGTCAGAACCGTCTGCCCGGGAACGACGAGTGCGCCAGATCGACAATCTGGCGCACCCCGGCTCGAAGCCCACAAACGCGAACCTCGCTCATGGCGCCAAGTCTCTCGCAACTCGACACGAGGGCTCTGACGCCGAAAAAATCGGCAAAGCTGAGATCGCAAACGTCTATCACCACTCGCTCCAGCTGGGGCTGCACGGAAAGCATGGCTTCCACGCTGCTGTGCAGGGTGGCTATACCAGCGCAACCAAGTTGCCCGACCAGAACCATCGAACCGAGAGGCGGAACGCATACCGTTCGGATGGTAAGGCCAGGTGCGGAGGACCGGAATGGCGCAGTTGAGCTGACCCCCCTATTTGTGCAGGACACGGCACAGCCCGAATCAGAGGCATCAGATACGGCGAGACCGGGTTGACCTTCTGTGAGACGAGCCAATATGGCTACCTCGTCTTCGGACTGTGACCGTTACCGGCTGACGCCGCATATCATTCCCCGACGCGGCCGTTCCTAAACCAAAAAAGCCGCTACGTGGGATCGTTGAGGCCCTCGTCATGCTCGTCTTGGGCGACAGCGCTCCTCGACTGCTCTGATTTCTTCCACACGTCGAACCACCCCCCTAATTCTGTCAATCGATCCCACAGTCGTCCTACCCGCTCGTCGACCTCGAAACCGCAGAGTCCGCCCCAGTCGACACAGGACCGAGCGGAGGCCGAAGTCATTCCTCCGACCTGTGCGAGCAGTCATCGCTAGGTAATTGCGGCCATTTTCGGGTTCAGCGGTTTGGGAGCCAGTCCAATGGGTAGCCATCGGGTGGCGTGTCCGGACGTGTCGTGCGTCCGAGCCAAGAGGCTGGTCTCGACCCCAGCCGAAACGGAGGCCTGAGAAATGCCATTGTCGAGCGACGAACCGGTCGCGGCCGAAAACGCAAACGTGGCGCAATCGAGGACGATCAACTATTCGACTGCGGTTCAGCGCCAACCGTGGAGTCTGGCCCAGTTGGTGGCATTGACCCTCGGCGTTGCATTCCTCGTACTGGGTGGCGTCGCACTGGCTCGCACCGGTATCAACTTGAATGACGTGAGCGCGACTCCTGTGAAGGTGGCGGGGTCTACCCAGACGCAGCTGACGGCATACATCGAGTTGGTCTTTGGGGCGCTGCTCGTGCTCGCCGGAGCGGTGCCCGGAGCCGGACGAGGCCTGATGACCTTCTGCGGAATACTGGCCTTGGTGTTCGGGATCGTGGTGACAGCACAGCCCTCGTCCTTCACGCACTCCCTGGGTATCGGGAAGGGTTACGGCATCTTTCTGATCATCGTCGGAGCGCTACTGGTCATCACTTCCGTCGTCGCCCCCATCCACTGGTCGCGCGGCTTGTCACAGCGGGATAGCGGCTTCGGTACCCGTCAGCGGGTCTGAAGGTAACACGGAGGTCAGAATGCCCCAGAAGGCGTGGAACGCCAAACGCGAACGTCAATACGACCACATTCGCGAGGGCTTGGCGCAGCAGGGCCGACCTGAGACCGAAGCCAAAGAGATCGCAGCTCGGACCGTCAATAAGGAACGAGCCCGGCACGGAGAGTCCCAACGATCGAGCCGAAGCTCGATCAACGACATCTCCTCTGGTCGCCGCGGTGGACTTCGATCGCATCGCGGCTCAGGAGGACCGACCTACAACCAGCTCTACAATGAGGCGAGACAACGCGGGGTTAGAGGCCGCTCCCGGATGGACAAGAGCCAGCTCGCCCGCGCCTTAGGTCGGTAATAGGACCGTCATTGTCGCGGGGGTCTCCTGACGATCGCTTGATGAGGACCGCACGCCCGCCCGTCACCCGCAGCAGGTTAAATCGCAGATACTCCTAGCCGCGGGCCGCTGATCTAACGGCGTCGCGCCGCGAGTGTTGCAAAGGCTCTTCATTATTCGAGCTCGGCTAACACTTCCCCGATGATCTTCGTCGTCTGATGGGCGGGCAGCGCATCACCGCCTTCGGCCTGTGCGATCTCGGCTGCGAAATCTTCAACCGAGTGCACTCCGCCGACGAGAACATGTCGCAACGCCTCGCCGCTCGCTGCGGGATCCTTGAGCGCCTCCACCGCCGGTGCGACTGCATGATCGGGTGAGGTCGCGACCGCATGCACCAGTGCCATGGCCTCCTGCCGGCCGTTCACCGTCGACACGACCGGTCCCCGATCGGGGTTCTGCTGCAGGTCCCACTTGGCCAACGCCTCGTCGTAGCCGCCTTCGCCCGGATGGAGCAGGCGGGTACTAGGCCCGATGTCAGTCTGGGGCGACTCGCCATTAGCACCCGTAGGAGAGGCGTCCCCATCGTTGTCGGTCTGATGGTGTCGTTCCTGAGGTACGCCAACGACGAGGGTGCCGTCGTCGTTACGAAAGATGTTCTCAGCCTCGCCGGACGATGTCATGAGTGTCTCCCTGGTCGTAACGCACTTCTCTGTGCGCTACCAAGGTCCGGAGCGGCGCTCCCGGGAGAGTGCCGCGCTAACGGCATAGTCCAACACGGTGCGGGTCCAAACTCCGCGTCATCTCCAACCGTACACCTCAAGACGAGAGCAGACACGACAGTCCGGATTGGCCGAACAACCCGGGGTCAGCCGCACGCGCCACAAGCCGAGACTCCGAAGGTCCCACGGGCGGGGCGAATCCGAGGAGAGAACATCGCACCAAACCCGTGACCAGGCACGAGGAGCGACTCGAATCAGACCGGGGGTCCTCCTCGCGCCCCACAACGTGTCCGACATGCCGCAGAGAGCTGCCCCAGAACGTCGGCTGCGGGCGATCGTTCTGGGCCTTTCTGGAGCCGCCCGTCGAGTCCTAAGCGCGCCAGCCGATCAACTCCGCGCCTGTTGGCCAATGAGGGACCGGGATGGGAATATTCGGCATCACTCAGGAATGCCGATGTCGCTGAGATGGTCGGGGCGTGCCCACCCTTCCGTTGGTGGTGCTGGTGTTTCGTGGATCACATATGTGCAGTCTGGTACTGAGTTTGGGGCAGTTCGAATTGGGTGCGCTCTTAGAGTTTGATGGGGTCTTCCGGTACTGATGTGGCTGCCGTCTGAGCTGCGTCGATCGCGAGTGTAGTTGCGTCGTCCAGGTTGGTGCCGATGGCGATGACAAGCAGTCCGATCTTGTTGCGTGCGACCATTGCCAGCGCTGTGGGCTTATGGTTCGCGGCTGGGGGGACCGTTACTCCCGCTGCGGTACCTGTGAGTCCTGGGATGTCGAAGGCGTGTCCCCCTCTTGCTGCCGTCGAGTTGTAGAGGCCGGCAGTGAACTCTTCGGCGTCGGCGACGTTCGGGGTAAGAATGGCCTCCTCGGCAACGACAGCGCTGTTGGGACCGAGCCAGGTGGCGGCGTATACGGGGGTGCCCGGCGGCAGGCCGCTGCCAAGATTCTTGTCGATTTGAGCCTGACTTAGATAGCCGTTGAGAGCTGCTTGCCGGTCAAGGACGAAGCCGGAACCTGGCGGTGTGGACAGGAGTGATTCGAGTGTCGGCAACGCACTACTAGGAGATGTCGGCGATGCGCCGGACGGAACCGAGGCCGAAGGGGATGAACTGCCTTTGTGAAGCAAAAGCACGGCTACCTTTGGGACAGCAATCCCGATAGCGAAGATCCCAGCGACGGCTGCAAGGACCCTAAACAGTGAGAATCGAGGCTTGCGAGGCTTGCCCGTCGATGGCGGTGATGCGCTCCAGGCGCTCTGCTGCCAACCAACTGGCGCTGGTAGGGGAACGGCGTTCGTAGGAGTGCTCGGGTATGGGGCTTGGTATTGCCGCTGCCCTGCGTCGCTACCCATCCCGCCAGTCGACTGCCACGCTTCTTGAGGTAGCGGCTGCTGGTAGCCCGGCTCTTGGTACGAAGATGGGAGCAGGGAAGGCGCGGCAGCCGGATTGGATACGACCGTCGCAGGCATTGCGTCCGACTTTGGCTGCACAACGGGCGGTGTCGTAGCCGGGGCTAGGGCAGGGGGGCTCGAATCCGACGTGGGTGCCCGTTGCATCTCCTTTATCTGTACGCATGCCGCGATCCGTTGGTCGGCCGCGCCAGGTTGCTTAGACCCGTCGAGCTTGATCGCAAGCAAGTGCTCCCTGGTCTGCGACAATGCCGCCGCCAGTTCACCGGTCATGGGAAGCTTCCCCGCCCGGTAGGCGTCATAGATGTCCTGGACCTGGCGTGTCGTGTCGGCCACGAAACTCAGGTCGTCCGTCCCCCCCACCACCGTATCGGCCATCGGTTAGTGCTCTGCCGGCCGGCTGGCAGCGCGGCCGCAACCACAGCAGAACTGCCTATGAGGCGCTCGGACACTGCAAGTCAAGACCGCCGTGTCCTCTCATTTGACGGGCGGCGCCCCCGCTCAGGGCACACAGGAAAAGTATCGGCCGAGTCACGGTAGTCCTGAAGCACGTCAGACGCGTCTGGCGGCATGATCGTGAACGCAGAGTGTCGACTCTGGCGCGTTGACTCCGGTCCGTCCGACCATCTCGGTCAGGACGAGTTAGAACTTTTCGGCGCTCGGCCAAAGGTCCAGCTGCAACGACGGCGGGACATGCGTATCGGTAGAAGATTCACCCAGGTGTGAGAAGTCCGACGTATTCCACGCTGATGTGCTGACCACAGATAGCTAGCTGTCGGCCACCGATCGGTATATTGCGAACATTCACCGCCCCGCTACTGCCAAAGCTGATCTGTATTGCCGCAGGAACGAAATCAGGCGATGGGCAGCGACCGTTGACGGCACCCTCGGCGTCCCAGTCGTTGGGCCAGAACATTGACAGGATGGCGAGCTGTCCTGAGGGCACGGTGTTGTCCGGGGGCATCGAGGTGTCGGCGCTGAGTGCAATGGACATGAATGAACCCGTCGCGCTCAGTTGTACGCCGCCGGCGCTGTTCAGAAGGTCGAGCCTGGCAGGTGACTGCAAGACGCAAGCGTGTGGCGAGGTATCTACGAGCCAGAAACCAGCGGCCCAGTTGCCCACCGCCCCTTGGACTCCTTTGTACTCGGCCTCGAGTTCGTTCTCGTTGCAAGCGACAAGCCCAGCGGTCGACAGAGTGGCCGTCGGCACCGTTGTAGTCGTCATCGGTGCAACAGTCGTTGGGGTCACGGCACCGGTCGTCGGCGGTGCACTGGTGGTCGATGTCGAAGTCAACGTCGCGGGAGAAATGGCTTTCGTCGCCGAACCGCTACAGCTCACCAGCGCCAGCACCAACACGACACCGGACAGTCCTGCCACCAACGTCAACGCCGGCGTTGACTCCCTGGCCTCACCGTCTGTCGCCCTCATACATCCTCCACTCCCGAGCAGCCCAGAAAGTTCCTAGCTCTGCAGACCTCTATGGCCGAGCCCCGTCCACGGACCAGAACATCCGAAGCGCTCAGCACGAACCGATCATCCACAGCCCGCAAGCCGCTGCGCTCAGACCGGGTCAGGAGTCGTCACCCCCACCTGGCGTTCAGGACCCACCGGGAAGCGCCGAGTCCCGAATCTGCGTTCGATGACATCGGCCGGAGAGCCTTCCACGGGACGCGAGATGGATCTGGGCTCGGCACGCCGACTCGGTGCAACTCTGTGTCCATTGACAGTTTGGCTTACGTGGCGACAAGCGGTCGAACTTCGTTCCAGAATCGGTCGAGTTGTTGACGCTCGTCGGCGATCGGCCAGATGAAGACCCGCTTAACGCCTGACCTTGCGAAATCGGTCAACTTCTCGGCGAACATTTCGGGAGGGCCGATCGGGAGACGTTCACGGAGCATGTCCTCGGGCCGGTGCACAGTGGGGACGACCCTTTCTCTGAGAATGCGGTCAGCTTCGGCGCGGTCGTCGGTGATGTAGCACCACATCGTCGACAGTGCGTTCGGGAACGTATCGGGATCCTTCCCGTGATCTGCCAGCATCGAGCGAAGGGCACGCCAGGCGTGACCGAAACGCTCCGGCGTCGTATTGTAGGCCGACGCCAACCAGCCGTCGGAGAGACGCGCCACGCGACGAAGCCCAACCTCAGAGCCCCAGCTGCCCACCCAGATCGGTGGTCCGCTCGGTTGTACGGGACGGGGTTCCAATGAAAGACCCTCCGTCGAGTAGAAACGGCCGACGAACGGTGCACCGTCGGCGCGCCACAACGCCCGCAGCGCGCCGATCGCCTCGTCGAAGCGTTGCCACCGTTCGGAGAAATCGAGGCCGACGGCCGCGAAGTCCTCAGACGACGACCCGGGACCGACAGCCGCGAGCAGCCGACCTCCCGACAGACGATCGATCGCGGCCAACGTCTTGGCGACAGGCACTGGTCCACGCACCACTGCGAGCGCGACCGTCGTCGCCAGCGTCATCTCCGCTGAGTGCTCCATCACCGCCGCAAGCGCGGTTGGTCCGTCAAGCCATGGCACGGAGAACACCATGTGGTCGTTCACCGACAGGGCAGAAAAGCCGAGTTCCGCAACCGCCTTCGTGTACGCGATGAGGTGATCGAGAGTGTACGGATGACCACCGAAGTCCATCAGCGGGAGATGAGCCCCGAACTCCATCTCGTTCCTCTCAACCGCGCGAAATCATCGCGCCCGCTCAGCACTCTACACCGGGCGACAACTGATCCCGACCTCGCACGCCGAGCAGATTCGATCCACGCTTCCTTAACCGCGAAGTCTGTCTGAACGACCAGGGGCCAGATCAGACGGGTCAGGAGTCCTCACGCACGTCCCCGTCCTGGACCCGACGGGGAGCGCCGAGCGACACTCCGCGCTGGTAGCCGTCGCGAGACCGAAGTCCGAGATGGAGCGGTCTGTCGTCCCGCCGTTCGTCTGAGCTGCGCATGCGGCCGTCCAGGTTCGAGGGAGGTGGCTGGCTGGCGTTGATGTATCGTCATCGCCTGACCGCGAGCTCACCGATGCGGGGTGGTTGCCAGGGCAACCAGCAGGGATCGGTGGGTCTGAACTGAGGCGTTCGCGTCTTTGAGACCTTGTCCGGAGGGTGGACTGTGCCTTCAGTCGAAGGAAACAAGTCCACATGGAACCAGACGTATGACTGGGCGAGTGCTGGTGACGAGTGGTCATCGCCTTGGGGCGGAGCCGAGACCCAGTGGCACGCGACCCTGCTGCCGCGCCTTCGGCCCTTCATACCTACTGGCACCATCTGTGAAATAGCGCCGGGATACGGGCGGTGGACGCAGTACCTCCTCGGCCAATGCGATCGCTACGTCGGCGTCGATCTCGCCTCGCGCTGTGTTGACGCCTGCCGGGAGCGGTTCAGTTCCAGCGACCATGCCAGTTTCGAGGTCAACGACGGGAGGTCTCTCCCGATGTTGGGGGCCGACTCGGTGGACTTCGTGTTCAGCTTCGACTCGCTGGTCCACGTCGAGGCCGATGTCATCGCGGCATACCTTGGCGAGTTGGCGAGAGTGCTCGCTCCCGACGGGATCGCTTGGTTGCATCACTCGAATCTCGGCCAGTTTGACCGGGAGCTACGGAGGATGGAGCAAGCCGAAGCTGTGGCCCGTCGTGTCCCTGTACTGCGATCGCCGCTGACGAAGCTTGAACTGATCGAGTGGGGACACTGGCGGGCTGAGTCGATGACGGCGGCCCGTCTCGTCGATATGGCTGCCGATGTGAAGTTGGCGTGCGTCGGGCAGGAGATCGTGAACTGGCGTGGGTCTCGCCTCATCGACTGCATCTCGGTGGTTGCCCGCCCGGGTTCAGTCTGGGATCGGCCCAATAAACTGGTGCGGAACCGGAACTTCGTGAACGAGGGAGCTTCGGCGCGAAGCATCTCGGCCGTGTTCACGTCCCTGATGCGCCGTGGTTCGGACAGTCCCGCATGGCCACCGCTCACCGGAATTGATTTGACCTGACGACGCCTGGCTTTCGCAGGCCAGGCGGTCAGTTCGGTCTTCGTGGACTGCTCGCATATAACTACTCATCCGCGCCTCGAACAACGGCGGGTCAGCTCACCGGACAAGCGCATAGACGGGTCAGCCCTCGACGCCGACTCTGGAACGAGCGTGAAGGGGTCAGTGCAGTGAGGGTGGGAGTACGAAATGGACGTTCTGCGCCGGTGTCTGTGAGGCTGGGCGGCCAGGCTTTGCTCTTAGTTGTGTTCGGCGGGATTGGGGTGGGGACAGCCGTGGTAGGAGGCTCGGGTACGGAGTGCGAACTTTCGTGTCTGTAGCCATTCCCGCCGTCGCTTGATTCCCGACCACCGGCCACGGAACCAAGTTCCCCAGCCGATGGTGAAGCTGAGGAAGGACGGCTGCCAGTGTCGTCGAACGCACGGGTCCCCGGCCCTAATCGGCGTGGCGACAGGAGCGGCGTCGATTCGTCTGGGTGGCTGGAGGGGCGGGACGAGGTCGGGTCGGGCCTCGTGGGCGATCTGTTGTACCCGCATCAGGTGATGGGTCCCGAGGGATAGCTCCTGATCCTTGTGGAGGCCAAGAGAGCGGTAGAGGCGGCGGGCCTTCTCGTCTTCGAGGTCGCGCAGGCGTTGCCAGTCGCGGGAGGTTCGAAGAGCGTCTAGGGGGAGGTGGTCTTGACGCCAGGTCAGGACTTTCCAAGCTCGTGAATCGAGTTCCGGCTCGGCCATGATGGGTCGGTCCATGTAACCGGCCGGGACCGGGGGTGGTATGGGGATAACTGGCAAGTCGGTCGCGATGCGGAGTTCTGAGAGTGCTACTCGTCGGACGGTGGCTGGATCGATCCCTGATCGACCGAGAAGGTTCATCGTTTCAGGGTCGCCCTGGTCGGTCAGTGCCACCAGTAGATGTGCTGGCGAGCGCTCCTCGCCCCGACTGGCCGCGAAATCAGCGGTGGCTTCTTGGGTCTGCATACAGAGATAGCCGGCCCCGCCGCCCCTGGCTTCATGTACGCCTGGCGGCCGTGGCAGGAGCGGACCACCGCCGGCTGGCGCGAGAGACTCTCCGATTGGTCCGTCCATCTCCGACAGAGCAGCAAGCATGTGGATGGGGCGACACTTCACGTCATGCTCGGTGGCGATACAAAAGGCCCGGCCGACCACTTGCCGGAACTTGTCGTCGATGACCTGGAACTCTGTCGGGTCTATCCGGAAGACTGATTCATCGAGAGGCGGGTCGACAACGACGTCGACGAGTTCATCCACCACCAGATGGCTGTCTATGAGCCCGGTCATGCGATGCAAGAAGCCGTATTCCGCGTCGATAACCACATCCACCTCGATCGGTGGTCGCAGGCCGGGTGGTCGCAGGCGAGTAACCGTCGGGGTGTCGGGGCTGCCCATCCGACCGGGCACCGGGGTTGCTGCGACGCGGGCGTGCATCACCAGCACGTTTCGGTCGTTGTGGACATCAGGCAGGGGTGTGCCCCAGTCATATCCGGCCAGCCAGGACGGATCGAGAAGGTTCCTGGCCGGAAAAGAATCGGGGTGGGGTCGGTGGCCGTGGAAGCCTCCCCAATACGTGGGTAGCCACATCGTGACGCCGTCAGAGACATGAACTGACGTCCGGTTCTTCTTCTTACGATCCTTCCAGTCCCGCTCGAGACGCCACGAATCCCTTTGAGGCGCGACCCAGAGGCGGTCGGTGCCCAAACGCGCCGAAAACGGCGGCGTCCGCCCGAAAGCACCGCAAACGAGTTCCAACACGTCGCCCCGAGCCGTCACACCAACAAACGATAGAACCCCACGACCACCCTTTCACCGCCGTTCCGACGCCGGATCGCCGAGTGGAGCGTGCGAAGTCAGTCGGCCTTCGTGGGTGCTAACCGCGCCAGATCAGGTTGACCTGGGACGTAGCTTCAACCCCAGGGCGACGGGCTGGTCCGCGGGCTGTGGGTGATTCGAGGGGTAGACGTACCTGATCCCCCTCACACCATTCCAACGCCATAATCAGGGATCCCTACCGGAGCGAACATCTCTTATCTCTCTTCCTCAAGTCTCACTTCAGGGTTAGAGTATGCCTCTTGTCGGCGACGCTTGAAAACTGGACGGTGATGACGTTCGAAAAGTGAACACTCAACGATGGGAGTGTGATCACTTTGGAGGATTGGGCGTTGATCAGGCGGCTTGCGGCGGAGGGGGTGCCCAAGGC
>Ga0302324_100028401_pt1 | contig 10634 bp, 5 predicted proteins | sample Palsa_T0_1_FD_201949 | JGI IMG/M metagenome (GOLD analysis project Ga0302324, IMG submission 201949) | Peat permafrost microbial communities from Stordalen Mire near Abisko, Sweden - Palsa_T0_1 | ecosystem: Environmental > Terrestrial > Soil > Palsa > Peat permafrost | place: Sweden: Abisko...
CGCCAGTGACGAGAATCTTGAATTCGCCATTGATCTGGAGGCGGATCGGATGGTTAACAGTTACATCAAGGGCGAGGACCTGGCCTCGGAGATGACCGTCGTGCGCAATGAATTCGAGCGCGGCGAGAACTCACCGGGCGGAGTTCTCAGCGAACGCGTTGCGGCCTCTGCTTACAACTGGCACAATTACGGCAAGCCGACCATTGGAAATCGCAGCGATATCGAGCGCGTGCCGGTGGACAACTTGCGGGCGTTTTACAAAAAGTATTACCAGCCGGACAATGTCATCCTGGTGGTCGCGGGGAAATTTGAGGAAGCCAAGGCGCTGGCGCTGGTTCAGAAATATTTCGGCCCGATTCCGCGCCCGGAGCGCAAGCTCCTCCCCACTTACACTGAGGAACCGCCGCAGGAGGGAGAGCGCGCGGTGGTGCTGCGGCGCGTCGGCGATGTCGGCGAGGTCGAAGTGGCATATCACATGCCGGCCGGACCGCATGAGGATTCGGCCGCGCTGCAGGTGCTGGCCAACATCCTGTCCACCGAGCCTTCGGGGCGGCTTTACAAGGCGCTGGTTGAAACGAAGAAAGCGGCCAGCGCGGACGCCTTCGCCTCCCGGGAGCATGACCCTGGATTGTTTGAAATGAACGCGGAAGTGCCGAAGGACAACTCGCTGGATGAAGTCGAGAGTATCATGCTCACGACTGCCGAAAACCTGGCCGATCATCCCGTCACGAGCGAGGAAGTCAGCCGCGCCAAGCAGCAGATTCTTAAAGCGCGCGAAATGGCCGCTGCCGACACCAGCCGGATAGCCGTGTCGCTCAGCGAGTGGGCCGCGGAAGGTGATTGGCGGCTTTATTTCCTCTACCGCGACCGCATCGAACAGGTCACGCCCGAAGCGGTGCAGGCGGCGGCGGCCAAATATCTTCAGCGCGATAATCGCACCATTGGCCTGTTCATTCCGACCGACAAAGCGGAAAAGGTCGCTATTCCGCCTACGCCGGACGTGGCTGGCCTGGTGGCCGATTACAAAGGACGGGCGGCTATGGCGCAAGGCGAGATTTTTGAGGCCACGCCCGCGAACATCGAAGTGCGCGCGCACCGCCAGGACCTGCCGGAGGGAATCAAGGTGACGCTGTTGCCAAAGAAATCGCGCAATGAGGAGGTGCATCTGGCGCTCACGCTTCATTATGGCAACGAGGAAAACTTGAAGGGCTTTGAAACTGCGGTGGGATTCCTGCCGGAATTGATGATGCGAGGCACCCAGAAGCTCACTTACCAGCAATTGCGCGATGAGCTGGATCGCCTTGAGGCGACTTTGGGAACCGGCGGCGGCGGCGGACGTCGCGGAGGCGGACGCGGTCGTGGCGGCCCAGGCGGCGGCGAACCTGGCTCGATTACTTTTTCAATCCAAGCCAAACACGACACACTGCCCGAGGTGCTGGGTTTGTTGCGCCAGGTGTTGCGCGAACCGCTGCTGCCTGCCGATCAATTCGAATTATTGAAGCGAGAACGCATCGCCAGAATGGAACAGGGCAAGACGGAGCCGGCCACGCTCGGCCCGCGCGCCTTGCAACGTCAATTGAACCCTTACCCGGCCGGGGACGTTCGTTATGTGCCGACGATTGATGAACTACTGGAACGGATGCACGCGGTCACCTATGAACAAGTCGCGCAGCTTTACCATGATTACCTCGGCTCGCAGGACGGCGAATTGACCATTGTGGGAGACTTTGACCCTGAGCCTTGCCTGGCTAGCCTCAAGGAAACCTTGAGCGGTTGGAAGGCCACCAAGCCCTACGCCCGAATCCCGACGCCGATGGTGGATTACCAAGCGGGCGGACGCCAAAGCATCGACACGCCGGACAAGGCTAACGCGACTTACTCGGCCGGCATTGTATTCCCGCTCCGTGATGATGATGCCGATTATCCGGCCCTCATCATGGGCAATTACATTTTGGGCAGCGGAACTCTTTCCTCGCGCTTGGGCGATCGCATTCGCCAGAAGGAAGGACTTTCGTACGGAGTGAGTTCGAGCTTCGTGGCGTCGTCGTGGGATAAGCGCGCTGCCTTAAGCATAACGGCGATCTGCAATCCGCAGAACATGAGCCGCGTTGAGATCGCCGCTCGCGAGGAATTGGACCGCCTCCTGAAGGACGGAGTGACGCAGGAAGAATTGGAACAAGCCAAACAGGGCTATTTGCAGTCGCGCAAAGTGGGCCCCACCAGCGACCAAGCGCTGACAGGAATACTGTCCAATCTCCGGCAATTGGACCGGACGATGGCTTACGAGGCGGACATGGACCAAAAGATCGAAGCTTTGACGCCAGAAACGGTGACGGCGGCCTTGCGGAGCCATATTGACGCAAAGAAATTAGCCGTCGTAGTCGCGGGTGATTTTGGCGCCAAAACAACGGCGGCGCAGTGATTGAATGCGCTGGTTTCAATTTCATTGTTTTTGCCTTGCGTGATGAAGAGCGCATCCGTAGAGTGGCGCACCTTAAGGCTGGGGTCGTAGCTCAGTTGGTAGAGCACCACAATGGCATTGTGGGGGTCAGGGGTTCGAATCCCCTCGGCTCCACCAGCCTTCGCCCGCAGCACTCCCGTCTTGACTTTTGCCGCCGCCGGATTGAAATCATGGGCCGTGGCCTCTTTCCGGCCGGACTTTTACGCTCAATGGCGCGCGCAACAGGAGGCTCTTTCTCTCCTGCGCGAACGCGATTCCCCTCATCCGCCCGAACGTCTGCTGCAAAACGTCTGGCACCACCAACGCCTCCGCCGCGATGATCTCCGCACCGGCGATGGCGAGCCGGTTCGCGTGCTTCATCCCGGTTTCTGGAATCACGGGGCCGGGCCGGATTTCCGCGGGGCCGTGCTCCAATTCGGCCAGGAGGAACCGCGCTCGGGTGATGTCGAAATTGATGTGATTCCACAGAATTGGCAGGCGCATCATCACAGGGACAACCCTGAATTTGCGGGGGTCATTTTGCACGTCGTTTGGAGCGCCGGCCCCGAGGCGGCCCATGGCCGGCCCATCCTGGCCTTGCGCGACTTTTTGGACATGCCGTTGGCCGAGATGCACAGTTGGGCGGCCGGCGGCGCGTCGGAATCCTGGCCGGAATCGTTGCGCGGCGCCTGCTCCGCGCCGTTGAGTCAATTAAACAGCGGCCAGACGGAGGAGCTGTTGGGTCAAGCCGCGCTGGTTCGCTTTGGGCGCAAAGCGCGCGAGTTGGAAACGCGCGCCCGGCAGGCCGGCTGGGAACAGGCCTTGTGGGAGGGAATGTTCCGCGCCCTGGGCTACAAACAAAATATCTGGGCCATGCAACGCGTGGCGGAATTGCTCCCGTCCTTGCGCGAAGGCGCCGGCTCGCTCCTGACGATGCAGGCGCGCTTGCTCGGCGTCAGCAGTTTCCTGCCGGCGGACCTGCCGGACGCCAGCAAGCCCGGGGAACATCTGCGCGTGTTGTGGGACCATTGGTGGCGCGACCGCGACCACTTTCGCAATGTGCTGCTGCCCAAGAGCCTCTGGCGCATGCACGGGCTGCGTCCGGCCAATCAGCCGCAACGCCGCCTGGCGCTGGCCTCGCACTGGCTCATGGCCGGGGATTTTCACGCCAAGCTCGAACGATGGTTCACCACGGACACGCCCGAGGCTTCGCTGGCGTCGTCTTTGCTTGAGTGCCTGCAACCGGCGCAGGACGAGTGTTGGTCGTGGCATTGGGGATTTTCCTCGTCGCGACTGCGCAAGCCGCAACCGTTGTTGGGCGAATCCCGCGCGACTGACCTGGCCATCAACATCATTCTGCCGTGGTTTTGGGCGCGCGCGCGGGCGGGCAAGAACGACGCTCTGGCCGTCGCGGCTGAGAAACGTTACCTGGCCTGGCCCATCGCGCAGGACAATTCATTGCTGCGTTTGGCCCGCCATCGGTTGCTGGGAGGGCAGGGGACCATCCGGCTAAAATCCGCTTCCAGTCAGCAAGGACTGCTGCAAATCATCCACGACTTCTGCGACCAAACCAACGCCTTATGCACTGATTGCACGTTTCCCGATTTGGTGCGGAATGCGTGTGTGACTTGAGTTTTCTTACTTTGGGGGCTTTACGTCCGAATTTACAGCGATTTGGCGTCTCAGCCGGCCCTTAAAGCTAAAAAAGCCAAGTTGCTATTAACCGCTATTAACCGCTATTAACCGCTAAAAACTGTGATTCGTGCCACCCAAAACAGGGCGTTTCGACAGGATTCACAGGATTTACAGGATGCACAGGATTAGGAAATGGGAGAACAAGAGGTCTTATCCTGTAAATCCCGTTCATCCTGTCCAAACGTCTTCTTTTTGCTTGCGGCTGGCCACTTTGAGCTATTTGGTCTTTCGCGGCCCATGTATTTCTGGTTTGTCCCGGCCCACGAGGTCCGCAAAATGTCAAAGAACAGACGCGTGAGCGCCTCAACAAGGCCATATTACCATATATTGTGGGAATGCAAACAGAAAACTGCACGAAAGAAGCACCCGTCCAGGTTTAATTATTTGCTGAAATCGAGGAAGGTCATCGGGTGTAGTGGCGCGATTGTGCAACGGCTTCCTCAATCGGCGTGGCCGGGACGGCGCCCGTCCAGACTTTGAGTTTGCCGCGTTTGGTGATGCGGCCGGAAGCGTTGGCCTCCATCTCAAAAAACAATGCGACCCGGCGTCGCGGACACCAAGAGTTTTTGCCTCCGGGGAATCCCGGCCGCCCGGCGCAGTTCCCGTGAAAGCACGATCCGGTTGGAGGCGTCGAGTTCAATGGTCGTTTTCATGGCATTACTATGGCGCGGTCATGGCGTATTTGCAAGTTCACAAATACGACATTCAAGAATTTACAAACCAGCGATGGATGACTGTTTCGTTTTGGCTGATGCTAATTTTCGTTAGTCTATCCTTACCTCCGGCTATGACCATTCCAGTCCCCTTGCGCATCGTAGTGAAGGCACATCGGAAAACCAACAGACTGCCAAATCGTGTCGAAAACCAGCCGACTAAAGGACCATATTCTCGCTAATAGCTGGCCGCTTCACATTCAAATTTTATCACGAACTGATTCGGAGTTCAACCACGGCTCTGCAACGACAAATAGGTTTTCTTGCGGACGGTATGCAAGCAGTTGACTTCGACGGGAACGCCCGTTACTCAAATGCAACTGATGCCAACGAAATCCGCGCGGTTTGCGGGGCTGGTGGAATTCAGGGACGGCTTTGCGCCGCGCCCTCGCCTGAGCTTGCGTCTCGCGGTTTTTGATTTCGATGGCACGCTTTCTTGGTTGCGTCACGGCTGGCCGGAATTGATGTGTGAAGTGTTCCTGCCTTACTACCCGATGCGGGCGGAGGAATCGGTCGCGGAAGTGCGCCGGGTGCTAGTGGCGGAGATTCTTTCCGGCAACGGGCTTCCTTCCATTTTTCAGATGAGGAAATTCGTGGAGCGCGTTCAGGCCCGCCACGTCAAAGCGCCCGCGCCGGAGGAGTTGCTCCAGGAATACCAAAGCCGGCTGGACCAAATTATCGCCGAACGAACGGATATGATTTTGCGCCAAACGGCCAGTTCCTATGATTTTGTGGTGTTCGGCGCGCGGGCCATGCTCGAACTCCTTGAGCAGCGCGGTGTGAAACTTTATGTCCTTAGCGGGACTTTGGAAGAACGGGTGAAACAGGAGGCGAACCTGCTCGATTTGGCCCGCTATTTTGGGGGCCGGATTTTTGGCAGTCCGCCGGACTCGGCCCCGTTTTCCAAGCGCGCGGTGCTGGACAGAATTCTGGCAGAGGAAAAACTCCGGGGCGAGAATTTGCTCTGCTTCGGCGATGGGCCGGTCGAAATTTTTCACGCTCGGGAACTGGGCGGGTTGGCGGTGGCGGTGGCCAGCGATGAAGACGTGCATGGCTCCGGCCGCATGGACGCGGTGAAACGCACGCAACTCATAGACGCCGACGCCCACGTCGTCATTCCCGACTATCGCGATGCCGCGGCGCTGTTGGATGCTCTGTTCCATGACTGAGACTACTGAGAACCAAGGGTGGTGTCCTATTCTTGGGAGCGCACGCGTCCCGCGTGCAGTCAGCGACGCCCTCGTCGCTGACATCGGTGAAGAATGTTTGGCGAGGGCGCCGAACATGGCACGCGAGGGCGCGTGCGCTACCCAACGAATAAGATGGACGTTGTGAAATACAAGTCGCCAAGTCACTATTCGGGGACAAGCCCCAAGTCCGGCCTGATGGAGTTGGGGCGATTCCGCTCGCTCACAAAACGCTATCGGCGACTGCGCATCGCGGTCGCGGGGGATTTTTGCCTGGACCGATACCTCGAGATTGATCCAGCGCGAAAGGAAGTTTCCATTGAAACGGGTCTGCCGGTGCATAACGTCGTGCGCGTCCGTTCCCAACCTGGCGGGGCGGGCACGATCCTCAACAACCTCGCGGCCTTGGGGGTGGCGGAAATTTTTCCGGTCGGCTTTGCCGGGGACGACGGGGAAGGGTTCGAGTTGAAGCGGGAGCTGGCCGCGCTGCCGGGTGTCCGCGCCGAATCGTTTTATTTGACAGGAGAGAGGCGGACGTTCACATACACCAAGCCGCTGCTGGTTTCACGCAACCGGCCTCCGCGCGAGTTGAACCGTTTGGACTTCAAGAACTGGAGTCCGACCCCGGCGCGCCTGCAACGCCGCCTGGCGGAAGCTCTGCGCGCGCTGGCGCCGGGCGTCGATGCGATGATCGTGCTGGATCAAGTGGATGTCCCGGAAACCGGCGTCATTAGCCGGCGGCTCCTGCAAGCGATTCGGGCGATCAAGAAGGAACGGCCGGATTTGTTGGTGCTGGCTGATAGCCGGCAAAGCCTCCAGGGCTATCCCTCTGTCAGCTTGAAAATGAATCGCGCCGAACTTTCCCGGCTTGCGGGCAAGGCGCGCCCGGTTCCGCTGCGGGATGTCGGCCCCACCGCCACGGCTTTGGCGCGGGAGAAAGGAAACTGCTGCTTCGTTACATTGGCGGAGAACGGCATGGTCGGAGCGGGGGCGGATGGCGCGGTGGAATGGCTGGCCGCTCTGCCAGTGCGCGGAGAAATTGATGTTGTGGGCGCGGGCGATTGCGTCACGGCCAATCTGGCCGCCGCATTGGCCGCCGGCGCCAGCTTGCGTGAAGCGCTCCAATTGGCCAACGCCGCCGCCTCCGTCGTGGTTCACAAACTCGGCACGACGGGAACGGCATCGGTCGCGGAGATCAAGGGGTTGCTTTACGCACAAGCGCTAGACGAAGGCTTGACCAAACTTGCCGCCGAAATCTGGGACGAGGACGATCGCCGTGTCCCTCCGACTCATCCAGCGCGGTGAGCTTTGAGTCGTTTACTTGGGATATTTGGGGAAAGAGTTTTGAATTTCGCCCGTGACAGGCTGTGGATCAAGGTGGCACGCGATTACTCAAGCGCGTTTCTTTCGCTCTTGTTCGAAGGCGAGGGCAGCGTGGGCTGGGGATGGGATCGGAGGTAGGCGTCCACATCCTTGCTCACGATGAGCTGCCCCCACATGATCAGGTAATGGCCGGGGTAGGTGCAAAAATACTCGTAATCCCCTTCTTCAGTGGGAGCGGTCAGCTTGAGCGCGGTTTTTTGGCGGGGTTCGATGAGCTTTGTCGCGGCGAGGATGTCCGGACTTTCGGGAATGAAGGCGCGGCCTTCGCCGTCCAATTCGTCTGGTTTCATTTTCGCGGAAGCCAGGCCGACTTTCTCCCTGGTGCCGGGCCGGACGAGGACAAGGTTGTGCGGCATGAAATCAACGTTCTCAAAGCGAATCTCAAAGGGCTGGCCCGCCGTCACCACCAGACGCGGGGTGTCATAGCGCATTTGCTCCCGGACTGTCCGAATGACAAAGATGGGGACGCGCAGACCGCGCAGATCATTCTGAAACCCGGCTGACGGCGGGGCAGGGAGGGAGGCAGCCAGATCGCCGGCCAGTTGCACTGTTTCAATGTAGTCTTGACTGGTACGGTCATTGACCGGGATGGTTTTGGCCCAGGCCACCAATCCGAGGGCGGCGGCGGCCGCGGCGGTGTGCGCGCGCGGCCAAATGGCTGGCGAAAGAACGCGCAGGGCCTGGGCGGCGGCGGGGACTTCCTCGCCGCGGGTAATCAGGGCGGACAGCGCGGCAAAGACCGCTTCCGGGTTGCGGTTCATGGTGGCCAGCGCGTGGATGGCGGCGCGGCGAATGTCGCGTTCGTCCCCGCCGGCAAGGACCCACGGAGACGTCGTTGGCGGCGGCGTCAAGGGATTGTTCAAAAGCGGCAACACGCGCTCGTAGGGTTTGGCGCGCAGGTCCGCGTCGTTGAGGAAGGGGATACCGTTAAGCATGTCGGCAAAAGCCGCGGGGGATTGCGCCGCCTCCTTCCAAACTTTGTCAAATGAATTGTCGGCGATGGCCAGCGCGGCCCACGCGGCCTGGCGCACATCCGGCGCGCGGGCGCTCAAGGCCAGCTTGGCCAGGCGATCCCGCTCGCTTTTCAATTGGTCGCGCGGCTGCCAGGTCAACAAGTGCGCGAAACTCGCCTGGGCTGTTTCGTCGGTGTCGAGCTTCGAGCCAAAGAGCGTGAACAACTGCGCGACGCGTCCTGTGCCCGCCTTCTTGGCCAGCTCGCTCAAAGCATTGAGGCGGTCGGAATCAGTCGCGTCCTTGCGTTCGACCAGGGCGCTTAAAGTGGGGATTGTGCCGGGCAGCTTGAGCACCTCGGCGGTATCGAATGTGCTGATCAAGTAATTGAGTCCGGCCGGATTGTCCGCCGCCAGGGATTGGTGGCTGGCGATGGCTTTGAGCACCCACGGTTTGAGTTGGCGCAGCGTTTCCTTCAAGGTGTAGTCAATATAATAATCGGTCGAATGTTTCAGCGCGGTGAGGGCCGCGTCGGCTGCGTCCGCGCTGCGGAAAAAGCTCGCGCCGCGAACGGCCTCCAGGCGAACGCGCGGGTTGGGGTCGTCGGCCAGAATTTTGAAGAGGCCGATCGCGCCCGGCACGCGGTCGCGCCAATAGCAGAGGACGCGTCCGGCGGCGGCGCGGGCTTCCGGCTGGGGGGAATGGAGGAGGCGCAGAAGGAGATTAGTATTGACTAAATTGTGCCACTGGTGAACCCAGAGCGCCTCCGTCAATGAGTGCTCATAGGCAGGGTCGCGGGTGTCGAGCGTTTTGACCCAGTTGTTGACAGCCTGGATGACCTTGGACGACTCGCGCTGGCCGAGTTCGATTTTGGCCAGTTCACGCGTCCGATTCTCCGGCTCTTTGAGCAATTCGAGCAGCGCCGGAATGGGCTGGGCCGCGATTTTGGGCTGCTTGAGCAACGGCCGGCCTTCGTAAGTGATGCGGTAAATGCGGCCATGATCCTGATCCCGATTGGGGTCGCGCAAGTGATGTTGCATGTGCCCGATAAGCGGTTTGTGCCAGTCGCAAACATAAATCGCGCCGTCCGGGCCGACATTGACGGCGACCGGGCGAAAATTCGGATCGGAGGAACTGACCAGATTCTCCTGCAACTCGCCTTTGAGGCCGGAGCCGTCTTCGGTCATCTTGACCATATAGATGCCTTGGAAACCGATGACGTTGCAGTTGAGAAAATCGCCTTGCAACTCGGGCGGGAATTGGCGGCTGCTCAGCAGCCCCGTGCCCGCGCAGGGGCGTGAAGGGCGGTCCCAGAATTGCTCCATCTCCTCGTGTTTGGCGGGGTAATCAATATGACCGCTGAAACCCGGACCAAAATAATTGTTGTTGCCCGTGGCATCGGTGACGAGGTCGTTGCCCCAGTAATCGAAGACGCGGCCATGTGGATTGGCGAAGCCGTAGGAGATATAGGTCTCGAATTTTCCGGTGCGCGGCTCAAAACGATAAATGGCGCCGTCGTTGTTTCGCACCGGACCGAGGGCGGTTTCGACATGGGTGCGGTGGAAAACGCCGTCGCTGAGATAAATAGCGCCGCCCGGCTCCAGACAGATGGAGTTGGCCGTGTGATGCGAATCCGCGGAATCAATGCCCATGAGGATGCGCTCTATCGGCCCGGCGTGGCTGTCGATTTCCGGCACATACCACAAATCCGGGGCTTCCATGAGCAGCACGCCGTTCTTGTAAAATTGGAAACCGGTCGGCGCGTTCAAATCATCCATGAAATGAGTAATCTTGTCCGCTTTGCCGACGCCTTTGGTGTCTTCCAGAATGAGCAGGCTGTCGCCTATTTTGCTGGTGGGCGTGCGCTCGGGGTAATTTTTCCAGGCCGCGACCCACAGACGGCCCTTGGTGTCCCACGCCATCTGGACGGGACTGACCAATTCGGGAAACTGCTCCTCACTGGCGAAAAGATTGACCTTCATGTGCGAGTGAACGGTCATCTTGGCGATGGCATCCTCGGCCTTGAGATAGACAAAGGAACCGTCCGCGTTCGCTCCGGGAGTGTCGGTCGGAACCGGTGTCACAGCGGGCAAATTGGAGTCATCAACCTGGAGGTCGCGTCCGTGAGCCAAAGCCCAAATGCGCTTGTCGCGGTTGGCGGTCAGGACATCGCGCTGGGCCATTTCCTCCTGCATGACTTTGAAATTGGAAAGGTAGGGGGCGGCGGGGTTGCGGTCCTCGATCATGTTTTTTTGGGGCGCGTAG
>Ga0302324_100028404_pt1 | contig 10633 bp, 7 predicted proteins | sample Palsa_T0_1_FD_201949 | JGI IMG/M metagenome (GOLD analysis project Ga0302324, IMG submission 201949) | Peat permafrost microbial communities from Stordalen Mire near Abisko, Sweden - Palsa_T0_1 | ecosystem: Environmental > Terrestrial > Soil > Palsa > Peat permafrost | place: Sweden: Abisko...
TGTCGCCGAACCCAAGATTGCGATCACCCTCGCCCCGGGTCACTCCGATACCGCAACCGTAACCGCCGGACAAGCTGCGACCTATTCGCTGCTAGCTTCAAGCGAGTCGGGCTTCACCGGCGTAGGCTTGTTTTCCTGTGCCGGCAAACTGCCAATTGGGGTAAGTTGCGTAGTCAATCCGCCGAAAGCGTCGATTGGCGCCAAACCGGTTTCCATTGCAGTGACGGTGAAGACCTCCGGGGCCGGCGCCGAGACACCCACTCCAGCTGGAACGTATACGCTAGATCTGCTGCCATCGACCGGGACGGTAACTTTTTCAGAATTTCCCATGATGCTGATTGTGAAATAGCACCAGGCGCCACGCGCCCGGTTCAGCGCTCTTGATGGGCACGGAACGCGGGTACAATACTTCTATGACCGACCGCATGTCGCTTTCCCTTGCCCAGGCCGACCCCGATGTAGCAGCCGCGCTTGACCACGAGACCCTCCGCCAGCATGAGGGTCTGGAGATGATTGCCAGCGAAAATTTTGTCTCCGAAGCGGTGCTTGAGGCTGCTGGCTCCATTTTCACCAATAAATATGCCGAGGGCTACCCTGGGCGGCGCTACTACGGCGGCTGCGAGTACTCCGACGTTGTGGAGAACCTGGCCCGCGATCGCGCCAAACACCTGTTCGGCGCGGAACATGCCAATGTGCAGCCGCATTCCGGCTCGCAGGCCAACGCTTCGGCCTACGCGGCGGTGCTGCAGGCAGGCGACACTATTCTCGGCCTCGACCTGGCGCACGGCGGCCATCTGACGCACGGCCACAAGCTCAGCTTCAGCGGCAAGCTTTACCGGCCCACGTTTTATCACGTGCGCCGCGACACCGAACTCATCGACTACGACGAGCTTGAAGCCATCGCAGAGCACGAGCGCCCCAAGGTGATCATCGGCGGCGGCAGCGCCTATCCGCGCCTTTGGGACTTTGCCCGCATGAGGCAGATTGCCGAAAAGGTGGGCGCGGTGTACATCTTCGACATGGCGCACATCGCGGGCCTGGTGGCGGGCGGGGTGCATCCCTCGCCCGTGCCGCACGCGCACATCACCACCACCACCACGCACAAGACGCTGCGCGGACCGCGCGCGGGGCTCATCCTGTGCGGGCAGGACCTGGCAGCCGCGGTCGACAGGGCCGTTTTCCCCGGACAGCAGGGTGGACCGCTGATGCACATCGTGGCTGCCAAAGCTGTGGCGCTGGGCGAGGCGCTCAGGCCGGAGTTCAAGACCTATGCCGCGCAGGTGGTGGCCAATGCCAAGGCGCTCGCGGTGGGCCTGCAGCAGGCCGGATTCCGCATCGTCTCCGGCGGAACAGATAACCACCTCATGCTGGTCGATGTGTTTGAGAAGGGCATTCTCGGTTCCGAGGCCGAACTGGCGCTGGGAAAGGCCGGGATCACAGTCAACAAGAACGGCATTCCGTTCGACGTCAACCCGCCGCTCAAGCCGTCGGGCATCCGCGTGGGCACACCGGCCATGACCACACGCGGCATGAAGGAAGGCGAGATGCACACCATTGCCGCGTGGATTGCCGAGGCGCTGGACAAGCGCAACGACGATGCGGCGCTCGAGCGCATTCGCGGCCAGGTGGCGGAGCTGGCCAATCAGTTTCCGCTCTATGCGTGGCGTCGCGCGCCGGTTGCCGTGGAGGCGTAAACGTCCCACGCAACTGGGTGCCCCAGGTCTGGATTCTCAGACCTGGGATGCCGCAACAGAAAATCTAATCCATTCGAATTGGATAAGTGTCTTGCTGCTCCGCGCAAATTCTCACCGTCGCAACTTGCGTTGGGGCTCCGGGTTGGAATGAGTGTAGTCAGGATGACCTTGGCGGTGAAAAGTGCAGCGCGTCCTTGCTGCTATTCCGCGAGGCATCGGGAGAACACCATGCGTTCAGCAAAGCTCGTTCTAATCGCGTTGCTCGTTGCGGCATTGCCGGCATTTGCCCAGCGTCAGGAGAAGCCGCAAGCGCCGCCGGCTCACGGCCCGGCGGAGTATCACGGCACGCCCCATGCACCCGAGGAACACCGCAACTACAGCGACAAGCCAGGCCATCCCAACGCTCCGCACGTTGACCGCGGCAACAAGTGGGTTGGTCACGATACCGGCAGAGACGATCCGCACTATCGCCTCGACCGTCCCTGGGAGCACGGCCGTTTCTCCGGCGGATTCGGGCCTGCGCATCGCTGGCGCCTGGGCGGCGGCGGACCGGGCCGCTTCTGGTTCAACAACTGGTACTGGAGCGTCGCGCCTCACGATGTGGCATACTGCGACGGCTGGCTGTGGGACTCCGATGACATCGTCATCTACGAAGATCCCGACCATCCGGGCTGGTACCTGGCGTACAACGTGCGCCTCGGCACCTATGTGCACGTGATGTATCTGGGCGCGTAAATCAAATTCGAAAGTTACTGCAAGTTAAGGGGACGGGCCGCGAGGTCCGTCCCTTTCTCTTGAGGGGTCTTGCTTGCTCGCTCTGAAGCCGGAATATACACGACAGCCCATCAGGCGATAAGATGGCGAGTCTGCCCGGAAGCTTCGCAAAACACGGATGAAACGCATCGAGGCTTCCGCATCGATCTTGATTTCGCGAGGGTTTTCCATGCTGCTTCCTTGCTCGACACTGCGTCGCTCCGCCTGCATTTCGCGGTCCGTCATCACCGCGACACTTACAGTCACTCTGTTCGGATTGAGCGCGGCATGGGCAGCGCCTCCGGCGCCCGCTCCCATTGTGCTCACGGGCGCCGATCGCAGGCCGGCGATCTCGCTCGATGGCGAGTGGGGTTCCATCGTCGATCCTTACTTTGCCGGTCTCTTCAGCTTTCATCACGAAGAGAAGGCCAACGGATGGTTTCTGAATCAGAAACCCAAGCCCGGCGATGCCTTTCCGATGGAGTACGACTTTGCCAAAGCGCCGAAACTGAAAGTGCCCTCCGACTGGAATACGCAGCGTGAATCGCTGTTCTTCTACGAGGGACCGGTGTGGTATGAGCATGACTTCACTTATCAGCCAAAGGAAAATACGCGGCTCTTTCTTCACGTGGGCGCGGCCAACTATCGCTCATGGTTCTGGGTCAACGGGAAGAAGGTCTGCGAGCACGAGGGCGGCTATACCAGCTTCAATTGCGAAGTGACTGCGGTGGTGCACGCCGGAGACAACTTCGTTGTGGCCGCGGTGGACAATACGCGCCACGAGGACAATGTTCCGACTCTCGAAACCGATTGGTGGAACTATGGCGGGTTGACGCGCTCGGTTTCGCTGATCGAGCTGCCCGAGGCTTTCATCGACCAGTACGACGTGCATCTTGCCCGCGGCGGCGAGGAAGCGATTGAAGGCTGGGTTCATGTGGTGGACGCGCAGCCGGGCGCGCATTTGGGAGTCGAGATTCCCGAGTTAAACGCAAAAACATCCGCCGCAGTGGCCGACGATGGGCGTGCGCCATTTCATTTTTCTGTGAAGGGCCTTGAGCACTGGTCGCCGGAGACGCCGAAGCTCTACAAAGTCAAAATCACCGCCGGCCAGGACTCCATCACCGAACTCGTCGGCTTTCGCACCATTGAAACGCGCGGCACGGAGATACTGCTCAACGGCAAGCCCATCTTCCTTCGCGGTGTGTCGATTCATGCCGAGGCTCCCTATCGCACTGGCCGCGCCAATACCGACGAGGATGCAGAAACGCTGCTGGGGTGGGCCAAGGAACTGGGCTGCAATTTCGTCCGGCTGGCGCACTATCCGCACGACGAGACCATGCTGCGCGCGGCCGATCGCATGGGCTTGCTGGTCTGGTCGGAGAACCCGGTCTATTGGGCACTTGAGTTCGACAATCCCAAAGTGCTGGCCAAGGCCGAGCAGCAACTGGATGAAGAGATCGGCACATCGCGCAATCATGCGGCCATCGTTCTGTGGTCGATGGCCAACGAGACACCCAACACCGCGGCGCGCACGCAGTTTATCGAGACGCTGGCCAGCCGCGCGCGCGCACTGGATGCGACGCGGCTGATTACCGCGGCCCTGCTGGTGCGCGGCGAAGGACACACCAAGATCATCGACGATCCACTGGGCAAGGCGCTCGATGTCATCGGATTCAACGAATATATCGGCTGGTATGAGCAACACCCTGACACCGCGGATGTGACCGATTGGCGCATCGACTACCAGAAGCCGCTGATCGTGAGTGAGTTTGGCGGCGGCGCCAAGGCTGGCTTGCACGGCGCCCCGAGCGAGCGATGGACCGAAGAGTACCAGGCCGATATCTATCGCCATCAACTGCCGATGCTCAACCGCATCGCGCAACTGAGAGGCATGAGTCCCTGGTGCCTGATGGACTTTCGTTCGCCGAACCGGCCTTTGACCGGCGTGCAGGACTATTTCAACCGCAAGGGACTTATCTCGGACCAAGGGCAGAAGAAGCTTGCCTTCACAGTGCTGCAGTCGGCTTACAAAGACAAGACAGTCGGCAAGCCGGAGTGACAGTTTTAGTTGAACGAAGAGAATCGATCAGACAATAAGTGAAACAAATTGGTCGCGGGCGTGTGCAAAACCCTGGGTAGTGAGTTATGCTTTCACTTATGGCTATTGACTCTATCATTGCTCAAATCGATGCGGAGATTGCACGTCTGACACAGGTTCGCACACTGTTGGCTGCCTCCGGCAAGGTATCGACAAAGATCGCCGCTCCCAAGGCGAAAAAGGTGGAAGCGGCGGCGCCCAAGACGCGGAAGAAGAGGCGTCCGCTGAGCGCCGAGGCCCGCAAACGTATTGCCGAGGCGCAGCGCAAGCGCTGGGCAGCGCAGAAGGCAAAGGCCAAGTAAGAGCCTTAGTCGCTTTCCGGCAGACGTTTCCAGGAATGATGCCGTCGGAGGCGATAGGTCTCTTGCGAGGGTTTCCCCACCTGCTCACCCCTTGTAATTTGATTGGATGACGGCGGTCTGGTAAGAACCGTCGCTCATGCAGTTTCGCAGGTACGCGTCAATTTGATTTGGGTAGCGAGTTCTACCAGAACTCGACCGCCTGCACCTGCGGCGGGCCGGGGTGGCCCTCGATCACCTGCGTCTCGATCACGGCTTCCATGTTGAGCTGTTCCCAGTTGGGCGGGGCGCTCCTGAGCAGCGTGTCGAGGTAGACGGGGTTATAGAGAATCTCGCCGGCGGCCTCGGTGCCTTCCTCCGAAATGCCGGCGGCGATGATGACCGGCTGTCCGGTGGTGGGGTCGTGGATGCGCGCCACGATCGCATAATCGCGCGACAACTTCTCATAGGGCAGGTCCCAGGCGGTAGCCCACGTGGTCTGCTTCTGACTCTTGCGATCGACAATCAGAGCGACTCCGTCTTTGGAGTCGAAGCCGAAGCGCAGCTTCTGCGTAACGCGCAAGGTCCAGATATTGTCAAAGCCGCCGATGAGCACGATGGGCCCCTCACGCAGCTGCGCGAAGCTTGCCTCGGAGGCCGGCACCACGCGGAAGGCCTTGTGGCGCGTCTCGAGAGCTGCGGCGGTGCGCGTCAGCGTGATCACGTCAGCCAGCGCCAGGTGGCCGGAGAGGTGGAGGCGGAAGTAGAGCGGCTGCGGACTGGCTTTGCTGACCGGCGCGTCGAAGGAGTTGATGGCTCCCACGTCAATGTTCTTGGCCGGCTCGCCCAGGCAATAGGTTGCAGTGTTGGGTCCGGCGGTGATGGGCGCCCAGAAACGATCGATCATGGTGGGCGGCGGCACCTGGTTTTCGCGGACCTGCATCCCAATCCGAATGCCCAGGGTCATGGCTCCGGCCACCGCGACGACCATGAGCGGCCAGATCAGCCAGCGCCTGGAGTGGCGCGCCGGCTCCAGCATCACGGGAGCGGCGAGCGGCGCGGGGTGGTCGAGGACCGCAGCCGCGGGAAACATGGCCGCGTGAACCATCGCTGACGGCTCCGCGGCCTGCGGGGCGCCGGGGGGTTCAGGTGCGCGGAAGGTGGGCACGTAGGAGCCGGTGGGAAGCTCGACCACCAGTTCGCCGTCATGCGCCGCATCGTAGTAGTACTGCATGAGGCGCTTGCGCACTTCGCCGGCGGTGATGCGCACCACGGGGTCGGCGTTGGCGTCGTAGGTGGGCGAGCGGCCGAATACTTCCACGCCGATGCTGCGCTCTTTGAGGTCGGGCGCGTTGCCGCGCAGGGTCTGCTCCACGGTGTAGGCCAGCAGCGCCGGGTAGCGCTTGCTGTTGGCGAAGAGGGGATGGGCGAGCAACCGCTGCAACTGCTCCCGAACCGCAGCCGCGTCGGGAACAGAGTCAGGGGTTGTGATCTCCGGCGCAGATTTCGACGCGACGGGCATTTCCCAGCTCCTCAAGAAAAGTGTAGTGCCTGGCGCCTGCCAGATCCGGCATGCCACAGTTCAGCGCCCACGTCTGCCAGCGCGTTGCGGCCTCGGCTCCATGTGCTGCAACTCTGAGGGCGTCTTCGCCTGCCAAGTCGGATCGGGCTTGGCCGCCGTTCTCCGCCCGGAGGGGAATTTAGAGCGCCATCAGAACAATGTTTCACGATGCATTGCGTATCATACGTCCGCGCAATGCGCTTGTCCATAAGATATTAAAGCGATTAATTAGAGCAGGTTAAGCTGAAACATGCCTCCCTAGTACCCGATGGAACGTTTCGCTGACCGCCGGTTGCCAATATAGTCGCAATCGGTCCAGAAAATGTGTCAGAGGTCGAGCTCTGGGGGGCGAAGAAACTCGCAAACCAGAGCAAAACCGCAAAGCGCATCTTCTTGTGATTGCGGCTCCTCGCCCCTCAGGTCGGCCAGACGCGGTTTTTCATCCGCGCGGAATGACCTGGGGGCGCTTTTTTGTCCCGTACCCAGGCGAGCTCAGCTGGCCCGCAAGGCCACCATCGGGTTGATGCGGGAGGCGCGGCGGGCCGGGATGTATCCGGAGAGAGCCGCCACCCCGAACAGCACAACCACCATGCCTGCATAGGTCGGCAGGTCCCACGGCGACGTGCCGAAGAGCAGCGACGCGATCAGCCGCGCGCCGAGCAGCGAAGCCCCAGTGCCCAGGGCGACGCCCCAGAGGGCGAGCCTCAGGGTGTTCCAGAGGACATCCTTCTGGACCCGGTCCGTGGTTGCGCCCAGGGCCATGCGGATGCCGATCTCCTGGGTGCGCTGGGTGACCGAGTAGGAGATCACGCCGTAGATGCCGATGGCGGCCAGCAGCAATCCCAGGCCGGCAAAGCAGCCGACCAGCAGCATGAAGAAGCGGCGCGGGGAAACTGTGTGGCTCACCAGCGTTTGGATCGGCCTGAATTCCGCTGCCTTTTGCGTTGGGTTGAGCTCGCGCAGAGCGCCCATGACGCTGGCGGCCATCTGCGCCGGGGGAAGCTGCGTTCGAATCACCAAGTGAGACCCGGCCGGCGATGCCTGTGTCATGGGGTAGTAGATCTGCCAGCCCGCATCGCCCTCCACGCTCTCTTCGTGCACGTCGTCCACTACCGCGACCACGTGCAGGTCGTTTCCGCCGCCATCGGTCAGAATCCTGTTAACTTCTTCGCCTTTGCGCCAATTGCCGTACGATCCAAGGTAGCGGGCAAACGCTTCGTTGATCATCACCACATTCGGGCTCTTCGGCCCATCGTCCCAGGTGAAGTCGCGTCCCCGGACACGCGTGCCCATGGCGCGCATATAACCGGGCGAGATCACGTAAACCAGCGGCCCCGTGGGAAACTTGTCCGGGCGCTTCACTCCCTTCGGAAAAGGCGTTCCCCAGTCGCGATTCTGCCCCATGGGCAGGTAGTCGACCATGCCGGCGGCTTCTACGCCCGGCAGCGCGCCCACGCGGCTGAGGATCCCTTGAAAGATCGCGCCCCGTTTGGCGGCGCTCAGGTCGCCGGTTGGTGCGTTGTCGTCGTAATCCACCGAGACGGCAGCCGCGTGCTCGGGCTGGAACCCCAGATCGACATCGAGCACCTTGAGGAAGCTGCGCAGCAACAAGCCCGCGCCGACCAGCAGGATGCATGCCAAGCAAATCTCCGAGACTACCAGCACGGCGCGGACGAGTTCGTGCCTGCGTCCCTGTCCGGAGCCGGGACCGGAGTCCTTGAGCGACTCCTGCAGGTTGCCGCCGGCCATGCGCAGTCCCGGCACAAGTCCGAAGAAGACGGCCGCGAAGACCGCGATCAGCACCGTCCAGCCGAGCGCCGCTCCGTCAATGCGCAGGCTGCTGAGCAGGGGCAGCGCAAATGAGCCTTGGTGCGCGAGCCAGACGACAAGAACGAGGGCCAGTCCAAGCCCCAGCACAGCGCCTGCGCCTGACAGCACCACGCTCTCCGTGAGCAGTTGGCGCACGATGCGGCCGCGCGTCGCGCCGAGCGCGCCGCGCATGGCAAACTCCTTGCTGCGCGAGGCGGCGCGAGCCAGCAGCAGATTGGAGAGGTTGACGCAGGCAATCAGCAGGATGGCGCCCACCGCCGCCCACAGCAGGGCCAGGGAGCGACGCAGCTTGCCGCTGACATAGTCCTTGAGCGGCACCGGAACGACTCCATCCTGAACCCCGTGCCTGGCATAGGAGCCGCAGGACTGCGGATTCTTGTTGTTCCAGCACATGTGTGGCGCAGCGGCGTCGGCATCGGCTTGCACCTGCGCCATGGTCACGCCCGGCTTGAGTCGGCCAATCATGGTGATAATGTTGCCCCAGTCGCGCGGGGGGCCATAAAGATTGAGCGGCGTGATGGCGTCCACCTTGGTGCCGGGCGCAAATACCGCGCCAAAGTCGAAGCTTCTGGGCAACACGCCAATTACAGTGGTCTGGTGGCCGTTCATGTCAAATGCCTTTCCGACAATGGCCGGGTCGGCGTTGAACTGACGCCTCCACCATGCGTCGCTCAGCACCACCACGGGCGCCGCCCCGTTGCGCGCGTCGTCGGCCGTGAAGAGGCGTCCCAGGGCCGGCTGCACGCCCAGCACCTGAAAGAAGTTGGCTATCACGTCAATGCTGGTGGCTGGAATGGGCGGCCCGCCCAGCGATAGAGCCAGATTGTCCGGGCTTGAAAAAGCGAAGTAGCCGGTGACGTCCTGATACGACCGGCTGTACATGCGGAATTCGTCGTAAGCGTCGGTGGAATAGGTTGCGCACGACATGCCGCACTTCTGCGGCGGCGGAGCTATCCACATCAGCTGCTGCGCGTTGGGAAACGGCAGCGGGCGCAGCAGCAGCGTGTTGACTACGCTGAAAACGGCGACGTTGGCGCCGATGCCCAGCGCCAGGATCACGACGGCCACGAGGGTGAATCCGCGATCGCGGCTGAGCGTTCTGAAGGTGAATTTCAGGTCCTGTAACAGAATGTCGAGTTTCATGAGTCCACGCGCCTCCCGCTGTTGATCTTTCATTAAATCCATGCCGCCAAAGCGAATCATCGCCATGCGCCTCGCCTCGCCATAGGGCAGGCCGCGGCGCAGGTTCTCCTCGATCGCCATGTCGAGGTGCGCGGCGATCTCCGCCTCAAGGTCGGAGTCGAGGACGGGCTTGTGGAAGAAGGCCCACGCACGCTCGCGAGCTCGCTTGAGACGGCTCATGGTGCATCTCCCTCAGGCGTGGCTCCCATGGCCAGAACGCGGTCCATCACCCCCGTCAGCCGCTCCCAGTAGCGGGCGTCGGCGGCCAGCTGCCTGCGGCCAGATGCTGTGATCTCGTAGAACTTCGCCTTGCGGTTGTTGTCGCTCGTGCCCCAGCTGGATCGAATCCACCCGCGCTGCTCAAGGCGCACCAGCGACGCGTAGATCGTCCCCTGATTCAGCAGCACAGCGTCGCCGCTCACCTGCTCAATACGGCGGGCAATGCCGTAGCCGTGCTGAGTGCCCATGGCCGCCAGCGTCTGCAGCACCATCAGGTCCAGCGTTCCCTGCAATAGATCGAGCTTGGCCGGTTGCATTCATCCCTCCTGTGGGATCGCCACATCAGAATGACACAACGACCCGTGGGAGCACCACAGGAAAATTGGAGCTCCGGAGGATTCGCAGGACCATCGCAGGCGGAGTTCGGGAATTATTGCGGGGCGTGTCCCGAACTCGGATCCCCTAAATGGCCGATTGCACGAGGTGAAATGAAATGTATCCCGGTTTGCGTATATAAGGGATACACGCGAATAATAAGGCGCCGCGCCTCTGGATACTTGCGTGGGCTCCCAGGAGAATTGAATGTCTTTCAGCGTCCTATATAACCAGGCACGCATTCCGGCGCTGTTCGGAATCATCGCCCTGGCCTCGTCGGCAACTCCCGCCGCAAGCAACGCAACCAACGCAGCCGGGGCGCCGCATCGATCTGTGGCCACCAAAGCCGCGCTGGTCGCGAGCTACGGCAAGCTCCCACTCAGCTTCGAGGCCAATCAGGGCCAGACCGACCCCAGCGTGAAGTTCCTTTCGCGCGGCAGCGGCTACTCGCTGTTTCTCACCGATTCGGGCGCGGTGCTGACGCTTCGCAAGGGCAACGCCGCACACCGCTCCGCCCGCCCGCTGCCTGCCTCGCACACGAGAATCGGTGCCCTGCCCAGTGGGCGCCCACCCGATTCTGAGACATGGGAGAGCACGAACCCCAAGGCTCCCGCAGTCACCCCCGTCAAGACCGACGTGGTGC
>Ga0302324_100028405_pt1 | contig 10633 bp, 8 predicted proteins | sample Palsa_T0_1_FD_201949 | JGI IMG/M metagenome (GOLD analysis project Ga0302324, IMG submission 201949) | Peat permafrost microbial communities from Stordalen Mire near Abisko, Sweden - Palsa_T0_1 | ecosystem: Environmental > Terrestrial > Soil > Palsa > Peat permafrost | place: Sweden: Abisko...
GATACTTTCAACCTGGCTGTTGCGCAACCCGGGGATGGCACGGCAACATTCACGTTTAGTTACACCAGTGGCATCAGCTGCACGTGGTCTGGCACGCTCGTCCAGTTCGGACAGCTCTACTCTATGCCCAACGCTTCATATACGTGTACCGACGGGACCAACGCCACCGCCAGCATGGACCAGCTCAAAGCGACGACGTTTGGTATCGAGGCCATTTTCTCCGCGCCAAGTGGGAGCCAGGGGAAATCCGCCTGCAGCGAGGCCGCTACTTTTTCCGGCAACCTGCTATAGCGAAAGCGGTTCAGCTACGCCGCCGCTGGCGAACGCACTCGAATAGGCAGACCGCGGCGGCGGCGGCGGCGTTGAGCGACTCGAAGCCGCCCGGCATCGGGATGGTCACGGCAACGCTTGCCGCGTCGCGCAGCGCCGCGGACAACCCGCTGCCTTCGTTGCCGATGGCCACTGCGATCGGCCCGCGGAGATCGGCCGCATAAAGCGCGCCGGCACCCTCGGCAACCGTTGCCAGCGTGCGACCGCGAAACGCGCGCGCCCATGCCGACAGGTCGACGTCTTCGTAAATCTCCAAGTAGAAATGTGCGCCCTGCCCGGCACGCAGCACCTTCGGTGACCAGGCGAAGGCGCACGACGGCGAGAGAAACACCTGTGCCACGCCGGCGGCCGCGGCGCTACGAAGGATCGACCCCACGTTGCCCGGATCCTGCACGTCTTCGAGCAGCAGGCAAAAGTCCGCCGCCTGCTCGAAGCGCGGCTGCGGCGTCGCCACGACGGCCAGCATGCCAACGGCGGCGGGAATCTGCGCAAACTCGGGCCATGCCTGCTCGGCGACGACGAGTGTCTGCGCCGGGGGCACGCCCTCCTTAAGCGCGGCGATCGCCGGCCGCGCGAGCGCGGGCTCGGCGATGATCAACGTCTCCGGCGCGCCGTAGCGCGCACGGTACGCGGCGACAATATGCTCGCCTTCGAGCACGCAGCGATCGGCCTTGCGCCGCGCGCGTGATGAGCTGACGAGCTGCGCCACCTGCTTCAGGCGCGGGTTGTCGCGCGAGGTGATGCGCGGCATGAGGCGGAAGGTCGCGAGCGCTACCGATCGGTCTGCGGCAGGCTGGCGCCAGATGCCGCATCCGCCGGCAACTGGAAGAATATTTCGTCCTGGCGAATCATGCCGAGGCTCGAGCGCGCGCGCTCCTCGATCGCCTCGTAGCCCTGCTTCAAGTCCCGGACTTCGGCGTCGAGCGCCTGGTTGTCTGCCTTGAGTTCGGCATTGGTACGCCGCTGTGCCGCAACCTGGGCATTGAGTTCGCGCACCTGCAGCCAGCCGCCCTTGCCTAGCCACATCGGATACTGCAGCGCAAGGATCAACAGCACAAAAATGATCGCGACAATGCGCAAGGTCGGCGCCTCCAGGCGATCACCTGAGCTGGTGAAACGCCCCGCGTCCCGGGTAGCTCGCGACGTCACCCAGGTCTTCCTCGATGCGCAGCAGCTGGTTGTACTTGGCGATCCGGTCCGAACGCGACAGCGATCCGGTCTTGATCTGTCCGGTGTTGGCGCCGACGGCGATATCGGCGATCAGGCTGTCCTCGGTCTCGCCCGAGCGATGCGAGATGATTGCCGTATAGCCGGCGCGGATGGCCATGCTGATGGCGGCAAAAGTCTCCGTCAGTGTGCCGATCTGGTTGATCTTGATCAGGATCGAGTTGGCCACGCCTTTGGCTATGCCCTGTTTCAACAGCTTCGTGCTGGTCACGAAAATGTCGTCGCCCACCAGCTGCACTTTCTTGCCCAGGCGATCGGTCAGCAGCTTCCAGCCTTCCCAATCGTGCTCGGACATGCCGTCTTCGATGGATATGATCGGGTATTTGTCAGCCCAGGTCGCGAGGTAGTCGACCATCTGCGAGCGGGTGAGCTTGGCACCTTCGCCATCGAGCTCGTACAGGCCGTCCTTGTAGTATTCCGACGCGGCGCAGTCGAGCGCGAGCGCAATGTCGGTGCCTGCCGTGTACCCCGCCTTGTCGATCGCCTCGAGCAGCAGTTGCAGCGCCGCTTCGTTGGAGGCGAGATTGGGCGCGAAGCCGCCCTCATCGCCGACGGTCGTGGCCATGCCCTTGGCGTCGATCAATTGCTTCAGCGCCTGGAAGACTTCCACACCGTAGCGCACCGCTTCGCGAAAGCTCGGGGCGCCGATCGGCACCAGCATGAATTCCTGCATGTCGATGCTGTTGTTGGCGTGCGCGCCGCCATTGATGACGTTCATTAACGGCACCGGCAGCGCCATCTCGCCGGCGCCACCGAGATAGCGATACAGCGGCAGGGTGGATTCCTCGGCCGCCGCCTTCGCCACCGCGCACGATACCGCCAGTATCGCGTTGGCGCCGAGGCGTTGCTTGTTCTCGGTGCCGTCGAGCTCGATCATCGTCCGGTCGATAAACGCCTGCTCGGAGGCGTCCAGGCCGATGATGGCCTCGCAGATTTCGGTGTTGACGTGCTCGACTGCCTTTTGCACACCCTTGCCGCCATAGCGCGCCGGATCGCCATCGCGTAGCTCGATGGCTTCCTTCGATCCGGTGGACGCGCCCGAAGGTACCGCGGCCCGGCCGCTAATGCCCGACTCGAGTACGACGTCGGCTTCGATGGTGGGATTGCCGCGCGAATCGAGGATCTCGCGGGCGATGACATCAACAATGGCGCTCATGGGTCCCCCTGCAGAGCGGTCGCGGTAACGGCGCGTTCACCCGGCAACCTCGTAGTCACAGATAATCCAATCGGCGACCTCGCGCTCGATGGCCACCACTTCCTGGTGCTTGGGATTCGGACCGTAGGCGTCGAGGTCGGCCCGCGTGGCGAATGCCATGTTGACGCCGTAGTCGTAGGCGATCGGGCGATTGGTCGTATTCCAGCCGTGTTCGAAGCGGACGATGCCGCTGCAGTGCTGCGGCAGCGCCTTGAAGGCCGCCTCCCATGCCTGCACGCGCGCATCGCTGCGCGCGATTCCGGGTTTCAATTTGATCAGGACCAGGTGCACGAACATCGTCGGCCTTAAGCTTCGTGGCGGCGCTAGTGCGCGGACAAGAGTTCGGTCTCGGCAAAGCCGGCGCGCTTGACGGTCGCATCGACGGCTGCGAGCGTTTCCAGCAGTTCGCGCATGCGATCGAGGGGCCACGCATTGGGTCCGTCGGAGAGCGCCTTGGACGGGTCGGGGTGGGTCTCCATGAACACGCCTGCGACCCCCGCGGCGACAGCGGCGCGCGCGAGCACCGGAACGAATTCGCGCTGCCCGCCGCTGGCGGTGCCCTGCCCGCCCGGCAGCTGCACCGAATGCGTGGCATCGAACACGACCGGGCAGCCGGTCGCACGCATGATCGCCAGCGAGCGCATGTCGGAGACCAGGTTGTGGTAACCAAAGCTCGCTCCGCGCTCGCATACGAGGATATTGTCGCGGCCGCTTGCCTCGCGCGCCTTGGCCACGACGTTGGCCATGTCTTCAGGTGCAAGAAACTGGCCTTTCTTGATGTTCACCGGCTTGCCGGACGCGGCGACGGCGCGAATGAAGTCGGTCTGGCGGCAGAGAAACGCCGGCGTCTGCAGGACGTCGACGACGGCCGCGACGGTAGCGATCTCCTCCTCGGTATGCACGTCGGTCAGCACCGGCACGCCGACCTGGCGCTTCACCTGATCGAGGATGCGCAGGCCCTCGTCCATGCCGAGGCCGCGAAACGACTGTGCCGAACTGCGATTGGCCTTGTCGTATGAAGACTTGAAGATGAACGGGATGTGCAGCGCGGCGCAGATTTCCTTTAACTGCCCTGCGACGTCGACCTGCAGTTGCTCGGACTCGACCACGCACGGTCCGGCGATGAGAAACAGCGGCCGATCGAGACCGACTTCGAAGTCGCACAGCCTCATCGCGTCACGCGGATCGGTGCCGGCCCGCTTGGCGTCGCGGTGCCCATAAGGCGGCTAGGCGACGAGCTGCGGGCGCGCGCGCGCCGGCTCGCCGTGCGTCTCGCGCGAGCGCGCGAGAGCGGCGTGGATGTAGGCGGTGAAAAGCGGATGGCCGCGACGCGGGTTCGAGGTGAACTCCGGGTGAAACTGACAGCCGAAAAACCACGGATGATCGGCGAGCTCGATCATCTCGCACAAGTCGCCGGAGCACTCGCTCTTAGCCCATGCGCCGACGACCAGGCCCGCGGCTTCGAGGCGCGGCAGGTAGTGGTTGTTGACTTCATAGCGGTGACGGTGGCGCTCGGCCACGGTTAGCGTGCCGTAGATGCGCTGCGCCAGGGTTCCCGGCACGACCTCGCAGGGCTGGGCACCCAGGCGCATCGTGCCGCCAAGGTTGGACTGCACTGAGCGTTTCTCCAACGTGCCGTCGCGGTTCTGCCATTCCGTTACCAGCGCGACCACCGGATGCGGCGTGTCGGGATCGAATTCGGTGCTGTTGGCGCCAACAAGACCCGCACGGTGCCGGGCATATTCGATCACGGCGAGCTGCATGCCGAGGCAAATGCCCAGGTAGGGAATCTGGTTCTCACGCGCGTAGCGAATCGCCTGGATCTTTCCTTCGACGCCGCGCTGGCCGAAGCCCCCCGGCACGAGGATGGCGTCCATGCCCTTGAGCGCATCGATCCCGTCGCGCTCAATGGCCTCCGAGTCGACGTAATGGATCTGCACCTTGCTGCGGGTGTGGATGCCGGCATGGGTCAGCGCCTCGGACAGCGACTTGTACGATTCGGTGAGGTCGACGTACTTGCCGACCATCGCGATGTGCACCTCGTGCTCCGGCTGCACGAGCGCGTCGACGAGCCGGTTCCATACGGACAGGTCGGCCGGCTTCGGACTCAGGTTGAGTTTGCGACAGACAATCTCGTCGAGCCCTTCCGCATGCAACGCCGCCGGAATCTTGTAGATCGAATCGGCGTCCAGGGCCGGAATCACGGCCTCGGGCGTGACGTTGGTGAAGAGCGCGATCTTGCGCCGGTCGCCGTCGGGCAGCGGGCGGTCGGCGCGGCACATGACGATGTCAGGCTGGATCCCGATCTCGCGCAACTCCTTCACCGAATGCTGCGTCGGCTTGGTCTTCATCTCGCCAGCGGTGGCGATGAACGGAACGAGCGTGAGATGGATGTAGCAGACGTTGTCGCGCCCGAGCGTGATACCCATCTGCCGGATTGCTTCCAGGAACGGCAGCGATTCGATGTCACCGACCGTGCCGCCAACCTCGACCACCGCGACCTCGGCCTCCTGGCCGTTGACCATGGTGCCGTTCATGATCCAGCTTTTGATCTCGTCGGTGATATGCGGGATGACCTGCACGGTGCCACCGAGGTAGTCGCCGCGGCGCTCCTTGCGGATCACGCTCTCGTAGATCTGGCCGGTGGTGAAGTTGTTGAGCTTCCCCATCTTCACATCGACGAAGCGCTCGTAATGCCCGAGATCGAGGTCGGTTTCCGCGCCGTCCTCGGTGACGAACACCTCGCCGTGCTGGAACGGACTCATCGTTCCAGGATCGACGTTGATATACGGGTCGAGCTTGAGATTGGTGACGCGGATGCCGCGGGAAGCCAGGATTGCAGCGAGAGACGCGGCGGCGATGCCCTTCCCCAGCGAGGAAACGACGCCACCCGTTACAAACACGAACTTGGTCATGGGCGACAAGTTCAGGAAATTCCAATTCTACCCGAACTGCCGCCCGCGCACAAATCCGGGGCGCGCTACGTAGCCAGGCCCCGCGCCAGGCGCACGACGGTACGCTCCCGGCCGACGAGCGCCAGGACAGCATCGATCGCGGGCGTGCTCGCCGTGCCGGCAACGAGCACGCGCAGCGGCATCATCACCTGCGGCGCCTTGAGCTGATGGCTCGCGGCGGCGCCCTTGATCGCCACGGCGATGCGCGCGCGCTCCCAGGGAATCTGCACCAACTCGCGCTGCAGCGTTGCGAGCGCCTCGCGGTTCGCCGCGTCGAGATGCTCTGCCCTGAGCGCGTCGGGCACGATCACTTCGGCGTAGAAGTAGCGTGCCATGGCCGCCATCTCCGAGAGCGTCGTCGCCCGGTCGCGCAACAGGTCCGCGACCGCTGCCGGCGCCGGACCCTGCGTGCTGTCGCTGCCGTCGCGCACCAGGAACGGCCGCAGCGCCGCGCCAAGGGTCTCTGAGGGCATGCGCTTGATGTGTTCGTGGTTGACCCAGCGCAACTTGGCGGCGTCGAAGCGCGCCGGTGCGGCATGAATGTGCTTGAGGTCAAACCAGGCGACAAGCTGCTCGCGCGTGAATATTTCCTCGTCGCCGTGCGCCCAGCCCAGGCGCGCGAGGAAGTTCACCATCGCCTCAGGCAGGAAGCCTTCGTCCGCGTATTGCATGACGCTGACCGCACCGTGACGTTTGGACAACTTGTGCCCGTCGTCCCCGAGCACGCTCGGCAGGTGGGCATAGACGGGAACCTCGGCGCCAAGGGCCCGGAACAGGTTGATCTGGCGCGGCGTATTGTTGACGTGATCGTCGCCACGGATCACGTGCGTGATACGCATCTCGATATCGTCGACCACGACGCCAAAATTGTAGGTCGGTGTGCCGTCGGAACGGGCGAGTACCAGGTCGTCGAGCTCGGCATTGCTGATCTCGATGTGCCCCTTGACCTGGTCATCCCAGGCGACGCTACCCTCGCGCGGATTCTTGAACCGGAACACCGGTGCCAATCCCGGTGGCGGCGTCTGGCCAGGGTGCAGGTTCTCCGGCCGCCAGCGGCCGTCGTAGCGCGGCTTTTCGCCGCGCGCGAGCTGGCCTGCGCGCAGCGCCTCGAGTTCCTGCGGCGTCGTATAGCAGCGGTAGGCGAGGCCGCGCTCGAGCAACTGTTCGAGCACCGCCTGGTAGCGTGGCAGCCGCTGCATTTGATAGTGGGGACCTTCGTCGTAATCGAGGGCGAGCCACGCCATCGCATCGTGGATCGCCTGGATCGCCGGCGCCGTCGAGCGTTCCACGTCGGTGTCCTCGATGCGCAGGATGAACTGCCCGCCGTGATGTCGGGCGAAGGCCCAGGCGAACAGCGCCGTACGGGCGCTGCCCAGATGCAGGTAGCCGGTGGGACTGGGCGCAAAGCGTGTGCGGACGGGCGACATCGGCGGTGAAGGACGTGCGTTGGCGGCGTGCTGCTAGCGCCGTGTGCGCAACGGTTGCCAGCGCAGGTCGAGCGTAGTCGGCAGCGCGGGATTGGGCGCTTCGGAGCGCACCAGCATCGGTCCCGGCGTGTGCCCATGGGTCCAGAAGCGGGCGACGCGGCGCGCCTCGGCCTCATTGGCGTTGACCGGGAAGGTCGCGTAGTTGCGGCCGCCCGGGTGAGAGACGTGGTACATGCAGCCGCCGAGCGCGCGCGCAGCCCAGGTATCGACCAGATCAAAGGTAAGTGGCGCCTGCACCTCGATGGTCGGGTGGAGCGCCGTGGGCTGGTTCCAGGCGCGAAAGCGTACACCGGCGACGAACTCTCCGGGCACGCCCGTGGCGGTCAGCGGCAGCGCGCGGCGGTTGCAGGTGATCGCGTGACGGCCGGGAATGATGCCCTGAACCTTGACCTGCAGGCGCTCGACCGACGAATCGACAAAACGCGCCGTGCCCGCGGCGCTGATCTGTTCGCCCAACACGTGCCATGGCTCGATTGCCTGGCGCAGTTCAATGGTCACCCCGTCGTAGCTCACCGTGCCGAAGCGCGGAAAGCGGAACTCGAGAAACGGATCGAACCACGCGGCATCGAACGCATAGCCAAAGGCATTCATGTCGGCGATCACGTCATGCATGTCGCCAGCGACGAAATGCGGCAACAGCCAGCGGTCGTGCAGCGCCGTGCCCCAGCGCACCAGCTTGCCGCGGTACGGCCGCTGCCAGAAACGCGCCACCAGTGCGCGCAGCAGCAGCATCTGCACCGCGCTCATGCGCGCGTGCGGTGGCATCTCGAAGGCGCGGAATTCGAGCAGGCCGAGGCGCCCGGTCGGGCCGTCGGGCGAGTAGAGCTTGTCGATCGAAAACTCGGCGCGGTGCGTATTGCCGGTCAGGTCGGTAAGCAGGTGGCGCAACAGCCGATCGATGAGCCAAGGCTGCGCCGACTCGTCACCGGCGCGGCTCTTGCGCTCGAGTTGCTGGAACGCGATGTCGAGTTCGTAGAGCCGATCGTCTCGCGCCTCGTCGACGCGCGGCGCCTGGCTGGTCGGGCCGATGAACATGCCGGAGAAGAGGTACGACAGTGCAGGATGGTTCTGCCAGTAGGTGATCAGGCTCTGCAGCAGGTCGGGACGGCGTAGGAGCGGGCTGTCCGCCGGCGTGGCGCCACCCAGGGTGACGTGGTTGCCTCCGCCGGTGCCGGTATGGCGCCCGTCGAGCATGAACTTCTCGGTGCCGAGGCGCGACTGCCGGGCCTCCTCGTAGAGCGTCATCGTCGTCGCCATCAGCTCCCGCCACGACGACGCCGGATGGACGTTGACTTCGATCACGCCCGGATCGGGCGTGACGTTGAGCACCCGCAGACGCGGGTCGCGCGGCGGCGCATAGCCCTCGATCACCACAGCGAGCCCGGCAGCCTGCGCCGCGTCCTCGACCGCGACCAGGAGTGCCGCGTAATCCTCCAGGCGCGTGAGCGGTGGCATGAAGACGTGCACGTGCCCATGACGCACCTGCACGGTGAGCGCGGTCTTGACCACTTCGCGCGGCTTGGCGCCGCGTGCACGTCCGCTGCGCGCGCGGCGCAGGTCATCGCGGCGCGGCAGAGCGTCCTTGGGCGAGAACGGATCGACGGGTGGATCCTGCTCCACCTCGTCGGGCAACACGTCGGGTAAGGAAGCCAACGGCAGGCGCAAGCCGAGCGGCGAATCGCCGGCCACGGCATAGAGGCGCTCGCGACGCAGCGGCCAGGGACTCGATTCCCAAACGCTGAGCGCTTCGTGACCGCGACGCACCGCGGCGGCTTTGAGTGGAAGCACGAACCCGCACGGCTGGTCGAGGCCTGCGAGCAGCAGACGCGCGAGCCGGGCGCGCTCGCTCGCGTCGCCGAGATTGGCGTGCAGCGGGTCGGCATTAACCGGCAGCGCGGCCTCGTCCTTGAGTAGCTTCGGCACGTCCTCGTAGGCGGTGATGAGCAGCGTATCGGGAAGGCCGAGCGCGGAAACCAATGCGCTGCTGAAAGCGCGCGCCTCGGGGATGCCGTGATGGCCGGGCCGGCGCGTGTCGGCAAGCAGCGCCTCGTCGCGCCACAACGGCTCGTCGTCGGTGCGCCAGTAGACGCCGAGCGCCCAGCGCGGCAGCGGCTCGCCGGGATACCACTTGCCTTGGCCGTAATGCAGAAACCCGCCGCGCGCAAAGCGCCCCTGAAGCCGCCGCAGCAGCGTCTCGGCCAGTTCGCGCTTCTTCGGTCCCATCGCGGTGTAGTTCCATTCCGCGCCCTCCATGTCGTCGATCGACACGAACGTCGGTTCACCGCCCTGGGTCATGCGCACGTCGTGTGCGGCGAGATCGATGTCGACCGCCTCGCCCAGTGCATCGATCGCCGCCCATTGCGCGTCGCTGTAAGGTTTGGTCACGCGCGGATCCTCGTGCACCCGCGTGACCTGCATGTCAAAGGCGAAATCGACGTTGCACACGTCCGTGTAGCCGATCACTGGCGCTGCGTTGCCCGGGTCGGCGGTGCAGGCGAGCGGAATGTGGCCTTCGCCGGCGAGAAGGCCCGAGGTCGCATCCAGGCCAATCCAGCCGGCGCCGGGTAGATATACCTCGGCCCAGGCGTGCAGATCGGTGAAGTCGCGCTCCGGCCCCGGCGGCCCTTGAAGCGGCTTCTGATCGGCCGCGAGCTGGATCAGATAGCCCGAGGCAAAGCGCGCGGCAAGACCGAGGTTGCGCAGAATCTGCACCAGGAGCCAACCGGTATCACGGCACGAGCCGCAGGCCTGCTCCAGGGTTCGTTCCGGTTCCTGCACGCCGGGCTCCATGCGCACCAGATAGCGGATCTCCTGTTGCAGCTGCTGGTTGAGTCGCACCAGCATGGTGACGGTGTTGTCGCCCGGCTTGATCGTGGCCCGGAACGCGTCGAGCCACGTGGCCAAGCGCGGTCCGACCGGTGCGGTCTCGAGGAACGGAATGAGCTCCTTCGCAAGCGCCGGGGCGTAGACCATGGGAAAGGTCTCGGCATAGGGCTCGACGAAGAAGTCGAACGGATTGATCACCGTCATGTCGGCGGTGAGGGCGACGAGCACCTCGAGCTTGTCCGTTCGCTCGGTAAATACCAGCCGCGCCACCCAGTTGCCGTAGGGATCCTGCTGCCAGTTCAGGAAATGATCGGCGGGCGTTACCGAGAACGAATATCCAAGGATCGGGGTGCGGGTCTGCGGCGCCGGACGCAGCCGGATTTCATGCGGACCCACGTTGACCAGGCGGTCAAAGCGATAGGTCGTGCGGTGCTGCAGCGCGACGCGGATGGCCATGCCTGAGCGCCGATCACCAGTCGGGGTTAGGCAGCTGCGCGAACACGCGCCGCAGTCCCTCGCCCCACTGCGAGTGGATCATCTGGAAGTATGGATCGGATTCCTCGATGCGTCGCTGCAGCCGGATCTTCAGGGCGTCAGTTTCATACACGAGCAGA
>Ga0302324_100028408_pt1 | contig 10632 bp, 9 predicted proteins | sample Palsa_T0_1_FD_201949 | JGI IMG/M metagenome (GOLD analysis project Ga0302324, IMG submission 201949) | Peat permafrost microbial communities from Stordalen Mire near Abisko, Sweden - Palsa_T0_1 | ecosystem: Environmental > Terrestrial > Soil > Palsa > Peat permafrost | place: Sweden: Abisko...
GGCAATGGCCTCAAACGTTAGTGGTCGAAGCATCTATATGCATTGATCATAAATTGATCCGCAGCGGGCGCTGGGAAATTTGAAGTGGAAAGCTGATTGGTCAGTACGACAAACTCTGGGACGCCCACGGTCGATTCGGTTGGTTCTCAAAACATTAGTTAAGGAGGCGATCAATGGCAGCAATCGAACAGGATTCTGGTGCCGGCGAGTCTTCCGGCAACCAATGCTTTTCCGACCGTAGAAGCTTTCTAAAAGGGTCCGCCGCTCTTACAGCCAGCTTCTCTGCTCTACTTGGAGCGCTCTGTTTTCCCGAGACCACCCAGGCAAACGACTCGAATCTCAACATCTTTGGACCGAGACCCGGATATGGGCCGCAGCTGGGAACGTTCGTCTCCCAGTTCACATGCGCGAGGCGAACGGGGTAATCTCTGCAACCAAGGGCCTAACCACGGCCGACCTGGACTACCTCATCGACCCCAAGGCCAACACCAGCGGCGCCCTGATGCTCCACCTCGCCGCCACAGAGACCTACTACCAGCTCAATACCTTCGAAGGCAAGAAGTGGGACAGCTGGCCCGATTCCGTGAAGCAACAGTGGGATGCGGCGATGAACCTGGGGGACGCGGGTCGGAAAGCGATCAAGGGCCACGACCGAGACTACTACCTGAACATCCTCCAGGAGACCCGTGCGAAATCGCTGGTGGAGTTCAGCAAGCGCGATGACACGTGGCTCATGGCCGTCGACAAAGACTGGCCCTGGGGTCCAACCAACAATTTCTGTAAGTGGTTTCACGTCTGCGAGCACGAGGCGCATCACACCGGGCAGATCGCATTTCTGCGCAAACGCCTGCCCGGCGCCAAACCAGACTCAGATTAACCCACCGCATGGGTCGACCAGTATTTCTAGACTATTCTGCATCAGGGCTTGAGTTCAACGTGCTCACGACTCCTTGAGAAGCTCGAGCGGAGTGCGCAAGCGCCGGTGACGTCTTGGCTTGCTCTAAGTGGCGGCCCTGCTTGACAGTGCACATGCGCCGGTCGGCTTCGGTCAGCAGTTGTTCGGCGTTGGTGCCATCCGAAGGATAGAATGCCGCGCCAATGCTGGCGGACAGGAGATCTTCTTTAAAAATCTGACGGCCAACGCTCCTCGCGACACGGTCGACCAGTTCGCTACGCTCGCTTGCCGCTTCGGCCGTAAGACCCGGCAGAACGACGACAAATTCATCACCGCCGATTCGAGCCACGAGATCGTAATCGCGGCAAGCTCCCTGGAGCTGCTCCGCAAACATCTTCAGTACGCGATCCCCCTCCAGATGGCCCAAGCGATCGTTGACCTGTTTGAATCCGTCCAGATCGAACACCAGGACGGTCAGCGGGCTATTCGAACGTCTGCATCGAGACAACTCCGTTTCGAGATGCCGATAAAGAGAACGGGTATTGGGAAGGCCAGTGAGAACATCAGCCGTCGCAGAATCCTCGGCTTGTTTGAATTTCAATGCGTTGTCAATGGTGAGACCGAGTTTGGAACTCGCGCTCAACACAACGCGCAGATCGGGTTGGGAAAACGCATCTTGGGCAGTGCGATATAAAGCCAGCACGGCAACGACGTCCGCGTCGCCTCGCAACGGGACCGCGAGCGCCGATCGCAGACTGCTGAACTTCGTCGGATCGTTGAGATATCCCGGTTCGACCGACGGGTTGCCGTTCACAATCGGCTTATTGTTCTGCGCAACCCACCCGGAAAGGCCCTCCCCGAGAGGAATCCTTAGGGAGGAAAATAATCTGAAATTGTCGCCACTCACGTACTCCGCGGTCAACACTTCGCCAGAACGTAGGTAGACCGCCATTGCGTCATAGCTGACTAAACGTTTCAGTCGAACGGAAAACATGGAAAGAGTGTCGTCAAGACTTAGTGAGGCTCCTAAGTCGTGGCTCAATTCAAACAAGAGCTGAGCTTCCTGCCGCGCCGCCGCTATGCTTGCCAGGTAATGATTGTTATGCTCTTCATCGGTTTGCAGCGCGGGTTCCGAACCCTGCTCAAACCCAGCCGCCGGCGCCAAGCCCCTCTCCACTTTTGCGTCCACCGACAGTTTTGGAGGGCGCTCATGTTCTTTTTTCACGGCAAGTTTTTCCAGTTCCACATATCGTTCTTGCAGAATCTTGACCACCTGCGGGTCAAAGCTAGTCCCGGATTCGGACGCGACTTTGGCCATCGCCTGGTCCAGAGGAAGAGCCGGTCGATATTGCCGATGAGAAGCGAGGGCGTCCAGGCAATCGACTGCCGACAGAATACGGGCGCCGATCGGTATTTCTTCTCCTTTAAGACCACGGGGATAGCCGGAACCGTCCCATTTCTCGTGATGGGAGTGGACAATCGGCACGACCGGATAGGGGAATCGTACCTGTTCAAGGATCTCCGCTCCAACGATGGGATGGATTTTCATCCGGTCAAATTCCTCGGGAGTGAGCTTTCCCGGCTTCGAAATGATGTGCTCAGGAACCGCGAGCTTACCGATGTCGTGAAGCAGAGACGCCGCCCGCAACGCTTCCATTTCATCAAAGGTTAAGCGGAGTATTTTCGCGACTTCCATGGCGTACACACGAACTCGTTGCAAATGTTCGTGGGTAGTATGGTCCTTGGCTTCAATGGCGAGCGCAAGTGCCTCGATGGTGCGGAAATGCAACTTCGACATCTCCTCGGCATGAACTTTTCCATCTTCCAGTTTGCCGATATACAGCCGATAGGACCGATAGACGACGTAGACGACGGGAAGAGTAAGCAGAGCGGTCTGCCACCCGATCTGTCGATTGAGATAGCTGACAAAACCGGCAATCGCTGCTCCGATCAGGTAGTAAGGGAACGACCAGACATAGCCGTCGAGCCAGACTTGTCGAATCGATTTGGTTTCGGATAACGAAATAATCGTAGCCATCTCACAAGTATTGAACAGAAAGTAGACGATGGAGGCGCAGGCCAGAGCTAACGGTCGCTGGCCTTGAAGGACATGCACACTAAGGAATTTGAAGGTGCAATACGCGGCACTCGCCGCAACCGTTAACTGAGAAAAATTGAAGATTACTTGAATCGGCTTCAGTCGCTTGGAGGACTGCCAATAGGATTGCACAAAGACCGACGCCACGCCCAGCACCAGCATCTCGGCGTAGGTCATTTCCAGCATCGCTAAGAAAAGAAAAATAAAACTGACCGATAACGTCCCGTCAATTCCGGGCAGGGTCACTTTGAGCGTCGATGTCAGCAGTACGACCGAGAAGTAGCACAGAAACTCACCGTACCCGCTGATCGCGGGATGGGCAATGGCAGCCGCAAAGCATCCCAAGGCGGCAATGGCATTCGCGGCGACGAACGCTTTTGTACCGTCAACTCGAACCATACCTATTGATTGTTGTACAAAAAAGCGTCGCGGTGGGAGCCTGGTCGAGCATTGCAGGTTACGAAAGTGGATGCGGGAGCCCTCGCGATCAAGCATTCGAGAGTGGGACGAACTTTTCAGGGCCTCTGACCGCTAGGGGGGAAGTCCGGGAGGCGCCAGGGTTGGGACAAATTGGCCCGAACCCGGGGCAAAGGGCCAATCTGGGCCTATCGCCCCGCCCGAGTCTATCTCAAACCCCTTGTATTTTCAGTAGTCTAAGCCAAAACATTGTGTGGTCTGGCAAGTGCTTCTACGAAGTCGGGCCAAGTTGGCTTCGGAGTGTTTATGAAACAGTATTTGGTTGTGGTGGCATTGGCGTTGTTCATGACGGGCTCAGGATTCGCCCAGATATCGAAGCTTTCGCCCGACTTGGCCGGGCGGCACGACAATTCTCTGGTGGAAGTGATTATCCAGTACAAAGTCGCGCCGACTTCTGCGCATCGAGCCGCGATCGCCTCTCGGAAGGGAACGATCCTGACAGAGTTTTCCTTTATCAATTCGCTGCATGCCGCAGTGCCGGCGCCGCGACTGGCCGAACTCGCAGCCGACCCGGACGTCCAATACATAACACCCAATCGCAAGGTGGTCTCGAAACTTTACAACACCGCCGGGGCGGTGAACGCCCAGAGCGCCTGGAACCTCGGCTTGAGCGGCTCCGGGGTGGGAATCGCGGTGATCGACAGCGGCATTAACACGGTCTCAGATCTAAAGGCGGGAATACTGGGATTAGGGGCGAGCGTGGTCGCTAACGTCGACACTCTCGGCGGCGGTACAGCCGACCTTTACGGGCACGGCACGCACGTGGCCGGAATCATTGCCGGCGATGGCGCATCGTCAACCTGTACCGCCTGCAAAATTGAGCTGCACGGCCTCGCGTCTGGCGCGAGCTTAATCAATTTCCACGCCTTAGACCTGAACGGCAACGGAACCGATGCGTCGGTGATCCAGGCGATCAACCAGGCGGTTCTGCTTAAGCTTCTCTACAACATCCGAGTTTTGAATCTCTCCCTCGGCCGCCCGGTCTACGAAAGCTATACCCTGGATCCTCTGTGCCAGGCGGTGGAGCAGGCCTGGAAAGCGGGCATCGTGGTGGTGGTCGCAGCGGGCAACGAAGGACGCAACAATTCCGCGGGGACCAATGGCTATGGAACCATCGCCGCCCCGGGGAACGATCCTTATGTCATCACCGTGGGCGCCATGAACACCATGGGCACACCCAATCGAAACGATGACGTCATGACCACCTATAGTTCCAAGGGGCCGACTCCGATCGACCACATCGTGAAGCCCGATCTGGTTGCCCCGGGCAATCAAGTCATTTCGTTGCAGGCCTCGACCACCGCGACTCTGGTCGTCGACTATCCTGGCAATCGGCCGCTGCAGAGTTATTACCAGAGCAACGCGACACCCGGCGCGGTGTCGACCAAGTACTTCACGCTGAGTGGAACGAGCATGGCGACGCCGGTGGTAAGCGCCGCAGCCGCTCTCTTGCTCCAGCAAAACCCGCTCCAGACTCCGGACCAGATCAAGGCCCGTCTCATGCAGAGCGCCTACAAGGTGTTCCCGGCGACCTCCACCATCGCGAGCGATGGTCAAACTTTCGTGATTCAATACGATGTGTTTACCGTGGGAGCCGGGTATCTGGACATCCAGGCGGCGTTGGCGGACACGAACGTGGCTACTCTGCCCGCCGTATCGCCGACCGCGGCTTACGATCCAACGACGGAATCGGTTTACTTTGTGAAAAATACGTCCGCGCTATGGGGCAGTTCGGCGCTGTGGGGCAGTTCCTCGGTGTGGGGCGCGAATGAATTCACCAGTACACAATCGGCCCTATGGGGCAGTTCCGCATTATGGGGCAGTTCGGCCTTGTGGGGAAGCAGTACAACCCAGGGTTTTAGCGCCTTATGGGGTAGTTCGGCGCTGTGGGGCAGCAGTACGCAGACCCCGGATACGATGGCCATTTCGATCAACGGGGACAACAACTGATCCCAAGATAACCACCGAGGATTCGGACAGTGTTAGAGCAAGGACGTTATGACAATGGCCAGTTCCGATACGCGGTTTGAGGTTCCCGAACGGGGTCTTTTGCTCGAACATCTTCAGGGGCTGTCGGTCGCTATGCTGAAGGCGGCCACGAGCGCAATGGCGTTTCGGAGCCCGGAAACAAGGCTTTCGTTAGCGGAATGCGCAGGCGGTTGCCTGGCATTCAGCGGCACCGATGTCCCCTTGAGTCGCGCGGTTGGCGTCGGGACGGCGGGCCGCGTTAGCGAAGATGAAGTCGATCAGGTGGAATCCTTTTACAGGTCCCGGAACTCGGCGGTGCGGATCGCCGTCTCGGAGCGCACAAATTCGTGTCTACCAGAAATGCTGAGAAGGAGAGGTTACCAGTCCGAAGATTTCATGCAGAATTGGTGGCTCCCCGTAGAGGGCACAGCTGCGGTCAGGGAATCGGAGGATATCGAAGTTGTTCCTGTTGGCCTGCACCAGGCGGAAGCATGGGTAAGAACCGTGGCTGCGGGTTTTGCCGAGAAAGATTCACCGATCGACGAAGCGGAAATTCCCCCGCGGGCACTCGATACTTTCTACTGTCTGGGATTCGCTGACGGAGCCCAGCCCTTTTTCGCCAGGCATAAAGGCATAATCGCAGGCGGAGGGGTTCTGCACATTAGCGGAAAAACGGCCTTTATCCGAACTACGAGCTGTCGTCTAGACCATCGTACGAAAGGCGTTCAGCGTGCCTTGCTGGCCTTCCGACTGGAGGCCGCAGCCAGGGCGGGATGCCGTTTCGCATTCTCCAGCACCGATAAACCAGGGGCATCATCCCGGAACTTGCAAAGGTTTGGATTTATCGCCCTGTCGAAAAGTTTCACGATGTCCTTATAGCCGAGTACTCGGGTTACCCAGGTAACTTGCTAGCGAAGCCACGCGCCGATGTAATCACTTACATCTACATCTTGAGTCCCCGGGAGACATGAATTGTGTAGGAGTGCGGTCCGCAAGCGGGCGGCTGATTCCTGTCTTGACTGTGGTTTAGAAATTCTCCGATAGAACGAGGAGGTGACCGCATGACTTCGACCAGCCGCCGTTCGTTCGTGCGACTGCTTCTCGGCTTCGCTGTCCTCTTTGGTGCTCTGACATTCGGCTCGGCCTTCGCCCAAAGTGGCGGAGAGTTGCGCTTCTGCCTCCATTCCGAGCCGAAGACATTCGATCCTCTCTTGGTCGATGACGACGCTTCACTTTCGATCCGCTATCTGACGGGCGGAATGCTGGTGCGCGTCAATCGCAACACGCAAGAACTTGAACCGGAACTGGCGGAATCGTGGCAGGTATCGAAAGACGGCCAGCAGATCACTTTCAAACTTCGCCGCGGCCTTACCTTTTCCGACGGCAGTCCGTTTTCCCCTGAGGACGTTGCCTTTACCATGCAACGGCTCATGGACCCAGCGCTGCATTCCTCGACTGGCGACGCGTTCCGCTCCGGCAACGGCGCCCTCAGCACAAAAATCCTTGCGCCAGACCGGATCTCCATCATTTTTCCCGCACCCCTTGCCGGAATCGAGCGCCTATTCGATCAAGTCGCGATCATGTCCGCACATTCTCCCAAGAAAGAAATGGCCGTTTTGGGGCCATTTATGGCGGCAGAGTATAAAGCCGGATCCAGCGTGCTGCTGCGCCGCAACCCTAACTACTGGAAACAAGATTCCCAGGGGCGCCGCTTGCCCTATCTCGATTCCATCCGGCTCGACATTCAAGGAAATCGCGACGTTGAAATGCTGCGCTTCAAGCGCGGCGAACTTGATCTGATTAACGTCCTCGACAGCGACTACTTCGATCGCCTGGCCGCCACTTCGCCCCAGCTTACGCACGACGCCGGGCCTTCGCTCGATTACGATTTCATGTGGTTCAACCAAGTGGCCAGCGCCCCGATCCCCGAGTACAAACGCGCCTGGTTCCGTTCCACCAATTTCCGGCGGGCGATTTCTCAGGCTATCAACCGCGACGATCTGAGCCGTGTGGTCTTCCATGGTCACGCCCAGCCTGCCGCCGGCCCGGTTTCTCCCGCCAACAAATTCTGGTTCAACACCCGGCTCAAAGCCGAACCGTATCGTCCCGATGCCGCGCTGGCGCGCTTGCTAGCCGACGGTTTCCGCTTGCAAAACGGAGCGTTGTTCGATAAGGGGGGCAACGCCGTCGAGTTCTCGATCGTTACCAATGCGGGGAATCAATCGAGAGAACGCATGGCCGTCATGGTGCAGGAGGATCTCGGGAAGCTCGGCATCAAGGTCAACCTGGTCACGCTCGACTTTCCATCGCTGATCGAGCGCATTTCCCAGAAATTTAATTATGAAGCCGCTATGCTCGGCTTCCGCAATGTCGATCTCGATCCCAACAGTCAGATGACCATCTGGCTCAGCTCGGCTGAAAACCACGCCTGGAATCCGCAACAGAAATCACCGGAAACCGCATGGGAAGCCGAGATTGACCGTTTGATGAGGGCGCAGGCGTCGACCTCCGATCCAAAGAAGCGCAAGGAGAGTTTCGATCGCGTGCAGGAGATCGTCTTCGACCAAGCGCCGTTTATCTACCTGGTCAACCAGAATGCGCTGTCCGCCGTCTCCACCGCAGTCGAAGGAGCGAAGCCGGGAATCCTTCACCCGCAGACGTTCTGGAACGCCGAGCGTCTTACCCTGAACCCAACCACGCGGGCGAGCCGATAACCTAAAAGGGATCTCGCAACCATAACCTTACATTTAACGAATCCCAAGATCGAAGATTGAGGATCGAAGTACAAGTCCTCAAACGAGAGTGCATCCGGCCGCTTACCGCGCTGATGCTCGAAGATGCGCGAGCCCTGATTCAAAGCTACGCTCGATCCCTACAATTTAAGGCTGCACAGTGCCATCGGCTCGATCACGCTGCAGGATATGGTGGCTTGGCCGACGGGCTGGGATCCACGCGGACCGATCGTTCGGAAGAGGCACGTAGACAGCAAATTTTGATCGGAACGCCTCAGAAATCAGTTCTGCGAGCTGCTCGCTGGCGGTGTTGCTGGCGATCCGGTGACCTCCGGCCTCCGAGCGAGCAAATCAGCCACTTGCTGGCTCTGATCTGGAGAGTATCCCCATTTTCGTCGCAACCAGCACCTCCAACAACGTGGCGGTGTTACGAACGCTTCCTGCTATGGTGATGAGTCCTTCTGAGACCAGAGGATGTTGCTCCGACAGCGAGTCAAGACGGTCACTCACGTTGTAGAGTCGCTGAACTTCGTGCAGGATCGCATTCGAATGCATGGGGCACGCTGCTTTCGCGAGCAATCAAATAAAGGGCGGCCCCTTTGATCGGGACCCACCCCATACCACGGCGGACAATCCCCGTTACGCGGCTATAGCGACGTGATGGAAGGTCGAGGTGACCGTTTCAAACGTCTGAACCTTGGGCGTTCCATCGATCACTCTTGCAAATGTTCGCAACACTTCCGGGTAAAGATGGGTGTTGTAAGCATCGGCGCTGGCTTTGTTCTCCCACAGACTGATCGAAATCGCATCCACACTGCCGGGATTCGACAATGTGATTTCGTCCTTAAAGCCCTTCTGCTTGCGAAGCAAAGGAAGAATTTCGTTCTCAAGGGTCCGGGTATAGTCAGAAAGCATGTTCGATTTCAGGTGAAAAGAGACATTGCGTGCAAACATATCAACCTCCACTAGGTTGTTGTCGCTAAGAGGGGAGAACTTCAGATGACTGACTTAGTTTCAGGGAACCTGAAAGGAGGAGAACAATGCTCACTCCACCCCCACGGTTGCATTCCAGTGGCCCTCGGCATCAACCGCGCAACTTGTTGTTTCGATAGGTCGCATCGCGGAGATCCGGCGCGCCGAGTCTGGGTGTGGGTCGGTACTTTCGGCGGACAGCAAGCACAAACGGCAACTTTAAGGGAATGACAGTCACATGGGTCGCGTGGTTTTGTCCATTGGCGAAATATCCCCGTCTCTCCGCGTGCGAACGAACTTTCTCGACTGCTAGAAATCCCATCCCTCGCGCCACATCTTAGAATGTGCCTGGCCGTATCAGCTCAAACGCATCTTGGCGAGCGACGCACGAGCCTCACCGCCGCTCTTGTCAGGCACAATGGTTAATTCGAGCATTCCGACCTCGACGAGGTCAACGGCGTAGTCCTCGATCTCGCGGATTCCTCCCGGGGAACTGAAATTCCACTGCTGGCGCACGATTTCCCGGAAAGGTTCTCCAACGTGCGAAGACCATCTCAAAACGAACTCCTGCGTGCGGGAAACCTCGCTATCCTCAAAGGCCAGCCAAATACGTCTGAGCCTTTGTGGGCTGTCGAAAATGAGCCGTATGGTTTGACTTCCCGGCTCGGAGGCGCGCCAGCCTCGCTTCTGGTCTCCTAGGAGCGCAGATTCAATCGGATAATTCTCATCTTCCGATGAAACCTCGACCGAAGCCGCTTGCTCCACGTCCAGCCAACCCTGGTCCGGAGCTGGGATACTCTCGGGAACTCGGGTTACCTTCTTATTCTTACGCATAAACACTACGTTACGCTCATTTATAGCATCGTGCTCGGTGTCTGCAGACAGTCCGAACGTCACCTCAAGAAATCCAAGGGTAGCAAGAAGACCCCTTGCCGCGCTCCAATCCTTATCATTCCAGACGAACCGCGAGCGACGGAACAGCGATCCACCAGCGCGTCGTATTGCATGCTCAAAAACTTCGACGCGAGTTCTGATTGGACTCGACGATTCTTGCCGGGTTGCCCCCAACTCCGAACCGATGCCCACCTGCGACAATGTGTTCCCTCGGTCTGGCCGACATCGACCACGGATACAGCCCGGCATCGGTACGCTTGTCCGGTTTTCGGCTGTATGAAAGTACAATATCGATAAGACATTACCGTATTTTTCAATACTCATTGGACAGCGCCAGCATGAATCGCTGCGACTCCCGAGTTCGTGCCCGAAAGCAAAATGCCTTGAGGGAACTATGTCTAGAAAATTTGATGTGATCGCAGTCGGAACAGGATCAGCCGCCTCGGCGGTGGCGTTGCGTTCTCGCAAGGCAGGATGGCAGGTTGCGATCGTGGATTCGAGGCCCTACGGAGGAACCTGTTCTCTGCGGGGATGCGACCCAAAGAAGGTGCTCGTCGGAGCTGCCGAATCGGTTGACTGGATTCATCGAATGAAGG
>Ga0302324_100028410_pt1 | contig 10632 bp, 5 predicted proteins | sample Palsa_T0_1_FD_201949 | JGI IMG/M metagenome (GOLD analysis project Ga0302324, IMG submission 201949) | Peat permafrost microbial communities from Stordalen Mire near Abisko, Sweden - Palsa_T0_1 | ecosystem: Environmental > Terrestrial > Soil > Palsa > Peat permafrost | place: Sweden: Abisko...
AAAGCACGCGCGAGCGGTTGGGCGTATTGCTCGCTCCCGGGATCGAAGCGCAAGCCGCAGATAAATTGGGAGACAAGGCCAATCAGTTTCTTTGGAGCACGATCAGCGGAACGTGTCTGTATGCCGCAAAGAGGATTCCGGAGATCGCCGAGAGCATCGTTGACGTGGATCGCGCCATGCGCTGGGGATTCGGCTGGCAGCTCGGGCCGTTTGAAATCTGGGATGCGGTGGGCGTCCCGCGAATGGCGGCGGCGCTTGAGCGAGAAGGGAAGGCGCTGCCTCCGCTGGTGACCGGGGTTCTGGCGTCTGCGACGAAATCCTTCTACGCAAAGGAAGAGGGTGGAACGCGCTACTTTGATTTGGCTTCGAAGTCAGCAAAAACTCTGGAAGAGCCCGCGGGAATTATTTTCCTGAAGTCACTCAAAGAGCGCACGCCGGTGGTGAAGGAAAATTCCGGTGCGAGCTTGATCGACTTGGGCGACGGCGTATTGTGCTGCGAGTTCCACTCCAAGATGAACGCGCTTGGCAGCGATATTCTGTCCATGCTGCAGGCCGGGACGGCGCTGCTGGAGACGGAGTTTGACGCCATGGTGATTGGCAATCAGGCGCCCAATTTTTCCGCCGGCGCAAATTTGATGCTCTTGCTGATGACCGCGCAAGAAGGCGAATGGGACGACATTCACCTCGCCGTGCGGCAGTTTCAGCGCGCCACGATGGCCATTAAGTATGCGGTGGGTCCGGTAGTTGCCGCGCCACAGGGTATGGCGCTCGGCGGGGGATGCGAGATCAGTCTGCACGCGGCGAGGATTCATGCGTCGGCGGAGGCCTACATCGGGCTCGTGGAAGCGGGAGTGGGGCTGATTCCAGGCGGCGGTGGAACGAAGGAAATGCTGGTGCGCGCGGCCGAACGGAGCGCGGGTGGCGACAATCTGGATTTCACGCATGCGCTTCGGCCTATCTTTGAGAATATCGCCATGGCCAAGGTTTCCACCAGCGCAGAAGAAGCGCGGGCCATGGGGTACCTGCGTCCCGCGGACCTTGTAGCCATGAACGGCGATCGTCTAGTGGCGGACGCCAAGGCCACGGCGCTGGCCATGGTGCGGGCGGAGTATCATCCGCCGGCGCCGGCGGAGATACGCGTCCTTGGGGAGGAATATCTGGCGCTTGCGAAGCTGGGCATCCACTCGCTTCTGCGCGCCGGGTATGCCAGCGAGCACGACGCAGTTGTGGCGCGGAAACTCGCGTACGTGATGGCCGGAGGCTCGCTCACCTCTGCGCAAAATGTGCCGGAACAATATATTCTCGATCTGGAGCGAGAGGCTTTTGTCAGCTTATGCGGCGAGCGCAAGACCCAGGAGCGCATCGCCTTCACGCTGAAGACCGGAAAGCCGCTCCGAAACTAATTTGGCGGCATTGGGCGGGCAACTCATCCACTTGCAAAGCGTTCTTAGTAGCCGGGGCGGGCGGCGGCGCGTTTGGCCGTTCATCGCTACAATAATAATAGGCACTCAGAGGATCGTGATGATGATCAGAGGCGTCGGGAAATTTTTGTGCGTGGCGGTCGCGGTAGCGGGTCTCGCGTCACTGGTTGCTTGCGGCGGGAATGGTAACGGCGCGGTTTCCCCTCCGCCACCACCTCCCAATACCTCTGGCCCGGTGGTGATATTTCCAGGCACCGTCAGCGTTCCATTGAGTGGGGCGGTTGATTTCACGGCATTTCTTCCCGGGGTTTCAGCGCCTCACTTTACCTGGAGCGTGAGCGGAACGGGCAGCGGGTCGATTAACGCAAGTTCCGGCGTTTACACCGCGCCAACATCCGTACCAAGCCCGGCCACGGCGACCATCACGGCGACGGACACGACAACGAGCAAGACCGGGACGGCAACCATCAACATCACCTCTGCGCAAGGCGTGGCGGTGAGCCCCGCAGGTATCGCCGTGCCCGCTGGAACCATGCAGACATTCATTGCGACCGTGGGTGGCGTTGCGGTGGCGCCGACGTGGCAGGTCAACGGCACGCCCGGGGGAGACGCAGTCCACGGCCAGATCAGTGCCGGCGGAGTCTACACCGCGCCGCTGAGTCCTCCGCCCGGAGGCGTGACGACCATCACCGCAGTGAGCGGCGGCAATGTCGGGACATCCGCTGTTACAGTAGTTTTTTCCGGTAATTCCTTCAGCGGAGGATACGCTTTTTCCTACGGCGGCTCCGATTCTGGCGGCCCGCTGGCCGTCGCCGGGCGATTCACGGCAAATTCGGCTGCTGGAACGCTAAGCGGCCTGGAGGATTACAACTCGCTAAAGATAAAAACACCGGCGCAGGCTCAGACGATCACCGGAACATTTTTGGTGAACCCGGATGGCAGTGGCAGCGCCACGGTGACCGACCCGGCGATCGGCGGCAGCGACACGTGGCATTTCGCGCTGACGGCGAGCACGCAGGGGGGCGCCGCCGCGCATGCCTTATTGTTACGGTTCGATTCGGCGGCCACCGGCAGCGGAAGCATGGATCAGCAGAACCCCGTGCAACTTACGCTTTCCGCCTTCGTGAATAACTACGCGTTCGAATTGAGCGGATTCGATCCCAGCGGGAAAGCGTTGCAAATGGTTGGGAAGTTCAGGGCCGATGGGCTCGGCAACATCCCCGTGAATTTCGCCGTCGAAGACATCAATGATGGCGGGACGAGCACCCAGAGCGCCGCGGACCTGACGCTGCACGGAACTTTCTTTCTGGACCCCATGTTTCCCGGGACCGGACGAGGTATTCTGCAGCTCATCAACACCAGTACGCAATTTCCCGGCACCTTTAATTTTACGTTTTACATGGTTGACGGCGCTCACCTGAAGATCGTTGAAAATGACGTCAACGCTCTGCTGGCAGGCTCCTGCACGAGCGCTCCCAACACCAACGGCACCTTTGCGGCCAGCATCCTGAAGGGCAACTACCCCTTCGTTCTGGGCGGAGGAACGTCGGGCGACGCGCCCCTTGTCGAGGGAGGAATCATGGCGGCCAATGGCTCCGGCCAAATGACGGGCGGCGTGCTGGACATCAACAACAACGGTTCGGCCGCGTTGGCACAGATGCTCACGGAGTCGGGCTACACGGTCGACCCGAACCTGGGCCGTATTGCGCTGCAACTTGCGTTGAGTTCGTCCAACATCTTGAACTTCGCCGCTTATACAACTTCGTCCGGCTCTCTTGAAATCATCGAGCTCGATACGGATAAATCCACGAGCGGCGCCGCCTTCCCGCAGACGAATACCGGACCGTTCGCCGGGAGTTTCGCGCTCAACCTGGCGGCCGTGACGAGCGGCAGCAAGACTTTTGCTGGCGAGAACGTGCTGGGGGCGATACAGGTCAATTCTTCGCTCGATGCTCTTTCGGGAACGCTGGACGTCAATAACGCAGGAAGTGTGACATCCGGCGCGCCGCTTGGAACCTCGACCAGCACCATCATTAGCGCCGCCGACGCGAACGGGCGCGGGACGGCGAGCCTGATTACGAGTGGAACGACTTTTGGCATTGCCTATTACGTTGTTAATCCCGCCACGGTGTTGTTCATAGGGACGGATAATTCGCGCGTTGCGGCAGGCAACGCAATCGCCCATTTTTAGGCGCTTTAGCGCCGACCGGCGCAGCAGTGAATGTGCCGATCCGGGCCACAGGCGCGACCGTCGCGATATATAGATGAATGCGGTTCGTGGCCGTGTTGGCCACGGCATACCCGAGTTTCCCAAGAGCCACCCCCGGTACAAAGGTACTATTGCCGTTCTTTGCTCTGACCTCCGAGAATTCCAAAAGCGCAGCACATAAGCACTTAAGGGGGAGAACGGCGTTCTGCCGCTCGTACCATTATGATGCCAGTCAAGGACACAGTAGAAAAACCGATACCAGCCAGTGCGCCTTCTGCGTCCCAGCCTGCCGCGACCAGCAAGCAGGAAACCGGAGGCCTGCGGTCCGATGCCGTCTCGCTGGAAGTGCCCGTCAAGGTGCACGGGTCGCGCATCACGGAAGTCGTCCGCGACGTTACGCCGCACACCGAGCCTTTTGAGGAAGAAACTTCCACGATGATCGTGTTCCCGCAGGGCGGCGTGCTGAAGATGTCGACGGCCGTCAGCGTGGGACAGATGTTGGTGGTCACGAATTTGAAATCCGGCCAGGATGCGATTTGCCGGGTGCTGAAAGTACGCGCGTATGCAAATACGCAGAGCTACGTGGAAGTCGAGTTTACGCATCGGCAAGCGGGATATTGGGGAGTGCAATTTTCCTCCGATGTTGTCGAAGCGCCGAAAAAGCCAGCTTCATTGACCGTGCCGCGCCCGCCCGTTCCGACCGCGACGTTTGAGGCGCCTCCGCCTCCGCAAAACCAGCCGATCCCTTTGAACAAAGTGCCGATGACCCCGACGCCGGTCAAAGCGTCCACCGAGCCAGTGAAGGCGGCCTCTCCGTTCGTGGAAATCGGATCGCAAGAGGATGTGCAGGCATCGGCGACGCCGACGGCGGCAAGGCCGAGCGTTGTGGCGCCCATGGCGCCCGCGAATGTCAAAGCGCGTGGCGTCGAGCCGCCGAAACAATCTGCTCCGCCGGTTTCGCCAGTGGCGTCGCCCTCCGTCGCAGAACTGCGAGGCGATGCGCAGTCAGCACCAGAGACGGTGGATAACGATGAGCCGGTGCTGATTCTCGAGGATAGTGAGAGCCGAGCCGTTGAAACGTCACCGGCACCAAGCGCCGCCCCCGCCTTCCGGACATTTGACAGTAGCGCCAACCCGGCGGGCAAGCGAACTGCCGCACGGGAAATGTTCGGCGTTTCGCTCGAACCCGAAAAAGCAGTAGCTGAAGGCGAAAACTCCAGGAACCTGATGTTAATCGCCGTCGCCGTGCTGCTTTTGGTCGCCGCGGCTGGCGGCTACTTTTTCTTCCATCAACATGCTGCTGTGCCAGTTGAGCAGGTCGCTCTGCCGTCCACACAAGAGGTCACACCTCCGAGTCCGGCTCCGAGTGTGGCTGCGCAGGCCCAGCCAGCCGCACCGGTAAGTACGGGCAGGTCTGCGCCGGCACCGCGCTTGGCGGCCGCCCCAGCGCCGACCCCGGCTCGCGTTCGTGAAGAAGCCCCCGTGGAAACGAAGCAAGCCGCGCGGAATGAGGCGCCCGCTCCAGCGCCGCCTGAAGCACAGCCCGGTGCCGAAGCGCGGCGTCCGTCTGGCAACATGCCGAGTTTGTTTGGCGCACTGAACGCGCACCCGGTTGCGTCCCATTCCGCGGCCCGGGAAAATGAAGCGCCGGCTATTCCAATAGGGGCTCCCGCGGTGGCACCTGAGAGCCTTGCCGTCATTGCGCAACCGGCTGCGGGTCTGCCCGCACCGCCAACGGCTACGAAAGCTCCCCGTCTGATCTCATCCGTCTTGCCGGTCTATCCGGACTTTGCGCGCCAGAGAGGAATCGACGGTACCGTAGTAATCCAGGCCACCGTCGAGGCCAACGGTACGATCGGGACCACAAAGGTGCTCTCCGGTCCCCAGTCGCTGCGCGAAGCGGCTCTTCACGCGCTGCGCCAGTGGAAGTACGAACCGGGCAAGATCGACGGACAGACGGCTCCAGTCGACATCACCGTCACCTTGCACTTCAACGGCAAGTAACGCCGCGAATGGCGTTTCCGCGAACCTCCGCGGCGGAAACCGCTTCTGTTGCTTTTTGCCCTTGCAGGGCATCCAATGTATCTGCTTCATTCATTCGATCTATGAGGTGAAATGATCCGCGGCTGCGTGCTGCCAGCTTTCGCGGCCGCGAGCGAGGTGCGAATATGCGTGACGCCGTGATTGTCAGCTCTGTGCGGACCGCCGTCGGGAAAGCTCCGAAAGGAACGCTGCGGGCGACGCGGCCCGATGATTTGGCGGCGCTGGTCATTAAGGAAGCAATTGCCCGGGCCAATGGCCTGGACGTGAACGAGGTCGAGGATGTCATTCTCGGCTGTGCCACTCCCGAGGGCGAGCAGGGAATGAATGTTGCGCGCATCGCTTCGCTGCGCGCGGGACTGCCGGTTGGCGTATCGGCCATGACCGTGAATCGATTCTGCTCCTCCGGTCTGCAAGCCATTGCCATCGCAGCGCAACGCATCATGGCTGGGCAAGGCGACGTGGCAGTCGCCGGGGGCGTCGAGTCGATGAGCATGCTTCCGATGGGCGGGCACAAGATCTCGCCAAATCCCTGGCTGATGGACCACTACCCGGATACCTACCTCAATATGGGCCTGACCGCGGAGAACGTAGCGAAGAAATACGAGATCTCCCGCCTGCAAGCTGACGAGTTTTCGCTGGCCAGCCATCAAAAGGCGATTGCAGCAATCGCCGCCGGAAGATTTAAGGATGAAATCGTGCCGGTGGCGGTGAGTAACACAATTTTGTCCAATGGCAATGGCGCCGCCCGTCCCAAAACCCAAGACAGCGTGTTTGCGACCGACGAAGGCCCGCGCGCCGATACTTCGCTCGAAGCTTTGACGAAGCTCAAGCCCGCATTTCACGCGCACGGTGTAGTGACGGCAGGGAATAGCTCGCAGACCAGCGACGGCGCTGCCGCTTCGGTATTGATGAGCGCCGAGCGCGCCGCCGCCCTGGGATTAAAGCCTCTCGCGCGTTTTGTCGCTTTCGCCACGGCCGGCGCGCCGCCCGAGGAAATGGGCATTGGCCCCGCGTATGCGATTCCCAAAGCGCTGAAAATTGCTGGACTCAAGCTCGATCAGATCGAAGTAATTGAATTGAACGAGGCTTTTGCCGCGCAGGCGCTGGCGGTGATCAAGACTACGGGAATTGATCCCACACGCGTGAATGTCAACGGCGGAGCTATCGCCTTAGGGCATCCGCTCGGGTGCACGGGAGCGAAGCTCACGGCGACGATTGTGCGCGAACTTGAGCGACGCCAGGCGCGCTACGGATTGGTGACCATGTGCATTGGCGGCGGCATGGGAGCGGCGGGAATCTTCGAGCGCGTCGCTTAGCGGCGGCTATAGCTTACTCTCCACGCGAGTACCCGTGCATCCAACGGCCTCTTATGCGGTACGGTGTACAATGCTGCTTCTCGGGTCGCACGCTAATCTGCCAAGTGCGGCCTGCCGCAAACTGAAAGAGAGAATCCGCATGTCCACCACACCGGTTTCGCGCTCCCTGCATCGCGGCGGAGAATTCCTTACTTCATCCGTCGACGCGCGAGACGTGTTTACCCCGGCCGACTTCAACGACGACCAACGGTTGATCGGCCATACTGCCGAGGAATTCGTCGCCAAAGAGGTTGTTCCCCATATCCCTGAACTCGAAAAGCACAAGGAAGGCCTGATGCCTTCGCTGGTTCGCAAGGCCGGCGAACTCGGCTTGCTGGGCGGGGGAATCCCTGAGGAATATGGCGGCGCGGCGCTCGATAAAGTCTCGTCAGCGATCCTCTCCGAGAAATGCGGCGTGTACGCGTCGTTTACGTCCGCGTTTGGCGCGCACACTGGTATCGGCACGATCCCGATCGCTTATTTCGGCACCGAGGCGCAGAAGAAGAAATATCTCCCGAAGATTGCCACCGGCGAGTGGCTGGCCTGCTACGCGCTTTCCGAACCGCAAGCGGGCTCGGACGCGCTGGCCGCACGCACGCGCGCCGTGCTTTCGCCGGACGGCAAGAGCTGGATTCTGAACGGTCAGAAAATGTGGATTACCAGCGGAGGATTTTCGGACGTCTACACGGTTTTCGCGAAGGTCGACGGCGACAAATTCTCTGCTTTCATTGTCGATCGCAACACGCCGGGTTTTTCCGTCGGCGCGGAGGAAAACAAACTGGGTATCCGCGGCAGCTCCACCGTGCCGCTGTTCTTCGAAAACGCAGCGATCCCCAAGGAGAACCTGCTGTACGAAATCGGCCGTGGCCACATCGTAGCCTTTAATACCTTGAACGCGGGCCGCTTTGCCCTGGGAGCGTATTGTCTGGGCGGGTGCAAACTGATTCTTGGCGTGGCTTCGAAGTACGCCAAGGAGCGCACGGCTTTCGGAAAGTCTATTTCGGAATTCGGGCTGATCAAGGCCAAGCTCGGGGAGATGGCGATTCGTACCTACGCGCTCGAATCGATGATCTACCGCACGGCGGGCGCGATGGAGGCGATGGTGTCCGGGTCCTCCGCTGGCAGTGACAAAGTGAAGCAGTCCATGGAAGTCCTCGAAGAATATGCTGTCGAGAGTTCCATTAGTAAGGTGGTCGGCAGCGAGGCCCTTGACTACGTGGTCGATGAAGCAGTGCAGGTTTTTGGAGGCTACGGGTTTCACGAAGACTACCCCGTAGCCCGTGCCTATCGGGACAGCCGCATCAATCGGATTTTCGAAGGCACGAACGAAATCAATCGTCTGGTCATCATTCAAATGCTGCTGAAGCGGGCCATGGCGGGAACTCTTCCGTTGATCCGGGCGGCTAAGAAACTGGGCGAAGAGCTGCTTGCGGGGCCTTCTTTCGAGGAGTCGGCGTCGGGCGAGTGGACGGAGGAAGAGCATTCGCTCGGGCAATCGAAAAAGATTTTCCTTCTGGCGGCGGGAGCCGCGGTCGAGAAGTTCCGGGATCGGCTCACTGATAATCAGGAAATTGTCGGCTGTCTCGCGGATATCGTGATGGACGTTTACGCTATCGAATCGTCATTGCGCCGCGCCCAGAAGGCGGCTTCCGCGGGCAGTCAATCTGCAGGGCTAATGGCCGATGCGGCGCGGGCCCTTATATACGATGCCATCGATCGTATCGAGAAGAACGCGCGAACGGCTCTCGCGGCCACCGCTGAAGGGGACACGCTGGCTACACAGCTTGCCGCGCTACGACGACTCGCGAAGCACACTCCCGTGAATACGATTGCTCCACGCCGCCGCGTTGCGGATGCCGTTCTCGCGCAGGATCGCTACCCATTCGAGGGCCGCTAGTAATTTTCTTTCGCTGGCTGCTACTGTTTCGAGATTGTTTCCATACGTTTGCCGCGGGTCTTGGCGCTTCGGTCATTTTTGGTCACCCCTGTCTCAAACCGTAGACATCTCCCAAAATAAGAAATCTTTTCTCCTATTCACCGGCTTGGATGGTGCGCGGTAAGCCTGATTTCAGTCACTTACGAGATCTGCGCCGCTTGGACTTTCTGTTGCATCTGATGGTACGAGGATGACGAATTATATGGAAATCGGGTTTTCAGGATCGTTGGCGAAGCTCCGAAAGGCGTTCATGCACTCCAAGCTTCGCTGGGCTGCGATTCCGGTATTGGGAATTGTGCTGATCTTGCAGGTTTACTTCTTCCGCGAGATGGTCGCGGCGGAATTGCTCTTTGGACTTGCTTTTCTGGTGATGCTTGCGCTTGTTGGAATCTTCTATGTAGTCGGAGCTATTGGCGAGCGGGGGTTGGAGGTCGCCGAAGTGGCGGTGCGAGCGACTGGCCGATTTGCCAGGCGTGGCTACAATGCTCTCGAAGTGTTTGCTAGGAAGTCGGTTCGGCACCCGGAATCTGCTCGATAGTCTCCCTGGCGGGAGTCAGACCCGGACACGAACCAAATGTGCAGCCGCAGGTGCCGGGGAACTGGCGCCTGCGGCTTTTTTGTTTTATCGGTTACAGCTCCGAACTTCTCTCATCCGTCGTTCACAATCGTCGACGGGCGAAGTGCTAAGATTTAGGCGGTTGCAATCAACCGCTTTTCGAGGCTGCCGCGGTGACTTTGGATCGCCGACAATTCCTCAAGATCGCCGCGCTGGCTGGCGCGGCCACTGCCGTTTCCGGCGCTGCGAACTTTGATCGGGCCGCGGCGCAAGATTCCGTTCCGGGATCATTCGATTTCGTTTTCTTCACGGATACCCACATCGAGCCCGAACTTGACGCAGCGCATGGTTGCGATATGTGCTTCCGTAAGATCGCTTCTCTCCGGCCGGAGTTCGCGATCAATGGGGGCGACCATGTCTATGACTTGCTGGGCGCCAACGGGCGCCGCGCCAATTTGATTTTTGATCTTTACGAGAAAACGCAGCAGTTGCTGGAGATGCCTCTCTACCACGCCATCGGCAACCATGATGTGTTCGGGATTTACGCCCAGACGGGCGTGTCACCGAGCGATCCGGGATACGCAAAGAAGATGTATGAAGACCGGCTAAGCCGGCACACTTACTACTCCTTCGATCGCAAGGGCTACCACTTCATTGTGCTCGATTCCATCCAGCCGACGAACGACCGCTTGTGGCAGTCGCGGATCGATGACGAGCAATTGCAGTGGCTGGCGAACGACCTGCAACAGACGGGCGCGGTACGCCCGATCATAGTGGTCGTGCATGTCCCGATGGTGACGGGTTTTGCGACGTTTGCGCCGAAATCGACGGATCAGCACAAGTACAACACCTACACCGTGGACAATACGATCGATGTGCTGCCGCTCTTCGAGGAACACAACGTGCTGGCCGTGCTGCAGGGGCACACCCATGTGAACGAGTTGGTGCGTTACAAGAATATCGACTTCATCACCAGCGGCGCTGTCTCCGGAAATTGGTGGCACGGACCTCGAATGGGTTTCCCCGAAGGATTCACGGTAGTCAGCCTGCGCAACGGTGCGCTGACCACGCGCTACGAGACGTACGGCTTCCACAGTGTCGATATTCGCGAG
>Ga0302324_100028412_pt1 | contig 10631 bp, 10 predicted proteins | sample Palsa_T0_1_FD_201949 | JGI IMG/M metagenome (GOLD analysis project Ga0302324, IMG submission 201949) | Peat permafrost microbial communities from Stordalen Mire near Abisko, Sweden - Palsa_T0_1 | ecosystem: Environmental > Terrestrial > Soil > Palsa > Peat permafrost | place: Sweden: Abisko...
CGCCGGGCCGCTCGGCTCGACTCTGGTGAACGCGCTCGCAATGGCCGCAACGATCGCGCTCGTCGCCTACGCCTTTTTCTTCCTCGTTCGCAACGCGCCACGCGAACGCTGGGCATTCGTCGTGCTCGCGCTCTGCGCGCCGTTCTTGCTGTTCGTCGCGCGGGATCTGACCGGTCACGGCCGCTTCGTCTATCAGGCGCGCTATTTTCTACCGCTTCTGCTCGGGGTGCAGTTGGCCGTCGCCTATACGTTCGCGCGAAAGCTGCAGGCCGCGCCGCCCAGCCGGCTCTGGCGAGGCGCCTTCGCCGTCGTGCTCGCGTGCGAGCTCGGCTCGTGCCTGATCGCCTCGCAAGCTCGCACGTGGTGGAACAAAGATTACGAGCGCAGCCCCGAGGTTGCGGCGCTGGTCAACCAGGCTTCCGCTCCGCTCGTCGTCAGCGATTACTTCACGCCGAGCATCCTGGATCTAAGCCGCTATCTGGCCCCGAGCGTGGCTCTCTCGCTTCGGCTGAAGTGCGCGACGTGTCTCGTCGCGGTGTCGGAACGGCCGTTGCCCGCGCCGGAAGAGCGCCGCGCCACGTTCGTGCTCGGAATACCGGACGCTGCGAGCGACCACCGCTATCGCTGGATCGACGCGCGCCCGTATCCGCCGGCGCCGGATCCCTTGAACATGTTCGAGCGGATCTAAGCGCGCGCTTCCCCGCTGCGCGCCGGGATCGTTCGACGCACCAGCGTGCGCGCGGTCTTCCGCAACGGAATGAAGAATTCCATCGCCTTCGCCTTGCCCGCGTCGAGGCGCGGCGCCGCGCCGGGGAGGGCCGGACGAAAGCCGAGACGCCGCAAGTAGTGATTGAAAGCGCGCGTTCGCCCCAGCGAACGCGTCGCGTCGGTCTCGTACGAGATCGCGTAGGAGATCGAACGGCTCGCGCGCGTCTGCACCCAGTGCGGACAGTTCTGCGGCTGATGCAAACCTTTGCCGGCGACAAGTTCGAACGAGTGCTCCCGAGCCGGGTCGCGGCCGGCGAAATCGACCTGACCGATGTCGACGATTCCGGCGACGTAGAAGCGCTCGAGCTCCGCCTCCGAAAGGACCGCGGGTTCGTAGAGGTGATAGACCTTTTCGCCGGCGACCTGAAAAAAGAACGTGACTTCGGGATCGAAATGGAAGGGCGTAATGGTCGCGGCGGAGCTGATCAAAATTGACGAGGCGAGACGCACGATCCGCTCGCCGCCGAGACCTCCACGCATTTCGGTGATCTGGTCGAAAAGCGTCTGCAGAAGTTCCCTGAAGCGCGGGTCGTGCTCTTCGGGCCGCTTCAAGAGAATGCGCGTCTCCGTCGTCTCGAGCCGGTCGAAGGCCTCGAGCGGCGTGCACGTGCCGCTCGGCACGGAGTAGAACTCGGTTCCCGGCGAGCGCGCGCCGCCTGCCACGAAGAAGTCGCCTTGGTACGCGCCGGCGAGCGTCCGCAGCGTGCTTTCGCTGAAGAGCTCGAGGGTGCCGAGAGCGTGCTCGAACCCGAACGGCTTGCGGTCGTACTTTTCCGCGCGCTGGCGGATGTCGCTCATCAAGGGCGGTGCCGAAAGCAGCATCGTTAGTTCGGCCCCGCCGTCTGCGCGAAGTACAGTCCCGAATAGCCCTCGACGCCGTGCTCCGGAAAGAACGGAATGCTGCATGACACTCCGGGCGAACGCCACGCATCCCGCAACTCGTAACCGAGCGCCTCGATCGATGCGATGAAGTCTCTACGATTGAAGAGGTGATAGGGGCAGAACGAGGTGCCCATGTTGTGCAGCGTCACCGCGCCGGAAGCCTCGTAAAGCGGCACTTTGTTGAAAATGAGATGCTCGGGCAACGCGCTCGCGAGCTGTAAGCTTCCGAACGGGTCTTCCACGAACTGCACCACGCCCGACGCGAGCAAGATGCCGGCGTCCGCGAGCGCTTCGAGCCGCGGCGTAAAGCGCAGCGCCGTTGCGGATTCGCGGCGTGCGATCTCTTCGCCGCGCTTGAGGATCGCGGGGACGTCGTTGACGGTCCACACCAAGTCTTCCGGATACGTCAGATACGGGCGAAAAGCGAAGTACTTGATTCCGACGTTCCCGCCCCAATCGAAGACGCTGCGGGCCTTCGGCAGAAGCTTCTCGAGCCAGAAAAGAACGGGATAGTCGCTGGGGTGTACGTCGAGCCACTCATCCATCATGCGTTCGGCCGACGGCTCGTTATCGTACCCGACCTGGCTGTCGAGCGGAACGGCGCGCAACGCCGTCGCGAAGTCGGGATAAATGCCGTTGAAGAGCCGCGCGGTTCCGCGCACCGAATTGAAGTGACGCCGGTAGGCGCCCGCAGCGGCACCGCGCACGAGCGGCAACTCGGCGGCCGCGGAGATCAATCCGCGCAGATGGCGCACCGGTTTCGTCACGGGCCGTGTCTCCCGAAACTCGAGGCGGCCGTCGCGCGAACGGTCCGCGCCGCTCCGTAGACGGCGCTCTTGATCTTGGCGACGGCGGGCGCGCGCTCGGGCGGCGCGGGTTTGAGGCCGGCCCGGCGCAACCAGTAGTTCGCGCGATAGACGTCGGCGAGCAGCGCGTCGCGATAGTGAAAGTTGACGCTGAGGGAAACGGATACTTCGGGTCCGTTCCGGACCCAGTGCGGCGAGTTGACGGGAATGTGGACCGCACTGCCCGGCGTCAATTGGAAGGTCCGAGCGCGGTCGGCGAACTCCGCGCGATAGCGCGCCGCGTTGTTGTCGACGGCCCAGAAACGTTCGATCTCTTCTTCGGGCAGAACCTCACGATCGCTGCGATCGAAGACGCTCAGGCTCTTCGAGCCCCGGATTTGGAGCAGACAATTGCATTCGCGGTCGATGTGATACGTGCTGATCCGGTTCGGCGAATTGATAAAGATGATCGCGTTGCGCAGCTTCATGAGCTTGCTCAGGTCGCGGCCCGACAACGCTTCGATCTCGGCCATGCACTCGTCGAGCAGCGCCGCGTACTCGGGATCCTTCTCGGCGCGGCGCAGTACGATCCAGGCGCCGGCGGTTTCGATGCGCGTCATGAGATCGTCGATCGACGCATCGCAGATCGGCGTTTGATCCCAACGCTGATCGATGCTCACCGGGCCGGCGTCGAAATACACGTCGCGCGGATCGCCGGCGAGCTGCTTTGCCAATCCGAGAACGCGTTCCGGAGCGAACAGCGGGTGCGTTGCCAGCGTATGGCTGAACGCAAAACTCGAGCGATCGAATTCGTCGCGAAAGGTCGCTGCATCCGCTTCCAGCCAGGAACTCATGAAGCCCACGCTCGCTGACGGTCGCGCCGGGCCTCGTGCGTGAAGGTCACGCCCGAATCGGGCGGTGCGGCGCGATCCAGAAGCGGCGCCGGGCGGCCGGCGACGTAGCGTTCGAAAAAGCCGAGCACGTAGCGACTCACGATCCCGCTGACGCGCTCGGGGTCGGCGCTTCCGGGTTCGAAGCGGTGCAGCGGCGAGTAGAACGGTACGTCGGTGAAGCTGAAGTGCGTCGCCGCGCCCGCGACCAAACTGTAGCCGTCGTGCGCGAGAGCCGCGCGCTGCACGGCCTGATCCGCCAAGGTCAAGGTGGATTCGTAGCGCCGAACCGGGTCGGTTGCGGCCAGGTCGGCCGCGCCCGGAAGCGGCGCGTCATCCGACACCAAGAGGTATGGGCATTCTCCGGCATTGCGGACGCCGAAGAGCCAGCCGTCCAAGTTGACCGCGGCTGCGAAGCGCGGGTCGCGTGCGCACGCCTCGAGCCCAACCGCCCCGCCGAACGAAAAACCGGCAATCCCGGCCCGGGCGACTTGCAACCGGTTTGCGAAGGTTGCGGGCGGGGCGGCCTGGTCGAGAGCTTGGAGTTCGTCGAGAACCCGCGAGGCGCGTTCCGCTTCGTAAGCGATGCGCGCGCGAGCGACTTCGAGCGTCGCGGCGTATGCGCTTTTCGACGAAAAATCGAGCGGCGCCGACAGCGCCGGAATCGGCGGGAGGTCGAACGCGACGTCGCTCAGCGCGGCGACGACGAAGCCGTGGCTCGCAAGATCTTCGGCGAGCACGGTGTTGTCGGTCCGTTGGCCGCCCCAACCCGCGACGTACACGACGACCGGGAATCGTTCGTTCGAGCCGGCGAGCGGAACGTCGCGCGAAGCGTTCGTGCGCAGCAGGCGATGATATGCGAAGCGCCGCAGCCCGGGAATGCCGGTTCCGTACGCAGCCCGCGTCCCCCCGCGCTGCGCCGGATACCAAAGCTCTACCTCGTAGGTTCCGCGTGGCGCGCCGTCCGCCGCGTCGCGAACGAGCCTGAGCGTGCTCACGCCGACGGGGTAACTGCCGCTCGGACGCGGGAACGCCGCACGGAGTCGATAGGCCGTCACGAGAGCGACGCCGGCGATGCAAATCGTCGCGGTAGCGACTGCGACGCGCAAAATCGCTACGACCGTGACCGGCCGAGTGAGGCGCCACGTAAAATCGGACGCAGCGCCGACGCGCCGGCGAAGGCCCCGAGCTTCAGGCGATCGCGCCAGGCCGACACGCCGGGCGAAGCCGGCCGAAGTCCCGCTTTGCGCAACAACCGGTTCGCCTTATACAAACTCGCGAGACGCGCCCCGGAGCGAAGGTTGAAGTTCAAGCTCAAACCCACTGAGACGGCGTCCCCATTTTGCGCCCAGTGCGGCGCGTGGAGGGGAATGTGCACGCCGTCGCCCGGTTCGAGCTCGAACTCGCGCGCCTCGCACTGGCGATCCGCCTTGTAGTGTGCGCCGTCCCAGTTCCCCGAATAGAAGTCTTCGAGCTCGGTGTCGCTGAGGACGCTCGGGTCGTGCGGGTCGAAGACGCTCAACATTTTCCGGCCGCGGACTTGAAGTAAGAAGTTGACTTCCGCGTCGATGTGGTACGAGGTAATCCGTCGCGGCGAACTGATCACGAGGGTCGCGCGCGAGAGTTCGACGTCGTCGCGCAACTGCGCTCCACAGCGTTCGATCGTCGCCTCGATGATGCCGCGGAAAAGCGCTCCGTTCTCAGGATCGCGCTCGCAGTGCTTGAGCAGGACCAGCGAATTCGAGTCACCGATCGTCTCGAGGGTCTCGCGCAACGAGCGCCGGACTCCCACTCGATTCCAGCCGTCTTCGATCTCGCAATCCGCGGTTGAATAATACGCTTCGGGAAGGCGGCCGGCCATCTCGACGATGCGAGGCAAGTCGAAAATGTCCAGCGCGTGGCTGTCGTGTTCGAACCGGAAGCTCGAGCGGTTGTAGTTCGAAGCGAGAGACGAAGGCTCGTGCGCTAAGAGCATGTTCCGACGGCAACTCGTACGGCCGGCGCCAAAGTTGTCGTCTGGGGCTGCCAATCCAAGACCTTCGCGATCATCGAAACCCGATTGCGCGAGCCCGTCTTGGCGAGAAGGCGCTTGAAGTACCCCTGCACCGTATTCTCAGAAATCGTCAACGTCTGCGCGATCTCGCTCGACTGCAAGCCGTCGAGGATCAGCGTCAGGACCGCCGTTTCGCGCCGAGTCAGTTGATGACGGCGCACTGCGCGTGAAAGATTCTTCCGGTTGGGGTCCTCTTCCACGCTGAGAACGAACATCGTTCCGCCCTCACCGACGAGGCGCGCGACGCGCAGGAGACGCTCGTCGGCAAGATACGCCGTGCGCACCGGCGCAGCAGCGTCCTTCGCCTCGGCTTCGCGCAAAAAAGTTTCGACTTCCGGCTGTAACGCGTCGGAACTTGCCACGATTCGTTCGAGCTCGCCGGACACACCGCTACCGCCGGAGATGTACTTTATCCGGCAGGCGGCATCGACGACGACGAACGAGGGAGAGGTCACGGCCGAATTCATTTCCACGAACCCCAATGCGTCTGCGTATTGCACCGGAGAGCGTACAGTTCTTCGCGCGCCACGCATAGAGGCCGATGACTCCCCCATTTTGGGTTATCCAATTTGGGCCATTGCGGCGCGAACGGCTTTCGCGTTACCGTTGGGACCTGCCGCCGAACTGCTCTCATGTTCGGTGCGGACAGCGCGTCGGATGGAGGCGATCGGCCGTGAAATTTCGAGCGATGTTATGCGTTCTCGTGGCTTGCGGCGTCGTATTCACGGCGCTTCCGGCGACGGCGGCGGTGCACGCCGGCGATCAACTGTACGTCACCGTGTACGGCCACCCGGAGCTTTCAGGCCCGGTCGAGGTCGACGGCGCCGAGCGCGTATCGTTGAATCTGGCAGGGACGGTCGACGTCCATGGCTTGGAACTTTCCCAGATCGCGGATCGCATTACGCTGGCGCTGACACCGTACGTCATCAAACCCGCCGTCGACGTCCAACTCAAGTCGCAACTTCCGGTCGTGTTCGTCTCCGGCGGCCCCGGCGGAATGCTCAAATATCAGCCCGGTGAGACGCTGGCTGCCGCGCTGGCCGACCTGCCCGTCAACGGCAAGGCGACGGTTGCAACGCTCGCCGCGATCCCGAACAACGACGATGCCGCCCGAAACCTCGATCAACTCGCTTCGTCGCGTATCGACCTGCGTCGAGTCGGAATCGAACGCGACGGAAAGAGTCTGGGCATCTTCGATGCGACCGCGCTCTCGGCCGGTACGTCGGTCAATCCCGCGCTCCGGCCGGGCGACACGATCGTCCTCGTCGACAAGCCCCTCGCGGTGCGCGTCGGCGGAGACGTGCAGATGCCGAGCATCGCGCACCTGTGGACGGACGAACCGCTTTCCGACGCGATCGGGCAAGCCGGTGGTCTCAATCCGTCCGCCGCAACCTCGCACATCGCACTGCGTCGCGGTTCGATAACGCAGTATGTCGCGCTGGGCGACCCGCTGTTCGCGCAGCCCGCCAGTGAAAACGACGCGCTCCTGATCCCGGCGGCGCCGCGCGTCGCCGTTGCCGGTCTCGTCGACAAACCGAGCACCGTCGTTCTCAAAACCAATTTCTCGTTGCTCAACGCGATCTTCGCAGCGGGCGGTCCGACGAAATGGGCCGACTTGTCCAAAGTTCAGGTCGAGTCGGACGGAGCGCGCGAGCAGTACGACATCACCAAGCTCGTGCACGGCGACATGACGCAAAATCCTCAGCTCAAAGACGGCGACCTCGTGTTCGTGCCCGAGGGCCACAAGGTCGACTACAGTCAAATTCTCCAGAGCATCGTCAACGCGGTCTGGCTCTTCAAGTGAGCCCGAACGCGGCCGCGGCTGACCTCGTCGTCTATCGGCCAAACCGCGCGGCCTACCGGGCGCGGCGTGCGGTCGACATCGCCGGCGCAACGCTACTTCTCATCGTCGCCGCGCCGTTCATGGCAGCCGCGAGCCTCGCAATTCTCTTGGAAGACGGTGCGCCCGTCGTCTTCAAGCAGCGCCGCGCCGGCCGCTTCGAGCGGACCTTCACGATCTACAAGCTGCGAACGATGCGCCGCGACGAGTGCGTCGACCGCCAATCGCCGTCCAGTGGCGGCGATGCGCGCATCACCTCCGTCGGCCGCTTCTTACGCAAAGCGTCGATCGACGAGCTGCCGCAACTGTTCAACGTTTTGCGTGGCGACATGTCGCTGATCGGTCCTCGTCCGGAGATGCCGCTGATCATCGGACGCTACGAACGCTGGCAACACCTGCGACACCTCGTGACGCCCGGGATCACGTGCATCTGGCAGGCAACCTGCCGTTCGCGCATCCCCCTCGACCACCCGGATGCAACCGAGCTCGACATCGACTATATCCGGCGCGCCTCGCCCGCGCTCGACGGATCGCTTCTCCTACGCACTTTTCTTTCCGTCGTGCTGCAACGAGGAGCTTACTGAAGCGATGAATCGACCAATCTGCATCATGGGCACGGGCTACGTCGGCATGGCGTGCATGATCGGACTCGCCGAACTCGGTTGGACGGTGCACGGGTGCGACAACGCCCCGGAACGGATCGAGCGCCTTCGCGCCGGGACGCCGCCCTATCGCGAAGACGGCCTCCAGGAAGCGCTCCGCAAACACGTGGCCAACGGGCGCATGCACTTCTTCAACTCGCTCGAGGACGCCGCCAAAGACTCGGAGCTGGTTTTGGTCGCGGTCGGAACGCCGTCTCGCGACGACGGCTCGGCGGATCTTGCGGCCCTCGAAAGCGCCCTGAAAGAGCTCGCGAGCGTGCGCTTCGCCGCGTGGCCCACGATCGTCGTACGCTCGACCGTGCCGCCCGGAACGTGCGATGCCTTCGCGTCATTCGTTGAAAAGTGGGGCGAACTCGTCTATGCGCCGGAGTTCCTGCGCGAAGGGACTGCCGTCCGCGACTTCCTCAACCCGTCGCGGATCGTCGTCGGCGCTCGGAAAGCTTCGATCGCCGTTCCTTACGTCCGGCTCTTCGAGGCGTTGCAGAAACGCGTCATTTTCACGAGCCTCTGCAACGCCGAACTCGTGAAGTGTTGCTCCAACGCCTTCCTCGCGATGAAGGTCACGTATGCGAACGAAGTCGCGAACTTGTGCGATGCGCTCGGCGCGAATTCGGACGACGTCCTGCGCGGAATCGGATACGACCCGCGCATCGGTCCCGAGTTCCTGCGCCCCGGCATCGGTTTCGGCGGACCGTGTTTCGAAAAAGACGTCAAGAGCATCAAACACGTTGCGACGCAACTCGAATCGAGCCGCGAGCTCTTCTCGGCGACGTTGCGCGCCAACGATCTTCAACCGATGCGCGTCATCGAAACGCTCGCGCACGAGATCGGCAGCTTCGAGGGTGCGACGATCGGCGTGTGGGGACTGGCCTTCAAAGCGGGCACGGACGACATCCGCAGCTCGCTCGCGCTGCGCATCGTTGAGGAACTGGCGGCACGCGGAGCGACGATTACCGCCTACGATCCGGCGGTGCACCTCGCGCCGCTCCCGCCTGGAAGCCGTCTCGTGCGCTCGGCGCTCGAGGCGACCGACGCCGACGCCCTGCTCGTGCTCACCGATTGGCCTGAATTCGCCCTCGTCGATCCGGTCTTGTTCGCCCCTTCGCTGCGCCGGCGCACGGTCGTCGACGGTTGCAACGTGCTCGATCCGCGGCGCGTGGCCTCAGCGGGATTGGTCTATCGCGGAATGGGGCGAACCGCCTTGCGGGCACCGGCCCGCGTCTCGTATGCTTCGGCCTTGTAAACGGGAGACTCTATGACCTACGTTCAATCCGCAGCCGCCAACCTCAAAGACGCGTCCGAGACGATCGGCCGGCATCGCTGGCTCGTCGCGGTCGTGTTCATCGCGCTCATGCTGAGCGCGCTTTTGCTGATCGATAAAATTCCGCGCTCCTACGGCGCCAGCGCGAACGTGCTGGTCGTCAACGGAAACTCGCGCAACGACCCGACGCTCTCGTCGCCCGATCTTCCGTCGATCGCGACGAGCACCGTGGTCCTCGAGCGCGTCCGTCAGCACCTCGGCTTGACGGTGCCGCTGCAGGTCATGAAGCGTCAGATAACCGCGAAGTCGCCGCCTTTTAAGTCCAGCATCATGCGGATCGAGTATTCCGATCCGAGTGCGGCGCTAGCGGCTACCGTCGCGAACGGCGTTGCCGACGAACTCGCCCACTATTACAATCAGCTTTCGACGATTCGCTACGACAACGACCTCTCGGCCCTCGATGGCGAGCTCGCAAAGCAAAAGACGAAGATCGAAAGCATCGACGCACGCCTCAAGGCGTCGGGCGCCGTTCAGACGTCGTCGTCCAATCCCGACGACAAAGAGTCGGGCAGCCTCGTCGATCAGCTCAACGCGCTCGAGACGCAGCGTGCCCTTGCGACGGCGACCCTGCAAGGCGATTCCGCAGCCGCGCAAGCGATCGCACTCGACGCACAGACGCGCTCCGATATCAGCCGTCGCGAGATCTTGCAAAACGATCCCTCCTATCAGACTCTCGCGGCCGGTGCGGCAAAGGAGACCGCCAGCCTCGCCGACGTTCGCGCACAATACACGGAACGTTATCCGGGGCTGCCCGCGCTCCAAGCCAAAGTTGATAGTCTGAATGCGTCGGTCGCGCAAGAAGCGAATCGCGCGCTCGCCGAGCCGCACGCCTTCAGCCCCGCACTGCTCGCCGCGCTCGCCGACCAGCGGAAATCCGAAGCGATCGTCGCCGCCGACCGCGCTAAAGTCAGCGCCCTCGACGACGAAGTGTCCCGTCAGCGCCAGCAGCTGACCGAACCCGTCTCGCTCGAGCTCTTGCGGCTCGAGCGCGATGGAGCGGTGGCGGAATATCGCACGATCGCGGCGCGCCGCGCGACCTCACTGGCCGATCGCGCCGACGCGTTGTCGCTCGGCTCGGTCGTCGTCGTCGATCGCGCCCTGGCTTCGCAAGCTCAGCTCGCCATCGGCACTCGCCGGCTCGTCGGGCTGATCGGACTTTTGAGCCTGATCCTCGCGCTCGGAAGCGCGTTCCTCGCCGACCAACTCAATCCGCGCCTGCGCCGTGCCGCTCAGATCGAGAGCCTCTACGGTCTCCCGGTCATCGCTACGATAGGGAAGAATCGATGAATAGTCGTCTCGAAATCAAAACGCTGACCACCGCGGCCGAACCGGCAATCGACTCACAAGTTCAGCTCCTGCGCTCGCGCGTTGAAGCGGAACTCAAGAAGCCGGCCGTCGTCATGGTCACCTCGGCCCACTCCGGCGACGGC
>Ga0302324_100028413_pt1 | contig 10631 bp, 12 predicted proteins | sample Palsa_T0_1_FD_201949 | JGI IMG/M metagenome (GOLD analysis project Ga0302324, IMG submission 201949) | Peat permafrost microbial communities from Stordalen Mire near Abisko, Sweden - Palsa_T0_1 | ecosystem: Environmental > Terrestrial > Soil > Palsa > Peat permafrost | place: Sweden: Abisko...
TCATCGCGCGCGCGCGTCCCTGGCCAAACGTCTGTCGGCCGGCAGGCGCGGCCCGGCGGCGCCCATCAAACCGCCTGAACCGGGAATCCAAACCCTTTCAGCCTCTGAACTATGAAAGGCCTCCTATGATCAAATGCTGGCACTATCGCAGAATCATTTCCCGCTGTGCGGATGAAAACACGCCGCTCCCTTCCGCCGCGCAAGCCCATCTCGCTCGATGCCCCAATTGCCATCGCTTCCACGAAACCGAGCATCAAATCGCCAGTCAACTTTCCGCCGGCGCCGCCGCGCAAAAGCTCCGGCAGCCTCCGAATTTTATCCACACCGGCATCATGGCTCGAATCGCCGCCTCGTCACCCGCCGCCCGCCCCGTCAGCGGACTCTCCCTTTTGCGCTGGCCGGTCGCCTTGGCCGGCATCGTCCTAGTTTTGACAACCGTACTCCTTTGGCCACGTCAGCCCCATTCCAAACCTTCTCCCGTCGCGGAATCCGTGGTCATCATGGAATTGCCCAACACCAAAGACCTGGCCCAATGGGCCACCAACCCGGACCAACCCCTCCAAACCGAAGTGAAGGCCGTCGTCCACGACGCCCGGGGCGCAATGACCGCCTTGGCCGACAACTTCTTCCCAGAAAAACTTCGCCAATCCCTCCTCAACCAGCCCTCCGCCCAGAACTGATTTGTATGCGAATCAACGCAAATCCTCGCCTTCCGACGGAACTGGAAAAGCGCGCCTTAAGCGAGGATTCGGGGTCAAGGTCACGACTTGACAGGCGTTGCATGTAGGCCAAGCCCGCGTCCAAAGTAGAAACATCCGCGCTCAACCCATGGCCATGGCGGCGCTGCTGATTTCCAGCAGTTCCTTGGTGATGTTGGCCTGGCGCAGTTTGTTGTACTCCAGGGTCAAATCCTTGATGAATTGCTTGGCGTTGTCCGTCGCGTTCTTCATCGCCACCATGCGGGAGCTGTGTTCGCTGGCCTTGGCTTCGAGCAGAATCTGATAAATCTGAAAATTGCCTGCGTGCGGCAGCAAGGCGCCCAGCACCTGCTCCTGGTCGGGCTCGAACAGGAATTCGCCACTGCCGGAAAGGGCCGGGATGGGGACCTCCGGCTTGACGCCGATGCCGGCGGTGACCTGCTGGATCTGGGCCACCGGCAGCCATTGCCGCGCGTCCGGCTTTTGGTTCAAGGTGGAAATGAATTGCGTGTAAAGTATATCGACCTGGCCCACCTCCCCTTTCAGGAAAAGTTCCTGGGCGAATTTGGAGATCGCGCGCGCTTCGGAAAAGAGCGGGGCGTCCTTATAAGTGAATTCGGCCACCATCTTGCGCTTGGTGCGCGCCAAAAACTGCGAAGCTTTGCGCCCGACGGCGATGAAGATGGTTTCGGGGCCGAACTTGGATGCCTCGCGCATCAAATTGCTGTTGAGGCTGCCGCACAGGCCCTTGTCGGTGCCGACCAGGATGACGCCGCGGATCGGGTTCTCGCGGACTTGCAGAAAGGGATGGCTGAAATCCTTCGCTTCGGCCACCAGCGCGCCCAGCACCTTGTTCATCAAGTTGGCGTACGGGCGGCCCGCCAGCGCGGCTTGCTGGGCCTTGCGCATCTTGGAGGCCGCCACCATTTGCATGGCCTTGGTGATCTGGGCCGTGTTCTTGACCGACTTGATGCGCCGGCGAATGTCGCGTGTGCTGGGCATGGCCGCTTAGCGGTAGGTTTGCTTGAACTCCGTCACAGCCCCCTTCAACTCGCCCGCCAGCGCGTCGCTGAAGGCCTTCTCGGCGCGGATTTTGTCCATCAAGGCCGTTTTGCGCATTGTCAAGTATTCCGTCAATTTGCCCTGAAAGTCCTTGATCTTGTCCACCGGCACATCGTCCATCAGGCTGTTCTGCACCGTCCAGAGCACGGCGGCCTGGACCTCCACCGGCATGGGATGGTATTGCGGCTGTTTGAAAACTTCCACAATGCGCTTGCCGCGCTCCAGTTGCGCCTGTGTTTTGGCATCGAGGTCGGAACCGAATTGGGCAAAGGCGGCCAGTTCCCGGAACTGCGCCAGCTCCAGTTTCACGCGTCCGGCTACTTGTTTCATGGCTTTGTTCTGCGCGGCCGAACCGACGCGCGAGACGGAGAGGCCGACCGAAATGGCGGGCCGAATACCCTGGTAGAACAAATCGGTTTCCAGGTAAATCTGGCCGTCGGTGATGGAGATGACGTTGGTGGGAATGTAGGCCGAGACGTCGCCCGCCTGCGTTTCGATGATCGGCAGCCCGGTCAGCGAACCGTTGCCGTATTTCTCGCTGACGCGCGCCGATCGTTCCAGCAAACGGCTGTGCAAATAAAACACGTCGCCCGGATAGGCCTCGCGCCCCGAGGGGCGCTTGAGCACCAGCGAAACCTGGCGGTAAGCCACGGCGTGCTTGGAAAGGTCGTCGTAAATGATCAGCGCGTCCATGGCGTTGTCCATGAACCACTCGCCCATCGCGCAACCGGAGAAAGGCGCCAGGTATTGATTGGTGGCCGAATCGGAGGCGCAGGCGTCCACGATAATCGTGTAGGGCATCGCCCCCGCTTCCTCCAACACCGCCACGACCCGCGCCACGTTGGATTGCTTCTGGCCGATGGCCACGTAAATGCAGTAAAGCGGACGGTGACTCGCGTCCTTGGCCGCTTCCGCCGCGCGGTTCAGGCGCGCCTGGCTGATAATAGTATCGACGCCGATGGTGGTCTTTCCAGTGGAGCGATCGCCAATGATCAACTCGCGCTGGCCGCGGCCGATGGGAATCATCGCATCGACGGCCATGATGCCCGTCTGCACGGGCTGGGTGACCGATTTGCGTTTGATGATGCCGGGCGCGATTTTTTCGACGGGATAAAATGTCTCCGTGCTGATCGGGCCTTTGCCGTCCAGCGGCACGCCGAGCGCGTTGACGACGCGGCCCAGGAGCGCCTTGCCGACGGGCACCTGCAAGAGTTTGCCCGTAGTGCGAACCTCCTGGCCTTCCTTGACGGCGGTATATTCGCCCAGGATGATGGCGCCGACTTCCGTCTCTTCCAGGTTCAACGCCAGGCCGACGATGCCGTCGCCGAAGTCCAACATCTCGTTGAGCATGGCGCCGGAGAGTCCCTCGATCTTGGCTACGCCGTCGCCGATTTCGCGCACGGTGCCGACATTTTGCCGGGTGACACCGGTCTTCAAGCCCGAAATCTGGGCTTCAATTTCTTGCAACAATGTACTCATAAATTCTCTCGGTTCCTCAGGCGCCTTGCTGCAAGGCCGCCAGGCGTCCTTGCACGGTGCCATTATAAACATCGCCGCCCACCTGGATGCGCACGCCGCCAATCAAGGCGGGATTCTGCGTGAAAATAAAGGCCAGGCCCGGGCCGTATTGGCGGGTCAAATCGCTTTGGATTTGCCCCTGCTCTTGCGGTGGCAAGGCGGTGGCGCTCTCAATGGTCGCGGTGCGGCGGGCGACCTCCAGCCGGATCAGACGCTGGAAATGGGAAAGGATGGCGATGTAACCGCGCGGCTTGATCTGGGCCACGGCGGCCACGGCCTGGCGCGCGCGCCCTTCATCCAGCGCCTCGCGCACCATGCAAGTGCGGAACAACTCGCGGGCGTCGCGCCGGGCTTGTTTGGAAATCTTCATGCCGGTAACTTGTCTATGTTTGACGGATGACTCAGGCGGCCAATTGGCGGCGCGTTTCCTCGGCCAGCCGCTGCTGGTCTTCCGCCGTGAGGACCTTGCCCGCGACCAGGCCGGTGGTCTGCACGACCAGCGAGACGACTTCGCGTTTGAGCTCGATCAGCATGCGTTGCCGTTCCAGGACAGCGGCCTCGCGCGCTTTGCTCACGATTTGCTCGGCTTGGGCGATGGCCTTCTGCGTTTCCTGTTCCTGCACGCGGGCGGCCGCGGCGCGGGCTTCTTCGATGAACTTGTTGGCCTGAACATTGGCCTTTTCCAGCACCTCCTGTTGCATGGCGGCGGTGCGGGCCAGTTCCAATTTGATTTTGTCCGCGTTGGCCAGGCCGTCGGCGATGCGCTGACGGCGCTCGCCCAGGGTCGTGAGGATCGGTTTGTAGGCAAATTTGACCAGGAGACCGGCCACGATGACAAAGCTGATGCACTGGGCGATGAAGTGCGGCAAGTCCCAGCCAAATGTTTCCGCCGTGTCGCGGGCCATGTCGCCGATGCTGCCGAAAAGAATCAAATGCGTCATAAATCGAGTGAAAGTGAGGCGCGGAGCACCTGGCCTCCGCGCCAATTAAGAGTTTACTTCCCTCCCAGGAAGATGGCGTAAAACACGATGGCCTCGGAGAGCGCCATGCCAAGGATGGCGATGGCGATCACTTTGCCGAACGCGCCGGGATTGCGTCCCACCGCTTCGGATGCCTTCATGCCCACCAATCCCACCCCGATGGCCGAACCCAGGCCGGCCAAGCCGATTTGGATGCTGCCTCCCATATCTGCCAACATAGGCGTTACCATAATTACCTTTCTTTGCTTTTTCTTGTTGTGTCCGGCGGCCCCCGCAAGTAAATACGGTCTGCCCGCCGAAATTATCAATTTTTAGTGATGCGCCTTGGCGTGCGCGTCGTCGTCGTGCATGCAGATCACACCAGTAAACACCGCCGTCAAGAGCATGAAGACGATGGCCTGGACAAAGCCCACCAGCAATTCGAGCAAATAAAACGGAATCGGCAGCAGCGCGCTAAAGACCGCCTTGGCCCAAGCTGGATGCTGAATGGTGCGCGACATCGCGTCCAGCAGGTTTTCCCCCGCGAACACATTCCCGTAAAGACGAAAGCTCAGCGAAATCGGGCGAAAGGCGATGGACAGGACTTCGATGAAGCCCACCAGGAAGAACACCACGATCATGAAGTATTTGAGCGCCCCCTGGCTGTCGCCCTTCGGGCCAAAGATGTGCATCACAAAACCGAAGATGCCATTGGACTGCAGTGCCCAAACAAACCACAGCACCATAAAGATCAAGGCCATGGCGGAAGTCATGTTCAGGTCCGCGTTGCCCCCGCGCAACCACGGGCGGGTGACCTCGAAACCCTCCGGCGTGGCATGCCCCCAGCCGACGGTGCCGACTCCCGGCAACAGCCCGAACCAATTGGTGAAGAAAATGAAGATGAAAATCGTGGCAAAAAACCAGAACGTCTTCTTGATCAGGTCGGCTCCCACGATTTCCTCCAGAAAATCATACAGGCTTTCCACCAGGAATTCCCAGAAATTCTGCGCCCCGTCAGGCACATCCTTCATCTGGCGCGTCGCGTACTGCGCGAAGACGATGATGAGGATGGCCACAATCCAGGTTACCAACATGGAGTTGGTCACGGGAAATGGGCCGATGTTGAAAATCGTAGGGGCCGCCGGCGGCAGGCCTTTCTCGGCCGGTTCGGCCTTGGCCGGCGCCACCGCCGTTTCGGCGCCGGTCTGGGCCTGCAACGGGGCCAAGGGCCAACCCGCCAACAACAGCCACAAAATCGTAATGTTAATCAGTCGCATTCAACTAGAACCAAAGTGTCCATAAGCCGCCTCCACCCGTTCCGCAACCGGCGCCCCGGCCCAAGAGGGGACGAAATTGCATCATCGTGAAATTTTTCACAAGCGTTTTTTTTTGGGAAAAATGAAGCCATGGCCGGGCGCGCCAAAACCGATCCAGGCCAAAACGGCACGACGGCCCAAATCCTTGCTTAACGATGGAACGGCTGCGGTCTGGGGAGCACACGCGCCTCGCCACGTAGAATGTGGCAAGCGTGTGGTGGTCGGCGCCCCCGCCGACCACATCTTGGCATCTTCTTTGCTTCCTAGTGCATGAGCGGAAGCAGTCGGCGAGGCGCCGACTGCCACACGCGGCGCGTGTGCTCCCCGGAACTAAGAACGCGCGCTTTAGGCGAGGATTAGGGTTCGGCGATGCGGCTTGTCAGCCCACAGTAGGATGGATTAGCATTCCGGCAGTCGCAGAAGCATGGACACCAATTTATTGTCGGGAGACTCGGGGTTGCCGTTTGGCATCAGTTACGGCACGCTCTTCGCCTCGCTTCTCTGGGGCTCGGTCGGGATCGGGTTCTCCATTTATGGCAAAAAGCAACGCGCGGCGCCGGCTTGGGTCGGCGGCATCGCGCTGATCGCCATTTCTTACCTCATCCGCTCCGCCCTTTGGATGAGCCTCGCCGCGGTGGGCATTATCGCCGGGGTTTGGATCTGGTCGCGCTACGATTGAATTTACAACCACGCGGTGGTTCGCCGACGCAATTGCAGGGTGTAACGCCCGCCTTTTCGGCCCAACCGCGCCGGCTCGTCGAACGCCTCGGAAAGCGCCGCCGAGGTCAAGGAGCGTTTGATGGGCCCTTGCGCCATGACGCGCGCGCTTTTCAAGATCAGGACGTGTGTGAAGACAGGCATGATCTCCTCGACATGATGGGTCACCAGCACCAAGGTGGGCGGATGAGCGCCCCGGCCCAGGCGCTGGAGGAATTGGAGGAAATGCTCGCGCGCGGCGGGGTCCAGTCCCGCGCACGGCTCATCCAAAATCAACACCGCCGGTTTGGCCATGAGCGCGCGCCCGATAAGCACACGCTGCCGTTCGCCTTGTGAAAGAAAGAGCCACGGACGATCCGCCAATTCCACGCACTCGATTTGGCGCAAGATATGCCGGGCGCGCCGCCGGTCTGCCGCGGTCATTTTGCCCCAGAAATGGATCATGGCGTATTGGCCGCTGACGACAGTCTCCAAAGCGGGTTCTTCGGGCGGGATCATTTGGCGGATAGCCGAGCTGACCAGGCCCAGCCGTTGGCGCAATTGCCGCCAGTCGGAGCAGCCGTAGCGCTGGCCCAGAACTTCCACCTCTCCGGCCGTGGGAGTCAAGTAGCCGGTGAGCGCGGACAGGAGCGAGGTTTTCCCCGAACCGTTGGCTCCCAGGATGACCCAGTGTTCGCCGGGTAGAACCTGCCAGCGAATGTTTTCCAGAATAACCGCATTTCCACGCCGAATGACCAGGCGGGAAACTCCCAGGATAGGCTTCCTATTCAAAGAGGTAAATAATCAAGGCCATGAGACCCGCCGTAAAACAACCCACAATCACCGCGGCAATCAAGTTGCGCACAAAGCGCTTGCGCGCGCCGCGTCCCTGGCCGGGAAACAGGTAGTAGAAGTTTCTGGATTTCCTGCTCACTCGCATAAGTGTGAATCAACTTGCCTTGGAAATCAAACATTTGTCAACATATCCGGCATTATTTATGTCGTGCAGAATTTTCCCAGTGATAGCGCTCTGTCTGCTGCCCTTCGGCCTCAATGCGCGGCAAGGCCTGCCTGAGATGCTTTCCCGCTCCACCCAAATGGTTGTAGTCACGACCAGGGATTGGACCGCAACCGAGGGCACGCTGCGCCGATTTGAGCGGACGGAGCGGGCTTGGCAACAGGTTGGCCCGGCCCTCCCGGTCACGGTGGGGCGAAGCGGGCTGGCGTGGGGCCGGGGATTAAATCCTCCCTCATCTTCCGGTCCGCAAAAAAAGGAAGGCGACGGCCGAAGTCCGGCCGGCATTTTTCATCTCACCTATGCCTTTGGCTACGCGCCGGCGGAGGAGGTGCGGGAAATCAAATTGCCTTACATCCAATGCACTTCCTCAGTAGAGTGTGTCGATGACACCAATTCCTCCTTCTACAACATCATGGTGGATCGGCGCTCGGTGGCCAAGGTGGACTGGAAGAGTTCGGAGAAAATGCACATGAGCGATGGCGAGTATGAATTGGGTGTCTTTGTCGCGCATAATTCTTCACCGACCGAGCCGGGGGCTGGTTCGTGTGTTTTTCTGCACATCTGGAAGGAGCCGGGCCACCCCACTAGCGGTTGCACCGCCATGAGCAAGGGCGGCATCGAGAGCCTGCTGGGATGGCTGGATGCGCGGGCCCAGCCAGTCTTGGTGCAACTGCCGCAGTCCGAGTACGAACAAAAACAGAAACCTTGGATGCTCCCGGCCAACTCATTTTAACACCTCGTCCATTTGGATGCCCAAACCACAAAGCGGCGCGAACTTGTCCGCGGACTGGATTTAAGCGCCACCACCGCCTTGGTCGTGGGCACGATCATCGGCACCGGCGTCTTCCTGAAAACGGCGCGCATGGCCCAGGCCGTCGGCACGCCGTGGCTGGTGTTGCTGGCCTGGGCGGCGGCGGGCCTTCTCTCGCTGGCGGGCGCCTTGAGCTATGCCGAATTGGGCGCGATGCTGCCCAATGCCGGCGGCGAATACGTTTACCTCCGCGCCGCCTACGGCGACAGGCCGGCCTTTTTCTTCGGCTGGATGCGCCTGGCTATCGGTTCCTCCGGTTCCATCGCCAGTTTCGGCGCAGCCTTTGCCACCTTTCTCTCCGCACTCATTCCAATGAGTTCGGCCGGGATGAAAGCGACAGGTGTGGCGGTCATCCTTTTTTTTTCGGCCATCAATTGCCTGCGCGTCACCATCGGCGGCCGCGTGCAAGCCTTCCTGACGCTGGCCAAAGTGCTGGCCATCGCCAGCATTGCCGGCGGCGTCTTTTTCTTCGCCCCTTCGGCTTCGTGGTCGCACCTCCGCGCGCCCCCCGGCGTGCCCGCGTGGTGCGGTCTGCCGGCCTTCGGCGCGGCCATGCTCTCGGCCCTTTGGGCTTTTGACGGCTGGAACAACATGCCCATGGCGGCAGGCGAAGTCCGCGACCCCGGACGCAACGTCCCGCGAGCGTTGATCCTGGGCATGGCCATGGTGCTGTTGGTCTATGGCCTCCTGAATCTGGCCTTTTGCTACGCGCTGCCGATAAGCGAGATTGCCAGCGCCAGTTCTCCCTCGCATGACACCGCTCTGCCGGTGGCGTCCAAGGCGGCCCAGACCTTCCTGCCCCGTTTTGGGGCGCAATGGGTGGCTCTGGCCGCGTTGCTCTCGACCATCGGCGCGCTCAACGGCTCCATCCTCACCGGCGCGCGCATCCCTTACGCCATGGCGCGCGACGGCTTGTTCTTCGCCTCCTTCGCGCGCTTGGGCCAGCGTTCCGCCGTGCCGGTGGTGTCAATCATGGCACAAGGGCTTTGGGCCGCGCTGCTGGTCGTCCTGGCCGAATTCGACCAACTGACCGACTGTGTGATATTCGCCAGCATGATCTTCTACGCCATCACCACGGCGGCGGTCTTCGTCCTGCGCAAGAAGCAGCCCGGCGCGCCGCGCCCTTACAAGACGCTGGGCTATCCGGTCGTGCCGGTTCTTTTCATCGCGGTGGCGGTCTGGCTCTTGATCAACACCTTGCGCACCAACCCGCTCGAATCAGCCGCCGGCCTGGGATTGATTGGATTGGGGTGGCCGGTTTACCTCTGGCAACGTCGCTCCGGCCGAGGCGCAGCTTGAAGCGCCACTGCTAAATTCTTACAGCCCGGGCTGAAAGAGGCATTCCTGAATCTTTCCGTCCGGCGTGCGGTAGATCAGGGCCGAGAGCGTTCCCTTCTTGCAGACCAGGCGCACGTCGGCCACTTCCATCCCGCCGCGTTCGGCGCGACTCCGGATTTCCGCCCGCAGAGGCGCGCGCAATTTCTTCAGCCGCACCGAGGCGTCGCGGACTTTCTCCTCGCTCAGAAACTGGTTGAATTCCTCCCCCAGCCGCCCGCGGTCGATGCGACCGGTCTGGAGATTGCGCAAAAAATCCATGGCCGCCTGGCCGGCGTCCGGGCCCGCCACGATGGGAACCCACGGCGGCCCGGGCATGATCAAATTGGCCAAAACCGCCTTCAGATCGTCCACCGCGTCCCATTCCTCGCAATTGGAGAGGATAACCAGGGCGGAATGTGTGGCCGGAACCAGGACGTTCCAAGCCTGGAAACCACTGACCGCGCCTTCGTGACTCAGCACGATCGTGTTGGAAATGATCTTGACGCCGAGGCCGCAGCCGTACTCGCGCACCTGTCCCTCGCCCAGCTTGCGCGGCCGGGTCATCAAGGCGTAGGACGCCGCGTTCAACAGGCGGCCGTCGATCAAACTCATGTCCCACTTCACCAAGTCCGCGGCGGTGCAATGGAGTCCGGCGGCGCCGTCCAGCCAGCCCTGAGCCTCGGGCGGCGCCAGCGTCTGCGGTCCGAGCGCGAAACGCGTGTAGCCGGCGGCCAGCCCGGTTCCCGCCTCTGGCGCCCCGAAGAACGAATGGTCCATGCCCAACGGCTGCAAGATGCGCCGCGTCATAAAATCTCCCAGCCTCTGGCCGCTCACCTTTTCCACGACCCGCGCCAGGATCACATAGCCCGTGTTGCTGTAGGACCATTCTGTCCCTGGATCGAAATCCAACTTTCCGCCGGCGTAGCGCTCGATCAAATCATCGGGGGCAATGGGCGTTTCCAGCCGGCGGTCCACGAAATCAAGCGGGTAGTAATCCGGATAACCCGAGACGTGATTCATCAAGTCCAGCAAGGTAATCTCCTGCGCGCGGGCCAGCTTGGGATAATACTTCGCCACCTTGTCCTGCAAGGAAAGTTTGCCCTCCTGCGTCAGGAGAAAGATGCAGGCGGCGGTGAATTGTTTGGTTACCGAACCGATGGCGAAGACGGTGTTGGTGGTCACGGGCGTCCCGGCCGCCAGCGAACTTTTCCCATAGGCGCCGGTCCAAGGCGCCGC
>Ga0302324_100028416_pt1 | contig 10630 bp, 4 predicted proteins | sample Palsa_T0_1_FD_201949 | JGI IMG/M metagenome (GOLD analysis project Ga0302324, IMG submission 201949) | Peat permafrost microbial communities from Stordalen Mire near Abisko, Sweden - Palsa_T0_1 | ecosystem: Environmental > Terrestrial > Soil > Palsa > Peat permafrost | place: Sweden: Abisko...
GAACAGCCGGGAACGCGGAGGGGAATCCGACTCTATGAGCGTAAGTCAGATCAACGCTCCCTCCTTCCAAGCCATGCAACGCAGCCGACAGTTCCGGCGCGATGATGAGTCGCGCCGGAATTTTGCCGATGCTTACGCCCGCCTAAGCGGGCGCAAGTTGAAGGGAGCCGCTCACGGCGTGGAAAGTAATTGTTCCACCACCGTGATATCAATGGTTTTGTCTGCCACGGCATAGGGCGCGCTGGCCGGGCCAACCACCGCGACGGCGTGAATGGTGTGTTTACCTGGCGAAAGCGGCGCGAGCATCACATACAGACCCTCTGCCACGGCCGGATAGATCGTGAAATCCCCCGGGAGGCACGTTGCGCCAAGTTCTCCCGCCAGAATGTTGTCGTTTTCCGCCGTGGTATAGCTGAAAGGCGGGGACACCACGTTGAAGACCGAATTGGTCGGGTCATCCATGCCCGCGACTGCAATGCCATCAATGATGCAGGTAGTCTCAGTAACGGCGCTCCACGTTTCCTGGTCAAACGCCGCGAGTTGGGCGGCTGTAAACGTAGTGAACGCCGATAAGGGGCAGTTGCCGTTATCCTCCCACAAGGCAAAAACTGGAAAAAACAGCGGGGTCCCAGAGGGAATGGTAACATGATTGGTTACGATATGAATCGCGTCGCCGCCAATTTTGCTGGGGCCTAGGAATCGCACGCGGCTGCCCTGGCCGGTGCAAACGCCCGGATCACCCAACGGCTCCAAATTGTTGACGGACTGCCCTAGCGTCCACTGCCAATACTTGGCCGACCATTCCTCATAGCTGTAGCCATAAGGCAGCGACGAAGGCGGGAGGATCTCCGGCGCGGCTGAGGACGAAACTGCGATCCCGAGTAGCATGAGGCCTGCTAAAGCCGGCTTGAGACCGCGCATTATCTTTGTGAATAGGAATTGATTCTTCATTTTTTGCTCTTTCTATTTTGGCGTTGAGCGCCTGGTTTATGTTTTTGTTTCGGGCGCATTCGCCCATTCACAAGGACATACGAGATTCCGCGAAAACAGGGGCGGATTACTTTGGGAAAAAACTGAAGACGAAAATCGCGGGGCGCGGGCCGCCCGAAATCTAACACTTCTTGCTTTGAATTTCCTGATAGAGCCAGGTCTTCGCGTGAGACCAGTATTGTTTGACAGTGCGTTCGGACAACCCAAGAACCTCGGCGGATTCTTCAACCGTCATTCCGACAAAGAAGCGCAATTTGACAACTTGGGCCTGGACCGGATTGCGCGCGGCCAGTTGATCGAGCGCATCGTTGACGGCCAGGAGATGGTCTTCATCGGCCGGCGTGGCGATGTCCACGTTTTCAAAATCCACTCGTTGCAGGCCCCCGCCGTGGCGGCGGGCGAGTTTGCGGCGGGCGTTGTCAATGAGAAGATGACGCATAGCCTCGGCGGCGGCGGCGAAGAAATGGGCACGATTTTCGAAAGTCGGTTTATCGTTGCCGACCAGGCGCATCCAGACCTCATGCACCAGGGCGGTGGGTTGGAGCGTGTGACCCGCCGCATTATGGGCCATTTTATACGCCGCGAGTTTGCGCAATTCCGCATAGACCAGGGGTAACAGCTCATCGGCGGCCTTCGGATCGCCGTGCTGGATGGACTCAAGAATGCGGGTCACGTCACTCAACGACGTGACAATTATCACATGGCGTCGCAGTCTTCCAGCGAATTAGGCGGGACAGTCACTCCGGTTGTAGCGGTCCGGCGACCGGCGCAGAGGGGCGCTTAGTGGGAGGCCTTTGCTTCCGGGTCCAGCGTCACCTTAATCCCCTTGACCTGATTCCCCTGGGCATCCTTGAACTCAATGGATCCCTTCCAGAACTGGGTTTCGTTCACGACTTTGAAAACGAGCGTGTTAAGGCCCGCGTTAAGAGTTATGCCTTGCACCCTTTCTTGGACCTCAACCTTGCCGTGCGGGAGGGCCGCTTTGTAAACTTCCTTCCCATTTAAGTAAACCTTAGCCTCGTCCTGACTTCCGACCAGCATCTGGAGGCCGCGCTGTTCCACTTCCGATTGGATATAGCAAACTGCGTAGGCCACGCTACGCGGTGTCACTTGCCCTAAACTCGCGTCAAAATCGAGCACGTTGTCCTTCAAATCCACCGTCTTCCACTTGAACTCCTTGTCCCCAATAGATATGGTGTCCCCAGGTTTGGGTCTAAGCTTGTTCTCGGTCTCAATCTGCTCGATGTCCAAGCCCTCCGTTCCGCTCTGACCGGCACCCAATGCAATCGGCGCCAGGATCAACCACTGCTTTATGGAGTCACGGGCATCGGTCATCCTTTGGCGCTCGTCTTCGGCAGTTCGTTCGATCTGCTGAGCGGCAAGATACTGAGCCGCAGCCTGCTCTTCGCGTTGCCAGGCAGCGGTCTGCTCAGTGCCTGCCGTCTCCCAGACTTTGGCCGTGCCGTCGGTGCTGCCAGTCAAAATCCGCCGGCCATTCGAGGAAAAACCTGCGGCCACAGCCCCTCCCGCATGCCCCTTGAGGGTAAGAAGTTCCCTTCCTGTAGCCGCATCCCAGAGCTTGGCCACCAGATCGGCCCCGCCGGTCACAATGCGTTCGCCGTCTGGGGAAAAGCCCGCCGCCATGACCCAACCGGCATGCCCTTTGAGGGTCAGCAAATTCGAGCCGGTGGCGGCGTCCCAAACCATGCCCATGTTGTCCTGCGCGCCGGTAACGATCCGCCGACTGTCCGGAGAAAAAGCTGCAGCCCAAAGTGGCCCGCTATGCCCTTGGAGCGTGAATAATTCTCGGCCACTGGCGGCCTCCCACACGGTAGCGGTCTGATTATAGCCAGCCGTCACAATCCTCTGGCCATCCGGCGACCAATCAACGTGGGTAATGACATCATTTTCACTCAGCGTCATCAGTTGGTGGCCACTGGCCGCATCCCAGACTCTGGCTGTGTTGTCGGCGCTGCCAGTGAGGATCTTTCGCCCATCCGGGGCAAAGGCCACGGATGAAATTAAATCGCCGTGCCCAATGAGCTTGAGCAATTCGTTACCACTGGCCGCATCCCAAACCTTGGCCGTAGCGTCCTGACCGCCAGTCACAATCCGCTGCCCGTCCGGCGAAAAGGCGACTGCATAAACTTCCCCCGTGTTCCCCGGTATGGTCATGAGTTCCCGGCCACTAATCGCGTCCCACACTTTCACGGTTTTATCCCAGCTCCCGGTGGCAATACGCTGGCCGTTCGGCGAAAAAGCCGCGCAATGAATTTCATTGCTATGACCTTTAAGCGTGAACAAGCTTCGACCGGTCTCGTTGCCCGACAGACCAACGCCTGCATCCCAGACCTTGGCCGTGTCATCTTGGCTACCGGTGACAAGCCGGCGCCCGTCCGGGAAAAAAGCCAATGAAGCAATACCGCCGCCGTGGCCCTTCAACGTCCGGAGCTCCTGACCTGTGGCCGCATCCCAGAGCTTGACCGTATTATCAGCACTACTTGTCGCGATCCACTGGCCATCCGGTGAAAAGGCCACACACAAGACAAAACTGGTGTGTCCCTTGAGAGTAAGCAGTTCCCGGCCACTGGCCGCGTCCCACAGTATCACCGTCTTGTTTTTGCTCGCGGTCGCGATGCGCTCGTTGTCTGGCGAAAAGGCAAGAAACGTAATCAGATCAGTGTTTCCCCTGAGCCTAAGGAGTTCTCGACCGGTGGCCGCATCCCAGATTATGGGCGTTTTGTCGGCACTGTCTTCGCTCGCGGTGGCAATCCGCTGGCCATTCGGAGAAATGGCCAAAGCCCCCCATATCTTCCCGGTTTGCCCTTTGAGGGTGAGCAATTCCCGTCCGGTCTCCGCATCCCAGATTTTGGCTGTCGTATCCCAGCTCCCGGTAACAATCCTCCGTCCGTCTGGGAAAAAGAGCGCGGACCCCACCACGCCACTGTGCCCCTTAAGCGTGAACAATTCTCGCCCGGTGACTACATCCCATACCCTGGCGGTCTGATCGTGACTGGCCGTCACAAGGCGCGTCCCATCCGGAGAAAATGCCACCCGCTTGATCCAATCGCGGTGCCCTTTGAGCGTGAGCAGCTCTCGCCCGCTGGCCGCATCCCAGATTTTGGCTGTCGTATCATCACTCCCTGTCGCAATCTGCCGGCCATCCGGTGAAACGGCCACAGATAATACCGGCCCGAGATGCCCGCGCAGCGTCATCAAGGCCATATGAGTTTGCGGCTGCCAATAATACCATTCAAAGTCGCGGTAGGGAGAGTCTTGGGTCTCTTCCAGCGTTTGCCGCAGCCGGGCAATGTTGTTTTCGTCCCAAGCTTGCTGGGCCACATTCATGTTGGCAATGTAGAGCAGCCGGCTGACATCGGCTTCGCGCCGTTCCACCAGTTCGCGCTGTTGCTTTTCGGCTTGCTGCGCGGCCTGGGCGGCGAGCCGCTGTGCCTTTTCGGCATTCTTCGCTTTGCCGGCCTCGATCGCCTGCCAACTGCTCACGGCAATGCCTACGACCAATGTCGCCGCCACCGCCGCTGCCGCTGTGAACGCCAATTTGTTTCGTCGCCATGCCTTTTGCAGCTTGTAGGCTGCGCTCGGTGGCCGGGCCACCACTGGTTCATCGTTGAAGTGGCGCTGAATATCCATCGCCAAACCGTTAGCGGTCTCATAACGCCGACTGCGATCCTTCTCCAACGCTTTCATCACGATCCAATCCAGGTCCCCGCGGATCAAATGCATGAGTTTGGGCGGATCGGCTTGGCGATGCTTCGCTATGGTTGTCTGTTCCGCGGCCGCCAACGTTTGCAACTTCGTGGATGGCGTCACCGGCTCCTCCTCCCGGATGATGCGGCGCACTTCATCCAGTCCCGCCTCCCGCAATCGCTTGGCCTCGAAGGGGGTCTTGCCGGTCAGCAATTCATAAAGAAGGACACCCAACGAATAAATGTCGCTGCGCGTGTCAATGTCCAGGCCGCTTAGTTTGGCTTGCTCGGGACTCATATAAGCCGGCGTGCCGATGAATTGCTCGAAGGCCGTGAACAACGTCTTGTCCGTCAGCGGCTGACCGCTCGTCGCCCTGGCGATGCCAAAATCTATGACCTTGGGCACCGGCACACCATCATGGTCCGCCACCAAAATGTTCGAGGGCTTGATGTCCCGATGAATGATCCCTTTCTGGTGTGCATGTTGAATCGCCTGGCAGACTTGAATAAAGAGGTTCAACCGCATCACGGTGTTCAGGTTGTTCTCGTCGCAGAAGCGGGTGATCGGAATGGCCTTGACCAATTCCATGACAAAGTAAAGCCGGCCCGTATCCGTCGCGCCCGCATCTAAAACCTTGGCGATGTTTGGATGGTCCATTAAGGCCAGCGCTTGTCGTTCAGCCTCAAAGCGGGCGATGACATTCTTGGTGTCCATGCCAAGCTTGATGACCTTCAGCGCCACGCGGCGGCGAACCGGTGCCTCCTGTTCGGCCATGTAAACCACGCCGCACCCGCCTTCGCCAATTTGTTGGAGCAATTTGTAGCGGCCGATGCGGTCACCGGGTTTCTCGGCGGGGAGGCCCGATGGACGAACATGGTCGCTTGCGATTGGCATCGCCCCCTCGGCCAACGGTGGCTGCGCCGCCGCCAATTTATCGAAAAAGTTGCCCGCGTCATCGTGGACGCGGAGCAGCGCTTCGACCTGTAGGCGCAAGGCGGCATCGCCCGCGCAGGCCTGGTCTAGATACGCGCCGCGTTGATCGGCGGGCAATTCTAAAGCTGCGGCAAACACCACAACTTCGGGGCTGGGCGGTTCGTTCATGACGATTCGATCATCTACCCTTTAAGACGAGAAATCGAAACCAAAAGGGCGAAGAATCACGCAAACCGTGATATACGAAGGAAGCTGCGACCTGTATGAACATGCGAGGGTAAAATTTGAGGCGGAAGACCCACTCAAAAAGGATTCGTTTATCCTCCCCGTTTGTACCCAGCGGTCGGGTTCATATTCTATGGGGTAATCGGTTTTAGATTCCCCGTCGAAGAATCCGATCTTTTTGCCCGGGCACGGCTACGTCAAGCCAAGGTGGAGTTTAATGGCCTTCTTATACTTGTTTCGCAGCCGAGATTCATCAGTTAAAGGGGCAGCTTGAATCCGGCGGAGCAACTGCGGGCTGGCATTTGGAAGCTGTTGCTCGCGCGGGAGCCGTTCGATGAGCCGACGCGGAAGGTCGCGGGCGTATTGGTAAACGACGGTGGAAATTTCGTTGGTGAGATTTGGATGCTCGCCGCGACTGATCAAGGCATGTCTGGTCGAAATTAGACCTCCTTGTCTCGATGTTGACACAAATGAAGGAGTCCGTTTGGTCGGGAGACGGAGCCAGCACGACAAATAAATGTTGGCCATTGGGCGGAGTGTCAAAGAAAAAACAACTGCCGACACGTTCGATTAGTCTCCAAGAGGGGCAAATTCGTCAGGCCGTCTGTAAGCCATCGCCTCCCGATCAAGCTGGTCGTAAGCATAGAGATCGTCTCTCAATCTTGCGATTTCCATGTCCGACGTGCCATGTAAACGCAATATTTGTTCGGGCAGAACAGGAAAGCTGCCGTTTCCCGGATCGCTCCACTCCGGGAGTCGGTGTGTCAATCGCGAAAGAGACTTCCAGTCAAGACGGCCAGGATGTTAAGACTTTGTTCACCCTTGTGACCGAACAGCGCCAACATTTTGGCACTTTTCTCGCGCCGGTTCTTCGCCGTCCTTTTCGCCGCGATTGTGCGGGACTTGCTCAAGGTTTTCTCTGGCTTGGCGTTCTTGGCGTCTCCTGATGACGGATGGAAGCGCGGCTTACGGCTTGCCCGCCGCGGTTTCGGCCAGCCCTTTCCGGCTTCATTGGATGGTCTGTTCTCCTTAACTTTTCCCATCATCTGCCGATAAACAAATGCCTGGTTTGCGCGGTTGTTATGGCGACGATGAGGGCTCCGACAATTGTCCCGCCAAATCAGGTGAATATCTGCTTTCGAATTATACGCGAGTCTTGTTTATGAGGGGACACTCAAAGAATTCGATGGGTGGGGAGAAAATCCCGCCCATTCTGCTCTTTGCGTGGTTGTGTGCGTTTGCGTTTGTCACAGGCGCGCGCGCAGAGCCGGTTGCGGCGCGGCCAGGTAGAGTTGTAACCAGTTACGCACTAACAGCTCCCGCTCACCATGATCCGGATGTCCACGACGGGGGCACGCCAAAAGATTGGCGGCTGTTGGGGTCCAATGACGATGGGCGCAACTGGCAGACCATTGATGTTCGGACCAACGAGGTATTTAGCCCGGGACATCTGCGCAGAGTGTTCGAAGTGACAAATCGATCTTCCTACAACACCTATAGATTGGTGGTGGACCGCACGCGCGATGCAACGGACCAAGCCAGTTTGGCCGAATTGGAATTGATCGGGCCGGTCACCGGTTTGGCGAATGAGGCGCAATTAAGGATGAAAATATCCTCTTCCCGCTCTCATCCTTTGATATCACCGGCTACAGAAGCGTTTGACGGAGATGCGAATACAGATTGGGTTGACTACGGTCTTGGCTCAGCAGGCGGTCGCTGGCTTCAGTGCCAGTACACGACCGACGCAAGTATCGAGGTGGGAAACATAGCGCAGTTGATCGAGATTGGCCGCAGTTTTTCACTGCGGGATTCTTATACCAACCAAGCTTCACTAGTGTTGTCCAATTCCAACGGACAAATCATCGGACTGGCTCGAACGCTCGTCGGTTACTCTTTGACCTCCGCCAATGACTTTTTCGCCCGCGATCCCACCGATTGGCAACTGCTGGGATCCAAGGACGGGGGAGAGACATGGGACGTTTTGGATGTGCGCCACAATGAAGCCTTTCCAAAGAGATTGCAGAAACGCGATTTTGTTCTGCAACAACCAGCTTCTTACGCACTTTTCCGACTCCAGATCGATTCGGTCTTCGCCCCCGCTATTGCTAATTCGGTGCAATTGGAGGAAATCGAGCCGCATTGGGCCCAAGGCGAGGACAAGACCGGGTTGTCCCTGGTCGTATCGGCGCGAGGAGAAAACCCGCCTTGGGAATCCATCCAACGCGCGTTTGATAGAGATCTAACGACAAAATGGCTTGATTTTACACCTCTGTCCACCAACCGAGCGAGCTGGGTGCAATGGCAATTTGTGGCCATGGACGGTCCGCCGGTCGTGAGCTTAAACCGCCTGCAACACGCCAACCGGCCACGCGAGATGAATCCGCTCAAGTTGGATTTGCCGGCCGTCGTGGTCGGTCGCGACCTGGATCGGTTGAGCGTGGTGGACCGGACGGGATTTGAAGTGATTCAAATCGATTGGCAGAAGGACGGCGGACAGCCCGGCGAACGGGTGCGATTGAAAGGCGATTTGGAATTTGTTAATGACAAGCCTCTCCTGTGGCATTCGGAGTTGACCGTCCTTGGCCGCTTGCCCAACAGCGCTGGAGCCGAGGCTGGTCAATTGTTGGAACCAAATCAAAACTATTGCTTAGGGACAGTAGAAGGTGAGGCCGAATATCTGACTCAAAACTCGGATTACTCAACGCTTCAGCTCGCTTCCATCTCCCCTGGGGGCTCCGTCCTGGTGCACATCGTAAACCCGAATCGACACCAGCTACCCAATCCTCTGCATTGCCGTTTGCAAGTTCGAGGGATCGTGGAATCTGTGGCTGACGAAAACGGCCATCCGGTTCCAGGCATCGTTTGGGTCTCCAGATTAAATGACCTCAGCATTGTCGCCTCCAAGGACGAGGATTGGGAGCAGTGGCCGCAATATTCCCTGAAGGATTTAGTGAGCACTAATTTGATCCCGTCAGGGCTCATTCGAGTCGTTGGAACTATGGACGAAAAGTATATCGGGCGTTATTTGACCCTGACGGATGGCACGAATCGTATGGTCGTTTATGCAGGAGGCGCCAACGTCTTGAAACGAAATGCCCGCGTTGAGGCAGCCGGATTCTTGAGCCGCGAGGCTGGGCGGACTTTTCTGCGCTGGGCAATTTTCCGACCCGCCACAGACAAACCCAAACCGCTGGAAATGGCCATAGATGGCGATCATCCCGTCATTGGCATCGGCGCTGTAAACCGCCTCCGAGAAGACAAACCGGATTTGGTTTTTCCGGCCCGCGTCCGTGGTGTGATCACCTATGTTTCCGGTTCCTATATTGCCGGGGACAACGTCTCGTATCTTCAGGATGGAACCAATGTCATTCCATTGCTGGACCCCGTGGCAGCCGGCCTGACGGATGCAGCCCAACAGGAAGGCTCGTACGTTGAAATTAGCGGACAGGCGTCACGCGACGGACTCAATCCCACTGCTTTTGCGAAGTTTCTCGGAAAGGGCCGATTGCCCGAACCCATGCGCAATCCTTTCGCAGAAATGCTGACGCCGCAAAACGCGGGCCGATGGACGCAAGTTGAAGGCGTGGTCAGCGGATACGATGATGGCCGGCTGACTCTTTTGGTGGAAGAAAAAGAGCTCACAGTGTGGGTTAATCAGATCAATCCTGACAAACAATACCTTACCGTAGGCAGCCGATTGCGCATCAGTGGTGTATGCGACCAGGTCGTAAATGGACACGCCCAAATGCTGGGCCTGCGCATTCTTGTTCCGTCCACCGAATGCATCGAATTGGTTAAACCCAGCCCGACGGATCCGTTTTCGACTGCGAAAGTTGCAATTGCCAATGTTCTGCTCTCAACTCCTGGTGTTCCGGGCGGGCCGATGCAGATGGTTTGGACCGAGGGTGTCGTTACTTACAAGGGGAGGCAGATGCTTTGTCTGCAAGACAAAGACAGCGGCATCAAAGTCTATTTGAGGCAAGAAAACGCCGATATCACCGCCGGCGACATTGTGCAGGCGGCGGGTCTCGCCTTGCCTGACGGCTTTTCGCCCAAGCTGATCCAAGCGGTGGTCCGCAAGGTCGGTCAAGGCGAATTGCCGAACGCGATTAAGATGGATTTTTCGCAAGGCTATTCGCAGAGCAGTCAGGACGCAACCCGCGGCGAGGTTGACGCGACATTTGAAGGGCAGAACATAAGCGATTCCGTCCTCAAATTGGAATTGCGCTGCGAGGCGACCAAGCGGGACTTCTTTGCCTATCTTCCCGCAGGCGAGGCCCTGCCTCCGTCCATGCTTCCAGGCGCTCGCGTGCGGTTACGCGGCGTGATTAAGCTCCAAGTCGAAGAACCGCTGGATGCCAACCAAGTTGTCAGCGCCTTTGAGATGTATCTGAGATCGGCCTCGGATATCCAGGTGCTGGAAGCTGTTTCATGGTGGACCACAGCGCACACGCTGTGGCTAGTGGGAGGCTTGGGCGGAGTGTTGATCATTTCCCTTGGCTGGATTAGCTCGCTAAGGCGCCAGGTAAGGCGCCAGCTTCGGGCCTTGGAGCAGGAAAATGCAGAAAGGAAACGCGCGGAGATTTTCCTTAATTCCGTGTTGCAGAATCTGCCGGTGGCCGTTGTCATCAAGGAGGTTAAGGATTTGCGCATCGTCATGCTCAATAAAGCCTATGAGGATTTGACTGGCATCACCAAGACGGAAGCACTGGGCAAAAAGGAGGATGATCTCGCGTTGCAATCAACTACGGTCTTATGTTCGGAGCATGATCGC
>Ga0302324_100028418_pt1 | contig 10629 bp, 13 predicted proteins | sample Palsa_T0_1_FD_201949 | JGI IMG/M metagenome (GOLD analysis project Ga0302324, IMG submission 201949) | Peat permafrost microbial communities from Stordalen Mire near Abisko, Sweden - Palsa_T0_1 | ecosystem: Environmental > Terrestrial > Soil > Palsa > Peat permafrost | place: Sweden: Abisko...
CGGGCGCCGCGGAGAGCGAGCAAAGCCAGTGGTAGATGCCTTCGGAACGGGGCATGAACAGGTCGAACGTTGAGCCGGGCTCGAGTTCGCCTTCCAGGATGTCGTCGAGAAGGTCGAGCACCAGGCTCGTCTCACCCGTCGAAGCGACGACTGCAACGCAGGTCCCGGCCTCAGGTAGTTCCAGGCTCACACGGACCCCTGCCTCGAGCGGTCTCGTCATCTCAGTTGACGTCATGTTTTCCCCGTCCGGCATTTCCTGATCTTGTCACAAAATTGCTGCAATATCGGGTGTTAGACACCCAGAGACAGGCATGTGGTGCAACTCTGGTCACCCATTGCCCGGGACGACGACTCAGCCAGACTCGTTGTCCCACCGTACAAAGCGCTCAACATCCCTCTTACCATTCCCCTGTCCACGGCGCAGATGACCGGGTGCTGCAAGGCTGCATCAAAAAATGGGCAGGCATCTTTTACGAGCGCTAGGGACCGGCCCCTCTCTTCCGCATGGGCCGAAAATCCGTGGGCTGTCAGGGCGTCAGCGACAGCACGCAGTGCTGACCGCAAGGAACGCTGGCCGTCGCCGCCGGCCATTGAGCCGGCCAATTTGCACCCGTACGCGAAGCCCACTTGTTCCGCCATTTCCTCAGCTGCTTGTTGCGGCAGGAGTGCGAGCGCGCCTCCAAGAAGTGCTACGAGGAGCTCCTCTCCCCGGCTGGAGGTTTCGAGGACCGGGGTCGGCCCACTCGCCCTGTAAAGCTTCGACGGCCGTCCGGCGCCGGCGGCCCCGCCCCCCCCATGCGCAGCCCGAGCGCTGAAGACCTCGAGGTACCCACCTGCTGCCAGCTTGTCCAGGTGGTGGCGAGCGACGTTGGGGTGGAGCGAAAAACGCACTGCCACCTGCGAGGCGGTCACTCCCGAGGCCGAGTCGCGCACGTGCAGGTAGACCTGCCTCCGGGTCGGGTCCCCGAACGCGGAAGTAACCGCGGCGACCACAGCCGAGAACTCGCTCCCGCTGAGCGGCTTCTTGGCGCCCCCGGCATCAGCAGGGCTTACGTGGGCCTCTACGGCCACAGCCTCCTCTGCGAGCTGCACCATTGTGAAACATCGTACCTGCGGTTGGCACCCCTCGGGCCCAAGTAGGATGGCCAAGTGGCTTTGGGCCCGTTCTCCTCCGGACCGGGCCAGACCCGGGTGATCGGCGTGAGCTCGGGCAAGGGCGGTGTTGGCAAGTCATCTGTCACGGTTAACGTGGCGGTGGCCCTGGCAGGCGCAGGTCATTCTGTCGCGATCCTCGACGCCGACGTCTATGGGTTCTCGGTCCCAGCGATGCTCGGGCTCGTGGGCACACCGGAAACGAGCGGCGGCCTGACCATGAGCGACGGCAAGGTGCAACCGCCAACAGCGTTCGGTGTTCGGGTCATGTCAATGGGCTTTTTTGCAAACGAAGACCAGCCCATCGTCTGGCGGGGCCCGATGCTGCACAAAGCTCTCGAGCAGTTCCTCTCCGACGTGGACTGGGGGGCCCCTGATTTCCTGCTGGTGGACATGCCTCCCGGTACCGGCGACGTGGCCCTGTCCATGTCCCAGTACCTGCCCGCGTCCGAGGTCTACGTCGTGACGACACCCCAGGCTGCTGCCAAGCGGGTGGCGCAGCGGAGCGCCTACATGGCCCGCAAGATGAACCTGCCTCTGCGCGGGGTGATCGAGAACATGAGCTGGTTCAGCGGCCCCGACGGCTCGAGGTACGAGATATTCGGCAACGGTGGCGGCGCTCAGCTCGCCGAGGAGCTCGGTGTGCCACTTCTTGGCCAGGTACCCCTGGTCCCGGCAATACGCGAGGGTGGCGACTCGGGCCGGCCGATCGTCGTGGCCGAGCCGAGCTCCGAAGCTGCCGAAGCGTTCAAGGCGATCGCACGCCAAATCGTGGAACTCGGTAGGACGCGGGTCTTCCGCGACGAGCTGCGCATCAAGTAACGCCCCGCGGGCGCGGTCGCAGAGGGCGCGCCACGGTAGCGCTAGGTTGGCGCGAACATGAAGTCAGTGCCGGAACCCGAAGGTGGTACTCAAAGAGGAAAGCCCATTGGCCGGCGTGTCGTTTTAGGCATGGCCGGAATTGGTGCTCTCGGGGTGGTGTTCGGGGCGCCGGTAGACGGGTGGGTTGCCGATGTGCTGCAGCCGCTCAGTTCGGGCTCGGGCTCGGGGATTGCCGACCTTATACCGGGTTCAGATTATTTTCAGCTTTATACGGTGACCAGCGGGTTCCCCGAGGTGCCACCTGATTACCACCTCGTCGTCGACGGGTTGGTCGACAAGCCTCTAAGCCTCACGGTGGCCGACCTCGAGGCGATGCCTCCAACCAAGCTTGTGAGGGATTTCCAGTGCGTAACCGGCTGGCGGGTGCCCGATGTGCACTGGACCGGCGTACAGCTTGGTTACTTGTTGGACCAGGCAGGTGTGGCCTCGGAGGGCAAGGCCATCTTTTTCGAATCCTTCGACGGCGTTTACTCAGAGAGCCTCACCATGGACCAGGCGAGGCTGCCCGACGTCATAATTGCATACCAGATGCTTGGCGCCCCCGTTACGCGCCCGCATGGTGGCCCGGTCCGGCTGTACATCCCTGAGATGTACGGGTACAAGTCCATAAAGTGGCTTAGCAAGATTTCTGTCACTGCTGTAGAAGGCAGTGGGTACTGGGAGCAGTACGGGTACGACTTGAACGCCTGGATCGGGCGAAGCAATGGCCGCGACGACACGCCGATCAACTAGGACGGCGCGCAGCAGCAGCCAGCTGCTCCGCTTCGACTGGGTAGAACGCGTCGCCCACTGGTTGACGGCGATCGGCTTTATCATCTTGATCTTCACCGGAGCCGCCCTCTACATCCCGGCCTTGGTCGGCTTCGTCGGCCGCAGGGTGCTCGTAGTGCGCATCCACGTCGATGCGGGCCTTGCACTGCCTTTGCCTCTCATCATCAGCCTTGCGGGTTCCTGGGGCAAGGGCCTGCGGGCCGACCTGAAGCGGCTAAACCGCTGGAGCTCAGACGACCGAGAATGGCTGAGGCGCAGTGTCCACTGGGAGCCCACCGACAAGCTGGCCATAGGAAAGTTCAACGCCGGCCAGAAGCTCAACGCGGCGATTGTCGGCGGCACCATGATCGTCATGCTCATGACGGGCGCAGTAATGCACTGGCCTTACTACTTCGCACTTTCTTGGCGCACAGGCGCCACTTTCATCCACGACATCGTGGCCTTGGGATTTTTCGTAGTAGTTGTGGGCCATATCTTCATGGCTCTCACGCATCCTCCCGCATTGCGTTCCATTTTCACCGGCAGGATCAGCCGCGCCTGGGCCAAGCGGCACGCACCTGTGTGGCTAGAAGAAGTCGACAAGCCGTCATCCAAGGTTTCTAAGTAAACCGAGCGTTTTCTAGCCGGATATGACCGGTCTGTAGCACACAGCTGACGATGACCAGCACCGAGCCCTCCCGAGGAAAGGTGATCTGGCGAGCAGGACGGTATTAGAGCTGGACAGCCCCGGTGTCGCAGGGCTGTCCGCCTGGGCTGTAGGTCCCGCGCTGGTCGGTGGTCGGACATAACGGGACCTGCAGGTGGCCCAGAGCGGCGTTAGCACCGTACGGTATAGCTCCGATGCCCGGGTTGGCGCTGGTGGGCACGTCTGTCTTGGTCGACCCACCGTTGTTGCCGAGCCCGTGAAGGTACTGAGCCCCGTGACTGATGTCGTGCGGTCCGTGGTGAAGGCACGTGCCCCCCTTGCCTACGTTGTAACCCTCATCTTTCCATGTGCCTCCGTCAGTTCGGCATGGACCGTTGATCATGTTTGCCGCTAGCCAGATTGTCCCGGAACGACCGTTATGGATGTTGCTCCCGCCTCGTTGGTCAAAGCCGTGGAACATGTTGTTGGCGGTGCTGTCGGACAGTGTGGAGGCCCACAGGACGACGGTCCCGTGACCGCCGTCGCCGGTGTCGATCGCCCCGCCATACACGTCAGCTGTTTGCCGTACAAGGTGGAGTCGGAGATGTAGATCGTGCCCTGGCTCGTGGTCTCGCTGTCGGCGTTGTCGATAGCTCCGCCATTGCCTGTCGTGTCGTCACCGAAGAAGGTGGACGTGGTGATGTGGGCGGTGGCGTGGCCGCCCCAGTCAGCGTTGTCGATAGCGCCTGCGTCGTCTGTGGCGGCCACGTCGGTGACAAAGCTCGAGCTGGCGACCGTGAGGGTGCCGCTAGCATTGTCGCCGTTGCCGATGGCGCCCGCCCGGCCGGCGGCGTTCTGCTCGAAGACCGAGCCGGTCACGACCAGGGTGCCCTTGCCTCCGGTGTCGCCGTTGTCGATGGCGCCGCCATCGCCGCTCAGGGCGCCATCGTCATAGAAGCTACTGTCGGTCACGCTGACCTGGCCGGTGCCGCCCATATCAGCGTTGGCGATGGCACCACCATCAGCATTGACAGCGAAGTCATTGGAGAAGGTCGAGCCCGAAACCGTGAGGGTGCCCGTTCCGTTTTCGTCGGCGTTATCGACCGCACCCCCGTTAGCGTTTGCATGGTCGCCGATGAACGCCGACCCAGAGATGTTAACGACGCCGCCTCGGATGTTCTGGACCGCGCCGCCCATCCCGCTAGTGGTATTGCTGGCGTCGTTTATAACAACATCGCGCAGGTCCAGGTGCACCCCGGCACCCACAGTTAGCACCGGGCCGTCGCATGACGGCGTCCCACAGCCCGCCGTCTGCCCGCCGTTGCCGCTCAACACGGGTCTGGTCCCCGGGCTGGCCGGCTCGATCGTTACGGGTCGAGCCGCCGAAGTGCTCTCGGTTGACACCCGCCAGTTTCCCCGGTACACGCCTCCGCCACCCGGAGTGGCCAGCTCGACCGTATCCCCCGGTCCGGCCAAGGACAAGGCCAGAGCCAGAGAACATCGCTCCGGAACGACTGAGCTGGCCGGACAGGAGGTCTGGCTCGCGGGTGCACCACCCGCAGCGAAAGCGAACAAGACCGTTGCCGCCGACGCCGAGGGCACCACGACGGTCTGGGTCGTCACGGTCAGGGCGAGGAGCGACGCGACGGTCGCCAACGACGCAGATAGCGAGCCCGTCATGCGCTGCTCACTGTGACGTGCGCCTAAAGTCCAACGCATTGGCCCATCTCCTGACCGCCCACGAAGTTGGCGACCTCGTCGGAGCCGCCTGCGTGGGCAGCGGGCGAGTCGCTGAGGCAGATCAAATTGTCAGATACCGCATTGGCGATTATCTCGGTGGAACCGCGATTGGCGCCTTCCATGCCGGCCAGCAGGACGCCTCCGAAGGAGACGTTGCCAATGAAATCGAACCAAGCCCCCTCCAGCCGGTGATGCTCACGTCACCTCGGATGCCGTTGTCCTCGACCGGGAAGCTCACGTATGGGGTCTCCTCCTCCCCAGGCCCGCCGCCGATGGAGATCAAGCTGCCCCAGATCGTGTCGCCATCTAGACGCAGTGCCCGCGGGTGATCCGCGACGACGCTGCCTTCGACAACGTCGTTTGTCTTGGCGGTGCATCGCGAATCGTCGCCTCCTGCTGCACGGTCGCCCGGGACCGAGGCGAGCGGGCACCCGAGCCACAGGCTGGCCCCTTTACCACTCTTATGTCGCCGATGACGCGAAGGCTGCCCGTACTGGCCGCATCGAAAGTGGCGTCGGAGGCCAGGCTCAAGTTCCCGTCTACCTCGACGGTTGTCCCGGCGCGTAGGGCGCACTCTCCCGTGATGATGAGCCCTTCGTAAACGCCGCTCGATAGGTCGCGGCCCGAACAGGTGGTGGCGGGCGTCTGCCAGTTGTCGGCGTTGGCCGTACCCGCGGTTAGGCCGACCATACATGATAGAGCCATGCTCGCAATAAGCACGGCGCGACGAGCATTCCTCATGAAACTACGACCTCCTCCGACTAACGCCAGCCATTCGGCCCGGCATAATCAGTTTCACGAAGAACAAACTCGGAGGCATCGGTAACCGTTGCCCCATTTGGCGGCTGGGTTACCTATTTTCGAGCCCGCCACCACCTAAGGCCGACCGACAGGCGCACTCCTTAGACAAAACGGGCAGTTTAGTCGTCAGGTTGGCGGGCCGATATCTGGTGCGGGGTGACCGGACGCGCTACCGGTTCGGGCCCATTAGGCCCAGGACCTTCGCCGCCGCCTGCGTATCGGAACGAGTCCGGGCCCCGAGCTTGCGGAGGATGGCTTCGACGTGGTGGTCAACAGTCCGCACGGACACGACGAGCTGATCGGCGATTTGGCCGTTCTGCAAGCCGGCATTGACCAAAGCGAGCACGTCGAGCTCGCGTCGGGTCAGACCGAACTGGTTCTTTCGCGTAGCCGGACGTGGCCCCCGGGGCAGAGATCGCGCTCCCCGTTCGCGGAGGCGACGGGCGACGATCGCCGCCGCTGGTCGCGCCTCAAGCCGTTGCAGGGCATCGAGGGCTCGCCGCAATGGTTCCTCCTCGTCTGAGTCCATGAGCGCGAGCGCAGCTTCGTAGGGACAGCCCATCTCCGTCCATAGGGCGCTGGCGCGTTCCCATTCCCCAGCGAGTTGTAAGCGGTAGGGCCCGCATGAGCCCTGAGGACTGCCCCCGCGGAGGTCGACGCGACGGCACCATTGCGCCAGTTCGCCTACGAACCAGCCCGCTCTGAGTTCGAGAGCTAGTGGGAGCGCTGCTTGTATAGCTGACGCTACGGCCTGGGGGTCACCGGCGAGCCAGCCGGCCTCTGCCCGGGCGACCGCTACGAACCCGAGACGCGGCAACTCTTCAGTGGGCTCGGCCAACGCCCAGGCCTCGTCAAGCAGGGGCCGGTGGCCAGGGTCCCCCCGCCTGGCTCTCACCAAGCCAAGCACCACCAAGGCCATGATCCGAGGGGTCGTCGAGGTCCGGGGGACGCCCAAGACCAGGGCGGCCGTCTCGGCGGCTCGGGACCAACGCCCTTGCGCAAGCTCCAAGCGGGCACGGTCGGCAAGCAGGTACAGATGAGAGAGCTCGAGGCCGTGGGCGCCGCAGTACTCGAGGCCAAGGTCTAGGTGCCTAGCGGCCACTTCATAACGGCACGTCCGAACGGCTCTCCCGACCAGCGAGCTGACAACCCGCCCGACCGCCTCGGCGCAGCCGGCGCGCTGAGCGCCTCCGAGCGTCTGTTCAAAGCGTTCAAATCCTTCATCTTCGGGCTCGCAAGTGGCGAGGTAGGCGGTGGCGTAGAAAGAGGTCTCGGTGTCATCGAGGTTCTCGGCGATCTCGAGAGAGCGTTTTGCCCATACAACCGCTTCTTCATCTCGCGCCGCAGCCGCGCAAGTCATCGCCATCTTCGCGTACGCTTTGGACAGCTCGCGTCCAGGGGGCAGTGGCTCTAACAGCGAAATGGCCTCTGCCGCTGCCGCCGCGGACTCCTTGGTCCGTCCGGGGCACCAGAGCACCTCTGAGAGCCAACGGGCGCGTCACCTTCGCAACGCTTGTCCCCGAGCTCGCGATAACACTTCAGCGCTTCTTCGATGGCCGCAATTGCCTCGTCGCTCTTGTCGGTCAAGTAACACTCATGTGAACGGCGCTCCCAGATCTCGGCACGCTCATCCAACTTCAACGCAACGCCGAACTTGAGCACTCGGGCGTACTGGGCGGCGGCCTCCCGGTGCGCACCCACCGAGGCGGCTCGTTCGGCCGCCGGGAGGGCGAACAGCACGACTGCCCCGGCGTCGCCGCCGCGTCAGCATGGTGGGCGAGCCGCGCCATATCCAAACCGATCGTCGGTGCTTTAGAGAGCGCGGCAATGGCTTTGCGGTGCAGGTCCACCTTCTGCGCCACGCCCACAGAGTCTTCGACGGCCAGTCGGGCAAGCTCGTGCCGGAAGGCCACCCCAGCAGCGTCTGAGACAAGCATGCCCGAGGTGATGCATTCGTCGAGGGAGTCGACCCCTCGACCGGCGAGGGCGTCCAGCAACCAGAGCTCGGCTCGCTGCGGTATGACCGAAACCGCCTCGAGGAGCCCGCGCGCGGGGCCGCTTAGTGGTGCAACTCGGGCGAGGACGGCGTCCCGAACCGTCGGCGGGATCTCGCCCACGCCAGAGGCGAGGGCCTCAATCACGAAAAACGGGTTGCCTGCAGTCTTTCATACAGGTCCCTGCCGTCGGCGCCGTGCTGCCGGGCGAGTTCGCTAACTGCCCCCGCCGAGAGAGGAGCTAGCTTCAGCCGCAGCACTGGGCTCGGCAGCAAACTCGCCCAACAAGCGTCGAAGTGGGTGAGCGCGGTCGAGCCCCTCATCTCGGTAGCTGACCACGATCAGCACTGGGACCGTCTCCTCCCGTCGCGCCAAAAGCATCAAAACGTCCAATGTCGCCTCATCGGCCCAATGGAGATCCTCAAGGATAAATACCGAAGGGGAAAGCGAACGAAATTCCCTGGCCAACGCAAGCGCCACATCGTGCGGTGCCGAGCCGCTTCGCACGATTTGCTTGAGCTTTCCTTGGAGACTCTCGGCGATGGCAAGTAGTGGGCCGAGCGGTGGAGGGGCAAAAAGCGGGTCGCAGGAACCCCGGAGCAGACGCACCGACGGATTTAACGTTTCGCAGAACCTCTGCAGGAGCGCCGTCTTGCCTATTCCTGCCTCTCCGCCGACGAGCACCATCTGGCCGAAAGAACTCTCTCGGACGGACATCAGCACCTTGCCCAGCGCCGCTAACTCGCTGGCCCGCTCAAGTAGATCGCTGGGGCAACCTGAGGCGACTGGCACCCGGTCCATGTCCCATGCTGCCCCCCGTGAGCGACGGCTGCAAGCGCCAACAGCAGTCGCGGCAGACATTTGACAACGCCTGTAACGGGAAAGCGCTGCTCCTGGAGGCGAACGCCGCCACGCGTGGCGTTGGCCGAGTCAGACAAGCTCCCCTAAAATAGGTAGCGACGCCCGCCAACCTGGGCAATGGCCTGCCAACCTGACCGGATACCCAGATCCCGGTGCTATCTGTCTAGTGTCTAGTTACCATCTCGGAGGTAAGGCTCGGAGAGGTCGACAAACCGTCTGGCAAGGTTTCTAGTGAGTTATTCGTGCCTGGTACGGTGATCCGATGGCTTCTATTGAAAAGATTGAGGCATTCCTGGCGGAGCGTTGCAACGTCGTCGTTGGTGGTGCGCGCAAGGACGGCCGGCGACACCTCAGCCCGCAATTCCGGACGCTCCGCGAAAAGCACTGGATCAGCATCCCGGCCGACGAGGAGTTCCTTAGGGACCTTGCCGACGAAGGTCGAGTTCTGCTCTCGATTACTCCCGACAAGCCGCTGTCGGAGTGGACGGTGATCAGCCTCGACTGAGGGTGCTGTCCGAGTGATTGCTAGGCGACCCTTTCGGGGAATGCACGGACCACGGCGGCGGTGCGGTTTGAGACCTGGAGCCGGCCGTAGATGTTCTCCAGGTGCGTCCGCACCGTCCCCTCCGAGAGGCCGAGCTGGCGAGCGATCTGCGTATTGGTGCGCCCGCCGGCGATCAGGTGCAACAAGTCCCACTGGCGAGGGGTGAGCTGGGGGACGGGGCTCCGCAGGCGCTCAGCATCGTGGTAGGCCTGCTGGAGATGGGGTCGTAGCAGGGTGAGCAGGGCCTGGTCGCGCTCGGAGAAGTCAAGGCCGGGCCCGCGCAGAAAAAAGAGGCGAACGCTCCGGCCTGGTCCGGCGTCGGGCCCGGGAGGCTCGGACAGGCAGATCTGGATGTGGTTCTCGAAGCCCTGCGGCCTCACGATTTCGCGGTAGAAACCCGTGGAACGCCATTGGCGGACTGAGTAGAAGTCATAAACCTTCACGATGCTTCGCAGGTCTCCTGTGCGGTCAGGGTAGCTGCAGACCTGGCAGTCCCAATACTGCTCCCAAAAGCCTCGGTTGAAGCCCTCGTCGACCGGGCCCTCCTGCCCGTTGTCTTGAGGGATTTGTTGGGTGAACCAATACTGCTGCAGGGTGGTGTCGTACCCGTGGCACAACAAGAAGTCACAGGGGATCTGGTCCTTCAGGTCGCTCAGTAGCGACAGCGGCAACCCCTGAGTGGGCACGTCGGAACGTATTTCAGAGACGACCCCGGCTAGTGCCCGCACGTCCCGTTCGCTCGCCGAAACCCTACTGGCCATGAAGCACCTCCCCCTTCTTGGCGGCTCATTTTAGGCCAGGCCGATCCCGCTTGGTATCCGTAAATGATCGGATAGCGCGACGACGGTGGGCCTGCTCATAATTTCAAACGGAGTCGTTCCCCATAGCCAAGGAGGTCGTCATGAAACACGTCCACTTCGTCCGGCACGCAGCAAGCGTTGTTCTTGCAATCTGCACTAGTTTGCTTGGTTTTGCCCTCTTCGCTCCCTCGGCGTCTGCCTTGATGGTAGGTTTCCAGTCGTACGCCAACGGTAGAGTTCCCTCTTCGGCGGGGACGCCTCTGGTCGCGCCCCAACCACGCCTGACAGTGGTCCACACGGTTCTCGCGGGCGGTATGGCCGGATGGCAGGTCACCCTCATCGCCGTTGGAGCCGCGCTACTCGCTGCCGTGGTCGCGGTCCTCGCAGACCGCGCCCGGGCTGAACGCCGAAGGCTGAGCGTCTCAGCCGCGTAGGCCCGGCAACCGGGGGCCGATCTCT
>Ga0302324_100028421_pt1 | contig 10629 bp, 9 predicted proteins | sample Palsa_T0_1_FD_201949 | JGI IMG/M metagenome (GOLD analysis project Ga0302324, IMG submission 201949) | Peat permafrost microbial communities from Stordalen Mire near Abisko, Sweden - Palsa_T0_1 | ecosystem: Environmental > Terrestrial > Soil > Palsa > Peat permafrost | place: Sweden: Abisko...
AGACGGGGTTTTCTGTATTACTATCCCTCCATATTCTTTGCACGTCGCGACGATTTGGCCCAGCAGACCACGGAAATCAAACGCTGAAAGCTGAGAGCCGACCGCTGACAGCTTGCGCGCAGCGCATTGTATTACTATCCCTCCATATTCTTTGCACGTCGCGACGATTTGGCCCAGCAGACCACGGAAATCAAACGCTGAAAGCTGAGAGCTGACCGCTGACAGCTTGCGCGCAGCGCATTGTGGGACATGATTTAGCTTGTCCTGAGCGTAGCTCACGCCATTTTCCCCACGGGTGCCAAACAACGGGGCGACCTCAGGAGTTCGGAGTCTCGACCCAGCAGACTGAAGTCCGCGCCACATCACCGGAAGAACCGCTTCCGCGCGAGGAACGCCAGATTCTGCACCCCGTCGCGCCACGGGTTCAGCTTTTTCTCGCCCAAACGGGTGGAATAGAGAATCGAAATTTCGCCGAAACGGATCCGCGGATGACGCAAAGCTTCGATCTTGATCTCCTCCGAAAATGCCATGCCGTCCGCTTCGAGCTTCATCTCTTTCAGGATGGAACGGCGCAGCACCCACATGCCGGATTGCGAATCCCGCACCCACCGAAAGAAGAGAATCGACATGACGAGCGACAGCACCAGGTTGCCGAATTTGTGTTTGAAACTCATGGCGCTGCTGTCGTGCACCGGGAAGCGCGAGGCGTTCAGAAAGTCGACGTGGAGGTGCAGGAATGCCTCCAGCAGGTAGGAAATACCGTCGACAGGATAGCTGTGGTCGCCATCCAGCGTGATGATCAGGTCGCTGGTGGCGCACGAAAACCCGCGCCTGTAAGCCCGTCCGTAGCCGCGCAGTTCCTCGCGGATTACTTTGGCGCCGAAGGCCGCCGCCACCTCCGCCGTGCGGTCGGTAGAGCCGTTATCCACCACGATGATCTCGTCGACATACTCGGGCATGTCCCGCAGCACCTTCTCGATTCCCGCTTCTTCATTGAGACAGGGGATGATGACGGTGATCGACTGGCCTTTATACATGCGTTTGCCCGGCAGACTTTTTGCCGGCCGGCGGCGTCATAATGGAACTGGCGATGAAATCGATCAAACTGATATTGCCCCTCCTGGTATGCTGCGCCGCAGTACTGGCCGCCGCCGAGCTGGAAAATGTGCACACCGTGTACGTGCTGCCCATGGGCCACGGGCTCGAGCAGTACCTTGCCAATGCGCTCACCAGCGAACACGTCTTCGTGATCGTGACCGACCCCAAGATGGCCGATGCCGTCATCACCGACCACATCGGCGCTCCGCTGCAGCAAAAATTGGATACCCTGCTCGCCCCGCCCGCGGAAAAGCCAGAAGTCAAGGAGGGCGATAAAGATAAAATCGAAACGCCGAAGGGCTCGATTATGGCGCCTGCGAATAAGCTCGACAATCCCGCCGAAAATTCCTCCATGGGCAGAAGCAAAGGCATGGTATTCCTGGTGGGGACGAAGTCGCGCCAGGTACTCTGGTCGATATATGACCTTCCGAAAGATGCCTCATCGAAGGAGTTGGATCGCATCGCCTCCGCTATTGTAAGCCGCCTCAGGAAAGACATGGGATTGAGCAAGAAGTGAATGCGGCCTCAGGGATTTCCCTCCCCACCGTACTCATTTTCGCTGGTAACGTCTGCTAAGCTATTCCATTGTGACAGTAGACGAAATTCGTGAATTGATCAATCTGACAGCGGAAACTGGAATCGCCGAACTGGAAGTGCAGCGGGGCGAAAATCGTGTGCGTATCCGGCGAGCCTCGTTCGCGACGCCTCAGGAGATCGTTGTCGCTGCCCCCTCCTACGCTCCTCTGCCGTCCGCGCCGCTTCCGGCGGCCGCTTCCGTGCCGCCCGCAACTACACACGAGGCCCCGAAAGAGAAGCCGGCCGACCCTGGCCTGGTGCTTGTCAAATCGCCGATCGTAGGCACATTCTATGAATCGGCCTCACCAGAAGCTCCGCCGTTCGTGAGGGTCGGTGAGCGCGTCCAGCCGGGCAAGGTGTTGTGCATCATCGAATCGATGAAGCTTATGAACGAGATCGAAGCTGAAACCTCCGGCATCATCGAAAGCAAATTGGTCATGAATGGGCAGCCGGTGGAGTACGGGGAGGCTCTGTTTGCCGTCCGTGCAGTTTAAGAAGATCCTCATTGCCAACCGTGGCGAGATTGCAGTTCGCGTCATCAGCGCTTGTAAGGAACTAGGGATTCAGACCGTCGCGGTATACTCCGAACCGGACCGTTACAGCGCCCACGTCCGCTTCGCCGACCAGGCAATCTGCATCGGACCAGCCAAGAGCGCGCGCAGTTATCTGGATATCGCCTCCATCATCAGCGCCGCCGAGATCACCGACGTCGACGCAATCCATCCCGGGTATGGCTTCCTCAGCGAGAATGCCGCCTTCGCGGAAGTGTGCGAGACCTCCGGCATTAAGTTCATCGGACCCAAACCCGACGTAATTCGCATGATGGGCATTAAGGAGCGCGCCCGCGCCTACATGCGGGAAATGGGCGTGCCGGTGCTGCCCGGATCGCCGGGCGTTTTGAAATCGCCGGAGGAAGCGCTCAAACTGGCGGAGGAAATCGGATACCCGGTCATTCTGAAAGCGTCGGCCGGAGGCGGCGGCCGCGGGATGCGGGTGGTCAACCAACCCGAGGAATTGGCTCCGTTATTCGCGCAGGCGCAGAACGAGGCCGGCGCCGCTTTCAGTTCGGCAGACGTGTATCTGGAGAAGTATATCAGCGCACCCCGACACATCGAATTTCAGATTCTGGCCGATGAGCACGGCAGCGTTGAGATTCTGGGCGAACGCGAATGCAGCATCCAGCGGCGCCATCAAAAATTGTTGGAGGAGTCTCCGTCGCCGGCTATGACAGATGCTCTCCGTGGCGAAATTTCAACGGCCCTACGTAAAGCGATCTCCGCGGCAGGGTACAGCAATGCCGGCACGGTGGAATTCCTCATGGACGAGACCGGCAAGCTCTACTTTATCGAGGTTAATGCGCGGGTCCAAGTGGAACATCCGGTCACGGAATTCGTAACGGGCATCGACATCGTCAAGAGTCAGATCCGCATCGCACAAGGCGAACGCCTAGACGAGATCCTGCCGGGTCCGATCGAACTCCGCGGCCACGCCATCGAGTGCCGCATCAACGCGGAGAATCCGGAGACGTTCGTGCCGTCGCCAGGCCGTATTACCGGGTTTCACTTGCCCGGTGGAATCGGTGTGCGGGTCGACACCTGGGTGTACACCGATTGCGTAATTTCGCCGTATTACGATTCCCTGGTGGCGAAGTTGATCGCTTACGGCAGCAGTCGCAGCGAGGCCATCGATCGCATGCGGCGGGCGCTCGAGACGTTCATCGTGGAGGGAATCTATACGTCGATTCCGCTGCACTTGAAGATCATGGCCGACGAGGACTTTCAGGCGGGCCGGTTGGATACCAACTTCATCAAGCGATTCCTCCCGGCTGCAAAGGGCTAGTTTTCCCCCAACCCAAGGCTAAGTACACCTTCCATAAATACACCGACGTATTCCAGGGACACCGCTTCCTGCGGTCGCGGCTCAGTGTGCGGGTTCGTCCGAGCCGCGACCAAAGGGAGCGGTCCGGCAGGAATACGTTGCCGAATTTCTGAAATGACGTACTAAGCTAAGATAAGACTTGGGCAGGGGTTAACCCCACCTTAAGCTCCCATGGCCCCGTTCCCTCGCTTCTTGCCATTAGTGCCGAACTTAACGCTCCGCGGAGTAGTGGATATCCTCGTGGTGGCGTTCCTGGTCTACCAGGCGCTGATGGTGGTGCGCGGTACGCGCGCCGGGCACATTCTGCTTGGCATCTTCATCATGGTGGCGCTGTACGGCCTGTCCGTATGGGCCGGGCTGGAAGCGCTGCGGGCGGTACTTTCTTTTACTGTTCCGCTGGTCGGGTTGGCGATTGTAGTGCTGTTTCAATCGGAGATCCGGCGAACATTAGCGCGGCTGGGACGCAAGCATTGGCTGGGTTTCGGAACGGGTTTCCGCGCTCCGGAGGCGATCAATGAGATCCTTATGGCGGTGGAGACCATGGCGCCGCAGCACATAGGCGCACTGATCGTACTGGAACGCGACATCGGATTGCGCACCTTCATCGAGAGTGGCGTAGCGCTCGAAGCGCGCATCACCCGTGACTTGCTGTTGTCCATCTTCGCTCCCGGTCTGCCGCTGCATGATGGAGCCGTGATCATCCAGAAGGACCGCATCGCAGCGGCGGCCTGTTTTCTTCCGTTGACCACCACGCCTGCTCTCGCGCGCGAACTGGGAACGCGCCATCGCGCGGCTATTGGCATTACGGAGGAGACGGATTGCCTTTCTTTGGTGGTTTCGGAGGAGACGGGACGTATATCGGTATGTGCCTTCGGAGAGCTGGTGCAGGGATTGTCGCTCGCCGAGGCTCGGGAGCGGATCAATCGCCACTTTGAAGTCCTGCATCCGGGTTCGATCCGCATCGAAGATACCTCCGCCGATATCCCTTTGGCGACGGATGGAACGGCGCGAACGGCGGAGAATCGGCCAGCCGAGCGGGTGAATCAACCATGAAATGGGGCAAGTTCCTGCTCGGGTTGTTAATCAGGAATCCCGGCTGGAAGCTGCTCTCGCTTGCCATCGCGGTAGTGGTTTGGGGCGTTGTTGCCAATGAACCCGAACTTTCCACATTCACCACGGCAGGAATCGAATATAAGAATCTCCCCGAAGACCTTGAGATCAGTTCCGAGCCGGTAAGCACTGTCAAGCTGGAATTGCGCGGACCCTCCGGCCAACTTCGCGGCGTGAGCGACGGGACGGGCCCCGAAGTAATTTTGGATATGTCCGACGTTCGGTCGGGCGAGCGGACCTTCCCCATCGGAGACGGAAATGTGAGACTGGTGCGAGGGGTGCAACTGGTGCGGGCTATTCCCTCAGTGGTGCGGGTTCGATTCGAGCGCCACGCGCAGCATACCGTGAAGGTGACCCCACGTTTCCGCGATCGGGATGGGTATGAAATAGCGAATTACACCGTCACGCCGGATTCCGTCGCCGTGGCCGGTCCGGCCAGCCATGTAGCGCAGATCGACACGGTGGGGACGGACCAAGTGAATGTGCCGGCCAGGGTTGGCGCCTTCGAGTATCCGGTGAACACTTTCGTAGACGATCCGTACGTCCGCTTCCCCAATGGTTCACACGTAACTGTAACGGTAACGGTAAGAAGGAAATAGGAAAAACCAAAGCGTGGGAAAACAACTATTCGGTACCGATGGCATTCGCGGCGTGGCGGGAGAATATCCGCTCGACCCGGCGACGGTTTTCGCGTTCGGGCTGGCGCTGGGACACGATGCCGTTCGCGCCCAAGCCCATCCGGAGATTCTGATCGGCACGGATACCCGCGAATCGGGCGGATGGATCGCCGAAATGGTGGCCGGAGGCTTGCGGCAGGCCGGCGCGGGCGTTCGCTTCGCCGGTGTGATCACTACGCCGGGTGTGGCTTACCTCACACGCACCGGGCCGTTCCTCGCCGGTGTGATGATCTCAGCGTCCCACAATCCATACCAGGATAACGGCCTGAAGGTGTTCGGACATAACGGGTTCAAGCTGCCTGACGATGAAGAAACAATCATCGAGCAGGAGATCCTGCGGTTGCGTGAATCGGGGATCGCGCCGCAATCCACGGCTCTCGCACCCGATGGCGAGTGGGCGCGGAAGTACCTCGATTTTCTGCTGTCGCTCTCGACCATGCGCCTGGACGGCGTCAAACTGGTGATCGATTGCGGCAACGGGGCAGCTTACAAGCTGGCTCCCGATTTGTTCGGCCGTCTGGGCGCGGAGGTCACCACGTTGTGTGCGGAACCGAACGGCCGCAATATCAACCTGCAGTGTGGCGCCCTTCACATCGAGGGTCTGCAAGCGGCGGTGGTACATGCCGGCGCCGACTTCGGAGTTGCTTTCGATGGAGACGCGGACCGGGCCATCCTGGTGGCGAGAAGCGGCAAGGTCGTCGATGGCGACTCCGTTTTGCTGGTGCTGGCGCGCGCCATGAAGAGTTCGGGCCATTTGAAAGAGGACACCGTCGTCGCCACGGTGATGTCCAATCTGGGACTCGAAAAGGCGCTGGAAAGCGCGGGTATCCGTATGGTGCGGATGCCGGTGGGCGACAAATACGTGCTGGAGGAAATGGTGAAGCTCGGGGCTTCGCTGGGAGGCGAACAGTCCGGCCATGTGATTCTGCGGGAGTTTGCCACCACTGGCGACGGAATTCTGACCGCCCTGCGCACCATCGAGACGGCGCACGCCGCGGGTACCGGGCTCGATGAACTGACCGCCGATCTCCGCGTTTATCCGCAGAAGCTGGTGAATGTGCGGGTGCGCGAAAAGAAATCACTGACCGATGTTCCCTCGGTGGCTCGTGAGATTCAGCACGTAGAGGACGCCTTTGCCGGGAGCGGGCGCGTCTTAGTTCGTTTTTCCGGTACCGAACCGTTGGCCCGCGTCATGGTGGAGGGCCTTGACGCACAACAGGTAGAAAGTTTTAGCGCCCGCATAGCCGACGCCATTCGATTGGCTATGGGTATTTAGAGTACAATTATCGAAAAAGTACTGCCGGTCCCTGGGTGAATCCCCGATAAAGGAAGCAACCTTTGTCCTCTATGTAACGTCATATTCATTGTCGAGATTGTTCGACTTTGTTCCGCGGGCGTCTTTGGATTTCCGCGGGACGGCCGGCGGGTGAAACCTCCGAGCACCCGCCGGTTCTTCCCACTCTTATATCAATCCACCCGTTTCAACACCAGGGCCGAGTTCTTGCTGCCAAAGGCGATGCAATTTGCCACGGCATTCTCGATCGATATTCGCCGAGCCTCCGCAGGAATGTAATCCAAATCGCAATTGGGGTCAGCTTCTTCCAGATTGATGGTGGGGGGCGCCACGCCATCGCGCATCGCCAGCAGCGTGACAGCTACTCCAGCGGCGCCACAAGCGCCTTGCGGATGTCCGATGAGGCTTTTCAGCGACGAACCGGCCAGCTTCTGCGCATGGCCGTTGAACGCCAGCTTCACGGCCCGTGTTTCCACCCGGTCATTCAGCTCGGTGGAAGTGCCGTGATAGTTGATGTACTGCACTTCCGTCGGCGGAATCTCGGCCTCCTGCAACGCCATTTCCATGGCTCGCGCGGGCTCTTCGCCGCATTCCTCCAGCCGCACGCGGTGATAAGCTTCACAGGTCGAGCCGTAGCCGGCCACTTCGCCATAGATGTGAGCACCGCGCGCCTTGGCCTGCTCCATTTCTTCCAGTACGAAAAACCACGCGCCCTCGGCTATCACAAAGCCATCGCGGTCGCGGGAAAACGGGCGCGATGCGCGCTGCGGTTCGTCGTTCCAGCGGGTGCTCATGATGCGCATGAGCTGAAATCCGCGCAAGATCAACGGGGCAATGGGCGCGTCCACGCCGCCGGCGATCATGGTGGTGAGATGCCCGGAGCGGATGGTGCGGAAAGCGTACCCCAGCGCGTCCGTGGAAGATGTGCAACCCGTCGAGATGATGTGGCTGAGTCCGCGGAAACCGAAACGCATGGAAACTTCGCTGGCTAGCGTGCCTATGGTGGATGTCGGAATTGTGTATACGCTGCACTGTTTCAGGTGGCCTGTATAGAAGAGCCGATACTGCTCCTCAGTGAAATCCTGCGAGCCTCCGCCGGAGCCGACAATGACGCCAATGCGACGGAGCTCGTCCCGGGACATGGCAGACGGATCGATGCCCGCGTCGGCCACCGCTTCGGCCACGCTGGCCGCGGCTAAAGGCACCGCCCGCGAGACGTGCGGGCGGTCCTTGATATCGACGTACTGCTTGTCGTCGAACTCATCCGGGATCTGACCGGCTACCCGAACGGCAAAGCCGGATGGATCGAAGCGGGTGATTTTTCTGACCCCGCTCTCTCCGCTGATAGAAGCTTTCCAAAAACTTTCCCGTCCGATACCGTTGGGGCTCACCGCACCGATACCCGTTACCGCCACCCTAAGCATGATTTGATTTTCGGATTTTTGCCTTTAACCTTACGTCAGTATAGGCTGAATTTATGGACGCCGCCACGCAAAGCGAAACCGCGAAACTCCGTCTGGCCACATTTCTGGCCGGTCTGGAAGGCGGCACCATTGGCGTTTTGTGGATGCTGGCATGGCTGGGAGTGAGCTCCGTGTGGCAGCAGCGCAGCTTCTGGGCGTCGGAAAATCTCATGGCAACGGCGTTCGACCGCAACTCCAATCTGGCGCCGATCTTTACCTGGGCGACGTGCGCGGGGCTCGCGCTCTACGTGCTCATCTATAGCGCGCTGGGCGCTGCATTTTCCACCTTCTTACGCGATCGCGTGCCGAATAGGCGCGTCATGCTGCTGGCGGTCGTCTTCGCGGTCGTGTGGTATTACATCTCGTTCCGCGGCGTCTTCAAGCTGGTGCTGCCGCTGGTAGCGCTGCTGCACGTGGAGCACGCCACTTTGATCGGCCACTTACTGTATGGAACGATGCTGGGCCGGTATCCGGGGTATTTGCACCGTCTGATGAACACCGCTCCGCCGGTGGCCGCAGAGGCGCCGGCGGTGGTGGTGGGGGAGTCCCACGACGGACAAGAGTCGATGTAGGACATGCTTCAGCTTGTCACGGCGAGCGGAGCTCGCCTGCGCGGGCTTGGGTCTTTGGCGCCACTGGATGAACCACCAGCGGGCGAGCCTTGTTCGCAGGACAAGCTAAAAAGGGACTTGCAAAATTCGATAACAGGCTCGATAACTGCTTTCGTTCAATGCGAGTTTTCCGAGCCGCGCGCGTGAGCAAGCGGTTTCTGGAAATCTACAAGTTCCTCTAAAGCATATCCTACGGCTATGCCAGTTCCAGTTCGATCTTCTTCGATGTAGCTTCCAGTTTTACGATGCGGAAGCTGCGAATCTGGCCGGAGCGCGGCGCCTCACTCCGTTTGGGCCCGCTGCTCTGGCCGCCTTTCCACTTGGATTGCAGCATGGAACTGAGCGACGAGAGGTCCACTTTCGGATCGGCTGCCGTTTCCGCTTTTTCCGGCGCTTCAGCAGCGAGCTTGCACGTGCCGGAAATGCCCTCGCCGAGCTCCACGCGGGCGCGGCCGCCTGAAACGTCGATCATGCGGCCTGTGACCAAGTCGCCAGCCTTGTGCTCGGCGATGTATTCGTCGAGGCCGGTGGGCACCAGTTGCTTCATGCCGAGCCGCAGGCGCCGTTTCTCGGAATCGATCTCCAAAACCTGCGCCTTGACGATCTGGCCCTGCTTGAGCTCATCCTGCGGATGGTTGAGGCGCTTCTCGGCACTGATGTCGCCAACGTGAATCATGCCTTCGACGCCCTCGGCAAGCTGCACGAACGCGCCGAAGCTGGTCATGCTCACTACCGGCCCTTCCACGATGGATCCGACGGGGAATTTCTGCTTCGCATCGGCCCACGGATCGCCGCCCACCTGCTTGAGGCCGAGAGAAATCCGCCGGTCGCCCTGGTTGATGCCCAGGATAACCACTTCCACCTGTTCGCCCGGCTTGACGATCTCGGAAGCTTTTTTCATCTTCTTCGACCAGGACATTTCGGACACGTGGATCAAGCCTTCCACGCCCTTGTCGAGTTCCACGAAAGCGCCGAATTCGGCCACCCGGGTGATAGTGCCCGTGACGCGATCGCCTACCTTGAACTTCTCGTTCACCAACTCCCATGGGTGGGCCTGCAATTGTTTCATGCCCACCGAAATGCGACGCTTGACGGGATCAACTTTGAGAACTTTGACCTGCAACTGCTGCCCGGCAGTGAGGGCATCGGCCGGCTTATTGACGCGCGACCACGAAATATCGGCCACGTGCAATAGCGCGTCGACGCCGCCGATATCGACGAAAGCGCCGAAATCGGTGAGGCTGCGAACTGTGCCCGCCACGATTTCGCCTTCCTTGATTTCGGTGTAGCGTCGCTCTTTAGCGGCTCGTTCTTCTTCCTCCAGGACGGCGCGGCGGTCTACCACGACGTCCTCATCCGCGACATCGAGTTTGATGATACGGCAACGGATCTCCTGGCCGATAAGCTTTTCCATTTCGGCCGCGTCTTTAGCGCCGCTGCGGGATGCCGGCATGAACGCGCGAACGCCAACGTCTACCGAGACACCGCCTTTCACCACGGCGCTGACCACGCCGGCGATGGCGGCCTTATCCGCGAAAGCCTTCTCCAACGACGACCAATCTTTCGGCCGTTCCACCTTGATACGCGAGAGCTCATAATAGCCTTCGGGATCGCGGCCCTTGATCGACACCGGCATCTTGTCGCCGGGCTTGATCGGGTCGCCCCCGAAATCGGCAACCGGGATGATGCCTTCGATCTTGTATCCGATGTCCAGGAACACCTGGTCTCCTGAAACTTGAATTACAGTGCCTTCCAGTCCACGCCGGCCCTCGTCAGGCTTGTGCGAATGGGACTGTTCGTACTGTGAAAGGATGTCGCCGAAGGACTCGGCGGAGTCGTTGGAGGACGGGGAACCGGAGCGCGCAGCCGGGTCCTGATCCAGAATGCTTGGGTTGGCCATGAGACGGTATTCTTTATTGTGG
>Ga0302324_100028422_pt1 | contig 10629 bp, 9 predicted proteins | sample Palsa_T0_1_FD_201949 | JGI IMG/M metagenome (GOLD analysis project Ga0302324, IMG submission 201949) | Peat permafrost microbial communities from Stordalen Mire near Abisko, Sweden - Palsa_T0_1 | ecosystem: Environmental > Terrestrial > Soil > Palsa > Peat permafrost | place: Sweden: Abisko...
ACGCGGTGCGCTATAGTCCACAGGATGCGCCCGTCGAGGTGGCTGTCGAACGCGGAGCGGCGGGACTCACGATCTCGGTTCGCGACCGTGGACCGGGTGTTCCCGCAGGCGAGCTCGAGCGCATTTTCGAGCCGTTTTACCGCGTGGCCGAATCCCGCGACCGCGACACCGGCGGCGAGGGCATCGGTCTCGCCATCACCTCGCAGGTCATGAAAGCCCACGGCGGCACGGCGCGGGCCGAGAACCGCGCGGGCGGCGGCTTCGAGGTGCAGCTCAACCTGCCGCCCACGGCGCTGGCGGCGTGACGGAGATGAGATGAGCCTGTTTCAGGAGGCCTGCCGGTACATTCCGGGTGGCGTGAACTCGCCGGTGCGCGCGTTTCGCGGCGTCGGCGGCGAGCCGATCTTTTTCAAGCGCGCCGCCGGCGCTCACGTCGTCGCTGCGGACGGGCGCCGTTTCATCGACTACGTGGGATCCTGGGGTCCCATGATCCTGGGTCACGCGCACCCCCAAGTGATCGAGGCGGTGCAGCGCGTCGCCGCCGACGGCCTGTCCTTCGGTGCACCGACCGAGCTCGAGACACAGCTCGCGCGCCGCGTGACCGAACTCGTACCCTCGATCGAGCTCGTGCGTTTCGTGAGCTCCGGGACCGAAGCGACCATGAGCGCGATTCGTCTCGCGCGCGGCTTCACGGGGCGCGAGACCATCGTGAAGTTCGAGGGCTGCTACCACGGCCATTCCGATTCGCTCCTCATCAAAGCCGGATCCGGCGCGCTGACCTTCGGCGTGCCCACCTCGCCGGGCGTCCCGCGCGAGCTTGCAGCACATACCGTGACGATCTCGTTCAATGACTCCGACCAGGTACGCGATGCTTTCCGCCAGCTGGGTTCGCAAATCGCCTGCGTCATCGTCGAGCCGGTTGCCGGTAACATGAACTGCGTACCGCCGGCGCCTAAGTTTCTGCAGACGTTGCGCGAGGAATGCGATCGCGCCGGGGCACTGCTGATATTCGACGAAGTCATGACCGGCTTTCGCGTGGCGCTGGGCGGTGCGCAGGCGCTGTATGGCGTGCGCCCCGATCTCACGACGCTCGGCAAGATCATCGGCGGCGGAATGCCGGTGGGCGCCTTCGGCGGGCGGCGCGAGATCATGGAGCAGCTCTCGCCCCTGGGCCCGGTCTACCAGGCGGGAACTTTGTCGGGCAACCCGGTGGCCATGACGGCCGGTCTCGTCACACTGGAGCTCGTCGCGGTACCGGGCTTCCACGAGCGGCTGAATGCGCTCACCGATGTGCTCGTGCAGCGGCTCGCCGTGGCGGCCGCGAGCTGCGACATCCCGCTTGCCACCAACCACGTGTGCGGCATGTTCGGTTTTTTCTTTACCGAGGAACGGTGCGTCGACAGCTTCGCGAAGGTGATGGCCTGCGATCTCGAGCGCTTCAAGCGATTCTTTCACCGCATGCTCGAGGAGGGCGTGTACTTCGCGCCGTCCGCCTTCGAGACGGGATTCATGTCCGCCGCCCACTCGCCGGCCGACATCGACGCGACCATCGCCGCGGCGCTGAAGACGTTCGCGAGTCTGCGCTCCTGAGCGCCGCTTAGGCTGTTCGAATGCGGGCGTTCGCTTGGTTCCTGGGAGTGCTGGTCGCGGCCGGCCTCGCCGCGGCGGCCATCGCGTATCCGGTCTTCGAGCTGACCTCCAGCGTCGCGCCCTGGCCATTTCACCGGGTCTACGGCCGCATTGCGATGCTTGCGGCCGCAGGCGCGCTGGTGTTCTGGTGCAGGCGTTTTGGCGTCGCGAACGGCCGCGAGCTGGGCTACGGGCTGCCGTGGCGGCGTTTCTGCGCGGTGGCAGCCCTGTTCGCCGCCGTCGGCATCGTCACGGCGAGTGCCGGCGCCGCCTTCCTGCTGCTCGCGGGAATCCGCGTCGTATCCGACCCGGCATCTCTCGCCTCGCCCGCGCACCTTGCGCATCTTGCGCTCATCGCGCTCTCCTCGGGTCTTGCGGTCGCCATGATCGAGGAGACCGTGATGCGCGGCGCCTTGCACAGCGCGATTGCGCGCGAGAGAGGACAGATGGCCGCGCTCTGGCTCATCGCTCCCTTGTTCGCGGTTCTGCATTTCTTCGCCAAGACCCACGTCGACTCGCCCGATTGGACGAGCGGCTTTCACTTGCTGGCGGGCTCGTTCGCTCCGCTCGGCAACCTCCGCGCGGTGCTCGACTCGCTGCTCGCCTGGGCCGTGGTAAGTCTGGTCTTGAGCCTGACGCGCATTCTCACCGGCAATATTGCTGCCGCGGTGGGCTTGCATACCGGCTGGGTGGTGGTGCTTCGCCTGCTGCAGGAAGCCACCGGATCCGGCACCCTGCAGTCGGCGTGGGTGGGACGCTTCGACGGGCTGGTGGGTTACTGGGTGCTCCCGTGGGCTGGCGTCATCGCCGTCGTCCTCTGGGCGACGCGCCGCGTCTGGGTGCCCTACGCGGCCGGCGAGCCGGGCGGGACGACCAGCGCAAGTCTGTCAAGCCTCTCCAGCGGATCGTCGAGCTCGAGATAGCTCTGCTTGTCCGCGAGCGGCAGCGGCAGAATTTCCGCAAGACGGTGCCCCACCCACGCGGCATCGTCCAGGCGCATCTCGATGGCCGTGTAGACCTCGCCGAGTTGCGGTAGAACATTGCGCAAAAGCGCCGGCAGCCGCGCGTGGCGCGCGGGAACGGGAAGCGCGGGCTCGGCCTCGATCCAATTCACTTCGCCGAGGTTCAGGCCATCCGCTTGCCGGCTGCGCGCGACTATCCGGAAACGTCGACGGCCGACGCAGGACAGGCCGAGAAGCCCGTCCGCGAGCTGATGGAAGTCGGTGATGTCGGCCGCCGTGCCGACCTCGTACACCTCGGTATCGCCCGTCCCGGATTCCCGGCCTTCGCGGATCAGCACCACCCCGAACCCCGAGCCCTCCCGCATGCAACGACGCACCATGTCGTAATAGCGCGTCTCGAAAATGCGCAGAGGCAACGGCCCGTCGGGGAACAACACCAGGTTGAGCGGGAACAGCGGAATCTTTGTCACTGCGGGCCCGGCGAGCCCGCGGCCGCGCGCGCGCGGAGCGCCTCGAGGAGCTTCTCGTGCAGGCCTCCGAAGCCGCCGTTGCTCATGACCAGCACCTGATCGCCGGGCTGCACATCGGCCGCGATGCCCGCCACCAGCCCCTCGACGCTGCGCTCGAACCCGGCGCGCGCCCCCAAGGGCGCGAGGGCGGCGCGCAAATCCCAATCGAGCCCCGGGACGTCGAGGAACCACGCGCGGTCGGCGGCGGCGAGTGCCGGCGCGAGCTCGTCCCGATGCACGCCGAGCTTCATGGTGTTCGAGCGCGGCTCGAGCACGGTGACAATGCGCGCAGCCGGCATGCGCGCGCGCAAGCCGCGGAGCGTGGTCTCGATCGCCGTCGGATGATGCGCGAAATCGTCATACACCGTCACGCCGCCCACGGTACCGCGAATTTCCATGCGCCGCTTGACGCCGCGGAAGTGCACGAGGGCGAGCGCCGCCCGCTCAGGCCCGATGCCGACGTGATCCGCCGCGGCGATCGCGGCGAGCGCATTCATCACATTGTGCTCGCCGAGGAGCTGCCACCGCACCTCCGCAACCGCACGGCGGTCGCGCAACACCGTGAACTCGCCGCACGCCTTACCCGGCGCGAGGGTCGCGCTCCATTGATCGTTGGCGCGCAGCCCGAAGGTTTGGCACGGCGTCCAGCAGCCCGCGGCGATCGCCGCCTGCAGCTCGGCGTCGCCGCCGTTGCGCACGATGCGTCCGGTCCCCGGCACGGTGCGCAGCAGCTCCGAGAACTGCCGACGGATCGCCGCGATGTCCGGGTAAATGTCCGCGTGGTCGTATTCGAGGTTGTTGAGGATCAGCGTTCGCGGCCGGTAGTGCACGAACTTGGCGCGCTTGTCGAAGAACGCCGTGTCGTACTCGTCCGCCTCGATCACGAAATGCGCGGGGCGCCCATCCGCCGGACGCCCGCCGCCCGCGCCCCCGAGGCGCGCCGTCGCGTCGAAATTGCTCGGCACGCCGCCGATCAGAAATCCCGGCTCGAGGCCCGCATGCTCGAGGATCCAGGCGAGCATGCTCGAGGTCGTGGTCTTGCCGTGCGTCCCCGCGACCGCGAGCACATGACGGTCCTTGAGCACATGTTCGGCGAGCCATTGCGGTCCCGAGGTGTATGCCATACCGCGATCGAGCAGCGCTTCGATCACCGGACGGCCGCGACTCAGCGCGTTGCCGACGACTACGATGTCGGGATCGAGGTCGAGCTGCTCGGCGCCATAGCCCTGGACAAACTCGATGCCCAGTGCCGTGAGCTGATCGCTCATCGGCGGATAGACGTTGAGATCCGAGCCGGTGACGCGATATCCCGCGGCCTTGGCGATCGCCGCCACGCCGCCCATGAAGGTTCCCGCAATTCCTAAGATGTGTACATGCATGCTCACGACTTCGGCAGCAGCTGCTGCTCCAGGGCCATCGACAACAACAAGTAGCCGACGCTGATGGCGACGCCGAGCCCGAGCCGCGCATCGAGAGCGGCCCGCCATATATTCGCGCAGGCAAGCAAGTACCAGACGAGCCCGATCAGCAGCAGCACTCCGAGGGGCACCGAGGCGGGACCGTCGAAGCCGATGATATTCAGCAACGTGCCGAGCGGATAGAGAATCAGCTCCGCGAGCACCGCCACGCCGAGGAGCGCGGTCCCGGTCTGCAGGAACCGTTGCCGCTGCCGAGCAATGGCCAGCACCACCCATGCGAAGGCGAGCGGCAAAAGCACCGCAAGCGCGACGCGCGTGAGAATCTCGCCCGCGGGCGCCGCGGGCAACAGCGCGCCGATCACCTCGAGCAGCGCCGCGGCGGCCGCGACCAGGCAGAGCAGCAGCACCGAGGCGGGAAGCTGGGCGGGGGACTTACGCCAGAGCGCGATGTCCAAAAACGCTTTTGCAAATCTCAGCATCGCTTGATTCGGTCATAATGAATCATTGCAAATTGTACTGGATCAACGGATGCCTCAGGTGATTTGGATCGAGCGGGAAGATGAGCTGGCGGGGCTGGCGCACGCTCTCGAGCGTTGCGGCCCGATCGGCCTCGACACCGAGTTCATGCGCGAAAGGACTTTCTTCCCGGGATTGTGCCTGCTGCAGCTCGCGGCGGGCGCGCAGATATGGTGCGTGGACACCTTGCGCTGCGGCAGTCTCGATCCGCTGGTGCCCGCACTCACCGCGCCCGGGGCGCCGAAAATCATCCACTCCGCGCGCCAGGATCTCGAGGCGTTCTATCTGAATGTGAAGCGCGTGATCTCGCCGATATTCGACACCCAGATTGCGGCGGGATGCATCGGACTGAAACCCCAGATCGGTTATGCGGATCTGGTCAAGACGCTGCTCGACGTGAGCCTCGCCAAGGGACAGACGCGCACGGACTGGTCGCGCCGTCCGCTCACGCCGGCCCAACTCGAGTACGCGGCGGACGACGTCGCGTACTTGAACGAGGTTGCGGATCGGCTCCGCGAGCGGCTGCGGGCGCTCGGCCGCGAGCAGTGGGCGATCGAGGATTGCCGCGCACTCGAGGACCCCTCGCTCTACGAGCCCGATCCGGCGGACGCGTGGAAGCGGCTGCGCTCCTTGCACAAGCTGCCGCCCGCGATGCGGGCGCGCGCCAAGGTGCTGGCCGTGTGGCGCGAGAAGACTGCGCGCCTGCGAAACCTGCCGCGCGGCTGGATCCTCGACGACGAGGCGCTATTCAACATCGCGGAGAGCTTGCCGGCGACGCCCGCGGCGCTCGCCGCGGCGCTCTCCTCGCGGCGTCCTATGAGCGAGACTCCCGCTTTGGAGTTGTTCGAGGCGTTGCGCGAGAGCGCGAGCGGAGCGATGGACACCGCGCCCGCTGCGGATTTGCGCCCGACACCCGAGCAGAAGGCCTTGGCGGACCGGCTCGCCCGCGTGGTCGATACTCACGCAGCAGCGCTCGAGATCAGCGCCGAGATCCTCGCGACGCGCGGCGAGCTCAAAGCGCTGGCCATGGGTGCTCGCGACGTTGCCGTGCTCAAAGGTTGGCGGCGGCCCGAGATCGGCGAGAAATTGCTCGCGGCGCTGGAGACGGTTTAGCCCGCGGAGGGCGCAGGACTCGGCCGCGTACCCGCGACGGCGCGCTGGATGCTCTCGAACACCGTGTCGATGTCCGCATCGGCGTCGACGACACGCAGCAGTCCCGCGTCCTTGTAATACTGAATGAGCGGCTTGGTCTGCGCCTCGAACACCTCGAGCCGCTTGCCGATGACCTCTTCGCGATCGTCGGGTCTCTGGATGAGCCGGGCTTTGTCGCCGCATTTGTCACAATGCGCGAGCGCAGTCTCGGGGGCGGTGTAAATGTTGAACACCCGCCCGCAGCCTTCGCAGATGCGCCGGCCGGTCAGACGCTTGAACAGCACCTTGAGATCGAGGTTCAAGAGCACGACCGCCTCGAGCGGCGTCTTGAGCTCCTCGAGGAGCCGTCCGAGCGCCTCGGCCTGGGCGTTGTTACGCGGAAAACCATCGAGGATGAAACCCTTGCGCACGTCGGGCTGTGTCATGCGCTCGCGGATCATGCCGAGGACCGTGGCGTCGTCCACGAGCTTGCCCGCGTCCATCGCAGCCTTCGCCGTGAGCCCGAGCGGCGTCGCCCGGCTCACGGCCTCGCGCAACAGATCGCCGGTTGATATCTGCGGCGCGCCGTAAGCCTGCACGAGCCGCTGCGCCTGTGTCCCCTTGCCGGACCCGGGCGCGCCCAAAAGAATTATTCGCATGATTCCCCGCGCCAGAAAACGCGCTAACCTACCCGCGCCGGGTTCCACCGTCAAACGTCCGGGCACGTGGCCGGGGCGCGGAGCCCCGCCCGGCGCGGGGATGTGCCTGCTGCGCTCCGATCGGCTATCCTGCGGCCTGTCAAAAACGCCAAGAACTCATGAAACGCCAGACCCCCAGGAACGCCTTTTACGCCCAGTCCGGTGGAGTTTCCGCCGTCATCAACGCTTCCGCATGCGGGGTCATCGAGACCGTCCGCAAGCATCGGGGCAAGATCGGCAGGCTGTATGCGGGGCGCCACGGCATCGTGGGTGCGCTTACCGAGGATCTGATCGACACTGGCAAAGAGAGCGCCGCGACGGTCCGTGCGCTGCGCCACACGCCGGGCGGCGCCTTCGGCTCGGCGCGCTACAAGCTCGCCGGAATCGACAAGAACCGCGCGCAGTACGAGCGGCTCATCGAGGTGTTCCGCGCCCATGACATCGGCTACTTCTTCTATAACGGCGGCAACGATTCGATGGACACCGCCCACAAGGTCTCGCAGATCGGCGCCCAGTTGGGCTATCCGATTCGTTGCATCGGCGTGCCCAAGACCGTCGACAACGATCTGGCGGTGACGGACTGCTGTCCGGGATTCGGTTCCGCCGCCAAATACATCGCGGTCGCGACGCGCGAGGCCGCGCTCGACGTGCTGTCGATGGCGCGCACGTCCACCAAGGTATTCGTGCTCGAGGTGATGGGCCGGCACGCGGGCTGGCTCGCGGCCGCCGGCGGCCTCGCGGGCGCACGCAAAGGCGAAGCGCCACACGTCATTTTGTTTCCCGAGATCACCTTCGATCGCGACGCGTTCCTCGGCAGGGTCAAATCTTGCGTCGAGTCCTACGGGTACTGTGTGGTCGTGGTCTCGGAGGGCGTGCGCAACGCCGACGGCAAGTTCCTCGCCGAGGCCGGCACGAAGGACGCCTTCGGTCACGCCCAGCTCGGCGGCGTGGGACCGGTGGTCGCGCAGATGACGCAGGAGGCCTTCGGCTACAAGTTTCACTGGGCTGTCGCCGACTATCTGCAGCGCTCGGCGCGCCACATCGCCTCGAAAGTGGACGTGGAGCAGGCCTACGCGGTCGGCAAGGCGGCAGTCGAGTTCGCGCTCAAGGGCAAGAACGCCGTGATGCCCACCATCGTGCGCAAATCCTCATCGCCCTACCGTTGGACGATCGGCGAGGCGCCGCTTGCGGCGATCGCCAATGAGGAAAAGAAGGTGCCGCGGAACTTCATCACCCCGGATGGATTCGGTATCACGTCGGCCTGCCGGCGCTACCTCGAGCCGCTGATCGGCGGAGAAGACTATCCGCCGTATGCGCACGGCTTGCCGCGCTACGCCCTCATCAAGGGCGCGAGCGTCCCAAAGCGCCTGCGCACCCCCTTTGTGGTATGATTTCCAGCTGCTACAAATAAAGCTATATTTTTCAATAACATAATACCCTCGAGATCCCTCAATGACCCTTGATAACGCCCTGTTTCTGGCCATCGGTGCCGGCATTCTCGCGATTCTCTACGGCGCATTTTCGGTGCAGTGGATATTGAAGCAACCCTCCGGCAACGCGCGGATGCAAGAAATTGCCGCCGCCATTCAGGCGGGGGCGCGTGCTTATCTGAACCGGCAGTACACCACCATCGCCATCGTGGGCGTCATTCTGTTCATCGTGCTCGGCGTCTTCCTCGATTGGCCGACGGCGGGCGGGTTCGCGGTGGGGGCGATCTTGTCCGGCCTCGCCGGCTACATCGGCATGAACATCTCCGTGCGCGCGAATGTGCGCACCGCGCAGGCCGCCAACAACGGCATCAACGCCGCGCTCCAAGTCGCGTTCCGCGGCGGGGCGATCACCGGCATGTTGGTGGTCGGCCTCGGTATCCTCGGTGTGGCCGGCTACTATTTCGCCATGCGCCGGCTGCTGGGTGATACCGAGGATGCGCTGCGAGCCCTCGTGGGACTCGCCTTCGGCGGCTCTCTGATCTCGATCTTCGCGCGCTTGGGCGGCGGTATTTTCACCAAGGGCGCTGACGTCGGCGCCGATCTCGTCGGCAAAGTCGAGGCAGGCATCCCCGAGGACGATCCGCGCAATCCCGCGGTGATCGCGGACAATGTCGGCGACAATGTCGGCGACTGCGCCGGCATGGCGGCGGATCTGTTCGAGACCTACGCGGTCACCCTGGTTGCGACCATGCTGCTCGGCGGCCTGCTCATCGGGCCGACGGCGGTGCTGTTCCCCTTGGTCCTCGGCGCCATTTCGATCGTCTCCTCCATCATTGGCACGTTCTTCGTCTCGACGCGCGAGGGCGGCAAGATCATGAATGCGCTTTACAAGGGCGTGATCGTGTCCGGGGTTATTTCGGCCGGCCTTTTCTATCTGGCGTCGCAGAAGATCATGCCCGACCACGCCATGAGCATTTGGCTTTGCACGCTCGTCGGCCTTGCTCTCACGGCCGCGATGATCGTGATCACCGAGTACTACACCGCGACCGAGTACGGTCCCGTGCAGCACGTCGCCTCGGCCTCGCAGACGGGTCACGCGACCAACATCATCGCCGGTCTCGGCGTGTCCATGAAGGCCTGCGCTCTGCCGGTGATCGCCGTCTGCCTCAGCATCTGGGCCTCCTACCGGCTCGAGGGACTGTACGGCATCGCGATTGCCGCCACCGCCATGCTGTCCATGACCGGCATGATCGTCGCGCTGGACGCTTATGGGCCGATCACCGACAACGCCGGCGGGATCGCGGAAATGGCGGGCCTCGACAAGAAAGTGCGGGACATCACCGATCCGCTGGATGCGGTGGGCAATACCACCAAGGCCGTCACCAAAGGCTATGCGATCGGCTCAGCCGGCCTGGCTGCGCTGGTGCTGTTCGCCGACTACACGCACAAGCTCGAGGTCGTCACCGGCCATGCGAGCACTTTCGACCTGTCGAACCCCGCGGTCATCATCGGCCTGTTCATCGGCGGATTGATACCGTATCTGTTCGCTTCCATGGCCATGGAAGCGGTGGGCCGCGCCGCCGGCTCCGTCGTGAACGAGGTGCGCCGTCAGTTTCGCGAGATCAAGGGCATCATGGAGGGAACCGCGAAACCCGACTATTCGCGCGCAGTCGACATGCTGACGCGTGCCGCCATCAAGGAAATGATCATCCCCTCGCTGCTGCCGATCGTGGTGCCCATCATCCTCGTCGTGGTGGTCAACTGGCTGATGGGACCGGGCACCGGCGTGCTCGCCTTGGGCGGCCTGTTGATCGGCACGATCATCACGGGCTTGTTCGTCGCGATCTCGATGACCACCGGCGGCGGCGCCTGGGACAACGCCAAGAAATACATCGAGGAAGGACACTTCGGCGGCAAGGGGTCGGACGCGCACAAGGCCGCGGTCACCGGCGACACCGTGGGCGATCCCTACAAGGACACTGCCGGCCCCGCGATCAATCCGTTGATCAAGATCATCAACATCGTGGCGCTGCTGATGGTGCCGCTGCTCGGCAAGTTGATGTGATTGCAGCCGCCCGCTCGGCTCAAATATCGAAGTAGATCGCGTCGGGCTCGGCCGCGCCGTCGCGCGAAGCCACGCGTAGATCCGGCTCCTTGAGCGACACCCGCGAGCGCGGCGGAATGCTGCGCGTGAGGAACACCGAGCCGCCGATCACGCTTTGCGCGCCGACCACCGTCTTACCGCCGAGCACGGTCGCGTTCGCGTAGAGCGTCGCGCCATCCTCCACCGTCGGATGGCGCTTGCGGCCGCGGATGACGGGTCCCGAGTCATCCTT
>Ga0302324_100028423_pt1 | contig 10628 bp, 8 predicted proteins | sample Palsa_T0_1_FD_201949 | JGI IMG/M metagenome (GOLD analysis project Ga0302324, IMG submission 201949) | Peat permafrost microbial communities from Stordalen Mire near Abisko, Sweden - Palsa_T0_1 | ecosystem: Environmental > Terrestrial > Soil > Palsa > Peat permafrost | place: Sweden: Abisko...
GGCGGGTCGCGATGCTCGCGATGAACACCAGCGCGCCACCGCCGAAGAACACGAGCGTGACCACCCGCAGGGCCAGCGACATCGGCACCGTGAGCGCGACCAGCACGAACACGGCAGCTCCCATGATCAGGCTGCCGCTGCGGCGATTCCACCCGTAGCGGGCCACATACACACCAGGCTCACCAGTCACGCCGCTTATCATGTCCCAGCCCAACAGCACATGACCAGGCTTTCCGCCACGAATGCACATATCAACCAGATCTGGAAAGCAGTTGCCGCAATAACCGGTTGACCCGGCATCCGTCCAGATCGGCGGATATCGAGCGTCGACAGCAACCGGCGCCGATCACTGTGCGTAGCCAGGAATCAGGCTGCCCAAAGAACGGATCGCTTGATATACGGGCGATCGTCGCGACTTTCCGGCTGCCGGCTCTGCGACGATCACCCGTATGATCGGGGTCAGGACCTGACGCTCACCCGCTGACGGCTGGAGATTGACAGGGCGCCGTGGACGACCTGGACGACCTGGGCGGCAAAGAGCTGATCCAGTCAGCCCTGCGTGGCGACTTCGAACTCATCGTCGGCTATGGCGAGGGGCACCCGGGGACCTGGGCAGGAGCGTGGTTCGACAACGAGCCGGCCGTGCGTATCGTCGCCGCGTTCACCGGCGATGCCGCCCGGCACGACGCCGCGCTGCGCCCCAGGCTCCGGCATCCTGGCCGGCTCGTCGTGGAGAGCAGGCAGCTCTCGCTCTCTGATCTGCGGCGGATACGAGAGGAGATCGAGCGCGACCTCGGGCAGCGAGCCGCGGAGGCCGGCCGCCCGGTCCTCCTCACCTCCATCGGAGAGGGAGCCGGAGTCATCAGCGTGACCTTGCGAGCCGACCAGGAGACTCTGGCCAGCGAGCTCGCCGCCCGCTACGGGAACGCTGTCAAGCTGCGGGTGGGATGGTTCCCTTTCCCGGCCCGCCGGCGCAGCCACCCGCGGCCGCCCGCCCGGCCGGCGCTGCAGGAGCAGGTCTTCGAAGGGCTCGAGATGAGCGTCGAGGCCGGCCAGCAGGTCCTTGAAGCCGGCGACGACGGCCACGGCCGGCTCGTCCTGCGCAACGGCAGCTCAGAAAGGATCGGTCCGCTCGGCGCCGGCCAGCCGCTGGCCGGCTCCCTGCTGAACGCTTCCCTGGAGGCCGTCGGCGGCTACGGCGGCTGGATCGCCGGCACGGGACTGATCATCGACCTCGCACCGGGACGATCAGCCAGCATCCCGGTCATTTACGGAACCGCCAGCACCCGCGAGGACCTCGGCTACGTCGTACCGCCCGGCAGGTACTGGCTCCAGGTCCAGATGCGCTTCCGGCCCGGCCCCGGCGGGCCTGCGACGAACACGCTGACCGCCCCCCTGACACAGATCACGATCATCCCCCGAGCGCGGCCCCCTCGCGGCACCAGCGCCTGAACCGCCACGCGGCGCACTTGGGCCATCAACCTGCAGGCGGCTCCAGTTACCCTGACAAACCCAGACCCTGCTACACACAGCAACGACAAATGGCAAGCTCAGAACCACACAGATCGATGCCGATCAGGCACTGTTGCCTCGGCAGGTTCGGTGTCCGGTGGTTGATGCAGAATTGCCGGTTCTGCTCATTAGCAGGCTCGCCTGGCGGGACGGGCGGGATGGCGGTATCGGGTGGCCGCCCGGCTGCCGGGGGAAGCCGCCGCCGGCGGTTACTGGTCCTGGCATTGCGCCGGGGTGCTGCGGGATGCCGGAGAATGGGGTTATGAAGGGCATTTCCGCGGGCCGGTCCGGCTGGCCGCCTCTGGCTTGGGCTATGTGGCTGCCATGCGTATCCGCGGTCGTCGCGGGGGGCCTGTTCGTCGTGGCCGGCCTGGCAGGCCTGGTGATGGGGAGCTGGGACACTCCCGTGGCCGGCCTGGGATGGCTGAAGGCCGGCGCGATCGGCCAGTCCGGTCTGGCCGTCGTTGCCGCCGCCGCGCTCATCGCCGGCGTGGCGCACCCCGGCTGGCACCGCGGCGCCGCGATTACGCATATGCGATCATCGCGCTGGAGATCGGCTGGTTCTTGCTGACCCGCATGCTGGTTCAAGACCATCCGTGAGTCCCGCGCCTAGGCAGCGGTGCGTTGGACCGCACGCAGAACACCCGCATCTGGCCTTATTACGGTGGCACCCTCACTCGCCAGTCCGTCGCGCCTAACGGCGGTTCCCGTGCATGTTGGGGAAGCGGTCAGTGACCGCCTCGCGGCCATCGTCATCGGGCGGCCGTTGGCCTGTCCGTCTGGCGGCCGGGGCCGCCAGACGGAGCTGTTAGCGGGTGCGGTTACCTGGCGGCGCCGGCGACGTAGGCGGCGACGATGTAGGTAGCGTGCCGGTCCAGGCTGCCGCGGGACCGGTCGTACCGCATTGTGGTTCGGGGTCAGCGTGGGAGGCGGCCTCCTGCACGTCGCGCAGCGGCACGCCAGCGTCGAGCGCGGCGGTGATGAACGCGTGTCTGAGCGTGTGCGGGCCGACGTTCTTGCTGATGCCGGCGCGGCGCGCGACCTTGCGGACGATCCGTCCGGCGCCGTGCCGGTCGAGCCGCCGTCCGTCATGAGTGAGGAAGACGGGTCCGTCGCAGCGTTCGCCGGTGGCCAGGTCGATCGCCCGGGCGGTGCGGGGCGCGAGCGGGATGGTGAGGACCTTGCCGCCCTTGCGGGTGATCGTCAGGGTCCGGTGCCCGCGCTCTAGGCCCAGGTGCTCGATGTCAGCTCCGGTGGCCTCCGAGACCCGCAGGCCGTTCAGGGCGGTGCCTGGTCCCAGGAGGCCGCATTGTGTGCTGCCTGTTCGGCGAACGGCGCCGGCGCAGCCGCCAGGATCGGGCGCCGGTCTCGGCCGCCTGCTGGTGATGGCGCGGCGACCGGCGGGGCCACCGGACTGTCTGGCTGGGCCGTCACCTGGGAGCGGCACGGTGCCGAGCCGGCACCTCCGGGCTCCACCAGGCGTTGGTGCGGCGCCGGTAGGGCCGGGCGAACCCGTGCAGCAGTATGAACCGCGGCACGGCCGGCACTTGATGCGCCGCAACCTGGTAGCCTTCCGGGTCGATCTCGTCGATCAGCCAGTGCCCTTCCAGCCCGAGCTGCCAGAGCGACTTCGGCTTGACGACGTACTTGTGTTGCCAGGCATCCAAGTCCGGCGCGGTGAGGGTCTCCGCCACCACCGGCATCGCCTCCTGTACTTCCCGGTCCAGGTGCGGCAGCAGCACATCGGTGAGCGAGTTCAGCGCTTGCACCAGCTCGAGCCGCGGACCGTCGCTCTCGGTGGAGCGGTACTGCTGCGCTGTCGCGGTCACCGCCTCGACCGCGGGCACGATCGCCCGGTGGTCAGCCTCCATCGCGTCCAGCAGCTCTGCCGCGGCCGGGTTGCGCTGGCGGATGAACGGCCACAAGCCGGCGTCCTCGGCCTCGTGGTGCGCATGCAGAATCTCGGTGAGCCACAGGACCTGCCCCGCCACCGCCTGCCTGCGGCTGCCCTGCGGCACCGGTGTTGTGGTGAGTACCAGCCGGACCCGCGTCAGGTCACGGCGGAACGCGGCGTGCACGATTCCCATTATCCGGGTGTCGGCCGGTAGTTCTGCTGTCATCATCTGCACCTCCTGCGGCAAACGCCGCAACAGCCGCCTTCTGCAATCTGGCGGGTCCGGGCATCGGCTTAAGTGGCCGGCATTTTGGGGCTGGCATTGTCTGGAGCCGGCATGCGGGCTGGCGATCTTTTGTGCGGCCGTGCCGGGCGGGCCGGCAGCCGCCAGTTCCACCGGCCGAACAGCGCGACGAGCGCGGGGACGAGCAGGCAGCGGACGATGGTCGCGTCGATGAGGATGCCTGCGCCCAGGCCGGTGGCGAGTATCTTGATGGCGGTCGAGGGGGCGCTGGACATGGCCAGGAACGCCAGCGCCAGGATCAGTGCCGCGCTGCTGACGAGCCGGCCGGTGCGGCCGAGGCCGGCGACCACGGCGTCGGGGGTGGAACCGGTGGCCTGGTACTCCTCCCGGATGCGGGACAGGATGAATACCTCGTAGTCCATCGAGAGGCCGAACAGGAAGGCGAACACGAAGACCGGCGCCCAGAAGGTGACGGCGCCGGTGGCGCTTACCCGCCACAGCGCGTCGCTGCCATGGCCTTCTTGCCACACGAACACCAGGACGCCATTAGCCGCCGCCACGGCGGCGAAGTTCAGCGCTACGGCCTTGACCGGTATCAGCAGTGAGCGGAAGGCGACGGCAAGCAGCGCGAAAGTGACCAGCGCGATCAGGCCGAGCATCTTCCACAAGTTGCCGTAGGTGGCCGCGGTGAAGTCGATGATCTCGACGCCGACCCCGCCGACCCCGAGTACTGCCGGGTCGCGGGCCGTCGCGCTCCGGACCGTGCCGACTGTGCGCTGCCCGGTGGGCAGGTTGGCCTCGGCGGCCGGGAGCACGCTGATCACGGCGGTGCCGCCGGCCCGGTAGTCCGGGCTGGACGGCGCCACCACTGTATACACCTTTGGCAGCGCTGCGAGCCGCGCGGTGAGCACACGAGTGTCGCCTGTGGTGAGAACCTCGATGGGCGTGAGCACCCCCGAGGGCACACCTCCGGCGAGCAGCGTGTCCAGGCCTGCCCGTGCCGGGCCGGATGCGGCCAGCGAGGTGGTGCGCGGGAGCCCGATCTGGACGGAGAACAGCGGAATGATGAGCGCGGCCAGTGTGGCCAGCCCGACGGCAGCCGAGGCCCACCGCCAGCGCACCACACCGCGGGCCCAGCCGGACCAGCGCCGGCTCGGCGGCGCCGCGATGTGCCGCCGCGGCCAATCCAGTCGCTGCCCGGCCGTGGCCAGCAGGATCGGCAGCAGCGTCAGCACGACAGCCGACGAAACCAGCGGGATCAGCAGCCCGGCATACGCCAGGCCATGCAGGAACGGCACCGGCAGGGCGATGAGCGCGAGCAGGCCCACGCTGACCACCAGCCCGGACAAGAGTACCGACCGGCCGGCGCTCGCCATCGCCGCGTAGACGGCGGATACCGGGTCCTGGCCCCGGGCGCGCTGTTCGCGCCACCGGCTGACCATAAGCAGCGAGTAGTCGATCGCTACGCCGAGGCCGACCAAGGCGATCAGGTACTCGGCGATGAAGCTCACGTCGGTGACCTCGGTGACCACGCGCAGCAGCAGAAACGCCGTGAGGATCGAAATGCCGGCGACGGCGAGCGGGAGCACCGCCAGGAAGCTGGCGAAGACGAACGCCAGCACGACCAGCGCCCCCACGGCTCCGATCATGGCCTCCGCGATCACGGCGGTGCCCTGCTTCGCCGGTTTAGTGTTTTCCAGCTGGCGCAGCCCGGTCATGCGCACGGTCCAGCCCGCCGGGGCGGCGGCCTGGACCGCCCGCGCGACCGCGAAGTCCGCGGGCTGCAGGGTGTCCGGCTGGTTGCCTGGCGTGAAGATCAGCGCGAACGTGCTGCGCCCGCCGGCGGTGACGAAGGCGCGGTCGCCGGTGGTCGCATAGTCGGCGATCCTGACGTGCGGCACGGCGTGCCCAGCGGCGAACACCCGGCCGGCCTCGGCGGCAATACCACGGCCGTCGATCGTCTGGCCCGCTGGCAGCGTGATGACCGGGACCGTGGGTGTCGCGGCACCCCCGTTGTCATAAAGGGCTGCGATCCGCTGATTGGTGACGTATCCAGGGGATCCGGCCAGTGCGTAATTCGTGGTCAGCCGGCCGATGGTGGTCTTGGCGGTAGCGGCGCCGGCCACCGCCAGCAAGAGCCAGATCAGGGCGACGGCCCGCCGGTGTGACAGCACGATACGGGTCAGGGTTTGCATTCTTGCCTCCGGCGGGCCTGGCGTTCTGCAAGGGCAGGGTGGATGGGGGCGGGTGATCAGGGGGCGACGCTGGGACTGGCCGCGGAGACACGCTGGGCAGCGTGCCCGGCTGGCACAGGGTCCGTCGCGTCGACGGGCTTCGCGCGCACCAGGCTCACCCCGGCCCAGACCAGCCACAGGGCGGTCAGCGCACCGAGGATGAACAGCGGCCCGGCAGCCACCAGGCGGAACCCTTCGGTTAGCACGCCTGCGACGGCCATCCCAAGCCCGCCGACCGCGCCGAGGATCCCGACCGGGCGAGGTACCACCGACCGTGCCCCGAGCGCCAGCGCCGCGAATCCGGTGCCGAACGCGAGCCATCCGATGGTCTGCAGCGGCGCGGTCAGCCAGACGAGCGGCGCAGCGCCGCCAGCGGCGTAAACGGCGGCCTCGGGGCGGGCGGCGATATCGACGGCGGCCCCGACGATCATGACGGCCAGTCCTACCTGCAGCAGCCGGGCACCGCCGTGGGCGAAGGCCGACCGGCGGGTCACGCCGGTATCGATCAGCAGCCAGACGCCCCATGCCAGCAGGGCGAAGGCTGCGATTTCCGTCCAGGTGGCAGCCGGCCACTTAGGGTCCTGCAGGTAGGCGGCGATGGTGGCGCGGTAGCTGCCGTTGCCCCTGGCGCCCTGCGGGTGCAGGATGCCGGCGACGAGATCGAAGATCCCGCCTGCCACCAGGGTCACTCCTGCGATCTTGCGCAATTCGATGGTCATTGATCCGTTCCTTGTCTGCGATGCGGTGCCGATGGTGGTCGCCCGCTGCCAGGAACGGTACGGAGACCGCCGGTCCGGGAGAACCGGGCTCACCCCCGTTCTGGCCTGCGCGGCGCTGCGGGGCCGGGGTGCAGCCGGCCACACCCCGCAGATGCGGCCGGCCCCCTGTTCACCAGGCTGCGGCTACGCGATCCTGGGGCTATGCGGACACGCGTGGCGGTCGCCGTCATCGTCTTGGCCGGCCTGGCCGGGTTGGCGGGGATCGTGGTCGAGGCATCGTTCGGCGTGCCGACTCCCGGCCCGTCCGGGGTGGCACAGCCGCAGGTGTGGGCGCTGGCCGGGCTGTTGCCGCTGCTGGCCACGGGCACCGCGCTGAGCCTGTGGCGGCCCGCGGAGCGAGTTCCGCGGCTGCTGCTGGCGATGGCCACCGTGATGGCTCACCCGCGAAAACTCGACGTCCTGCGCGAGATAGGTGGCGGTGAGCTGTGCTGGGAGGAAGCTAGCACGAGCGGGATGGTATGGCTCGCACCCTGTTGGCGCGTTACGGCGCGAGCCGGAATCAGGTGCATGAGGATCCTGGCTGCCCGGGCCGGGCCACCGGACTGTGCCTGCCCCCAGACCGGGGCGTGTGGCGGTGGTTCGCCGCTGGCCGGCGGTCCTTGTGATCATCACGATCTTCCGGGGTGGCCGGCTGCCGTCGAAGGTGACGCGAGCGTGATGCGGCCGGCGCGCCGGCCGGCGTGGTCGCTGTGGATCCTGACGCTGGTGATCGCCGCGATCGGTCTGTCGCTGCTGGTCTGGGACTGGTCGGCACCGACGCCTGCCGGGTTCTTCGGCGTCCGTGGGTTCACTGGCTTGTGGGCGCTCGGGTTCGGCGGCATGGGTGCGCTGCTGACCTGGCGCCGTCCCAGCCACCCGGTGGGCTGGATCCTGGCGGCTGCGGGGCTGCTGGCGGCGGTGGATTTCGTCAGCTTCGAGTACGGTCTGGCAGCTGCCGATCATCGTGGCTTGCCGGCCGGTGAGTATCTGGCCTGGCCGCAGCAGTGGATCTGGGTGCCGTTCATCGCGCTGATCACTGTCTACCTGCCCCTGCTGTTCCCGGACGGGCGGCTGCCGTCACCGCGGTGGCGGCCGGTCAGCTGGGCGGCCGGGGGATTCATGGCCATCGCGGTGACAGGGCTTGCTCTCAGTCCCGGACCGGACCGGCCCAACCTGCCAGCGCTAAAGAACCCGTTCGGGGTTCCCCTGCCCGCTGGTTCGTTCGATGCGATCTCCTTCGCGCTTGCCGGTTTGCTCGGCTGCGCCGTCCTGGCGGTGTGCTCGTTGTCCGCGCGCGCCCGCCGGGGGACAGACATCGAGCGGCAGCAGATCAAATGGCTGGCCTATTCGGGTTGCCTGGTGGCGCTGACGCTGGTGCCGTCGACGATCCTGTCGCTGACCCCCGGGATTCCCGCTCGCATCGCCGAGGGCGCGCTGACGCTCGCCATCTTGACCGTGCCGCCCGCGGTGGCGGTCGCGGTTCTGAAGTACCGGCTCTACGACCTGGACGTCGTGGTCCGCAAGACCGTGGTGGCCGCCCTGGTCGCCGGGGCCTTCACGGCCGTTTACGCGATCGTGGTGGTCGCGGTGGGTGCCGTGACCGGCCGCCCGGGCAGCAGCCCGCTCACGTTCGCGGCGGCGGCGCTGGCGGCGGTGCTGCTGCAGCCGGTGCGCGCCCGGGCCGGGCTGCTGGCCGACCGCCTGGTGTACGGCAGGCGGGCCACGCCGTATGAGGTGCTGTCGGAATTCTCCGGGCAGATGGCCGGGGCTTACCCGGTCGAGGATGTGCTGCCGCGGATGGCGGCGATGGTCGGCCAGGCGACCGGCGCCGAGCGGGCTGAAGTGTGGATGCGGACCGGGGGGACCGAACAGCTGGCGGCGGCCTGGCCGGCCCAGGCCCTCTCCGCGCCGCCGCCCGGCGAGCCGGCCGCAGCACCGGCCCCCGAGCCGCTCGCGGCACCGCTCCCGGTGACCCACGCCCCACCCGCACCGGCCTTGACGGCAGCGCCGGAGGCGGACCGGGCGCAGAACGGCCGTGCCCACGTCTTTGAGGTGGAGCATCAAGGTGAGCGGCTGGGCTCGCTGCGGGTCACCTTCGCGCCGCGGGAACCCCTGACTGCAGCCGGGGAGCGGCTGGTCCAGGCCGTGGCCGGGCAGGCAGGCCTGATCCTGCGCAATGTCGGGCTGGTCGAGGACCTGCGGGCATCACGGCAGCGGCTGGTAGCCGCCGCTGACCAGGCCCGCCGCGACCTGGAACGCGACCTGCACGACGGGGTCCAGCAGCAGATCGTGGCCTTGATGGCCAAGCTGCGCCTGGCCCGCAACCAGCTCGCCCGCGACCCCGCGGTCGCCGGGCAGACGCTGGCCGAGGCGCAGGCCGAGGCGCAGCAGACCCTGCAGGACCTGCGCGAACTGGCCCGCGGCATCCACCCCAGTGTGCTATCGGACCAGGGCATCCTCGCCGCAGTCCAGTCCCGGATCACCCGGCTTCCGATCGGCGTCCGGCTGACCGCCGGGCCTGAGCTGGCCGGCGCCCGCTACCCCGACCAAATCGAGGGCGCCGCCTACTTCCTGGTCTGCGAAGCGCTGGTGAACGTGGTCAAGCACGCACACGCATCCCAGGTCCAGGTGACGCTGTCCGATGACAGATCCCGGCTGCTCGTGGAGATCACCGACGACGGGGCGGGCTTCGTCCCGGCCGATGCGGCCGGCTCAGGGCTCACCGGGCTGACCGACCGGATCGAGGCCGTCGGAGGCAGCCTGTCCATCCGGTCCCGCCCCGGAACCGGCACCCGGCTGGCCGGCGAGCTGCCGGCCCGGGGGCGGAGGCCGGCCGGTGCCTGACTCTCCGCTGCGCGTCGTCATCGCCGAGGACAACTACCTGGTGCGCGAGGGCACCCGCAGGCTCCTGGAGGACGGCGGCGGCATCGATGTCGTCGCCGCCGTCGGCACCGCCGAAGAGCTGCTCGACGCTGTCCGCCGGCTGCGGCCCGGTGTCGTGATCACCGACATCAGGATGCCGCCGGGACATCACATGGAAGGCATCGCCGCCGCGCACGCCATCCGCGCCGGGCACCCGGGAACCGGGGTGGTGGTCCTGTCCCAGCACGCCGACGACGCCTACGCCTTCGAGCTGTTCAAAAACGGCACCGCCGGGCTCGCCTACCTGCTGAAAGACCGCATAGGCGACCTGGACGAACTACGCGGAGCCCTCACCGCGGTTGCCTCCGGCGGATCCTCCATCGACCCGCTCGTCGTGGAAGCGCTGGTCTCCAGCCGCACCCGCCTCGTCGACTCAGCCCTGCGCTGGCTCACCCCGCGAGAACTCGACGTCCTGCGCGAGATGGCCCGCGGCCGGGCCAACCCCGGCATCGCCGCCGCCCTCGTGCTCTCCGAATCCGCCGTCGAAAAGCACGTCAGCTCCATCTTCGCCAAGCTCGGCCTGGGCCCAGAACCCGCCCAGGACAGGCGTGTCACGGCGGTCCTGACGTTCCTGCGAGATTCCCCGGCGCAGCTGGATTAGCCCGCACCGATGCGCTCGTCACGACAACCCCTCAGTCCCGGTGATACGGCCGGCGCCCGGCATGACAACGCGTCGGCGATCTATGCCGCAGAACGTTCTTTCCCGCGTGACACCCGCGAGGCAGCCAGGCGACACGATTGCCGCCCATAACGGCGGATCTTGAATGGGAAACACGGGCGATTTATCGCGCTACGTGACATGCCAGATCCGCCGTGCGGGAGCGTTCGAAGAGCAGGGTCGGCTGCGCTGGTTATCGGGCTGGCTCGTCTTCCGCCTGCGGCGGGGCGATGATATCGATGGTCGGGAAGTAGGTCCGGTAGCGGCGGACGTCGCGCGTCAGCAGCCGGTAGCCCGTTATGGCCGCGTGGGCGCCGATGTAGAAGTCCGGCATCGGTGACCGCTTTTCACCGCCACCGCGCCGGTACCGGACAAACGCCTTCCCGGCAGCGAAGCCCGCGAGGTA
>Ga0302324_100028430_pt1 | contig 10627 bp, 10 predicted proteins | sample Palsa_T0_1_FD_201949 | JGI IMG/M metagenome (GOLD analysis project Ga0302324, IMG submission 201949) | Peat permafrost microbial communities from Stordalen Mire near Abisko, Sweden - Palsa_T0_1 | ecosystem: Environmental > Terrestrial > Soil > Palsa > Peat permafrost | place: Sweden: Abisko...
GACCGCCATACCGTAGGCGTAGGCCAGCGCCGCCGAGCTGCGGAAGGCGAACACCAGAATGAGCACCGCGACCATGAGTAGACCGTTGATCCACGGCACATAGATCTGGCCCATCGTCGACTCCGAGGTGTGCGTTATTCGCAATCTCGGCAGATAGCTCAGGTGAGCGGCTGCCGATGCCACCGAATAGGCCCCGGTGATCACCGCCTGAGATGCGATAACCGTTGCGGCGGTTGCCAATAGCACCATGGGCAGCTGCGCCCAGTGCGGGGTGAGCAAAAAGAACGGGGCACTCGCCGCGGACTCGTCGCCGAGCACCAGCGCGCCTTGGCCGAGATAACTGAGAGTGCATGCCGGCAGTACGACAAATAGCCAGGCCCGGGTGATGGCCCGTCGACCGAAATGGCCCATGTCGGCGTACAGCGCCTCCGCGCCGGTGACCGCGAGCACGACTGCGGCGAGTGCGAAGAACGCAATTCTGGAGTGCCCGACCACGAACGTCGCCGCATAGGTCGGCGAAAGGGCCTTGAGGATTTGCGGGTGGCCAAGGATGCCCTTGACGCCGCAGGCGCCGATCGAGACGAACCAGGCGATCATCACCGGACCGAACAGCCGACCGACGGCGTTCGTACCGTAGCGCTGAACCGCGAACAGTACCAAACTGATCACCGCGGTGATCGGCACGACCCACTCCGCGAGCGATGGTTCGACGACCTTGAGTCCCTCGACCGCCGACAGCATCGACATCGCGGGGGTGATCATGCTGTCGCCGAAGAACAGCGCGGCACCGAAGATACCCAGCGCGGCCAGCGCGGCGAGGGTCCGAGGTCCCCCTACCCCGCCAAAACGCCGCAGCAGCGTAATGAGCGCCATGATGCCGCCCTCGCCGTCGTTGTCGGCGTGCATCACCAGGGTGACGTAGGTCAGCGTGACGATGATCATCACCGACCAGAAGAGCAGTGACACGACGCCGTAGATGTTGTCCGTGTTGAGCGGCACCGGGTGCGGGTCGCTGGGGTTGAAGACGGTCGCGAGGGTGTAGATCGGACTCGTTCCGATGTCGCCGAACACGACGCCGAGCGCGCCGACCACGACGGCCAGGCGAACAGCTTTAGCGCCGCCGACCGTGCGAAGCGGTAACACAGGCTCTGCAGTTGTCTGCACGGTGAGGTCCTCGTTCAGCAGCCGCACCTTGTCATCGAGTGATTGGATGCGGTATGGACGGGTAGCGGCGTAGCGGATAGATCCTAAGCTGGCGATGACCGTCCGCGCCCAGTCAGCACACCAGCGTTCATCAGTTCGTCGACGCGATCACATCCCGATACGTCCGACAGCATCGGCTTAGCTCCACTCGTTTATTTAGGCAGTTTGCGAATCTCGCGGCTCGGAACGAGCCGTCAAGCGTCGCTCTGACGACACTTTTGACGACAAATGTCGTTCGAACGCTGGCGCCACACTCGAACAGTCGGGTTTGACCTGACTTGGCTCACTTTTTGGGTGTTGGCGTCGGGGCGGCGCTTTGAGCTGCCGTTTTGGTTGCGATTCGGATGGAATTCGAACACTAGGATCGGGTCCTAAGCTGCCCGGGTGGCCTACGTGCGCCCGGTGAAGACGTCGTCGGGGGCCACTGCGGTGCCGATCGTGTGGTCGTGACGCAAGGGCTCCCGCTCGATCGAGCATCTCGGTTGGGCGCACGACGCGGTCGAGTTGGCGGCATCGAAAACATCGCCACCGCCAAGCGGATGCGATTTGACGGCCACACAACGAAAGCCATCTGCAAGTATCTCGGCGTTAGCGGGCGACTTTGTACCGCTACATGCGCGAAGAGGCCGCCTAGGACGCTCGGGTTTGCACGCACCCTGTTTGTCGGCGGTCCACACCAGCACCGTGCCCGATCGCGGCGTCGCACCCAGCAAGCTCAGAGTCCAAGTCCCGCAGCACCTTCCGTGCCTCCGCAGAGTGTTTCACACCACCGTCGTCCACCAAACCGACGTGACAATCGTCTGGGAAGTATCCCGAAGGGCGCGGCCCAGCAAGTCCACAGCTCTCTTAAAGGCTCGGCGTTTTGGGTGTTCACAGTTTGCTCAGCGTCTATCATCACCGAATGCGGAGGTTGACGATCGTTGTCATGTCTCTGTTCGCGCTCTTGTTCATCGGCATGGCGACGTTCCTGGTGTGGGGTCAGTATTCGGGCGTTCCGGCCCGGATGACGATCGAGGACTGTTCTTCGAATGGAACGTTTCTGAACCTCTTCACTCCCGACTGTAATGGGTCGGTCATTGGTTCGCCGGACAAGTCGCCCGACATCTGGAATGCGTGGTGGGGAGACAGAGGTCATGACATCAACGTCCACCTCCTCGGTAGCGGTACTGACGCCACCGCAGTCAAGGACAGCTGGCTCCAGCCGCTTTTCTACCTCGGATTGGGTTTCATCGCTGGCGCTTTAGCGGTCAGCGACATTTTGCGCCGCCGACGCCCCGCCTCACCCGTAACGGCAAAAAGCGCCGATCCGCCCACATCCATCTAGCACCCGCAATGCACGATCCCATCGAAACCCGGTCGATGCATCACGTACGGCATGCCGCCGTCAAACGGCAACGCCACTTTCAGGTCAGCGACACACGGGTTGTACGCTCGCGATGTCATTCAAGACCGAATTTTCGAGCTCGCACGGCTCGCTAAGCGACGACGGCATGGATTACATTGCTGGGCAAACAGCTAACGGCAAAGTGGTTAAGGCTGACTGCTGTCAATACTGACCATCCGGCCGCTCAACTGGGTCGTAAGCGCCTGTGTACCAGGCCATTTCGCCACTATTAAACCCGGGATAAATATACGCAGGCATCAGACGCGCTAAGCTAATTAGTTTTGCGATCAATGTATGCTGATTAGTACAGCTTTAAGTCTAGCTGGGCGTTGCGCCACTCCTAGCAGTCCGGCATAGGGAGTCATTCGAGATGGTGCCAGTAGAGGTTCACCGACCCCAAGATGCCTATTGACCCGGGACTGGGGCCCGTCGTAGTGTCATTTGGGTTCGTTCTAACTTTCCATTTGGCGCGTGTCAGCGCGCCATTCTCTCGTGAGGAGCAGCAGTGAGTTCAGGAGGAACAGCAGCGAGTTCAGAACAGCATCTCAACTCTCTCCGGAGCACCATTAGCGATATGAACGAGAATGTCGTCTGCATTCCTGAGGGCTTTCCCGGTGCCGAAGAAATCCGCGCCAACATCGCGGCGTTTATGAGCAAAAACACGACAAAAGTGGCACATCTCATCATGATTATTCATGATGAATCGTGATAGTCGTGACGACCGCACGGGCAATTAACTAACCTGATCCGTACCGCGGCACGATACCGTTGGCTCACGGTCCTCCCGCACCCGTAACTGGCGTGTCGCACAGGTATGAGAGGCGAACCTAATGGGTCGCAGTTGGGGATATCACTGCGCGCGCTGTGAGAAAGGAACCGGAAGATGGTGGAGCCGGTAATTTTTCGGCCAGCCATTCCAGACACTTGCGACGGATTATGATAGGTCCTGCGGTCATTAGGCGCCGTCGCGTCGAGCGGAATATTCGCGAACTCGCAGGCGCGGTGCTTGGCCGTTTCGATGGCTCGCCGCGATCGCTCTTACACGAAACGCTTAATGCGATTCAGCCCGAACCTTATCATTGGGTGGTAGACGCGGACCGACCTGCTGTCCAATTTGACCTGACCGATGGGCTGAGCGAGCCGGTGCTACGCCGAATCATGGTGATCGATGCCCTGCCGCCCGGATGGCAGGTGCCGTTGACCCTGCGGTCGGACTACCAGCGCCGCGTCGATTGGGTCATGCATCGACTAGCCAGGACAGATCCCGAGCTGCAAGAGTCGGTGACTACGGTCATCGCCGCGTTACTATTCGGACGTCTTCCTCGTTTCGGCGGCGGGAGCAACTCCAGCATGATCGGTTGTGTTTGGTTGAACCCGAAGGCGGGATGGACTGACGATGACTGGATCGACAACATTGTTCACGAGTACGTTCACCAGTGCCTGTTCATTGAGGATATGCGGGCCGGTCTGTTCACTGTGGACGGTGAAGTGCTGGCCCAACCGGACGCATTGGTCCGAAGCGCATTGTTGAGGACACTGCGGCCGTATGACCGCGCTTACCATTCGTGCTTCGTTTCCTTTGCGTTGATCCAGCTTCACAATCGCCTCGGCCTGCAGGACCGGGTGGAGGACCACATGGACCCGTTGCAGCAGACGTTAGACGGACTAATCGATAAATCGAGTTATCTGACGCCGAATGGCTTAGCCGTCCTGCAGTCGTTGTGTGAGGCTGTCGACACCTTCCGCAACGAAAACGGCGCATTGCACCGCACGTGCTGAGCGTCCTTGAGGGCGACCGCGTTGTCGAGAACACCGAGCGCCTGGCCACGGTCATCACAGGTTCCCCAAACGGCTATTTCGCGGCGCTGAACCGGTTGCAACGACAATTGCCAATCAAAATCGGTAACGCCGATGGTCCTCAGCTGCGTTTCGATCTTGACGACGCCGCAGTGGAGTTCATCACTCGAGGGATCACTGAGGATGAACTGCCGCCAACACAGGTGCGAACTTTGTCGCACGAAGCGGCCGCAGAAGCCGCGGATTACCACCAGAGGGCAATGGAGCTGCTGGCCACGGTCCACCCCACACTGCCGCTCAGTGTTAGGCGCCTGGTCGGAACCGTGCTGTTCGCTGATGTGGCGAACTGCGCTGGCGGCTCGTCCGGCGACGCCCTCGGATTGGTATGGATCAGCCCGCTACGAGGCTGGAGCGCCGTCAGATATGCCGAATGCCTATGCCATGAGACAACACACCAGGCGTTGTTTTTGGAGGACATGCTGACGCCGGTGTTCAGCAGCGACAGCGAGCAGCCGCTAGTCGTGAGTTCGATCCGTGGCACAAAAAGGCCCTACGAGAGCGCATTTCACGCTGCCGTGGTCGCAGCTGTGGTGGTGCAAATGTACACAGCGCTGGACATGCCAGCCCTCGCCGCCGGATTCGTAGATGGCCTGGCCAAATCAGTGGCCGAGTTCCAAATCACGCCACAGCATTTGACGGCGCGTGGACGGGAATTGTTGGCCGAACTCGCCGGCGTCGTGACGACCGTCGCTGATATTCGTACCGGGCACGCGGATTCGGTCCGGTCACCATGAAACTCTCCTTCGCCCGTCTCTCGGTCGTGCAGCGAAACGCTGAACTGCTGACCTCGGCTATGGGAGTGCCCCGTGACGCGCCACCCGATCACGCGTATCGGCGCGCGCTGAACTCGCTCCAGGGCTGGACAGATCGACCCGACGCCGGGACCGCCCTATTCTTCCAAGGCGGGACCCACGCGGACGCCTCGTTCTCGCATTTCCTCACTGGCTATGACATACCGCCGGTCGTGCCGTTCGAAGCCGCCGATACTTCCGTGATCTCGGCCGCGATCGACGAGTCCCTGGACCTATTGCATCGGCTCGACGCAGACGCCCGAGCTACGTTCGACTTCCTGATCCACGCCCTGCTCGTAGTGCGGATTCCAGCCTTCGGCAGCCTGAGCGATGCATTGGGATGGGTTTTGGCCGGGCCAGAAGCGACATGGTCTCGACTAGAGATGGCCGAGCTACTGTGGCACGAGGCCCTGCACCAGGCGTTGTTTCTATTCGACCTGGTCGACCCGATCTTTCGGACCGATGGCGCTGGGGTGGCCGCGGCCGCAGCGTCGGTGCTTAACCCGGTACTCGGTGAGGACCGCCCTTACGATCTCGCCTTTCATGGTGTGGCCGTCTCTCTATCCATCGTCGATCTGCACCTGCGCGCCGGCTCCGTCCGACACGCCGAACAGCTGCTATCGACCTTGTCGGACGCGGTGGACCATCTGACTGCCCTACGGGGGCTCCTTACCGCGCGCGGCGTCGGCGTGTTGGAGGAACTCGAACAGGCGCAGCACACGTTGGCCCGTGACCTGTCCACCAATACGATTCCCGTCACCGAGTACCCGGGCGAGCGGCCTACGCGGCGCAGTTACCTTGACCTGCAACCGGCTTGGCGTCCTGGCACGTGATCTGCAATCCCACACAATGACCGGCACGCCATACGACGTCTACGACGCCCTGCATCGTCGAGCTCCGGTGCTATGGAATCCGGCCGCCGCGAGTTGGATGGTGTTCGGCTACCGCGACGTCACCAGCGCGCTCCGCGATCCCGCTTTTAGCAGCGCGGCTCGTTTGGCCGACATGCAGCATGAGTTCGCCCAAACGTTATCGGCCCGCCGGGCACGGAGCGCGGCCGAGGTATTCGGTCAGCAGCTGGAAATGAGTGACCCACCTGCTCATTCACGTATCCGGGGAGCACTCAGGCCGCAATTCCACGCGGCCGGCGTTGCGGCTCCAGCCCTCATTCGCGAGGCCATGGAGGGCTTACCAACGCTGATTCCGTCGACCGACCCGATCGACCTGATGACCGCCTTCGCGATCCCGCTTCCCCAACAAATTGTGCTCGCCACGCTCGGGATCCCGCCGGCTGGCCGAGCGGACTTCGCCGGCCGGGTCGAACTGTTCTTGCGCCACCTGTCGGACCCCACCATTAGTGGCAGCCATGCGCTCGAGAAGCTCCGCGAACACCTCGCCACCGCCGACGGCGGAATCATCGGCAACCTCACCGACCAACTTGCACCGATTAGTGACGACGAACTTCTCGCCAACGCGATCCTCATCGTCTCGGCCGGGCACCGGACCACCAGTAATCTTATCGGCAACCTGCTCTACCTGCTGCTTCAGCATCGCGACGTGGTCGAACTGCTGCTCGCCGACTTAGCCCTCGTCCCCCGCGTCGTGGAGGAGGCGCTCAGACTGGAAAGCCCACTGCAGACGCTACAACGAGTCGCCACCAGGCAGACCATCCTGGGTGGCGTCACCATTCGAAAATGCGACAGCGTTACGCTCGTCCTCGGCGCGGCCAACCGTGACCCCGCGACGTATGATCAATGCCACAACTTCGACCCTCGGCGACAACCGAACCGGCACCTCGCCTTTGGCTACGGACCACATTTCTGCCTCGGCGCCGAGCTGGCGCGACTTCAGGCTATCGCCGTTGTCGAGCATCTACTCCCACTACTACCCAGCATGCGGCTGCGCAGTGCAGTATGGAACCCCCAGACTGCCGCCCGCGGCCTTGTCCACCTAATCGTCGATTACAGCCCGTAACTGCGGGGACTCCGTCTGGGGTTATGGTCCCGGGTGCGCGTCATTTCGCGGTGAAGCCCAGTGGGACTATCCGTCGCGCAGGCGCGCACCACTAGAATGCGATTACGTCGACGTCAAGAGAAGAACCTGACGTTTGCAACTAAACGGTCTTAACACCCGAGCACAAATAATTAAGGCTCCCCGCCCCACATACGTACTCGTTACGTTTGAACTGCGCTAAGGCACGGCGATATCGATCCTTAAAATCCTGTAGACCTTTAACGATCAATTCCTCAGATCCGCCCCCGGCGCGAACGCATCTCCGTAGCTCAGACTCGTCGAATGGACCGGTGTCAGAATTGAGCCAATTCTCTAAGTCCGCAAAGGACGCCCGGGCGGCGGTATCGTATGGCGGCGCGAAAACTGCCACCTTGTCAGATAGGAAGGTCTCAATTTTAGCAAGACCTGCAGTTCGAAATAGGTCGACCAGTAGTTCGCCGATACCATTAAAGCCTTCACCGAGTAATTGTTTTCCCCGCTGATATCGAAGCCAAAGCTCGAACTGAGAGACGCGAAAATCTATATCCTCGTCCAAGGTGACAGAGTCGGTGTTAATATAATTTTGCAGATTATTTGGTTCGACGCAGATTAGGCAACCGCCGGGCTTCAGCACGCGAGTCATCTCATGTACCACTTGTTCTGGATTAGGCACGTGCATCAACAGCGTCTGGCACGTCACGACATCGAATTTCTCACTTTCAATATCCAAACTTTCAGCCCACCCGACCATAAAATCCGCTTCAATATCGAGATGCAAAACCGCAGATACATAACTAAAGCGATCCCGTGCAATGTCAACCCATTGAGCCTCTTTGTCGACACCTAAGATATAGCGAGCGTTCGGTAGGTGGGCGAGCAGCGTTTCGATCCAATGGCCGTGGCCGCAACCAACCTCTAGAATCCTTTCGGCGCCGGTTATATCCCACCGCCTGACCATGAGATCGAGAAAATCTGGATTCCACCAAGTCAATCTCTGATCAGTCAAGTATTCTTCGGAGTGCCGTTTTTTGGCCATAAGACGCGGACTTAGAAGATGCTACTGAGTTCGAAATGACGATCGTTCCGCATGTGCGACTCCCGTTAAAACCGTAGTTGGTACATGAATGAGTGTAGCGCTCTTGGAGCGGCTGGACCGCAACACGTTTCAACGCACCGACAGACGTGCAGCGAATAGTGGAGTCTGCCACCAAACGCAGCTCGACGGCGGTCGGCTGCCGGTCAAACCAATGGTGATCCGAACAGGGCGAAAGACGCCGAACAGAAGGAGAGCCACAAGCAAGGCTGCCTCGCTACTCCAGCCAGGTCTGGTCGCCGATTGGCAGCTCCCGGCAGCCGGTATGCCTTGTTCTGAGGTCGCAGCGTGTACGTAATGCCCACGTGGTGCAGCGGGTAATCCCGAGTGAAAATGATCCGCTTCTAATCGCCTTTGAGCTCCCAACCGACAAAGCTCGGCTTCTGCAGCGATCCACGTAGGGGATTGCCAGGGTAGTTCCACCCCGGCCTGCACCGCCCCGTGTTGAATCGTGTCAGGCCAAAACTGAGGTGGGCTAAATCGACGACGCCACCGCCAATCCACCTTTCACCCCTGTGGACGAACGGCACAACGCCCCTCCACTGACTGTCAACGACATCTTTGGGTTGGAATGGGCAGGCTCGGACGTCTTTGCCGCCGGGCACCGTCAAGCCCTCACTCGGCGGCCACGCTGCGGTCTAGCAAGAGATCAATCGCCTCCGGTGGAAACGTGACGGTCCTGCCTTGTTGCATGTCAAAGTGTTCTGTCACAGCGTGATTCAGAAAGAGCTTCAGTACCCACCGTTGCATGTCATCGCCAGAGATAGTGATTTCCTCGGCGATACCCCACTCGCCAGCGCCGACATCGTACTGAAGAGCGTTGCGACGCAGAAATGTTGCGAACGCCGACGCGGCATCATCCGCCGGGTCGTGTTGTGTTCTTGGCACAGAATGTTTGCCTTGAAGTTCTTGGGCTGCACCGTCTGGCAGCACGAGGACAGCGAGCGACTTTGCCACGGCCGTGTCCGGGGCACGACTCGAACGCTGACGCCGAAAAGCCTTGACGTTCAAGGACTGTGCGGAGCAGGCACTCAAGATGGGGAAGGCATGTCGCCAACAGCATCGGCGACCGGCACTGAGCGGGGGGTCGAAACCTGGATCGCTGTTGGCACCTGAGTCGCCTCGGGTGCGACCGTAGGGCCGAGGTGCTCGATCTTGGTGACGAAGGGCGAGGTCATCGCCCGCACGAGTGCGCCGTAGCCGACACCGAAGTCGATCTCGTCTCCGACCACGACAGGGTGATCGCCGAGGTCGACTATGAGGTGGTCGCTGCTCATCCCGAGGATCGTGATGCCCTCGGGTGGCTGCAGACCGTCCGGGTCCACGTCCTGGCGACCGATGGCCAGGATTGCTTGGTGCACGGTCCTGCTGCCAGTGCGGAGCGGTGCCTCGCCGAAGGCCGCCTGAGCGCGATCTCCCCAGGGTTGAGCCGGCTTCATGGCGACCTCGATAACCTCGGCGGTCAAGGTGAAGGCGTCCGTGTGCAGGCCGGGGATCGGTGTCCGGTACAGCGGATCGACGCCGAGAAGGATGGCTTCGCCGATTCGGAGGTCGTTGATCCGACCGACGTCGTGGGTGTGCAGCGCCCAGTTCAGGTTCGCCGAGTTGCCGCCTGAGACGACGTCGAGCGAGATCCCGTGCAGTGCCTCGATGTCGTTTGCCAGCCCGGTGAGGATGCCCATGTTCCGGTCGTCGGGCACGACACCGTTCTGACAAGCGAGGTTGGCCCCGAGCCCGACGAGGCGGAGGGAGGAGTGACCCCGAACGGCCCGCGCAGCCTCCGGGACGTCGTCGAGCGCGATGCCCTCGCGTAGGTCACCCAACTCGACCATGAGCACGACGGCGTGCATCCGCTTCTGCCGGGACGCGGCCTGGTCGAGCGCCGCCAGCACGACGGCCTCGGTGTTCAGACTGACGTCCGCGGCGTCAACGACCCATGCCACGTGGCTGAGCATGGGTGAGCGGATCAACGTGCGTAACGGTGGCGGGTCGAGCCCGGCCAACCGAAGGAGGTTCGGCACCCGGGAATCACCGAGGCCGCGGGCGCCGCCGCGCAGCATCGCCGCGCCGACTCCCGGCGAGCCCAATACGGCCTTGGTGATCCCGGTGACCCCGATGCCTGTTGAGGCCAGCCGGTCGACCAGGATCCGCGTGTTCTGTTCGACCTTGTCGAGATCGGTCTCGATCCGAAGCGTCACACGAGGGTGGTCGTTTCGGCCACCACCGCGAACGCGGGGAAGGCCGTCAGCACCATGTCGACCAGATCCGACGCGGGGCGCGTCAGAGGGTCGGTGACCGGGAGGCCGA
>Ga0302324_100028431_pt1 | contig 10627 bp, 11 predicted proteins | sample Palsa_T0_1_FD_201949 | JGI IMG/M metagenome (GOLD analysis project Ga0302324, IMG submission 201949) | Peat permafrost microbial communities from Stordalen Mire near Abisko, Sweden - Palsa_T0_1 | ecosystem: Environmental > Terrestrial > Soil > Palsa > Peat permafrost | place: Sweden: Abisko...
TCCGCAACGTGAGGTCTGCATTTGGATGTTGCCTGCTGTGCTGAGTGTGTGCCTCGCCACACCCCGCCTGGCATCCGCGCAGACCTTACCTTTCGCGCCGGAGCCCGTCCAGTCCTCGCCGTTGAGGTTGCAGTTCGGTCCAACCGGCGCGGAGTCCGGTGCGGGGCCCGGCGCCGAATCCGCACAGCCCGCTCTCGATTCAAGTGCTTCCCAGGCAAGCCCTGCCCAGGCAAGTCCAACCCAGTCGAGTGACGAGACTCCGGAATCCCCCGACGTCGTAACCGTCTTTCCCCACTCAAACACCAGCCGATGGTGGATCTCAGGGCAGGCGAACGTCGTTTTGCAGTGGCATGGAGCGTTTAGGGCGCTCTACAGCGGTCCGAACAGCCTGACAAACTGGGCGCAGAGCGCAACCACGCACGTCCTAACTCTCTATACGGGCTACCAGCTCACACACACCACTGAAGTACTCGTCGACGTTGAAGATGCCACCGGTCACGGCATCGGCAATGCAAACGGCCTGGCAGGCTACGTGAATTTGGATTCGGTCCGGCTTGCGAATGGTATTGCGCTAACCAGAGCGCCCTACCCTGCGCGTGCCATGTTGCGCCAGATCATCCCGCTGTCGCACGACACCGTCGAAGCGGACCGCGACGAACTCCATCTTGCGACCTCGTTACCCGCGCGCAGGCTCGAGTTCCGCGTGGGCAAGTTCGACCTGGTCGATTTTTTCGACGTGAATACCTGGGGCTCGGACAGCCATCTTCAGTTTCTCAACTGGACAATTGACAGCAACGGCGCCTACGACTATGCCGCAGATACGCGCGGTTACACCTATGGCGCTACGGCCGAATACGACGATCACTGGTGGACAGTACGCTTCGCCGAAGCCTTGATGCCCAAGGTGGCGAACGGGGAATATCTCGATGCCGACATCGCCAGGGCACGATCAGAAAACCTCGAATTCGAAGCCCGCGGCAAGCTGATCGCGCATCGGGCCGGCACCGTCCGTCTGCTTAGCTACCTTAACCACGGCAACATGGGAAATTACGAAGATGCAATCCGAGCGTTTCTCAATAATGAAACGACGACGCCGGACATCATTGCAACGCGCGTACAGGGGCGCAAAAAGTATGGCTTTGGCTTGAACTTCGAGCAGACCATTACTCCGGAGTTGGGGGTCTTTGGCCGCTTCGGCTGGAGCGATGGCCGCAACGAGTCGTTCGCGTACACGGAATGCGACCGCACGGTCGAACTGGGTGCAATGTTCCAGGGCAAATTATGGCATCGTCGCGACGACAGGGTGGGGATTGGCGTGGTTGGCAACGGAATTGTGGCTGCCCACCAGCAGTATCTTGCCCTCGGCGGCCTAGGCTTTATTCTGGGCGATGGCGGCCTCACCTACGGCCACGAGAAGATCGTTGAGACCTTTTACACCGCGCACCTGTGGCGCGGTTTCTATGGCTCATACGACTTCCAGTATGCGGCCAATCCGGGGTATAACCAGGCGCGCGGCCCGGTTGCCGTCTCAGCGGTCCGCTTCCACACGGACTTTTGAGTTCGCTCGAACGCTGCCAGCGAGAAACCGCCCTGCACACAGATTGACCGATGAAGCGGCCTCGCCCGCGGTCACAAGAAGACAACTGACGAACGGCGACGATCAGTGGAACTGCGAATGAGTTCTTGTGCTTTCGCCGACGAAATATCGTCTGCGAGACGATATCCCGTCGGCGCAGCTTCGTCACAGTTGATGGATCGCCTAAATTCAAGGGTTCGGCTACGACTCTAAACTCTTTACTGACAATGTTGATTCGAATCTTCACCGAGATTCGAGATTCTGGCAAACGAAATGCTTTGTCTAAGATGTCCCGCTGATCCTGAAACGCTGAAGAAGGAAGTAGGAAAAGGACAAATCCCAATGCTCTGAGGTGCAAACATGTCAATCCATCCCAATCCCAGCTTCCCTCTTTCTGCCAGCGACCAGTCTGACGTAATCAAGATCTTCCTTCAACTGATGAGTGAGGGGCATCGCGTTGGGGACGCGTCGGAGGTCACAACCAATCAGCAAATCATTTGGCGCGATGATTCCGACGACTCGCTGAATCTGGGCGACCCGTTTGATATCTGATTGTGCGACTCGGAAGCTTGACACTGAATTTCTTGACAATACCCTATGGGGGTATGGTAGAAAAGAACTGCAAGGAAACCCCCAGCATTGCAGGAGAAATATGAGCATCGAATCCGCACAAGAACCCACGAGTATCTGGAGTTCTTACCTGTGCCGCGATGAGCGCTCTGGAAATCGCCACTAGCCCGACTGGCGGCGATTCCCACAACGCTCTTCACGACATACGACCCGTGAATTGAGCGCGTGAGCCGCTGGTAGAAATAAGCCTGACTCACCCTCCCGAACCAACAGTCCGTTGCGATTAGCTCGCCCGAATTGCGCCCTGATGCCTTCGCGCCGAGCCCGCGCATGCGGACTGAGCGAGGAGGAATCATGACGAATAGACTGCACCTGGTCCGGAATACTGTTTCTTTGACCTGCAAATGGATAATGACGGGCGACAAAAGAATGCCCCTTACATGTTTCTGGACGGGATCGAAGGCCGACCAGGCTGCTTCAACCGCATCCTCCACCGACGAACCGGGGAGGATGCACCTGTGCGCGCAGCGGAAATCTGATGGAATTGGCGCGAGGAAGTCAGTTAACCTGAAACTCATCGCAGTGTTGAGGGGTTTCAGTGATTCTCAAACAGTACTACCTGGGTTGCCTGGCGCATGCCTCCTATCTGCTGGGTGACGAAGCCAGCTCGACTGCGATCGTTGTCGATCCACAACGCGATATCGAAAAATACCTGGCGGACGCGGAGGGATTCGGACTCCGGATCCGCCACGTCTTTTTGACTCACTTTCATGCGGACTTTATTGCCGGACACCTGGAGTTGCGCGACCGCTGCGGAGCAGCGATTCATCTCGGTAGCCGCGCTGAAGCGGAATACGTCTTTGTGCCGATGGCGGATGGAGACACGCTTGAGTTTCCCGGCATGCGCCTGCAGGTGCTGGAAACGCCGGGGCATACCATCGAATCGATCTCGATTCTCGTGTTCGACCTGGAGAAGAGCGCGGCGAAACCGCACGCAGTGCTCGCCGGAGACACGCTGTTCATTGGAGACGTCGGGCGCCCCGACCTGCGGGCTTCGCTGGGATGGACCGCCGACGAACTCGGCGGCCATCTTTACAACTCACTGCACAAAAAGCTGCTCAAGCTGCCCGATGAGACGCTGGTTTACCCGGCGCACGGTGCGGGGTCGCTCTGTGGCAAGCAGCTTTCCTCCGACACCGTTTCTTCTCTCGGAGATCAGCGGCATATGAACTACGCGCTGCAGCCAATGTCAAAGGAAGAGTTCATTCGCCTGGTGACGGCCGATCAACCGGATGCTCCGCAGTACTTTACCTTTGCCGCCATTTTGAACACGCGCGAGCGCGTAACTCTGGACAGCAACCTGGAGAAAGTTCTGCATCCCATTCCGCTTGAGGAAGTAATCCAACTGGGCGACGCGGGCGCGCAGGTGCTGGATGTGCGGGAAGCGGCAGAGTTTGCCAAGGGACACTTGGCGGGCAGCATCAACATAGGCCTGGGCGGCCAATATGCCACGTGGGCGGGCACACTGCTCAATCGCGCCAAACCGATTGTGATTATTGCGGAGCCGGGACGGGAATACGAAGCAGCATTACGCCTGGGCCGAATCGGATTCGATCATGTGCAAGGTTATCTTGACGGGGGCATGGCAGCGCTCGAGGCGCGGCCCGATCTGGTGTGGCCCACCGATCGCGTGAGCGCTTCGATGGTTGCCGAGGAATTGGCCGGCATCGATCCACCCCTGGTGCTCGATATTCGAAATCCCGGCGAATGGAAGACAAGGCATATTCCAGAAAGCCTGAACATTCCCCTTAACCGCATGGAGGAGCGCATCGCGGAGGTTCCTCGCGGTCGCCGCATCGCTGTCCACTGTGCCGGCGGGTATCGTTCTTCGATTGCGGCAAGCATTCTGCACCAGCACGGAATTACGAATCTGATTGAGATGGCGGGCGGGCTCGCGGCTTGGGATGCGGCCAAACTGCCGGTCGTCTCGGAGGCGTGACGATTCCGCCCGCTGCGGGACCATCGAATCGCAATTCGCCGCTTTCTAAACTACATCGGCCGTTGCCAAATCTTGGACGTCGCGGCTGCGGTCTCCCACGCGGAGCATGTTCAGAATCGGCGTTGTCATCATGGTTGTGAGCAATGCCATCACCACGAGCATGGTAAAGAGCGTCTGCGAGAAGACCCCCGCGTTGTAGGCGATATTCAACACGATGAGTTCTACCAGGCCGCGTGTGTTGAGCATCGCTCCCAATGCCATCGAGTGCCGCCATGACTGCCGGGACCAGCGCGCGGCGATCAATGTTCCTCCCATCTTCCCGCCGATGGCGACAACCAGCACGACCGCTGTCCAGAGCCAGATTCTGGCGTTGCTCAGCAAGTCCAGCCGGGTCCGCATGCCGGTGAGCGCAAAGAAGAGCGGAAGAAACAGCACCGAAACAATCATGTAGATGCGCGTTCGCAGGACTCCCTGAACACGCTCAACGCGGGGGAAGCAAACGCCGGCCATGAATGCGCCAAAAAGAGGATGCAGACCGAGAGCCTCAGTCGCTGCAGCGGAGATAAGAACGAATGCGACGACAAAGCCCAGGAACTCGTAGGAGAGCCCAGCATGCGCCCAGCGTTTCATAGACCACTTGCCTAGCGGGCGAATGACACACAACATGACGACGAGATAGATGCATAGTCCGGCGAGCCTGTACAAGAGCGTCAACGGCTCACCGTTGCGAGGGATCAACGTGAGGGCGACACCGAGCAGAATCCATGCGAATACGTCGCCAACCGCGGCAGCCATCAGAGCGGTGGTTCCCAAAGGTGTCGATAGCAGACGTCGTTCTTCCAGGATCCGGACCAGTACCGGAAAAGCCGTGATGCTCATCGATATACCGAGGAAGAGGACGAACGGAGCGCTGGCGGCAGTATCCGGCGCAAAGCGCACTTGCAGCGCATGAGCGACAAGGACCGCCAATGCGAATGGGAACAGGATACTCATGCTGCTTACGAAAACCGTAGTCCGCTTCTGCTGGCGCAGGTGTTCGTAGTCGAGATCGCATCCGATGAGGAACAGAAAGAGGATGAGGCCGACCGTGCTCATGATCTCGAATTCGCCGAGTGAGTCTAAAGGGAACAGCATGGCCGATGCTTGCGGGGCTAAGCGGCCAAAGACGGATGGCCCAATCAGGATGCCGCCAATGATCTCGCCGATAACTCGAGCCTGACCAAGCTTGCGCGCCAACCATCCACAGACGAGTGCGGTCAGCAGCACGGTGGTCATTTGAACCAGCAGCAGCGCCATCTTTCGTCTCCGGCTGTTTCAGTCTCAGGCAGTTTCGATGCTCAACCGCATTGGCAATTCTCGGGCACAGAGAGCAAGCAAGAATTGCTTCGATTCTAGCGGACAAGCTGAGGGCGACTGGGTCAAAGGCTAGCCCGCCATGCGTCTACGAGCTCGGCCAATGATGACTCCAGGCGGGCTATTTCTTCGAGTCGGAGGCAGACGCGGGCTGAGATTTGTCCGACTTGTCCGCAGGCAGGGCGACGATTACCTCGTCGGGCTTGGCGTAGTGCAGCTTCTGGCGGGCCTCGATCATGATGGTGTCGGGATCGGTCTTGAGATGCTCGATGCGATCGCGCAGGCGGGCGTTTTCCTGGTCGAGGTCATGAATATCGCGCTGGAGTTGCTTGTCCTGCGTGCGCATCTCAAGCCACACGTTGAGGCCGTGCTTGCCATTGATCACGTGCCAGGTGAGCAGGAGCGCGAGCGCAAATGCAACCAGCGTGCCGGCGGGACGCCAGATGCGGCGGCCCAGATCGAGGGCGCGCCCGGAGACCGACTCCGGAGCGGACAGCGGCACCCGCGCCGCGCGCTCACTCGCTGCCCGGCGAACGTTTTTCCCGGCGATATTGGGGTTCCGATCTTGCATTGTTGCCTCAATCAGGAGAGAACGAACTTTTCGGCGGCCGCGCGAAGGGCTTCTGTGTCGTGCTCGCTGCGCGCTTCAACGTAGGCGCGGACAACGGGCTCGGTGCCGGAGAGCCGATAACAGACCCAGGAGCCGTCGTCGAGGATGAGTTTAAGGCCGTCGGTGCGAACCACACCTGTGACCTTGCGCCCGCCAAGCTCCGTGGGATCGGCCTTCAACTTCTCAGTGAACGCGGACTTGACCTCGGGGGTCAAGTGGAAGTTCTCGCGAATGGGATAGAAGGAACCAACCTTGGCAAACAGCTCCTTGAGCTGCGTGCCGATGCTCTTGCCGCGGGTGGCGACCATCTCTGCGACCAACAGGCCGGCGATGATGCCGTCTTTCTCCGGGACATGGCCGCGGATGGTGAGGCCGGCGGACTCTTCGCCTCCAATGGCGATCTTGTCCGCAATGATGAGCTCGCCGATGTACTTGAAGCCGACCGGCGTCTCGAAGAGCTGGACCTTGTGATATTCGGCTAGAGCGTTGACGAGGTTGGTGGTGGCCACGCTCTTTGCCACGCCGTTCTTCCAGCCGCGGGTTTCGACGAGATAGTCGAAGAGCAAAGCGATTATGTAGTTGGGCTGGATGAATGTGCCGTCGCCGTCGACGATGCCAAAGCGGTCGGCGTCGCCGTCGGTGGCAATGCCTAGGGCCGCGCCGAAATCCTTCATTTTGGCCTTGGCGTCTCCGAGGAGGTGATCGTCAGGTTCGGGTGCGTGGCCGCCGAAGAGCACATCGCGATAGTCGTGGACGGTTTCAACGGCAACGCCAACTTCGCGCAGGGCGTGACACGGGTAGCCCCGGCCAGCGCCCCAGAAGGGATCGTAGACGACCTTGATGCCCGATCTGGCAATGGCCTTGAGGTCGACGAGCTCGGCGATACGGGCAAGGAAAGCCGGCTTGACGTCCTCCTGCTCGAAGTCGGAGGCCGCTTTGGTGGAGGAAGCCACGCTGCCACCTGCGGCGACGATCGAAGCGATGGCAGCCTCAATCTGCTTTGTCACTTCAGGGAGTGCCGGCGCGCCGTCGTGCGTGGAAAACTTGATGCCATTGTATTCGGGCGGATTGTGGGAGGCGGTGAAGTTGATTGCACCGGAGGTCTTGAGGGTCTGGACGGCGTATGCGATGGAGGGGGTGGGCGCGGCGGCCGGAATGACGATGGGCGCGACGCCGGCAGCGTCGAGCACCTGTGCGGCAACTTCAACGAAGCGCTCGCCAAGGAAGCGCGGGTCGCGGCCGACAAGCACGCGATGGGGCGCGGGCTGGGTCTTGACGTAGGCGGCAATGCCCGCCACAGCGAGCCGGATGTTGGCGATGGTGAAATCTTCAGCAACAATCGACCTCCAACCGGAGGTGCCAAACTTGATGGTGGTAGTCATGATGCTTTCTCCGCTGCGTGCCTTGTTCCGCCGCGCTGCCTGGAAGCGCTGATTCGCCGCCACGTCCATACTGCATCACACGGGTGGAGTCGGCAAGTTGAAGCTCAAACATATGTTTCGCAATGGTGAATTTAGCCAGAATTGTGAGACGATTTTCTTCGCAGGAGATCCGGGACGTCGCTGAGCAAAGGAGACGCTTATGGCAAGGGACATTATCCGCACACCAAATGCCCCGCCTCCGCCGCCCGCATACAGCCAAGCGGTAAGGGCAGCCGGTCTTGTATTCGTCTCGGGCACGGGGCCGATTGATCCGGCGACCGGCAGGATTGCCGGGGATACGATCCAGGAGCAAACCAGACAGTGTCTTGAGAATGTGTCTGCAATTCTCAAAGCCGCTGGTTCTTCACTCGAGCAAGTCGTAAGCGCAACTGTCATCATTCTTGAAGAGTCGGACTTCGCCGGCATGAATGAGGAGTGGGTCAAGTGGTTTCCTGAAAACCCGCCTGCCCGGCAGGGCGCAAAGCTGCCCGTTCGAATCCCCGGCCTGAAGGTGTCCATCGCGGCCATCGCCGAGGTCTAAGCTGCAATCTCGCCAATGAGCGCACGATCGCGACTTCCGCTGTACACTAGCCGTGACTTCTTGCTGCTTGGAAGGCTCATGACCGACTCGCCGACTCCAATCCGTCTTGTTCTTACAACAGCGTCGAGTCCCGGAGCGGCCAGCCGCCTGGCGCACATGCTGGTGGAGGAACGGCTAGCGGCGTGCGCGACGATCGTGCGCGGAGCCACGTCGATCTATCGCTGGAAGGGACAGGTGGAGACGGCCGACGAGGTTGTGCTGTTGATTAAGACGACCGAAGAGCACTTGGGCGCACTTGAGAAGCGGCTCAAGGAGCTGCACAACTATGAGACGCCGGAGTTCCTGGTGCTAAAGGTGGAGGGCGGCAGCGAGGAGTATCTGGCGTGGCTCACTAGCTCGGTTGGAGCCCCTCAGGGCGAGAGCTGATGGTAATCGGGGGGCCAAGGCGCGGCACCAGTGTAATTTCCCGTTTTGGTGACGAACCGGGCACAACCCCATACCTGGACGCAGGGGCGTTGTTCAAGGTTGCTGCCCTTAAATCGCACTTCCCCTTGCGTGAAGAACCTGCCCGGTCAAGTGCCGAGCAGCATCGCTGGCGAGGAAAACGATCACGCGGGCTGCATCGTCAGGCTGATTGATTTTCGCCACTCCAGACGGCGTGCCCCACTCACTTCGCATTTGCTCGGTCATCCAACCGGTGTCGGTTGCACCTGGGTCAACAGCGTTGACCGTAATGCCTAGCGGGGCCAATTCGGACGCAAGGCTTAGCGTAAAGGCTTCAATTGCACCTTTGGTTGCGGCATAGGCGAGCTCGCCCGGCATCGGCCCCCAATCCTGGCCGGAACTCATGCTAATGATTCGGCCACTCTGGCGGCCCTGCGCTTTGGCCCGCCTGGCGAACTCGACGGCCAACAGGAAAGCGGCACGCATGTTCACTGCGTAATGCGCATCGAGCCTTGTGGCATTCAGCAGTTCAAACCCATCAGAGGCAGAGTGGGCCGCATTGTTTACAAGGATGTCCGGCAAGCCCAGCCACTGCTCCGCAGCGTCCAGGACCTGCGCCGCGCTATCCGGATGTGCCAAGTCAATTTCCAGGCGCCGTACTTTCACCTTCGACTCAACCAGCGCCTCTTCCAATGCGACGGGGCCGTTCTCATCAACGTCATGAGGCTGTTCTCGATCATAGGCCTGCCATGTGGTGAACAATACATTGGCGCCCTGCATCGAAAGTGCGCGGCAAGTTGCCGCACCAATGCCGTTACCACGGCTTGCACCCGTGATGAGCGCGAACTTGCCTTTGAGGTCGGGATAAATGGCGCGATTCAACGGACCGCCCTGCAATTAGAGAGTAGCATTCACAACGAGATGCGGTTCCGGAAACCAACATTAACCTGCCTTTGCCTGCTTCTCGAACGATTTACAAAACTCGGTGGAGCTCCTGGTCGAATCATCGGCAAACTGCACCGATTCGGAAGCGCGGTGACCGGAACCCCCGTCTGATATCCTGACCGCTGGCGGAGAACCGATTCCTGCATTCCCTGCAACGCGCAGGCAGGGCTGCAACCCCCGGGAGAAACGGCCGCTAAGGGATCCTCATGCGCTGGTTAATGATCGTACTTCTTTTGTCTGTAGTAGGACTGCTGACAGCGGCCCTGGGAATGGCACGTCACATCTGGGTGCAGCGATCACAGGAACGCCGTGCGCGCGACACGCAAACGGAACTTGAGGCCGATTTGGCTGAAGAGGCCGAGTCGGAAGTTGAACAGTAGACGGAACAGAAGGACACCTTGAGCAAAGAAATCTCAACTGACTTTTCCCAAGAGATTGCGGCCTCGAATTGCGAGGCGGGGACGCGCTCGGAAACGAACCGCGTCGCTCGTGGCGAGCGCTCCGCGGGGATTGCCCTTGCCGGGAGCGTGGTGGTGGCCCTGAGTGCGCACGTCGCGCTGCCGCTGAGCTTCACGCCAGTGCCGATGACACTGCAACCGCTGGCCGTGTTGATTCTGGGATTGCTGCTTGCGCCGGAGTTGGCAGCCGCCACTCTGGCGTTGTATCTCGGGGAAGGCGCGCTGGGTCTTCCGGTCTTTGCGCCAGGCCTGCCAGCTACTTCAGGACTGGCACATTTGCTGGGGCCGACCGGCGGTTACCTGATGGCTTATCCGGCGGCCGCTGTACTCGCATCGTGGTTGTATCGTCGCACGGGACGCGGGTTTGGGTCCGGATTGCTCAGCGCCGGTGCGGCGTTGGCCTTGGTCTTCACGTGCGGCGCAGCGTGGCTGGCTGTTGGGACGCACGGTTCAATCCAGACCGCTCTCGCGCAGGCGGTATTGCCGTTTCTACCCGGCGCGGGGCTAAACGTTGCAGCGGCAGCGGCGGTGGCTCGAGGCTTTGATCGGCTGCGCCGCGCACGCTGACCGAATCCCTTCCCTGCCCTACTTTCCTGAGAGGAATTTCCCGAAGTGACTGCGAAGCAAGTTGAAGAAATTATCGATATCTCGATCGCCCATAGTCCCGACTCCGACGATGCGTTTATGTTTTATGGGCTGGCGACAAACAA
>Ga0302324_100028432_pt1 | contig 10627 bp, 13 predicted proteins | sample Palsa_T0_1_FD_201949 | JGI IMG/M metagenome (GOLD analysis project Ga0302324, IMG submission 201949) | Peat permafrost microbial communities from Stordalen Mire near Abisko, Sweden - Palsa_T0_1 | ecosystem: Environmental > Terrestrial > Soil > Palsa > Peat permafrost | place: Sweden: Abisko...
CCAGAACACGTATCCGCCGAGCCGCTGGGTCGAGACGAACACCTCTGCCGCCGTCCCCGAAGGGGTCTGCACCGTGAGCCGCCCACCGAGCCGGCCCGGTGGCGGCGTCACCGTGCAGCCGATCGCCTCCAGTCGATCCGTGACGAGGGTCCTGCCGAGCGCCACGAGATCCTGCCGACTCAAACCGGACCACCGCTCCTCGTTCGTCGCCGCCTTTGCGCTCATCGTTCCTCGCTTTCGCTTTCGGCAGCCAACGGCTCGCCGGTCGGTCGCAGACATGAGACCCGGCATCGCTGACAGTTCTTACCCGGTAAGAACTCCCACACCCGCTGAGACAGATGCCCGACGCCAACGATGACCCGAGCCGCCACCAAGCGCGACCCGCCTGACGCCGAGACACCGGAGGCGCGGGCAACCAAGCCGAAAGGGCCGCGGAGCCGGGGCGCCGCTGGGACGTTCCGGCTCGAGGCCCCTCGACTGCGGACCACGGCTGACCCCCGTGAGGAACACCAGGCGACCTGGTTCGAGCTGTACTTCGATCTCGTCTTCACGCCACGCGGCGGAGCGGCGTCGATCGTCGACTCAGGACCTCCGTGGCGCGGGCGCTAATGCGAAGAAAGCCGGCGTGGCGGACCAACGGAGGTGAGAGCCAACAATGAGCGGCAAAGTGGAGCAGACGCGGGAGCTGATGGAGCGAGCTCGAGCGGAGGGCTTCTCGGCGGGTGCGTTCAACGTCGACAACCAGGAGACGCTGCTGGCGATCGCCCGGGCCGCCGCGGCGGCGCGCGCCGCCGTGCTTGTCGAGGTCAGCCACAGCGAGGTGCAGTTCATAGGCCTGCGCAACGTGAGTACCGATCCCGAGGCGGTCGCGCTCACCCTCTCGGACCCCGAATCTCGCCGCTGGGTCGAGCAGTCGCGCTGTGGGCACCCGCGCCGAGAGGAGGCACTCGCTTGGCTCCACTAGGTGCTCCGGCGCATCGCACGTCACGAGTTGATGCGACGCCGCGGACAGCTCGGCTCAGTCGCCGGCGCCGAGTTCAATGACCTGTGCGAGCAGGCTGCCAATGACGCGCTACTGACAATCCTTGCCAAGCTGGAGGAGTTCAAGGGGATGAGTCGATTCACCACCTGGGCCTACAAGTTCGTGGTGTTCGAGGTCTCAAGGAAGGTCGCCCGCCACGCCGGGCGGCGTCAACCGCCCAACCGCGACGATCTCCTCTGGGAGGCGCTGCCCGACGCGCCCTCCCCCCGTCCCGAGGACACACTGGAGCAGCGCGAAGAGATGCAGGCGCGGTCGGCGGCCATCGGTGGGCTGACGGAGCGCCAGCGCGAGGTGTTCGTCGCGATCGCTATCAATGAGATCCCGACAGACATCGTCGCCGTCCGGCTGGGCTCCAACCGGAACGCCATCTACACGAACCTGTTCGACGCCCGCCGCCGGCTCCGCGCCACTCTCGCCGCGCCCGGCCACCCGCTCGCCGACGAGGCCGCGGTACGGTGACCGACCCGCTCGACGACCTCGACGAGCTGCTCCGAGCGGTGCCGGGCGACGCCGGCTGCGCCGCCGCGGAGCAGATCCTCGACGCGTACGCCGAGCTCGTCCTCTCCGGTGAGGACCCTGAGTGGGTCTTCCCCGGGACGGCGATCCACCTCGGCATCTGCGCGGGATGCGCCCAAGACCTAGTGGGCCTGCTCGACGCCGCCCGCAAATTCGGCGACGCCAGGCCAAACTGATCGCCGAAGCGGCCGAACCCCGCCTAACCGGCTCCGGTCGTCCGCAGCTACTTACTTTCCCGGCCGCCCGGAGGCGACTTCAGTGGTAAGACGGCCTCAAGGCTCGCTCACACATGGTGCACAACGCTGGCGACAGAAAAGGGAGCGCTCATGCCCATCACGCGAATCGCTATTCGCGGCGGCAAGCCGGACGACTACAAACAGGCCTTGCTCGACGAGATCTACGAGGCGATGCGCGAGACGGTCGCGATCAAGGACGGCGACCGCTTCATGGCGCTGACCGAGCACGGTGAGCACGAGTTCGCCTACGGACCGTTCCTCGGAATCGACCGGACCGACGACCTCGTCCAGATCCAGGTCTTCTGGGCGCCCGGGAAGGCCGTGGACATGAAGTTGGCGATGTATAAGCGGATCGTCGAACGTCTCGGGGAGCGACCCGGGATCAGGCCTGAGGACGTGCTCATCTCCGTGATCGAGACCGCGGCGGAAAACTGGTCGTTCGGCAACGGAGAGACGCAGTTCTACCACGCGACCTGATGGCGGCCGACCAAATCGGTGAACCGGTAAGAAGCGCGCTGCGGCGCTGTCTCATAGCCCACCAGCTACTCAATCACTGGGAGTTGCTCGCGCCGTGGGGCTTCTCGATCGTGTTGAGCGGCTTCGCCGGCTCGAGGCCGGCGAGGCGGTTCAGCACCTGCTTGCACGCCGATGATCGATGACAAGCGGCCTTGCGGCAGCGCCTCGGCGCTGTCGTCGCCCGCCAGGATCGCGCCCCACAAGCCGTCCATCAACGAGGATCGGGGCAGCCGCCGCAGCGCTCACGCCTTCCTTGCGCAGACGATCGCCGATCGGACCCTCCACTCGTCCGACGTCGCCGGCATCACCGCACGACCTGGCAGGATCGCCGGGTCGTCTCGACGGCGTCTCGATGTCAGAATGGGCACCTTCCAATGGGACCCACGCGCATCCCGATCGCGGACGACGACCTGCTCGTGCGTGAGGGGATCGCCCGCCTGCTCGAGCGGTCCCCCGAGTACGAAATCGCAGGCGTCGCCGCTGACGGAACCGAACTGCTCGGGCTGGTCCGCGACCATCGAGCGCACCTCGTCGTGCTCGACATTCGCATGCCCCCGACCTACACGACCGAGGGTCTGGAGGTAGCGCGCGCCATACGTGCCGAGTTCCCAGACATCGGAATCCTCGTGCTCTCCGCCCACGTCGAGTTGCACCGCGCACTGGATCTGCTCACCGACGGCCAGGCGATCGGCTACCTGCTCAAGAGGCGCGTCACGAAACTCGACGTCCTCGTCGACGCGCTGCAGCGGATTTCTGCCGGCGATTCGGTGATCGACCCGCACGTCGTGAAGGAGCTGATCTTGGCCCAGCGCGTCAACGATCCACTCGCTGAGCTCACAGCTCGCGAGCGCGAAGTGCTGCAACTGATGGCCGAGGGGCGGTCGAACGCCGGCATTGCACGCAGCCTCTTCCTGTCGCAGGGAACGGTCGAGAAGCATGTCCGCAGCGTGCTCTCGAAGCTCCCGCTTCGCGGCACGCCAGAAGATCATCGGCGCGTGCTCGCAGTGCTCACTTTCCTCAACGCCCACTAACCGAAAAGGCGCTCACCGTTGGCCAGGAGGCGGCGTATCGACGCCGCAGACAGATGCGCCTTCCGAACAAAGCCGACCGCCGGGCTGGCCGCGATCACATCGGCGAAGTCGTCTTCGTCGTGCGTTGAGATCAGGATCGTGCGGGAACAGCCCGCCTCGCCAGGTGCCGCAATACGTCGGACAAGGTCAAAGCCGCTCTCCGGCCCAAGAACGATGTCTACGAGGATCACGTCCGGTTTGAGCTCCTCGATCAGCGATATCGCGTCTCGCGTTGCTGTCGCGACGCCGACGACTGAGATCCCCTGACGCTCGAGCAGCCTGCTCGCGCCTTTGAGCAGCGCCCGGTTGTCATCGACGATCACACATCGAAGGGGTTCAACATCCCGTGCCAGGCGCCCCCCAGCTCGTCGCTCGCACGGCCCGCGCTGGCTCACCGGATGTCCAGCTGCAGCCATCCGAGCCCGGAGGCTCTGGCGAGCGTCGAACAGGTTCTTGTAGATCGCGTTGCGGTTCGTGCCGAGCTCAAGCGCCACTACATCAATGGGCACGTCGTTCAGGGCGATCGAGACGAACACACGGCGCTGTCGCTCAGTCAGCTCCCCGATCGCCTCGCGCAACGCCCGAAGCTGCGCTCGGCGCTCGAGCGTCTCCTCGGGCCCGCACCGGGACGGAGCGGAGAGTTGCTCCCAGACCTCCTCGCTGAGACTGGGTGGCTGTCGATGCCACGCGTGGCCTACGACCTTCGTCGACACCTCGCAGATCACGAACTTGTACACCCACGTCGTGAAGCGGCTCAGGCCCCGAAAGCTGTCGAGTCTATTGAGCACTTTGACCAGCGCGTCATCTGCTGCTTGCTGCGCGAGGTCCTCGAACTCAGGACCGGTCAGCGCCGGTAGTTGGCGTTGACGGCGGGCGAGTTCCCGTACCGCGATCTTGCCCATCATCAGATGCAGGCCGGCCACTGTCTCGTGGTGCCGGGGGTGCCCCACCTGCAACTGCTCCACCCAAGAGCGGGAAGTCTCATCCAACACGCCACGCGCCGCCCGCGTTTTATCGAATCGCGGCCCGTCCCTGCTATCGCCGGTGTCCCAGCCGCCTGGCACCGCCGTCAGCACGCTCCGGTCGACCGCTGACACGAGCGACATCGTCCCGGCTCGGGCCGGCCCTGTCTGCCCCGCTAGTGTCCCGCGTCTGAAGTTGGTTGACGGGTGGCGCGGGGGAGGATGTCGTCGGCGGTCTTGGTCCAGACGAACGGCCGGCGGCGGTCGTTGTAGGCGTCGATGAACGCGCGGATCGCGGCGACGAGTTGTTTGACGTTGTCAAAGGATCCACGGCGGATCGCTTGGCGGGTGATGATCGAGAAGAACACTTCGACGAGGTTCAGCCACGATCCTGAGGTTGGGGTGAAGTGCAGCGTGATCCGCGGGTTCTTCGCCAGCCAGTGGTTGATGTCGTCGTGCTTGTGGGTGTGGTAGTTGTCGAGCACGACGTGCAGTCGCCGCCGCGGGTAGGTCTTGGCGACGAGCTTGAGGAAGTCCAGGAACTCGGCCTTGCCGTGCCGCTCATAACAGCGGTCGGTGACCGTGCCGGTCGCGACTTCCAGCGCTGCGAACAGGGTGGTCGTGCCGTTGCGTTTGTAGTCGTGCGTGGCCTTCTCGGGTAGGCCCGGTCTGACCGGGAGGATCGGCTGTGTGCGGTTGAGCGCTTGGATCTGGGATTTCTCATCGATGCACAGCACGATCGCGTTGGTGGGCGGGTCCAGGTAAAGCCCGATGACATCGCGGACCTTCGCCTCGAGCTCGGGATCGGTGGAGAACTTAAACGTCCCCTGTCGCCACGGCTGCACCCGATAGGCGCGCCACGCTCTGGCGACCGTCGCGTCGGAGATCCCGAGATGCTTGCCCAGCAGTCGCGTGGACCAGTGCGTGACCGCCAGCGACTCCGGCGGCGGGTCCAACGTCGCGGCGATGATCTGCGCGTCGTCGATTGTCTTCGGCCGGCCGCTGCGCGCGAGATCCGCGAGACCGTCGACACCGTCCAGGGCAAACCGGTCGCGCCATTTGATCACCGTCGGGCGTGACACTCCGAGTGATCTCGCGGTGCCCGACACACCCGTTCCCTCGGCGACCGCGAGCACGATCAGGGCGCGTTCTCGCTGCCCGGCCGACACAGTCGAGGACCGAGTCCAGGACTCCAACGTCACGCGATCGTGAGCGCTGATGGCAAGCGTTGATAAAGGCATGGCTCATTGTCACACCTCCGCCTTCACATGTCAACTAACTTAAGCCGCGGCACACTAGCAGCCATCTTGTCGGGTGCGCTTTCGGTATCGACCAATACCCACAAGCCGGAGGTGCAACCCCCCTGCCAGCTGCTAGACGCCGCTGGGACCGTAAGAACGGCTCCCTCTCCGAGTCTAACCATTACGTTCGCGACGACGAGGGCACGCTCACCGAGGTCGAACGGTGTCCGACGGGCGGATCTGGAAGTGGCCCGTTCAACTATCGAGCCGCAGTCTTCCTGCGCAAGACGCCAGGCAGATGGCCGCGACGCGAGATGAGCACCGCGGACTGAGCGACCGGAGACTGGTTTTGCGATGGTTCGGTTCGGGCGGCGGCGCTCGAGGTAGCCGTCGGCACGATCCGAACATCGGGATCGCGCCTCCGGACCGCGGTAGCCTCAAGGGTGTGACGGCGCGTATCGAGGTTGAGCTGTTGTGGTGGGAGGGGTGTCCCTCGAGCGATCACGCATGCGGGCTGGTGCGCACCGCTCTTGATGAGCTCGGGTTGGATGGCGTCGGGATCGAGATGGTCGAGATCGAGACCGATGCCCAGGCCAGCGAGCGAGGCTTTCGAGGCTCGCCGACGATTTTGATCAACGGCATCGACCTGATCGAGCTGGCAGGAGGCGAGGATGCCGGCGACGATCAGATCGGCGCGTTGAGCTGCCGGCTCTATCACCGGCGCGATGGGAGGGTCTCGCCGACGCCGGACCCCGCCGACGTTCACGCCGCGTTCGCGATCGCGCTTGAACGCGCAGCCACCGAGGAGCTCGCATGACCGCCGGCTATGGCGGCGTGGCCGTCGGCCAGCCGGCGCCCGCCTTTGAGCTGCCGGACACCACCGGCCGCGGCTGGTCGCTGCTGGGCAGCGACGCCACCGCGACTGTGGTCGTGTTCACCTGTAACCACTGCCCGTACGCGATCGCGTGGCACGACCGGATCCTTGATGTCGCCCGCGACTACTCCGACCGCGGTGTTCGCGTTCTCGCGATCAACTCCAACGACGGCCAGCGCTACCCCCGTGATTCCTATGCGAGCATGCAGGAGCGGGTCACGCGTGAGGACTGGCCGCTTCCGTACCTGCACGACGCCACCCAGGAGGCGGCCCGCGCGTTTGGAGCCAAAACGACGCCCGACGTGTTCGTGCTCGACTCCGGCGGGGTGCTGCGATACCGCGGCGCGCCAGACGCTGACTACGACGATCCGAGCCTGAACGCCACGTGGCTACGCGAAGCGATCGATGCGGTGCTGGCAGGCGAGAGGCCGGCGCGCGCCGAGACCAAGCCGGTCGGTTGCTCGATCAAGTGGAAGTGAGCTCCGGCTGAGGTCGAATAGCGCTGGCCGTGATTTGACAGGTGGAGCTTCTCACCGGAGCCGGTTCACGCCCGGCCAGGTCGCTGAGATCGATCACGCCTGGATCGAGGCGCGATCTGAGGCTCGGCGTCGTGCTCCGGTCTCCGGCCCGCTGGTCTAGGTGCTGCTTTCAAGGCGTCGCAGCGTGGACTGGTCGACGAGATGGCGGCGATCGGGGGGGTCTACGGCGGCGGGGAGCTCGACGTGCAGTTCGGCGGCGTTGTCGATTCGTACGGTGGCATCCCGGAGCGTGTAGTCCAGTACGTGACCTCCATGTGATCGCCGATCGCAGACGAAGTGCAGATGAAAGCCGACGATCTCGATTCCCGCCAGGCCGTCGGGGAAGCAGAATCCAACCATCGTCCCTGAGATGTCATGCAGATCGCGCCGATGCTGATGTCCGATCGCCTCGGCCAGCGACGGGTACGGAGGCACCTGCTTGGGCACCGATCGCAGGCGGACCATCTCAAAGCGTCCGTCGATTCGGACCGCGGTCGGAGCGCGTGGCCGGTCAGGGTCGCGCCACAGCCGGTGCTCCAGCGTCGCCGCACTGATCAGACCGCGGACGCGTTGCTCTGGGCCGGGGGCGAACGGCACCACCACCGCGAACGGGGTCAGCGATTGCAGGTCTGGGCGGCTGAGGGTGCAGTCCAGTTCGGCCTTAAAGACCTTCCCGTCGATCACGATCAACTCTCCGTCAAGACCATTGAGTGTGCCCAGGCCCAAGTCGCCGTGCTCCAGCAGCTCGTTGAGCGTGACGTCGCCGTCAAACGCCCCACCGAGCAGTGCCTGGATCGTGGAGGTCTGAAACAGCTCATGCGGCGATCGCGCGACGTCGATCCCGTCGTGGCGCAGCAGGTCGATGTGCAGCGCGTTGAGGAACTCCAGCTCGCTCATGAGACCGCCGCATATTCTGTCCGCGTCACCAGCCGAGCCTAAACCCAAACGACACGCCGCACCCATACCCCTACAGCCCCGGTGACTCGGCGGTCAGGCATCCGGCCAGCACAAACGAAGCGTGCCGGAGCGAGTTGCGTCCCGGCTCGACATGCCGGTCACCTCGTCCGCGCGCTGTGCCGCATGGATCGATGGTTTCGACGCTCGTGACTGGGGCGTCCAGACGGACACCGGGTACCAGGAGTCAAACCAGGGGCGGCGGGGCCTGCTGAGCACAGGCCCCGGTGCCGTCTGTGCACCGCCCGCGGAGCACCGGCCGCGGTCGGCGCTACCGCGCCGCGAGCGGCGGCGCCAGGACCGGCCGGCCAATCCCAATCTGGTGGCCGCCCCGGACCAGACCGGCCTGCTTGACCCAGGTGCCGTTCGAGCACTTATAGATGCTGCCGCTGAGCGCGATGATCAGCGTCCCGTCGGGCACTGTCGAGCTTTCCCCCGTGCCCGCGTTGAAGACGGCGCAGCCCTTCGCGCCCCCAGAGCCGCTGACCGGCTGCGCCTGTGACGCGGTCGGAGCCACGCACGCTGCCGCGAAGCCGCACGCCGCGATCGCACCGACGACGCCAGCACGGATCCTGTTGTTCAACATCCCAGTCTCTCCTTGTGAGTGTGAATTCGATGCTCGCCTGAGCACCGCCCGCGGGACGCAGCGACAGACCGCCCCTCGGCGCCTGCGCGAGGCTGCAGCGAATCGGTGTGCCCCCTTGCGGTGGACGGTCACCTCCTGTAACCGCCACGGCAAAGAAGAGCGCGATGGCCCCGCGGTGATACATGCCGGAAGCGCGGACGATTACTTGACTAAAGTCAGGCAAATGTCTGATCCTGCCGTCGCCCAGGTCCGTAGCTTCAACCGTTTGGTCGCCGAGCGGATCGGCGCGCTGACCGACCGCTACATGGGCCGCGACCGCCCCCTCGGCGAAGCGAGGGTGCTATGGGAGATCGGCCCTGGCGGCCGCGCTGTCGGCGAGCTGCGCGCGCGTCTTGGCCTTGACTCGGGGTATCTCAGTCGGCTGCTGGGCTCGCTGCAGGCCGACGGGCTCATACAAATCGCCCAGGACCCGAGCGACCGGCGCGCACGCCTCGCACGGCTGACCGCCCGCGGAGTACGTGAGCACGCCACGCTTGACGCCCTCTCAGACGATCTCGCTCGCGACCTGCTTCAGCCACTGGGTGACTCGCAGCGAGAGCGTCTGATCACCGCGATGGCAGAGGTCGAGCGGTTGTTCACCGCCGCCGCAGTTCAGATCACCCCGATCGACCCCGAGCACGACGACGCGCGGTTCTGCCTCGAGAAGTACGCGCGCGAGCTCAACCAACGCTCGACGCGCACCTTTGACCCGACCGTCGGCGCGATACTGACACCCGACGAGGCCCGTCCGCCCGCCGGGCGGTTCTTCGTCGCCTACCTGCACGGCGAACCGCTTGGCTGCGGCGCGGTCAAGCACCCGGCAGGGGCGCCCGCCCAGATCAAACGCATGTGGATCGCTCCTGAGGCCCGCGGGCTCGGGCTCGGTCGCCGCCTACTGACCACGCTCGAAGACTGCGCACGCGACGCAGGCGCGCACACCGCCCGGATCGAGACCAACAGCGACCTCACCGAGGCGCTCGCGCTCTACACCGCCACGGGATGGGAGCAGGTCGACGCCTTCAACGACGAGCCCTACGCCGACCGCTGGCTACAGAAGGCACTCGCCCCATCGTCCGCCACGGATCGTTGACGGAGGCGCTGTGACAACTCGTCGCTTCCCCTCAAACGGCGCCGAGACTATTCACCGCCACGGACTTCGGGGTCCGAGGTTCGTCGTCGTCGTGGGCAACCTCGAGAGCTCAAGCCACCGTTAGCCGGTTGTGCCACGCAGCATCCAGCCGATCAGCGCGACGTAATACGCCGCCGCGGCGATGATCACCAACACGTGAAAGAGCTCGTGAAATCCAAAGGTGCGCGGCCACAGGTTTGGGCGCTGGCGCACGTAGACGACCGCTCCGGCCGAATACAGCACTCCCCCGCCGGCGATCAGGATCAGCGCCGTCAGTTGCAGATCAGCGATCAGTTGGGGGATCACGATCACCGCAAGCCACCCGAGCGCGAGGTAGCTCCCGGCCACGATCACCCGTGGCGCCTCGACCCATCCCATCGAGAATGCGACCCCGATGCCGGCGCCCAGCCACGCGAGACCCAGGAGAACCCAGCCGACCCATCCGTGCAACACCAGGACCGCAATGGGCGTGTAACTGGCAGCTATGAACACGAAGATCATGCTGTGATCCACGCGTCGTAGCAGCGCCTTGAGGCGCGCCGAACCGCTCCAGCGGTGGTAGAGCGCGCTGCCACCGAACAGCGCGACGAGACCGATGCCGTACACCGCGACCGCGACCGAAGCTCGACCGGCCGGTGCGAGCACGACGACGACGATCGCCGCGACGATCGAGACACCACAAGCAACGGCGTGCGATACGCCTCGCAGCTTCGGGACGACGAGCTCGTTTGCGGCCTCCGCGGCGACCGTCCGGAAGCGCTTCCTGTCTGTGGCCATGTTCGACGGCGGTGGCTGCTTGTCGAACGTCACGTTATCCCGACTGTCCGCTCCAGCCGTGATTCGTGCGGAGTTGGTCGAGGCCTTGACGGAGATCGGTGGTGGCGCGGCGGGGGCGGCGCGGGGTGGGGGGTATCGGAGCGCCCGCCAGCTGCCCCGCGGGCCCC
>Ga0302324_100028434_pt1 | contig 10626 bp, 10 predicted proteins | sample Palsa_T0_1_FD_201949 | JGI IMG/M metagenome (GOLD analysis project Ga0302324, IMG submission 201949) | Peat permafrost microbial communities from Stordalen Mire near Abisko, Sweden - Palsa_T0_1 | ecosystem: Environmental > Terrestrial > Soil > Palsa > Peat permafrost | place: Sweden: Abisko...
TTCTTATACCCGGTACACGCGGCTTCAGCGGTACTCGCGGCTTGAGCCGCGTTCTTATACCCGGTACACGCGGCTTCAGCGGTACTCGCGGCTTGAGCCGCGTTCTTATACCCGGTACACGCGGCTTCAGCGGTACTCGCGGCTTGAGCCGCGTTCTTATACCCGGTACACGCGGCTTCAGCGGTACTCGCGGCTTGAGCCGCGTTCTTATACCCGGTACACGCGGCTTCAGCGGTACTCGCGGCTTGAGCCGCGTTCTTATACCCGGTACACGCGGCTTGAGCCGCGTAACGCGGCTTGAGCCGCGTTTTCGCCCTCCGTCCAATAGGAACCAGCTCTTGTATACTCAGATTTCGATATGCGCACATCTACACTAGCAACCCTGGCCCTGTTGGCCGGCTTCCTATGGGCCGCCAAAGCGCCGGCCGCCGAAATACCCCGCCCCGCCCCGGATCTGCCCATCCCGCTCCCCAATGGCAAGCAGATCAAGGTCAGCGATTATCGCGGCAAGGTTCTCTGTCTCACGTTCATCCTCACCACCTGCCCGCATTGTCAAAAGACCACGCAATTGTTGGAGGGCATCTACAAGGATCTCGCGCCCAAGGGTTTCGAGGTGCTGGAAGCGGCGCTCAACGAAAACCCGGACGTTCCCGCGTTTGTCGCCCAGTTCAACGTGCCTTTTCCGGTTGGCACCGCGGGAGTGCTATCGGCAATCGACTTCATCCAATGGCCCAAGGATAAACGCCCGCTGGTTCCGTTTGTCGTGTTCATCGATCGCAAGGGCATGATTCGCGCCCAATATACCGGCGTCGACGAGAGCTTCTTCGATGCCCAGCAGGAGCAGCACATGCGCGATGAAGCCGGGAAGTTGTTGAGCGAAGGCGTCAAATCGTCCAAACGTTGACGCAGATCGTAGCTCATCGCGGCGCGTCGCGCGAGGCGCCCGAGAACACGCTAGCCGCTTTTGACAAAGCCATCGAGATTGGCGCCGAAATGATCGAGTTCGACGTCCGCCGCGCTTCCGACGGCAGGCTCGTCATTTCACACAACCGGGTTCGCAAAACCACGCTCCTGCCTACGCTAGAAGACGCGCTACGCCTGACCAAGGGCCGGATTCGGCTCGATGTCGAACTCAAGGAACCGGGCTGCGAGCGCGACGCCATCGGCCTGCTGCTCCAGCATTTTCCCCTGAGCGATTTTTGTATCACGTCGTTCATTGCGTCTACGCTTCGCGAAACTCGCGCCATCCATCCGGGCATTCGAACCGGTTTCGTTTTTGCCACCTGGAGCGCGGCCGTTCGCGCCGTCTGCGTGAGCCCGGACGCCGATTTCCTTGTCCCGCATTATCGCCTCGCCGCTAAAGCCGAACAAATCGGCAAGCCCCTGTTCGTCTGGACCGTGGACGATCCCGCCCGTACCCGCCGTCTTTTCGAGCGTCCGCTGGTGGAGGCGATCGTCACCAACAACCCCCGGCAGGCTCTCGCGCTGCGCTCCGAATTGCAGGCCGCCTCGGGATCACAGTCCTATTGAACCTTTCCGGCTTGCCTGTTATCCTTCTCCAGAATGTCCCCGAATCAAACCGCCGCTCGCGTTTTGGACGGAAAATGGGTCCGCGACCAGATCCTCGCCGAGCTGAAGCCGCGCGTGGAAAAACTCGCCGCCTCGCATCGCCCGCCCGGACTGGCCGTCATCCTGGTAGGCCACGATCCGGGCTCGGAGATCTATGTCCGTCTCAAAATCAAAACCTGCGGCGAGCTCGGAATCTATAGCGAAAAGATCACGCCGCAGGAATCCATCACCACCGGGGACCTGCTCGGCATCATCGAAGGTCTGAACCAGCGGCCCGAGATCGACGGCATTCTGGTGCAAACGCCGCTGCCTCCTCAGGTGGACAAGGAGCGAGTCCTCCGCGCCATGAGCCCCGATAAAGACGTGGATGGATTCCATCCGCTGAACGTCGGCGCGCTGGTCGAGAACATTCCCGGGCCGCGCGCCTGCACCCCGCTCGGCATTTTGGAAATGCTGCGCCGCTACGACATCCCAGTGGCCGGCCGCAAGGCCGTGGTTGTTGGCCGCAGCGATATCGTCGGAAAACCGATGGCGCTGCTTTTGCTGCACGCCAACGCCACCGTCACCATCTGCCATTCGCACACCTCCAATCTCGCCGAAGAGTGCCGGCGTGCCGACATCCTGGTGGCAGCCATCGGCCGCGCCGCTCTAATCACGCGCGAACACATCAAACCCGGCGCCACCGTCATCGATGTGGGCATGAATCGCAACCCTGACGGAAAGGTAGTAGGCGACGTCAATGCCGATGACGCCAGGGCGCTCGCCGGCGCCTATACGCCGGTCCCGGGCGGCGTCGGCCCGTTGACCATTGCCATGCTGATGGCCAACACCGTGGAGATCGCCGAACGCCACCTGGACTGCATCTAGGCCAATGCTCCGCGTAGGATTAACCGGCGGTTTGGCGTCCGGCAAGAGCTTCGTCGGCCATGCGCTCGCAGAGCTCGGTTGCCATCTCATCGAAGCCGACAAGCTCGGCCATGAAGTGATGCTCCCCGGCGCCGAAGCCTACGATGCCATCGTGCGGGAGTTCGGCGTCGGCATCCTCGATCCCGGCGGCCACATCGATCGCCGCAATCTTAGCGCTCTGGTGTGGGATTATCCGGAACGCCTGGAAAAGCTCAACGCCCTCGTTCATCCACCAGTCCGCGCCCGCGAGGAACGTCGCATGGCAGAGATCGCCCAAGCCGATCCGCGTGCCATCGCAGTTGTGGCGGCGGCCATTCTGGTTGAAACTGGTAATTATAGGAGTTTCGACAAGTTGATCGTCGTCACCTGTACCGCGGAACAACAAATGGAACGCGCCCTCAAGCGAGGCTCGTATAGTAAGGAAGAGATCCTGGCGCGCTTAGCGCGGCAGCTGCCTCTCGAGCAGAAAGTGCGCGTGGCCGATTATGTGATTGATACGTCCGGCTCCAAGGAAAGTACGCTCGAACAGGTGCGAACCCTTTACGATTCGCTGCGGAGTTTATCAGTATGAGATTGCGCATTTTCGTCATCACCGCCTTCCTTGTGGGCGGATTCTTGCTCCTGACCACCAAGACCGACTGGGGCCAGCGCCGCATTCTGAATCCGGTCGCCGGTTCGGGGCCGCTGTGGTCGGGGCCGGCGACAGCCCACGCCACCAGCCTTAGCTCCGATGAAACCAACAACATCGATATCTACAAGGCGGCGCATATCGCCACGGTCAACATCACAAGCACGGTGTATCGGCGCTCCATTTTCTTTGAAGTTTACCCGTCCAAGGATCAAGGCTCGGGCTTCTTGATCAGCGCGGATGGCAAGATCCTCACCAACAGCCACGTGGTTGCCAACGAGCGCCAGCTCGAAGTCACGCTCCCGGATCAATCGCGTTACAAGGCGCAGTTGCTGAGCCGCGACGAAGCCAATGACGTCGCCCTGCTGCAAATCCAGCCGCGCAAAACGCTGCCCGCGCTCCATCTGGGCGATTCCGACGGATTGCAAGTCGGCCAGAAGGTGCTCGCCATCGGAAACCCGTTTGGCTTGGAAGGCACCCTGACCACCGGCATCGTCAGCTCACTCGGCCGAACCATTCGCGGGGAAAACGAGCACACGCTGGAAGGGTTGATTCAGACCGATGCCGCCATCAATCCCGGCAATAGCGGCGGACCGCTGCTCGATTCGGCGGGCAACGTGGTTGGCATCAATACCGCAATCCTCGGGCCGAGCGGCAACATCGGCATCGGATTCGCGATGCCCATCAATCGCGCCAAGCTGTTGCTGGATGATTTCCAGGCGGGCCGCAAGCGCCCGAAACTGGGCGCCTCCGTGGTGTGGATCACCGGCGACTATGCCGATGCCTTGAAGCTACCTACGGAAGGCGGATTGCTGATTCAGGACGTGGATCCCGGCTCCGCGGCGGCCCGCGCCGGTCTCAGAGGTGGCAAGCAGGAAGTTCAAATCGGCAACGCCCAGCTGCTGGTCGGCGGCGATTTGATCATGTCCATCGACCGTCAACCCGTCGATCGCGAGGACGCCATCAGCCGCGCTCTGGCCCGCAAGCGCACCGGCGATACTCTCGATCTCACCGTCTTCCGCAACGGCCGCACCACCAACGTGCGGGTAAAGCTAGGCGACGAAGGCGCCATTTAGTGAATCGTCGGGGCGATTCAGGGATACGCTACGCTACGAATGAAAAGCGTGCCCAAGAGACAATCGGCGGCGGGCTACCGTGTGTTCTTGAGTCACTCGGACAAGGACCGCTGGATTGCTAAACCGGATTCCGTTCGAAATGGGATTGAGAAGTGCGACGAGTTTGTTGTGCTGTTGAGCCGCTATTCAAAAGACCGCCCGTGGGTGCTCATTGAGATTGGAGCTGCCTGGGGTTTGCGCAAGCCCATTATTGCTATCATCGACAAGATCGGACCAAAGGAAATGCCCGACATACTTAACCCATATAAGGCAATTGATCTGAACGATTTCGACCAGTACATCAGCCAGTTCTTGAGACGGGCAAAGGTACGCCGCTGAACATGCGTCAACCAAAACATCCCAAACGTCAAACAGTCAAGGTATTTATTAGCCATTCAAACGCGGACACGGTCTTTGCGCGACACGTGCGCAATCTGCTAGTCCAAAGGTTGAATGCTCAAGTGTTTACAACGGAGGACCTCAGCGCCGGGGAGAAGTGGCAATCCAAGCTTCGGAATGAGTTGTCCTCAACTGATGTGGTCGTTGCTCTGTTGACCCCTCATTCAGTGGAGTCCAGTTGGGTGCTGCAGGAGATTGGCGCCGCTTGGGCGCTTAAGAAGCCGATCATACCAGTAGTCGCCAGGCGAGACGTCTTGAACAAGATGCCCATCTCCCTGGAGAGATCCCACATCATCGAATTGGCCGACGTGGAAACTCGGGAACACGCTGACAAGTTTGTGGATGCATTCGAAGAGAGCTTAGCAGCGGCTCATCTATCGAAATTAGTCGAGACGCCAAGCTAATCCGTCCCGAACGCGTACCGAAAACTATTCGCCGCCATCTCCTCCGCCGGCAACCCGAACATCTTCTCAGCCAGCTCATATTCCCTCTCGATCGTGGTCTGAAAAAACGCCGGATCGTCCGTGTGGATCGTAATCGGCACGCCCGCCCGATACAACTCGCGGACCGGATGCGCATCCAGCGACGCCACCGCGCCCGTGCAAACGTTGCTCGATATGCAGACTTCGAGCGGCACGTCGTCCTCGCGCAACCGCGCCATCAGCGCCGCATCCTTCACCGCCGCGATGCCGTGCCCGATGCGCTCCGCTCCAATCGCGAGCGCGCTCCACACGGACTCCGGGCCCGCCGTCTCGCCGGCGTGGCACACCAGGCGCAGTCCGCCATCGCGCGCGTAAGCGAACACATCGCGAAACCAATGCGCCGGCCCCCGCCCCTCATCGCCTCCGATTCCGTATGCAATGGTCCCTTCATCGCGGCGCGAAACAGCAAACTTTGCCACTTCCATCCCCTTCTCCGGGCCAAACTGCCGGATCGCATCTAATATCCAAAATGTCTTCACAGCAGATCGCTGCGACTCGCGCCACACCGCCTCATAGACCGCTCCTAAATCTTGCTGCTTCCACAAGACCACCCCGGCCGACAAAGTAACTTCGGCGTAAGTCACCTCTTGCGCTGCCAGCGAGTCAAGTAAGTGGCGCGTTGCCAGCGCATAATGCTCCGGTTTTTCCAGTTTTGTACTTACCCAGATATAACCCCGAAGAAACTCGGCGAATGAGCCGCACTTCAAATTGGCCTCGATGTCCGCGCGCGCGAGCGTCGGATCGATCGCCATCAGCGTCTCCGGCCCGATCGACCCTTCCAGATGCACGTGCAATTCCGCCTTCTTCATTCGTGAAACGCGTTCCTGGCTCCAGTATCCTTACAGCCCTCTGCCATAATAACTGTGCATGACTGCGCAAGAGCTGGAAGCCATACTGAACGGCACGCACGGCGACCCTTTTCACGTCCTCGGGCCGCATCAGACCGACGATGGCTGGGAAATACGCGCCTTCCTTCCGCAAGCCATGGATGCGGCAGTGCGAGTGGCCGTCGCCACTCATCCCATGCGAAAGACCCGCTCGGAAGGCTTCTTCGCCGTCACCCTCGGGCACGATCCAGGAAATTACACGCTCGATCTCACACTGTGGAACGGTTCGCACCTGGAAATTGAAGACCCTTACCGGTTCCCGCGCCTCATCTCCGATTTCGACCTGCACATTCACGGCGAAGGCACGCAGTACGAGAGCTATCGCACCATGGGCGCGCACGTCGCCGAGTGTCTCGGCGTCTGGGGCGTTCGTTTTGCCGTGTGGGCGCCGAACGCGGAAGTGGTCAGCGTAGTCGGCGATTTCAACGATTGGGATGAGCGCCGGCATCCCATGCGTCTGCGCTCCGGCGGCGTTTGGGAAATCTTCCTGCCCGGCGTGGCAGCGGGCACGAACTACAAATATTCCGTTCGAGCGTCCGCGCTCGGATATCGCCAGCAGAAGGCCGATCCCTACGGATTCGCCACCGAAGTTCCACCGAAATCCGCTTCCGTCGTTTGCGATCTCGCCACTTATCAATGGAACGATCAACCTTGGATGGAAGCGCGCGCCCACAAGGATCACCTGAAGGAACCCATTTCAATATACGAAGCGCATCTGGGCTCCTGGCTGCGCGGCCCTAACAATTCCTTTCTTAGTTATCGCGAGCTGGCCGACAAGCTGGTCGATTATGCCGTCCATCTCGGCTACACGCACTTGGAACTGCTGCCGGTGATGGAACACCCATTTTCCGGCTCGTGGGGCTACCAGGTCACCGGCTTCTATGCGCCCACTGCGCGCTTCGGACCGCCGCAGGATTTCATGTACTTCGTCGACCGTTGTCATCAAGCGGGCCTCGGCGTGATCGTCGATTGGGTGCCCGGCCATTTCCCCAAGGACGCGCACGGCCTGGCGCATTTCGACGGAACCGCGCTCTACGAACACGCCGATCCGCGCAAGGGCGAGCATAAAGAGTGGGGCACTCTCATCTTCAACTATGGCCGCAATGAAGTCCGCACCTTTCTCATCTCAAACGCCCTGTTTTGGCTGAAGGTGTATCACATCGACGGGCTTCGCGTGGACGCCGTGGCATCCATGCTGTATCTCGACTACTCGCGCCAGCCCGGCGAGTGGATTCCCAACATGTACGGCGGAAACGAAAATCTGGAGGCCATCGATTTCTTGCGCCGGTTCAACGAGCTCGCGCACCAGGTTCCAGGCGCCATGACCACCGCCGAGGAGTCCACCGCGTTTACCGGCGTCTCCCGGCCGACTTACTTGAATGGGCTCGGCTTCACCATGAAATGGAACATGGGCTGGATGCACGACATGTTGAATTATTTCGAAAAGGATCCGGTTCATCGCAAGTACTATCACAACGTCATCACCTTCAGCATGCTGTACGCGTTCACGGAAAATTTCATCCTGCCCATTTCGCACGACGAAGTGGTGCACGGCAAGCGCGCGCTGCTCAGTAAAATGCCGGGCGATATGTGGCAGAAATTCGCGAACGTGCGCGCGTTTCTCGCCTACATGTATGGCCATCCCGGCAAGAAGCTGCTTTTCATGGGATCGGAAATCGGCGTCTGGGACGAGTGGTATGCCGAGCAAGGGTTGCCCTGGGAGCTGCTCCATTACGACTTTCATCGCAAGCTGCAAGCCTTGGTGGGCGAGTTGAATCGCTTGTATCGCGCGTATCCGGCTTTTCACGAAGTCGATTTCCATTGGGCCGGCTTCCAATGGGTGGATTTGGGAGATGTGGACGGCTCCACTATCTCATTTATTCGCCGCCCGCAAGCCGGCAATCGGTTTCTGCTGTTCGTCTGCAACTTCACGCCCGTGCCTCGCATGAACTATCGCGTGGGCGTTCCCGACCCGGGTGTCTATCGCGAGATCTTGAACACGGATTCGGAATTGTGGGGCGGCAGCAACCTGGGCAACGGCGGGCAAGTCTCGTCCGCGCCTATTTCCTACAATAATCACTATCACAGCCTTTCGATTACTTTGCCTCCGCTCGCGGTGGTGGTCTTCGAATCGCCCGCTTGAGTATGAGCGTTTCCAGACCCCGCGTCACTCTTTCGCTCGCCGCCGTCGCCCTGCTGATCTGCTACGCTTCCACCCTCCGGGGCATGGCGCGCCAGTGGTGGACCGATGAAGACATGAGCTACGGCTTCATCGTTCCTGTTGTCATCGCATGGATCGTGTGGCATGAGCGCGCGCGTTGGCTGAAGCTGCCCATCCAAGGAACTGCCTGGGGATTCGCGGTGCTCGCCGCCGCGGCGTGCTTGCAAGTCGCATCCGCGTTCGGAGCCGGCCTCTTTGCCGCTTCTGTCGCCTTCGTGCTTTCGCTCGCGGGCGTGGTGCTGGCCATACTCGGCTTCGCCTGGCTGCGCGCCTGGGCCTTTCCATTTGTCCTGATGCTGTTCATGCTGCCCAAGCTCGCCATTGTGTATAACCAGATCACTCTGCCGCTGCAACTCCTCGCGACGCGGCTCGCGGGAGGAATGCTAACGATGGCGGGTTTCATGGTTGTCCGCGACGGCAACATCTTGAATGTAGCCGGTCACAGCATCTCCGTCGTCGAGGCATGCAACGGAATCCGTTACCTGCTGCCTCTCGCATTTCTTGCTTTGGTAATCGCCTACGCGGGCGGCGCCAGGGTCTGGATCCGATGCGTCATGACCGTCGCCGCCATTCCCATCGCGATCATCGCGAATGCCGCGCGCGTGGCCTTCTCCGGATTGTCGCCCGTGCTGACATCCGGCACTGTCCACGCCCTGCTCGGCGCGCTCATTTTTCTTCTGAGCTTAGGGTTGTTAGCCGGGATTTACCGCTTACTCCGCTCGCTCCAAGTTACAATCGGACTTGCAAAAAACTGACGTAGTCATCATTGGCGCCGGACACAACGGCTTGGTCTGCGCCGCGTATTTGGCCCGTGCCGGCCGCCGTGTCCTGGTGCTCGAGCGCCGCGAGCTGGTGGGCGGATGCGCGGTCACCGAAGAAATCTGGCCGGGTTACCACGTCTCCACGGCTTCATACTTGACCAGCCTCCTGCAGGAGCGCGTGATTCGCGATCTTGAACTGGAGCGCTTCGGCTATCGCGTGGATGCCAAGGACCCCGCGTTCTTCTCGCCGTTCCCCGACGGCCGCTATCTTTTCATGTGGCAGGATCGCGATAAGACGCTGGCGGAAATCGCGAAGTTCTCGCGGCACGACGCCCAGGCATTTCCGGCCTACGAAGACCATCTCGAGCGCCTCTCGCAGGTAGTGGAAAGCCTGCTGCTCACCACTCCGCCTGAGTTCCCGCCGCAAGGGCTCGGCGATTTCGTCGACTACCTGAAGCTCGCGGCTAAGATGCGCGGCCTCGGCTCCAAGGAGATCGTGGGCCTGGTCAAGATCTTCACCCAGAGCGCCGTCGAGTTCCTGGACGAATGGTTCGAATCCGGCGAAATCAAAGTGACGCTTGCCACCGACGCCGTTATCGGCGCCAACGGCGGCCCGCGCTCGTCCGGCACCGCGTACATCCTGTTGCATCACGTGATGGGAAGCGTGGCCGGCCACCGTGGACTGTGGGGATTCGTGCGCGGAGGCATGGGCGCGGTTTCAAACGCTATCGCAGACTCGGCTCGTAGCCGCGGCGTCGAGATTCGGACCAACGCGGGCGTCGAACATATCAAAATCGTAAACGGCCGCGCGCGCGGTGTAGTGTTGGAAAGCGGAGAAGAGATCGACGCCGAGCTTGTGGTCAGCAACCTGACACCGCAACTCACCTTCCTGCATCTGATCGAATCGCGCGACCTGCCCGGCGAGTTTCTCGATTCGATTCGCAAATACCGCAGTGAAGGCACGTCCTGCAAGATCAATCTGGCGCTGAACGGGCTCCCGAATTTCCGCGCGCTTCCAGGCGCGGAAGGCCCGCAGCACCGCGCCACCATGCACCTCTGTCCATCGCTCGAATACATCGAGCGTGCCTGGGACGACGCCAAGTATGGCCATCCTTCGCAATCGCCGCTCCTCGAAATGACGGTGCCCACCACGTACGATCCATCGCTCGCGCCCGCGGGCAAGCACATCATGGGAATCTTCATTCAATATGCGCCCTACACTTTGCGCGACGGCAACTGGGACGAACTGCGCGAGCCATTCGCGTATCGCATCTTCGATCTCATCGAAGAATATGCGCCCGGGTTCCGTGATCTGATCATCGACAAGCAGGTTCTCACGCCGCTCGATCTGGAGCGCCGATTCGGGCTCACGGGAGGAAATATCTTCCACGGTGAGATGTCCCTGGATCAAATGTTCGTAATGCGGCCAGTGGCCGGCAGCGCGCGCTACCAGGCACCCATCCCCAACCTTTATTTATGCGGGTCCGGAACCCATCCCGGCGGCGGGGTGATGGGCGCGCCCGGGTACAACGCGGCGCACCAAATCCTCAAGAACTAAATCTCCGCCGGGCCCTCCAGGCTTCGCCACAAATACCAAACCGCCACCGAACAATACGGCCGCCATGCCACCGCCATCTCCTCTACCTGCTTCGGCAGCG
>Ga0302324_100028435_pt1 | contig 10626 bp, 7 predicted proteins | sample Palsa_T0_1_FD_201949 | JGI IMG/M metagenome (GOLD analysis project Ga0302324, IMG submission 201949) | Peat permafrost microbial communities from Stordalen Mire near Abisko, Sweden - Palsa_T0_1 | ecosystem: Environmental > Terrestrial > Soil > Palsa > Peat permafrost | place: Sweden: Abisko...
CGTGCCTTGGTATCTGCGCTCCGGCAAATGCCTGGCTGAAACGGCGACCGAGATCCTGATAGAATTGAAGCCGCCGCCGCAAAGGCTCTTTGCCGACTCCGCGCCGACGACCGGTCGGGCCAATTATGTGCGCTTCCGCATATCGCCGGATTCCACCATCGCTCTCGCCGCTCGCGTCAAGCGCGGCGGGAAGGAATTCGTTGGCGACCAGCAGGAACTTTGTCTGGCGGAAGAGCAGGCGAACGGCAAGATGCCCTATGAGCTGCTCTTGGGCGATGCCATGGCCGGCGACGGTGCGCTCTTCACGCGTGAGGATGCAGTTGAAGCTGCTTGGGCTGCGGTCGATCCCGTCCTCAAGGCCCACCATGAGGTTCGCTGTTACCAGCGAGGCAGTTGGGGTCCGAAAGAAGCTGACGCGATTATCGCGGCAGACGGCGGTTGGCATAATCCCGGACGGCCCAAAGAAGCATCGAGGGCGTGATGCTCGCCGAAGCTGCGATTGCGCAATGGACGGGAGAAAGCTGATGAAACACGCGCCGGTCCCCACCTGTCTATTTCTCGATATCGGTGGCGTCCTTCTCACCGACGGATGGGATCATCATGGCCGCGAGCGGGCGGCGACCCATTTCAAGCTGGACTGGACCGAGATGGAAGATCGGCATCGCTTGACCTTCGCGACCTACGAGGAAGGCAAGCTGACGCTGGACGAATATTTGGGCCGTGTCGTCTTCTATCAAGAGAGAGCGTTTACCCGAGCTCAGTTTCGGGACTTTATGTTCGCGCAATCAAAATCGTACCCCGACATGATCGATATGGTCGCCCGGCTCAAGGTTCGGCATAGACTCAAGATCGCCGTGGTCAGCAACGAAGCGCGCGAGTTGAATGCGTATCGGATTCAACAATTCAAGCTGGGTGGGGTTGTAGATTTTTTTATTTCCTCCTGTTTCGTCCACATCCGCAAGCCTGACGCGGACATCTTTCGGCTGGCGCTGGACATCGCCCAGGTGCCGGCCCAGCAAGTGGTCTATATCGAAAATACCCCAATGTTTGTCGAGATCGCCGAAGGTTTGGGAATTCGCAGTATTCTTCACATGGACTACAGATCGACGCGCGCGCAACTCGTGACACTCGGATTACAGAATGACGAAGGAACCAGCCATGAACCCGGCTGAGTCGCGCATCCTGACGATCAATGGCGGCTCGTCGAGCATCAAATTTGCGCTGTTCGAGGCCAGCGGCGCGCTCCGGCCAATTCTCAAGGGCGAGCTTGAGCGGATCGGAACGTCGAAGGTCAGCTTGGACGTGAGGGGCACGAACCCGAGCGACAACCTTTCCCGGCCAGTGACCGCGGCGGATCACACCGCGGCGGTGAATGTTCTGATGGGGTGGATCGAGGAACACAGCGGACGCGACGCATTGGCCGCGGTGGGGCATCGCATAGTGCATGGTGGTCCGAACTATAGCGAACCGCAGCAAGTCACCGCGGAAATGATCGAGGAGCTCCACCGGCTCAGCCCCTTCGATCCGGAGCACCTGCCGCTCGAGATCGAGCTGATAGAGGCCTTCCGTCGGCGTCACCCCAGATTGCCACAGGTGGCGTGTTTCGACACCGCGTTTCATCGCACCATGCCACGGGTCGCAACCGTCCTGCCGATCCCGCGGCGCTACGAGGCAGTGGGCGTTCGCCGTTACGGCTTCCACGGTTTGTCTTACGAATTCCTCGTGGCGGAACTGGCACGCCTGGGCGACCCGGCGGCCACTAAAGGGCGCGCGATTCTCGCCCATCTTGGCAACGGCGCAAGCCTGGCCGCGGTGCACGACGGAAAAAGCATTGACACAAGCATGAGCTTCACGCCAACGGCGGGACTGGTGATGAGCACACGCTCGGGCGATTTGGATCCCGGTCTGGTCTCCTACCTTGCACGGACGGAGCAAATGAGCGCGGCGCAATTTCAGAAAATGGTGAACCATGAATCGGGGCTGCTCGGCGTGTCGGAGACCAGTTTCGACATGCGCGATCTGCTCGACCGCGAAACCAAAGACGTGCGAGCGGCCGAAGCGGTCGCGCTGTTCTGCTACCAAGCCAAGAAATGGATCGGCTCTTTCGCAGCGGCGCTGGGCGGACTGGACACGCTGGTGTTCGCCGGAGGTATTGGCGAGAACGCGCCGGCCGTGCGGGAGCGGATTTGCGACGGTCTCGGCTTTCTCGGCATCGAACTCAATACAGAATTCAACGCGAAGACTGCGCCACTGATCTCGTCGGACGCCAGTCCGGTCAGTGTGCGGGTCATCCATACCGATGAGGACCTCATAATCGCCAAGTCCGCTCACCGCATCCTGTGTCTCGGCTCAACTCGACAAGCTGCTCCGGGGTGACGCCATGGTAGGCGACGGACCACTCTACACCCGTGTGGACACGGTCGAAGCTGCGTGGCAACGGTCGATCTGTTTTTAAGACTCACCATGAGGTTCGCCGTTGCCACGTGACAGTTTGGCTCGAAAGAGGACGATGCAATGATTGCACCGGACTGCCGATGGTAAAATCCCGCGCCCGCGATGGTGCTCGGGTGATAAGTCTTTCGCTGCCGTGTTTGGGCAGTCGCTTATACGTGGCAATCCAGGGTTACATTCCGCTCGCGAGTCGCTTCGACGGCTTCGCCGTGGCGCGTATGCAGCGTAACCGACTGAGCTGACGTGACCTCCTTGGAAATCCATATCCTTGTGAGGGTAACCTCGTCCTTCGCGTCTGGGGCTGGACGTTCCAATTCATACTTCCAGGTTTCAAGGCGATCAGCCGGAGGAGCGCCACTATCCTTCCTAGTCCAGCCATTCGGCGTGAGGTGGAAGTAGCCGTTTTCTCTTTCAGAGACTTGTGTGCCGTTCATTTAGCATCCTTTCGATTCTAAGTGTGCGCCTCACAACTCCGCGAGGACACAGCGTCAATCCTCTTCGCTGAGCTGCTTGCACATTATTTTTCATCCGCGCATTCGCCGGTAACGGCCGATCAATGCATTGGTGGAGGTATCGTGCTTTAGTTTCGGTTCAACGCTGCCTTGTAGTTCTGGTATTATGCGGGCCGCCAGAGCCTTGCCCAGTTCGACACCCCACTGGTCGAAACTGTCGATCCCCCAGACCGCGCCTTGGGTGAACACGCTGTGTTCATAGAGTGCCACTAGGCTGCCGAGCGTTGCCGGGTCGAGCCTTTCGGCAAGGATCATGTTGGTCGGCCGGTTGCCCTCGGTGACGCGGAACGGCGTCTGGAAGTCGGGCGAGCCTTCCGCCTTTAACGCCTCTGCCGTCTTGCCGAAGGCCAGCGCCTCGGCCTGCGCGAACAGATTGGCCATCAACAGGTCGTGCTGCTCGACGAGCGGGCTCAGCGGCCGGCAGAAGCCAATCATGTCGCAGGGGACCAGCTTCGTGCCTTGGTGGAGGAGTTGGTAGAATGAGTGCTGGCCGTCCGTGCCGGGCTCGCCCCAGATGATCGGGCCGGTCTGGTAGTCCACCACATGACCGTCGAGATCGACATGCTTGCCGTTGCTCTCCATTTGGAGCTGCTGGAGATAGGCAGAGAACCGGTCAAGATACGCAGCGTACGGCATAATGCCGATCGTCTGCGCGCCGAAGAAATTGTTGTACCAGACGGTGAGAAGGCCCAGCAGCAGCGGCAGGTTGCAGGCGGCGGGCGCGGTGCGGAAATGCTCGTCCATGGCGTGAAACCCGGCCAGCATGGCGCGGAAATTGTCGGGCCCCACAGCGATCATCGTAGACAGGCCGATCGCGCTGTCCATCGAATAGCGCCCACCGACCCAGTCCCAGAAGCCGAAAATGTTGGCCGCATCGATGCCGAACTTGGTTGCGCCCGGGATATTGGTCGACACCGCGGCGAAGTGCTTTGCTACCGCCGCGTCCGAGCCGAGCTTCTGCACCAGCCAGGCGCGCGCCGCCGCCGCGTTGGTCATCGTCTCCAGCGTCGTGAAGGTCTTGGACGAGACGATGAACAGGGTCTCCGCCGCGTCCAGATCGTGCGTCGCTTCGCTGAATTCGGCGCCATCGACATTGGCGACGAAGTGAAAAATCATCGAGCGGTCGCTGAACGGGCGCAGCGCGCGATAGGCCATTTCAGGTCCCAGATAGGACCCGCCGATGCCGATATTCACGATGTTGCGGATACGCTTGCCGGTGTGACCAACGAAAGCGCCACTGCGCAGGCGCGTCGCGAAAGTGGCCATCGCGTCAAGCACCTGGTGGACTGCCGGCACCACATCGGCGCCGTCGATCTCGATGCGCGTTCCGCGCGGCGCGCGCAGCGCCACGTGCAACACCGCGCGGCGTTCCGTGGTGTTGATCTTCTCGCCAGCGTACATCGCATCGCGGCGTTTCATCACGCCGCGCTCTTCGGCAAGCAGCAGCAGCAGCCGTAGCGTCTCGTCGGTAATGCGGTTCTTCGAGTAGTCGAGGAAGAGGCCCGCACCTTCAGCCGAGAAGCGCTCGGCGCGACCGGGATCATCGGCAAACAGATCTCGCAAATGCAAATCCTTCATCTGCGCATGATGCGTCATAAGCGCCTGCCAGGGTGGCGTAGCGGTAAGATCGGTCATTGGTCTCTCCCAGGTTTAGGCCAGGACCTTGCTTTTGGCATCGATTGCCCCGAGCAAGTCGCGCCAGGAAGCGACGAACCCCTTGGCCCCGTCGGATTGTAGCTGCGCCGCCAATTTGGTGACGTCGATGCCGGCTTTGGCATGCGCCTGCAGGGCCACCGCTGCGTCGCCGCCATCGCGCGGCAGCACGCTGCCCGTCGTACCATGATCGGCGAAGGCCAAGAGCGTTTCCTCCGGCATCGTGTTCACCGTGTTGGGCGCGGCGAGGCCGGAGATGTAAAGCGTATCCGACGCGCTCTTGTCCTTTGTGCCGGTGCTGGCGAACAGCAGCCGCTGCGCCCGCGCGCCGACATTCGCCAGCCGTTGAAAACGATCGCTTTCCAGCACGTCACGGTAGGTCTTGTAGCATTGTTTGCTGATCGCGATGCCCAGCATGTTGGTCAGCTCGGCTGGCACCTTGTGCGCCACGGCAACATCCCACCGGCTGACGAACAGCGAAGCGACCGAGCGCACGTCGGGGGGTAGGCCGGCGGTGACGCGGCGCTCGAGTCCCATCAGATAGGCATCGGCCGCGGCCTTGTACTGTTCGGCGGAGAACAACAGCGTAACGTTGACCGGGACACCAGCGTAGATCGCTTCCTCGATCGCCGGCAGGCCTTCCGCGGTACCGGGGATCTTGATGAACAGGTTGGGCTTGTTTGCCTGGGCGTGCAGCGCCTTCGCCTGCGCTACCGTCGCACGGGTGTCATAGGCGAGAAGCGGGGAGACCTCCAGCGACACGAAACCGTCCACCGTGCCCGTGCGCGCGTGGACCGCCGCGAATAAATCAGCCGCGCGGCCAAGATCTTGTATTGCGAGGTTGAAGAACAAACTCTCGCCCGTGATGCCGCGATCAATCTGTCGACTGATTTCCTCGTCGTAGTGCGAACTGCGAGAGATAGCGTGATCGAAGATCGTGGGATTGGAGGTCAAGCCGGTAATGGACAGCTCGTCGATGTATCGCTTCAGCGTGCCGCCATCGAGCAGGTCTCGGGTGATGTTGTCGAGCCACAAGCTCTGGCCGAGTCGGTGAAGTGCTTTGGGTGCGTCTGAGACCATACGCGTGTATTCCCTTTGTCTGGCGACTGTTCAGTGCCGTGGCCAAGAAGTTCCCGACGAATTCCGCGATACGCGGAAAGTCATTGCGAGACGCACATTGGCGCCAGTCGCGATCGTCACTGATAGCTTCTCATAGAGCCTCTCGGCGTTACCGGTGCTTCATCCAATATGCCGAGGCTTCGAAAAGCGGTGTCTGCCGTTGTAGCAGTCGGGACATTAAGCGCGGGAGGCTCGGAAACTACTCAAGCCTCAACGCGACAAATCAGTCTCATCGCCACCTCGGTGTCGCTGCCCGGTGGCGTCCTTCGGCGCGAAAGAGATACATCCTGTGTGCGCGGCTGCGCGCCAATCCGCATGAGTTTCCGCGCGGTTTGGCTTTAGCTGGGACCACCCAGCAACGTGGAGATCGCATCGCCCGGAGCGCCCGCCCGCGTGAGTATTTTCCGAACCTCCTCTCGCCGATTTGCGATCGTTAATGTTCGGTGAGGCCACGCTTCGATGGCCTGCCGGCTCCACGCAGGCAGGCCTATCTGCGCGTTACGCCTACGTTCCTGCCGAATATTTGGCCGCCTGTCGAGGCTCAACGAGCCTGCCGCAGAGTCAATGGCTGTAACGCGGGCGGCATGGTCGTTACGCACGGAGGCAGCAGAATGGACGCAGTCATTTCAGCCCCAGAGCCTCAGAAGCGAAGCATTCACAATCGGGCGCCCGACAGACAGGCGACGCTCGGGTCCGACGAGTTGCACCGGATGAACGCCTATTGGCGCGCCGCTAACTATGTGTCGGTCGGGCAGATTTACCTCTACGACAATCCGCTCCTGCGCGAGCCGCTGAAACTGTCGCACGTCAAGCCGCTCGTCGTCTCACATTGGGGCACGACGCCGGGACAGAATTTCATTTATGTGCATTTGAATCGGGTCATCAAAAAATACGATTTGGACATGTTCTATGTCGCGGGTCCTGGACATGGCGGCCCGGCCATTGTGGGAAACGTCTACCTCGAAGGCACCTGGAGCGAAGTATATCCCGATGTCGGCCAAGACGAAGCCGGTCTCAAAAAACTATTCAAGCAGTTCTCCTTTCCTGGCGGAATTTCGAGTCATGTGGCGCCGACGACGCCCGGATCGATCCACGAAGGCGGAGAACTCGGCTATTCGCTTAGCCATGCCTTCGGGGCGGCGTTCGACAATCCGGGCCTGATAGTTGCCTGCGTCATCGGTGACGGAGAAGCCGAAACTGGGCCCCTGGCGACTGCCTGGCAGTCCAACAAGTTTCTCAACGCGATATCCGATGGTGCGGTGCTGCCGATCCTGCACCTGAATGGCTTCAAGATCAGCAATCCTACCATCTTGGCCCGTGTGGAACCTGAAGAGCTGGAGCAATTTCTGCGAGGCTGCGGCTGGACGCCCTATTTTGTGGAAGGCGACGACCCGGACACGATGCACGAATTGATGGCGACCGTCATGGAACGCGCCATCGAAGACATTCGCAGGATCCAGGAAAACGCCCGGACGAAGAATGACGCCACGCGTCAGCGCTGGCCGATCATTGTTCTCAGGTCGCCTAAGGGTTGGACCGGCCCAAAATTTGTCGATGGCTTGCAGATTGAGAACACGTTCCGCGCGCATCAGGTGCCGCTCCTCGTGGATGCAGCGCATCCCGACCATGTTGCGCTGCTGGAAGGCTGGATGAAAAGCTACAAGGCTGAGGAGCTTTTCGACGAGACGGGCCGGCTGATGCCCGAGTTGGCGGAACTGGCGCCAAAGGGAAACCGGCGGATGGGCGCCAACCCGCACGCGAATGGCGGCATCCTTCTGCGCGATCTGCGCATGCCAGACTTCCATGACCATGCCGTGACCGTGCCGTCTCCCGGCGCCGTCGGTGCCGAAGACACGCAAATATTGGGCAAATTCCTGCGCGACGTGGCGAAGCTCAATCAGGACCGCCGCAATTTTCGCGTCTTCGGGCCGGATGAAACGCTTTCAAATCTTCTGGGCGCTGTATTCGAGGTCACCAACAGGCAATGGGATGCACAAAGGATCAAGAATGACGAGTTTTTGGCGCCCGACGGCGGGGTGCTGGACTCGATGCTGAGCGAGCATCAATGCGAGGGCTGGCTGGAAGGCTATCTGTTGACCGGGCGTCATGGATTGTTCAACAGCTATGAGGCCTTTATTCGCATTATCGACTCGATGTTCAGCCAGCACGCCAAATGGCTGAAGGTGACGCGGGAATTGCCATGGCGGCGAAATATCGCGTCGCTGAACTATCTGCTCGCCTCGCACGTCTGGCAGCAGGACCATAACGGGTTCACGCACCAGGACCCCGGATTTCTCGACCATGTCATCAACAAAAAGGCCGATATCGTTCGCGTCTATCTGCCGCCCGACGCCAATTGCCTTCTGTCGGTGTTCGATCACTGCCTGCGCAGCCGGCATTACGTCAACGTCGTCGTCGCCGGCAAGCACGCGCTGCCGCAATGGCTAACCATGGACGAGGCTGTCACACATTGCACAGAAGGGATCGGCATCTGGCAATGGGCGAGCAACGATCAGGGCGGCGAGCCAGATGTGGTGATGGCCTGTTGCGGCGACACGCCGACGCTGGAAATCCTGGCGGCCGTGTCGATATTGCGCGAGCACCTGCCAGATCTGAAAATCCGCGTCATCAATGTGGTCGATCTGATGCGGCTTCAGCCTGCGAGCGAGCATCCGCATGGACTGAGCGAGACCGACTACGATTCCTTGTTCACTACCGACAAGCACATCGTCTTCGGCTTTCACGGCTATCCGTGGCTTGTGCACCGGCTGACCTATCGCCGTACCAACCGCAACATGCATGTAAGGGGCTATAAGGAGGAAGGTACGATCACGACGGCGTTCGACATGCGCGTGCAGAACGACCTGGACCGCTTTCATCTTGTGCAGGATGTGATCGATCGCGTGCCAGGACTGGGAAGCAAGGGCACCTATTTGAAACAGCAAATGCGCGACAAGCTCATCGAGCATAAGCGCTATATCGATCAGCACGGCGAGGATATGCCGGAAATCCGCAATTGGAAGTGGGGTAATCCCGCGTGACGGCACAAGACCTCGTCGGCACCGCCAGGGCGCTTGTCGCCGATGACAAGGGCTTGCTGGCGATGGATGAGAGCACGCCTACCTGCAACAGACGGTTTGCCGCGCTTGGAATCCCCCAGACGGAGGAAACAAGGCGGCTCTATCGCGAAATGATCCTCACGACGCCCAATCTTGGTGAGTGTATCAGCGGCGTAATCCTTTACGACGAGACGATCCGCCAGCGCAAAAATGATGGCACGCCGTTTGTCGAGGCCATTGCCGAGGCCGGCATTATAATTGGCATAAAGGTCGATACCGGCGCCAAGGACATGGCGGGTCACGCTGGTGAGAAAATAACCGAGGGTCTCGACGGTTTGCGCGAGCGCCTCAAGGACTATTCCGGAATGGGCGCGCGCTTTGCAAAGTGGCGCGCGGTAATCAGCATTGGTGAGGGCCTTCCCAGCCGAGGATGCATCGAGGCCAATGCACAGGCTTTGGCCCGCTATGCCGCATTGTGCCAGGAAGCCGGACTGGTCCCCATCGTCGAGCCGGAAGTGCTGATGGAGGGCAACCATACGCTGGAGCAGTGCCGGCTGACTACGGAAGAAGTTCTCCGCACGGTCTTTGCGCAGCTTTGCGCACAACGCGTGATGCTGGAGAGTATGATCCTGAAGCCTAACATGGTCCTTCCGGGATTGGCCTGCCCTCTGCAGGAAGCAGTTACTGAGGTGGCCGACGTCACCGTGAAGTGTCTCCTGCAGACCGTTCCCGCAGCCGTTCCGGCGATTGCGTTCCTCTCAGGCGGGCAGTCCGGCGAATTAGCCTCAGCCCGTTTGAACGCAATGAACGTCAGATTCAAGTCCCGTTTGCCCTGGGCGATAGCGTTTTCGTTTGCCCGCGCCATCCAGCAACCGGCTTTGGAGATCTGGCGCGGTAAGGAGGCTCACGTGCCCGCAGCGCAGCGGGCTCTCTATCACCGAGCTGCCTGCAACCGCACGGCCCGTCGCGGCGAATACACCGCCGCGATGGAACGCACATGAGCATCCTCGGCGACTCGCGAGATCTGATACAAAAGCCACCGAAAGAATACCTCGTGGCGCCGGCGCCCCCAATGAAGGTGGGCGTCATCTACACGTGTCCGATGCATTCGCAGATACGACAGACAGGGCCAGGAAATTGCCCCATCTGCGGTATGACGCTGGAGCCGGTCAAGGCCACGGCGGTTGCCGGCGAGAACCACGAACTCACCGACATGACCCGGCGCTTCTGTGTCGCGTTGGTTCTGGCACTGCCGGTCTTTGTCCTCGAAATGGGGGGCCATATCCCCGCCCTTGGCCTAAGTCATCTCGTTGCACCGCGCATCTCCACCTGGATTCAATTCGCTCTGTCCACACCGGTCGTCTTGTGGGCGGGGTGGCCCTTCTACGAGCGCGCATGGGCGTCGGCCGTCCACCGTAGCCTGAACATGTTCAGCCTGATCGCTCTCGGGACGGGCGCCGCTTACCTCTACAGCCTCTTTGCCACCTTTGCGCCTGACTGGTTCCCTGCCGGATTCCACGAGATGGGCGGCACGGTCCCGGTTTACTTCGAAGCCGCCGCCGTCATTACCGTTCTCGTATTGCTGGGCCAAGTGCTGGAACTGCGCGCCCGCGAACAGACGGGTGGCGCGATCCGCGCGTTGCTCAAACTGGCGCCCAAAACAGCATACCGCTTAAAGGATGGGGGCGGTGATGAGCAGGTCGCGCTTGAACTGGTTCAGGTCGGCGATCGCCTGCGTGTGAGACCCGGCGACGGTGTGCCGGTTGATGGTGAATTGCTTGAGGGCAAGGGTGCCGTGGACGAGTCCATGGTCACCGGTGAGTCGATGCCCG
>Ga0302324_100028438_pt1 | contig 10624 bp, 5 predicted proteins | sample Palsa_T0_1_FD_201949 | JGI IMG/M metagenome (GOLD analysis project Ga0302324, IMG submission 201949) | Peat permafrost microbial communities from Stordalen Mire near Abisko, Sweden - Palsa_T0_1 | ecosystem: Environmental > Terrestrial > Soil > Palsa > Peat permafrost | place: Sweden: Abisko...
GAAATTCCCACCTTCAAGTCCCTGGGGATGACCTTCCCCGCCGATGACGAGCTCCGCACCTTCCTCGATCCCAGACTTGATGTACTCCTGCACGCGCTTGTACTGCTTTGTGCTGGCCAATGGGCCGAGGGTGACGCCCTTGTCCCTCGGATCGCCCATTTTGATTTTTTCGACGGCCGCCTTGGCCAATCGCTTCACTTCGTCGAGGCGGTCTTCCGGCACGATCAGACGCGAGGCCGCAATGCAGGCCTGCCCGTTATTCAGGTAGCAGGCGTTGATGGCCATCGGGATCGCCGTGGAGAGATCGGCGTCGTCCAGGATGATGTTGGGCGACTTGCCCCCGAGCTCCAGCGTCAAGCGCTTCATCGTGTCCAGGGAGTTCTTGGCGACCAGTTTTCCGATCTGCGTCGAACCGGTGAAAGCGATTTTCTGAATGTCGGGACTTTTCGTTAACTCCGTCCCGACGACCTCGCCGAGGCCCGTCACGACATTGATGACGCCAGGAGGCAACCCGGCTTCATGAAAGGCGTCCATCAACACTTCGGTTTGCATAGCGCTCATCTCGCTGGGCTTGATGACGACCGTGCATCCGGCAGCGATTGCCGGCGCCACCTTGATCGCGATCGAGCCGGCGCTAGAATTCCACGGCGTAAATATTCCCACCACACCGGCTGGCTCCATCACGACTTTAGATGTGCCGACAGTTTTGACCAGGTCGAAATCTTCGAGGACTTTCTTGAAGTGCAGGAAAATGTTCGCCGCGAGGTTGTTGGAGCCCTTCGCACGGTCTTGCGGTGCGCCATATTCGACGACCGTCGCTTCAACGAGTTGATCCATTCGCTTGGCCACGGTGTCGTGCAACCGCTGCAGGAGCTCCATCCGGTATTCCTTGCTACTTTGCGAAAAGGAGTTGAAGGCCTCTTTCGCGGCACCGATGGCTTCTCGGGTGTCGATTTCGTCTGCCATGGTGACCTTGCCGATAACCTTGTTGTCGGTCGGGTTCACCAGATCGACGACCTGGGTTCCATGGGGAGTGACGAACTGGCCGTTGATATAGGCGCGATCAAAGGCTCTTACTGGGACCGTGGTTTCATGTGTTTTCATTTGTGTCACCCTTCATGAGGTTTCGGCTTTACCAAGCTCGCTGTGTCTCTCAGGACCCGAGCTCACAATTTCAGTGTGGCTCAAGAGCGGGTCGGCGTAACTAGCAAAAGACGCCAATGCTCTTGCAGAACGTGCCGAACGGTCTATTGCTGAGCTACCGCTCCTAGTTCCAACCTCCGGGCGGCGATCTCTCTGCCGCAAGGTGGGCCTGCCGGTGCCGTGGGAAGCCGCCGCGCGCAAGGCGGCCTAACTTTGTGGTTCGGCGGACGCCCGCTTCTTACAATTTGGCCGTCGGGTCTTGGAATGCCGACAGGCAGCAACGGGTCGTTCCCTGAAAAGGTGAATCGGTGAAGGCTGTATCCGACTGCGTGACTTTTGCGTGACTCAGTGGTGCTTCGTTGTGCTCAGTGGTGCCAAATGCAACGGACGCCACGCGGCAAGTGATTGAAATTAAAGGCTGTAGAAACTCAAAAACTGCCCTCATAATGCCGAAGTCGTGAGTTCGAGTCTCACCCTAGCCACCATTCGGTCAAGCACTTGCGATCCCTCTACGACTGGAGGAGCCGCTGCGGTGCGGTCTAATTTCAGCGTTACTTACCGTTAGAAACTACCCCTGACGCCTCAGCCTGCCCAAGCTTGCTCGGGCGCTGGCAGCACCAGCATCTGCCTTCAACTAATCCAGGGGAGAACTGTCATGAAAATCTACGCTGTCATTTCAGGAAGCACTTTGGCTCTGCTGGCCGCAAGTTCGCTCATGCTGAGCATGCCTGTTTATGCTGAGCCCATCTCCGGCGCGATCACCTTAAAGGTCACGAAGCAGGAGGTACTGCCGGTCACTGCACAAAGCGGCGACATGCTGATGCTGGTCGAGACCCACGGCACCAACAAGAGCAGCAACTGGATGGGCGATGCGCAAGTCGTCAACAAAGAGATCGACTTCCTGCTCCAAGGCAACGGGCCGCAGCACGGCTACATTACCTTTGCCAAGGGCGACGATACGGTGGACGTCAAGTGGAGCGGGATTGTGAGTACCGTGATGGCCAACGGTCAGCCGCAGATCAGCTTTCACGGCACCTGGGAACAGTTGAAGGGCACCGGTAAGTACCAGGGGATTCAAGGTAAAGGCAGTTACACGGGCCACTATATCTCGCAGACGGAGTATGTCGTCGACTGGGTCGGTCATTCGAGTGTGCCTGTGGCGAGCAAGTAATTACGCCCGGCCCTGATAACGAAATAGAGGTGACAAACCATGAGCGCGGTGATGAAACTACGTGAATTTTCCAGTTACGCGGCAAGTCCCGCGATGGACGCACCGCCGTCATCCAGCCAGAGTCAGATTGATGCCAGCACCGCGCGGCTGCGGGAGGGCGCCAAGACCTTTGCCAAGCTATCTGTCGACCAGCGCGTCGCGCTGGTGAATGCCATGCAGCAGGGTTTCCTCCGCGTGGCAGAACGCATGGTGCAGGCGGGCTGCAAGGCCAAGGGGATCGCAATGGGCAAGCCGGAGGAAGCGGAAGAATGGGCCACCGGCCCCTGGGGCGTGGTACGCCAGCTACGTCTGATCCGCGAGTCGCTCGCTGCCCTCAAGCATTCCGGCAACACACCCATCGGCCCTGTCGGGCGAACGATCGATGGCCGACTGTCGGTGCGCCTGTTTCCGGGCAATGCCATCGACGGCATGCTGTTCAAGAACATCACCGCCGAGGCGCGCATGCTGGCGGGCGTGACTGCGGAGTCATTAGAGCGCGACCGCGCCCGATTTTACAGACAGCCGTACCACGATGGCCGCGTAGTGCTGGTACTCGGCGCTGGCAACATTGCCGCCATCCCGCCGATGGATGTCATCACCAAGATGTTCAACGAGGGCAAAGTCGTTCTGCTCAAGATGAACCCTGTCAATGCCTATCTCGGCCCCTACATTGAGGAGGCTTTTGGCGAGGCCATCAGGCAGAATTTCCTCTCAGTGGTGTACGGCGGTGCCGATGAAGGACGCTATCTCGTCTACCACCGCGACATCGATGAGGTGCATATCACCGGCTCCGATAAAACCCACGACAATATCGTCTGGGGACCGCCGGGGCCGGAGCGTGAGACGCGCATGCAACGGCACGAGCCACTACTCAAGAAGCCCATCACCTCCGAGCTCGGCAACGTCTCGCCGTTCATCGTCGTGCCGGGACCTTACAGCCATAGCGAACTGCGTTGTCAGGCCGAGGACGCCGCCACCTCCTATCTGATGAATGCCTCGTTTCTGTGCTGCGCGGCGAAGATGCTGGTGCTGCCCAAAGGCTGGGCCGGCAGCGATGTATTTTTACAGGCCTTGCAGGAAGTCTGCACTAAGGTACCTCCGCGGAAGGCGTATTACCCCGGTGCGGAAGATCGTTGGGTCAAGCTGACCACCTGTCGCGCGCCGGTCAAGCATCTGGGCAAGTCAGTGCCCGGGTCATTGCCGTGGACCTTCATCACCGGTCTCGATCCCAACGCGCGCGATGAACCGCTGTACACTCAGGAGTCATTCTGCTCGGTGATCTCCGACACGCGCGTCGGCAGTGCCGATCCCGTCGAGTTTCTGGAACGGGCCGTGGAGTTCTGCAACGACAAACTGTGGGGCACGCTCAATGCCAATCTCATAGTGCATCCACAATCGCTCAAGGACCCGCGCATCAACCAGGCAGTGGAGCGGGCTATTGCAAAGCTGCGTTACGGCGTAATCGCAATCAACGCCTTTATCGGCATGCCGTTCGCATTCGCCGCACCGGCGTGGGGTGCGTATCCGGGGTCAACGGCGGAGGATATTCAAAGCGGCAGCGGATTCGTCCACAACACCTCCATGCTGGAAGGCCTCGAGAAAACGGTCTTGCGCGCGCCGCTCACCACGTTCCCCAAGCCCGCTTACTTCGCCAGTCACCGCACCACTCATAAGTTGACGCCAAGAATTGTGGCAATGGAGGAGAATGCCAGCTGGGCGAAGGTTCCGGGTATAGTCTTCGATGCCATGCGCGGATAGCAATGACCGCACAGTCGTCAGCGGAATACGCATTCGGCTAGTCAATTCCTGCGAGGCGCGCCAGACCGTCCATCCGCAAGCGCACGTCCTCATCCAGCCAGATGAACTGGATCGCGGGCTTGCGTCCGCCGGTGAGCTCCATCAGCTTCCTGCTCTCCATGCGCGCCTCCTCGTCGCGGCCCAGCAACGTGCACATAAGGCACAGCAAATAGTGGTTGGGAATAAATACATCCGTCACTTCAATGCCGCGCTTGCATGCTGCAATCGCCAGTTCGTACTCTTCCAGCGCGATATAACTCAGGCACAGCGCCGTATGGTAGACCGCGGGCGGATGAGGGTTGAGCCGTATGCCCTTGACGATGTTGTGCAAGGCTTCTTCACCACGTCCTGACGCGGCGAGAGCATAGGCGATAAAAAGATGGGCATCGGCACTGTTTGGATCGAGAGCCACCGCGCGCCAGCCGGCGGCGATGGCAGCCTCTCCTTGCCTGCGCCAGAGCTGCACCCAGCACAGCACGGCTTGGGTATGGGGCGCTTTCGGGTCCAGATCCTCCGCCTGACGTATGTGATCGTAAGCACCCTCAAGAGCTTCCGGAGTCGGGTCCCAAAGCATGATCCAGCGGAACACCAGTATGCGGGCGAGCCAACTGTGACCGGCAGCGTAGCCAGGATCCAGTTCCACGGCACGGGCCAAATGCGCGCTGGCCTCGCTAGTGGACCCTGGCGTGTATAGCCAGAAACGCTCCAGGCCGCGTAACAGGCAGTCATGCGCCTCGACGTTGAAGGTGCCAGCGTGGCCGACACGGTCTTGCCCGGCGGTCGCGAATTTCACTTGCAGCACAGTGACGATGCGCTGAGTGACGTCGTCCTGCACCGCAAAGATGTCCTTGAGCTCCCGGTCATAGCGTTCGGCCCACAGATGTACGCCGGAGGCGGCGTCAATGAGTTGTACAGTGATGCGTACGCGCTCTGCCGCGCGCTGTACGCTGCCTTCCAGCAGGTATCGGATTCCCAACGCGGCGCCAATCTCCTCGGCGCGCTTCGACACACCCTTGTAGACAAAGGAGGAGTGACGCGAGATGACGAAAAGACCCGGTAGCCTTGAAAGCTCTGCAATCAAGCCATCGGTGATGCCATCAGCGAAATACTCATGTTCGGAATCACTGCTTAGATTGGCAAACGGCAGCACCGCCAGTGAAGGTCGGTCCTCGATTGGCTGTAGGCGGCCGGATATCGCATGTCCCATTGTCTGCGCGCGCGCTTGGGGTGACTGCTGCCGGGACGGCATGGTCTGCGGCGCCCGCCACTCCAGGCGGATCAGATAGGCACCCTTGGGTAGTTCGAAACGAACCGGATCCGTGGCGCCTTCGCGCTCATAATATTCTCGCAGCTTCGCGCGCAAACGCGCCGCCTCGACGCGCACGATGGCGTCGATGCCGGGATCGAAGCTGACACCGCGATCGAAGACTTCGAGCGCGATGGTGTAGCCCTTGAGACGATCGGTGCGGCCGGCCAAAGATTCAGTGACGATGAACTTCAGAAAACGCTGCTGGCGTTCCGACTGCACAAAGCATGGACTGGCGAGTATTTTGTCGAGACAGGTGCGAGCCTTGGCTATTTCCGCGTCTGTCCGATTCTCATTCCCAAGGCTCGCAGCCATTGTGATCTGCCGTCTTTTTCAAGCTAACGGCGTAATGCCCAAAAACTCGATCGAATGATACTGAGCATATATGCGCCAACTGTGTAGCGTTCGGAGCCCTGCTCGTGCTGGATGAAAGCCCCACTGGTTCTGACAACTTGGCATACGCGTCCCAGAATTTTCGCGCATATTGACCCGAAATGCAGGAGAGCCGAGCGGCGGCTAATGGCCTCACATTGTGACCGAAACGATGAGGCTGTCGGCTGGAAAGAACAGCGGCCACATCGTTCGGAAATCGCGGCGGTCGCTTGAGAATAAACCCCTTATTGGGTACCATACACCCCAATATGGGAATGAAGTCACATGCCGCTCCTGCGAACCACCGGGCATCCGGGGGACTAGCCAATGCGCTATTTACGAAGGTCCAGCAGCGTGTGCTGGGCGTTCTTTTCGGGAATCCAGGCCGCAGCTTCTACACCAACGAAATCATTGCGCTTGCCGGCTCGGGCACCGGTGCCGTGCAGCGCGAACTGGCCAAACTGGCTGCGGTCGGCTTGGTCACCGTGCGGCGCCAGGGGAACCAAAAGCATTATCAGGCCAACTCCGTATCCCCAGTGTTCGACGAGCTGCGCGGCCTGGTGCTCAAAACATTCGGCCTCGCTGATATCGTGCGCGCCGCCTTGTTGCCGCTGGCTCCACAAATCCGCGCTGCGTTTGTCTATGGTTCCGTCGCAAAGGCTCAGGACACGGCGACCAGCGACATTGATTTAATGGTTGTCAGCGACAGCCTGAGCTACGGGGATGTCTTCTCTGCCGTGGAGCAAGCCTCCCGTGATCTCGGCCGCACGGTGAATCCGACCGTGTACACGCCTCGGGAGTTCGACCGACGGCTACACGACGGTAACGCTTTCGTAACGCGAGTGATGAAGCAACCCAAGCTTTGGTTGATCGGCGACGAGCATGGCCTCGCCGCTTGATAATCTGAGCGGCCCGGGCAAGGTGCTTTCGGCGGAACCGTCGGACGCGACGGAGTTTGCGGGTCTAAAACGGTCAGGGTTAGTGCGGCTGAAGGATGCGGAGAACGCGGCCAACTCGCTCGAGAGCCGCTTCGACCTGGCCTACAACGCGGCGCACGCGTTAGCGCTGGCCGCGCTGCGCTGGCACGGCTATCGCTCAAGCAAGCGTTACATCGTGTTTCAAGTGCTACCGCATACGCTTGGCCTGGGACCCGAAGTATGGCGAGTACTCTCCAAGTGCCACGATGTCCGGAACGTGGGTGAGTACGAGGGCGACCTCAACGTCGACGAACGGATAGTTGCGGATCTGGTTTCCGCCTGCAGAGCTGTCGCAGCGAAGCTCGGTGAGTTACATTCGCCGCCGGGTGGTGCGTGATGCAAGGCGGCTTGTGCCGCGAAATGTCGTCGATGCCTCATTGCGGAAGTACTGCCAATAAAGTCTGCGGGAGTTTTGCGTGAGCCGGTGGTGCTCTGCTGTGCTCGGTCGTGCCAATTGCAACGGACGCCGCGCGGTAAGTTATTGAAATCCGGAATTTTAAAAACCAATAACCGCTCTCATAATGCCGAGGTCGTGAGTTCGAGTCTTACCCTAGCCACCAATCGATCAATTACTTGAACCCGCTTGCTGGGCTCGGACTAAAGACAGAACGTGACTTTTGCGTGACCCCAACTCCCACACCCGCTCCGCAGCGGCGACCAGAGCACCCATTTCGGGTGCAGAGTAGTGCGTGGCGACGTGATCCGACTTGTGGCCAAGTAGTACTTTGCGATTCTCGAACCCAATGCCGGCCGCCGGGAGCCGATGGCCAAAGGTGTGCTTGAGGTCATGTACCCGTAGGGATTGAAACCATACCAGCAGCCAGCCCAGGATCCGGCCGGTGATCGGTGGAAATCCGTAGTGCGCTAAGAAGAGCCTCGCGACCCGCTCGACCCAGTTCAGGAGTTGAGCAGGATCCGCGCTAACTGGAGCCTTTGTCCCATCACCGCTCCAGGGAAATATGCCATCCCGCTACCGTATGTTATTGCACGGAAAGCGAGAGGACCGCGACATTGTGCTCAACGGCGCGTTGACCCCAAGGGCATGGCACGTTGGGATGATGTGCTGTGTCGCGCCGGCGCCGAGTCGATTCACGCTAATATTGTCGATCAAACGTGGGAGGCCTACAACGCGCAGACTGCGGCGGCCAAGATTGCCCCATCGCACGAACAACAGGCCGCCCAAGAATGTATTATTTACCAGAAATAGCAGTGACCGCGAAAACAAGCGGTTACGGTCTTAGATTCCGGAACCTGCCGACATAGCAGCGCTCGTCCTGCCGACACCTGTCACTCGAGCACGGCTGGACAAACGTGCGGCACATCGACCGGCGCCCGCATACACCGCCTGACTCAATGATGTGCCTCAGATCACTACTGGGTCTCCTTTCAACGGTGCAACGTCGACTAAAGTGGAATACGTGAAGTTCACTGGCAGACGGCCGAGGTCTGAACACCTGCGCCCGAGGATCTATATGAGCAAATATCGTTCGACCTCGCATTCCACGCGCATGGCGTTAGCGATATCAACTGGCGCCAGGCTCAGCGCCCTTTGAGCAGCCCGCTAGATAATCTGTCCCAGTCGCCGGACGATTAATTGTCGGACCCCGTACCCCCTTCGACACACGACCACGCCGAGCGGGAGCGTGATGTCAAGGCAGCGGTCTATTCCGCAGTTCAGCGAGCATCTCTCGACGGCATTCTGCTGGTTGATTCGCACGAAAAAATAATCTCCTACAATCAGCGGTTCGTCGATATCTGGAAAGTATCGCCGCAGTCGATCGCCAATAACTCCGATGCAGCAGTGCTGGGGGCTGGCGCCGAATTGGTGATGGACCGAGACGTATTTGTTGCACGCGTGAAGGAACTGTATGCGCGAGTCGAGGAAACCAGTCGAGATGAAATCCCGCTGAAGGATGGCCGGACTCTGGATCGCTACTCCGCTCCGATCAGGCTTGAAGATGGAACTTATGTCGGCCGGGTCTGGTTCTTTCGGGACATTACCGAACACAAGCGAGCAGACGACAAGATCCGCGAGGACGCCAGCCAGTTCCAGGCTCTGGTCGAGCAGCAGCTCGCCGGTATCTTTATTATTCGCGGCGACGGAATACTCGCCTACATCAATCCGCGCTTTTCCGCGCTGTTCGGCTACACTCCGGCCGAAGTCATCGGCCGGCCGTTCCTTGACGTCGTGGCGGACAATGATAAGGACGCCCTGCGTCGGTCTTTTGCCGAGCACCTCGAGGGCGGTCCGCCCGCGACCCAGACCGTCACAGCCATCAAGCGCAAGAACGGCGGATTCCTGAATGTGCTCGCGCACGCCTCGATCGCATCCTACCAGGGGAAGCCAGCGCTGGCCGGTATCCTGATCGATATTACCGAGCGCCAGCGCGCCACCGACCTGCTCCAGGCCAGTGAGGAGAGATTCCGTCTGTTGGTTGAGCAGGCGCCGGATGCAATCGTGCTGTACGACGTCGACGCCGATCGATTCGTCAGCGCCAACAAGAGCGCCATGACGCTGTTCGGCTGCAGTCGCGAAGATCTCCTCAAGTTGCGGCCGCTGGATTTCTTTATACCGGATGCACCCGACGGACACGCTCTCACTGTCAGCTACGCGGAACATAACAGGCAGGCGCTTGCCGGTGTGGAGTGCGTGTTCGAGCGGCGCTTTCGAAATACACAGGGGCGCGAGGGCGTTTGCGAAGTTCGGCTGGTTCGCATGCCGACGGTTGCCGGACGGGTGCTTCGCGGAAGCGTGATTGACATTACCGAACGCAGGCAGGCGGAGCAGGCTCTAGCGTACCGAGATCGTATCGTGCATGCCATGTCACTGAGCGTCGCGGATCTTGTGGCAGCGCCATCGCTCGCGGCCGGAATGCAGCGGGCGTTGCAGACTGCAGCCGAGGCTTTGAAAGTCGACCGGATACTCATCCTGGAACGCACCCCCGTGGCAGAGCCGGAGACTGCCGTTTCGATGGCTCACGCCTGGATGACAGCGAATGCGCCGAAGCTCGATGCGAAGAGCTTTTCGGAGGTGTTCCCCGATTCGCCGGAGTTGGCCGACTGGCTCGCGCCCTTGCTGCAGGGAAAGCCGGTGGTAACAAAAGCCGCCACGGCCCCCGGGATCATCGGCCGGATTATGCGTCAGATGCACAACATCTCGACCTTAATGGTGCCGATCTCGGTTGCCGGTAGGTATTGGGGCCACATCAGGCTCGACGATTGCAGAGTCGAACGAGAATGGACGCCGGTCGAGCACAACATGCTCGGAACCTTTTCGCAGGCCATTGGTGCCTTGATCATGCGCGAACAGGCGCAAGCCTCTCTACAGAACAGCGAGGAGCGTTTCCGCGCCGTAAGCGACACCGCGCAGGACGCAATCATCATTGTCGACTCCGCAGCCAGAGTCACTTACTGGAACCGTTCAGCCCAAGGCATCTTTGGCTACAGCGCCAGCGAGGCGATCGGCAAGAGCGTACACGACTGGCTCGTGCCGCTTCGCTATCGAGGCGATGCAATGGCGGGTCTGCGCACGTTCGCCACGACTGGTGGCGGCAGATTCGTCGGCAAGACCCTGGAACTTGCGGCCATACGCAAAGACGGTGTCGAGTTTCCCATTGAACTTTCAGTGGCAGGAATGCTCCTTGGAACCGAATGGCACGCCGTGGCGACAATACGCGACATCACCGAACGCAAGCGCATCGTCGAGCAAATCAGGCACGCTGCGCGACACGATAATCTGACCGGCCTGGTGAATCGAGCCGTGTTCGTGGATGCGTTGCAGCAGGCGATTGCGCGCGCCGAGCGCGGCGCAGAAAGTTT